>SPLK01000551.1_pt1 | contig 10091 bp, 10 predicted proteins | sample 2456111 | NCBI WGS metagenome assembly SPLK01 (sample SAMN11156906, study PRJNA527647) | hot springs metagenome | biome: Geothermal region; feature: Hot spring; material: tree branch in hot spring; isolation source: hot spring sediment rich in lignocellulosic material ... | reverse complement strand
ATCTCAAGGATCTTTGCTTCTACCTGCATTCCTTCCTTTAGTTCCACACCCTTTGGTATTTCTGATAAAGGTAAAAGACCGTCTGCACCCTCGGGAAACTCAAGAAAAACACCGAAAGGATGTGATGACTTCACTTTCAACATCACCTTCTGTCCTACACTGTACTTTTGCCTTATTAATTCCCAAGGATTTGGCGTCAACTGTTTTAATCCTAACTTTATAAATCTACCCTCTAAGGCAAGAACTGCAAATTCACGCTCCTCTCCCTCTTTCAGCACATCCTCAACTCTACCGGGCTTTATCCATGAAAGATCGCTTCTGTGTATCAAACCTTTTACACCGTTCCCCAGATCTACCAAAGCTTTTGCCCCCTCTATACGCTCAACTTTACCCTTTACCTTGCTCCCTGAGGGATGCTCTTTGAAAAATTCTTCCCACGGTTTTGGTAACGCTCTCTTTATACTCAGGATGAGCCTTTTACGTGACGGTTCAAACTCAAGAACCTTCACCTTTACCTCAGAACCCTTCTTATAGTTGGGGCTTTTATCGTAAGATATTTCCTCTTTGGGTACAAAACCTTCCACACCCTCTTGCACCTCTACGATGATCCCTCTGTCCGAAAACTCTACTATTCTGGCTGACAGCAGATCCCCTCTGTTTATTTTTTCTTTCACTTTCTCCCATGGGTTCTCCTTCATATCCCTAAGGCTCACAAATATGAACTCTCCATCCTTTGGAATGCGTTTTACCTTAACTCTGAGTTTTTCATCTATTTCCGCATAGTTGTATGGGTTTTTGTCTCTACCCCATGAGAGCTCCTCTTTTGGTAGAAAGGCTCTCAGAACTCCTTGAATGAGGAGAGTTATACCTTTTTCAGGATCTATCTTTATTACCCTTCCTTCAACAACGTCACCAACTTTCAGCTTTCCTAACAGTCTTTCCTTTTTTCTCTTTTCCTGCTGTACCAAATAAGCCCTTTGAGATACTTTTAGCTTTATACCTTCCTTAGTACTTTGAAATTCTATTACTTTTACAACCACCCTTGAGCCTTCTCTGATTTTTCTACCCGCTTCACTAAAAGGCATGAAGGCAGGGATACCGTTTATATCAACTATGTAACCCTCATCAGTTTTTCCTCTCACTTTTCCAGTGAGAAACCTTCCCCTTTCGTAGGCTGAACGCAGAAAGTGAACGTATTTTTCTTCCATGTATCTTCTGTAAGAGAGAATTGGAGAGCCCCCCCTTGATATTTTAGTTACCACAGCCTTTATCTCATCTCCCTCCTTTGCGTTTGGTATTTCCTCTCTCGGGATTATACCCTCCACCTTGTAACCTATATCCACATATATGTTTCTATCGTCCACTTTTATAACTTTACATCGTATGACCTCCCCCCTCTTTATATCCCTTGCTTCTTCAAGACTTTTTTCAAGCAGTCTCTCAAATTCACCCATAAGATCCTCCAGAAGTTTATATTATAATACCAAAAATTTTTTTGTAAGAAGGCGCAACAAAAGTATCAAAAAAACACTGCCAGATAAAGAATATGATATAAATCACATCAGAAGATCCAGAGGATTTTTTTATAATTAGTGGCATGTTGAAAGAGGGAGATAAAGCACCCGATTTTTGTCTTGATGGCATAGGTGAGGATGGGAAAGAGGGAAAGTTCTGCCTTAAGGACTTTCTCGGAAAGTCATTTATTCTATACTTTTATCCGAAAGATGACACACCCGGATGTACTCAAGAAGCGTGTGACTTCAGGGATAGCATGTCGATGCTCTACTCTCTTGGAGTGAAGGTAATAGGCATAAGTCCGGATGATCTAAATTCCCACAGGAAATTCAGAGAAAAATACGGGCTTAACTTTACTCTTTTGAGTGATCCCTCAAAAGAAGTTGCAAAACTCTATTTTGCATACGGTAAGAAGAAGATGTACGGTAAAGAGACTGAAGGCATAATAAGAAGCACCTTTCTGATAGACGAAACGGGAAGGATAAAGAAGGCTTGGTACAATGTGAAAGCAAAAGGGCATGTAGAGAATGTGTTGAGAAGTCTGAAAGATATTGGAACTTAACAAGGAGGTGAAGTTATGCCATTAAAAGTGGGGGATAAAGCACCGGATTTCTTACTCGCTTCATACAAAGGTGAAAGGTGTTCACTTTATGAAACTTCAAGGTACGCACTGCTTACCTTTTATAAAGTTACCTGCCCTACATGTCAGCTTACGCTGCCCTTTGTAGAAAGAATGTATAGACTTTACGGTGACAAAATCACCTTCTGGGGAATAGTGCAGGATAGCGAAAGGGACATAGGTAAGTTTATCACTAAGTATAACCTTACATTCCCTCAACTCGTGGATCATCCCGCTTACGAAGTTTCCCAAAAGTACAGTGTAGAGGTCGTGCCTACTTTGTATCTCATAAATCCGGAAAAAATAGTGGAGTTTGTAAGTTACTCCTTTGTTAAAAAGGAGATAGAGGAACTAAATACAAAGATCTCTTCTTTGGCAGGAAAGGAACACATGGATGTATTTGCGGATGCGGAGGTTCCAGCTTTTAAACCTGGCTGAGGATCAAGAAGCAGGCGTTAGTTTAACGCCATAGTACAGTAAGGATAAGATGGCTTGCGAGAGTTTAAAAGAAGTAGAAGACAGAATTCAAAAGGCATGCAAGAAAGCAGGGAGGGAAAGGTCTCAGGTCATTTTGCTTGGCGCTTCAAAAAGTGTACCTCCCGCAAAGATCAGGGAGTTTTACAGTTGCGGCCTTTTCACCTATGGAGAAAACAGAGTTCAGGAATTCTTAAGAAAATATGAAGAGCTAAAGGATCTTGCCATAGACTGGCACTTTATAGGTAAGCTTCAGAGCAATAAGGTAAAGTACATTCTGGAAAAGGTAAGTCTTATACACTCCCTTGACAGAGAGAGCTTGGCGCAAGAAATAAACAAAAGAGCTCAAAGTTTGGGCAAAGTGCAGGAGGTTCTCATAGAGGTGAACGTAGGTGATGAGGAAACGAAAGGTGGTATAAAGGTGGAAAGTATCCTTAGCTTTTATGAATGCTTGTTGAGGTATAAAAATCTTAAGGTTGTTGGTCTCATGTGTATCCCACCTTACAGGAAAGACCCCCAAGAGGTGAGACCTTACTTTGAAAAGCTCAGAAAATTAAAGGAGAAGTTGGAGCTTGAGTTTTCTACAAGGCTTGCCCATCTTTCTATGGGTATGTCTCATGACTTTGAAGTTGCTATTGAAGAAGGCGCTACCATAGTGAGAATAGGTACTTTACTTTTTGGGGAGAGAAGAGGAGTATAATAAAGACCATGACAAGGGTAGCTTGGAGCATAACTCATCAGGAGTTTACTGTAACCGATTATTACTATTTTTCTAAGCTCAGCAAGGAGGCACAAAAGGTTGGAATTGTCATTGATGAAGTTGATAACTGGGAAAGATTGAAAGAGTATGATACAATAGTTTTTAATTACCCAGAGATACCCTTCACGGAAAAAGAATCCCAAGATATAGAAAGACTCGTATGGGAAGATGGTAAAAAGGTTATCCTTTTGGGATACTATAAAAATGAGGATCGCATAGCTGACACATGCAATACCCTCGCAAGGCGTTTCGGTATGGAGCTAAACGGAGATGAAGTAACTGATGGGGTAAACAATCATCAAGGCGATATGTACTTTGTCGTAACATCTAAGTTGAGAAGATACACAAAGAACGAAAAGAACGAAGTAGTTGTCAGAAAAATACTCCTTCCTTGTACAGCTTCTATAAGACCACTTATGCCTGACATAAAAGTTGTAGCCCGTGCTGAAGATACAGCAAAATCCAGTGAGGACAATTATACCCTTCTAATAGCTGAACAGATAGCGCCCACAAGCGGTGGATACTTTTGCCTTGCCGGAACTTGCGTTTTCTGGGACAATTACTCCATAGACCTTTACGATAATTTAGCTTTTTCTCTCAATCTACTCAGGCATAGAACACCTTTGAAGGCAACAGGTAGCGGTAAACCAGTTGTTTTTGGTTTGTGAGGGAATAGGTGTGTGGGGTAAGTATAAGATAGCCCTAAGACCTTGGGAGATTCCAGATGTGAGCCTTTTGGAATACGAAGAATCAGAGCAATTTGTAGATTTGGCTGAAGAACCAAAACCCTATGAAGGGACATTTCCCGGTGGGCGCATAACCGTCGCTTTCGTAGATGGGGTGAGAAGGACAGAGTATGCCTTATACCTGATAGATGATAACGGTTCAAGTTATGAAGGTGCTTTTGCATCTCTTGGCGCTGGAGCTATAATAGTTGAACTTGGAAAGCTCAACTCAGTAAGAGAATCTATGATTTATCCCATAATAAAAAGGTACTTGGTTGTGAAAGGAATATTTGAAGATATGCAGTATCAAGGTGTATTTGAAATGCGCACAACTCAGGATGATGTTTCCAAAGAGATCAATAGGGTAATGAGGGAGGAGCTTGAAGTCAGTGTGGCAAGGAAGGTAGCAAAAGAATTAAAACCCACACTTTTGATATGCGATGGAACACTGAGCAATAGGTTGAGAGGAACATTATGTGTAGGCTACGTAAAGACCATAAAAAAGCTCTTTATAAGAAGGGAAGATGCATATATGTTAAATGAGCTAAGATGTGGGCAGAGGACACCTATAATAAAAGTTCATTATCAGCGTGGACAGGAAGAGAAAGAGAAAGTTGAAAAATACACGTGGTACGTTAAGCTCACGGAAGGTGAAGGGATAGGATCTCTTGCGAGACTGGAGGTCTTTGAAAAAGTAGGTTTGGAAATTACTAAGCATATCGCGGACTTAACGGCAGGTATTCTCCCCAGACTTGTAAGCAGCACCTTTCAAGACAGGAGATCCCCACAAAACCTTCTTCCTATAAAAAGCCTTGAGAATTTTCTGAGGAGGCATTTGGGGTCTTACTCCATAGTTAGAAGGGAGATAGAAAAACTCATTTATGCTTAAAGTCTTTCTCATAATTGCCTTAGGGTATTTTCTGAAAAAGTCAAGAGTATTCAAAAGGGAAGACGCAAAAGTTTTTATTGATTACGTTGTATACGTGGCACTACCTGCTGTGAGCTTTAAATCCGCACACAGCCTTGGACTTGGAAAAAATACTGTCACCGTAGTTATACTTTCCTGGACGGGCATTAGCGTTTGCATACTAATTTCTTATATTTTAGGCAGGATAATCAAACTCAGAAGTGGTGACCTGAAAACTTTCGTGCTTGTATCTTCCTTCGGAAATACAGCCTTTTTAGGATATCCTTACACACTCTCTTTCTTCGGTGAGGAAGGTCTCAAGTACGCCGTAATATATGACAGTCTTGGCTCCTTTTTACTTATATCCACTGTAGGCTTTTTGATATCAAAAGGTAATGTGGCTTTCAAAGAGCTTTTTACCTTTCCACCCTTTTTAGGTCTCATGCTCGGTTTTACACTAAAGGGCTATACTCTTGAACCTTTTATAGTGGAATTTTTGAATACTATAGCTTCTTCGCTTTCACCGGTTGTGCTTTTTGCTTTAGGTTTATCCCTCAGCCTTTCTGGCATAAGAAGATATTTAAAGTTGAGCCTCGCTGCTCTCTTTATAAAGATGATACTTTCAGTTTTGATAACTTATAGTATATCTAAGCTTCTGAGTGTTGAAAGTCCAATACTTGAGGTTTCTCTTCTTGAAGCTGGCATGCCGAGTATGATGATGGCGGGCATCTTAGCTCTCAAATACGGGTTGAATTATGAACTTGCCTTTGCAAGTATAGGTTTTGGTATACTTTTGAGTTTTTTTACTGTACCGGTTCTTTTGCACCTTTTATAGGTTTTTTCTCAGCTTCTTCTTAAACCAGCTTATTGTGTTCTCAAGCCCTTCCCTTAAACTAAATTTGGGTTCCCAAGATAAGAGTTCTTTAGCCTTTGTTATATCGGGGCATCTCCTTTTGGGATCATCCGGTGGCTGTGGGGTAAAAATGATTTCGGAGGAACTTTTTGTCAACTCAACAATGAGCATTGCCAGATTTATTATCTTTACCTCCTCCGGGTTTCCAAGATTTATAACTTCGCCCGAAAGACCATCTTTTAGGGATGCCCTAAGAATACCTTCCACAAGGTCATCGATATAGCAAAAGCTTCTCGTTTGCTCTCCTTTTCCATAAACCGTGATGGGTTCACCGCTTAGCGCCTGGGTTATAAAATTGGGTATAACTCTACCATCCTTTGTCCTCATACGGGGTCCGTAAGTGTTGAATATCCTGAGTATCCTCACATCAATACCGTGTTCTCTGTAGTAAGCCATACACATCGCTTCCGAAAATCGCTTTGCTTCATCGTAAACACTCCTTGGTCCTACGGGATTTACGTAACCCCAATAAGTCTCTGGCTGTGGGTGTACGAAGGGATCACCGTAAACTTCCGATGTTGAGGCAAAAATGTATCTTGCCTTCTTTAACTTAGCAAGCCCAAGAGTGTTTAAAGTTCCGAGAGAGTCAACCTTCATAGTATGTATAGGGTTAGACATATAATCGACAGGTGAAGCGGGACAGGCAAAGTGAAGCACTATATCGATGGAACCCTCTACGTATATGTAATTTATTACGTTGTAATGCAGAAATTTAAACTTAGGGTGACCAAAAAGGTGTGCTATGTTGTCAGGTGAACCCGTGATAAAGTTATCCATGCCTATAACCTCAAAGCCTTCTTTCAAAAATCTCTCGCACAGATGAGAGCCTATAAATCCCGCAGCACCGGTAATAAGTACCCGCATGGAATTTATAATTATACCGGTATTGATCCTTTAAAGCTCGGATCGGCTTAAAATGTTGATTATGACACCTGAAGAACAGTTCAAACTGATTAAAAAGGGAACTGCTGAGATCATTGAAGAAGAAGAGCTTCTTAGAAAACTCACAAGTAGGAGAAGGTTAAAAATAAAGGCGGGTTTTGATCCCACAGCACCTGATTTACATCTTGGACACACCGTTTTGTTGCAAAAACTCAGAACCTTCCAGCAACTCGGGCATGAGGTTTACTTTGTTATAGGTGACTTTACCGCTATGATAGGTGATCCGACGGGTAGATTAGAGACGAGACCTCCATTAACCAAAGAGCAGGTGCTTGAAAACGCAAAAACTTACGAACATCAGGTTTTTAAGGTGCTTGATCCGGAAAAAACCAATATAGTTTTTAACAGTACGTGGCTTTCTGAACTTGGATCTGACGGTATCATAAGACTTGCCGGTAAATACACTGTTGCGAGAATGCTTGAGAGGGATGACTTTTCAAAGAGATTCAAAGAAGGTATTCCTATATACATACACGAGTTTCTCTACCCACTACTTCAAGGGTATGATTCGGTATTTTTGAAAGCTGATGTGGAACTTGGTGGAACTGATCAGAAGTTTAATCTACTTGTAGGAAGGGATCTTCAAAGAGATGCTGGGCAGGAACCGCAGGTATGTATAACACTGCCTTTGCTTGTAGGACTTGACGGAATTAGAAAAATGTCCAAGTCTTATGGAAACTACGTAGGCATAACAGAAGAGGCAACAACTATGTTTGGCAAGATCATGTCTATATCCGATCAACTCATGTGGGACTACTATGCTTTACTTACAGACTATACGGAGGAAGAAATTGAGCGTATAAAAAGGGAAGTCCATCCCATGGAAGCAAAAAAGAGGCTGGCACACTATATAGTCAGTAGGTACCACTCAAAAAAAGAAGCAGACATCGCTCTTGAACACTTTGAAAGGACATTTTCCAAAAGAGAGTTTCCAGAAGATGCTATAGTTATAGAGGTAAAAAAGGGGTTGAAAAAGAAGGCGTATGAACTTCTTTACGAACTTGGCATAGAAGCTACAAAAAACTCAGCAAGGCGTATTATCCAGGGTGGAGGTCTGAAGATAAACTTCAGAAAAATAACTGACGAAAATGAAGAGATAGAAGTAAATGAGGAGTTGAAAATTCAGGTTGGTAAAAAGCGTTTTTACAGAATAGTACCCCATTCATGAGGGTTAAGGATTTAGACGATAAGGTAAACTATCTTAATTCTATAAAGAAGTACATAAACGCTATGAACCTCTTATCCCTGAATAGATACAGAAAGTATTATGCGGAAGTAAGCGCTCAACACGTGTACTTTCTCAGACTGGAGGAAGTTCTCGGAATGCTTACCCACCTTTACAAGGGTGGAGTGCTTGGAAGGAAAGAAAAAACTCTTTGTCTGGTTGTTTTTACTACGGATAGAGGTTTTGTTGGAAAGTTTAACGAACATCTTCTTGAAAAGGTTCACGCATTTCTTGAAAATCCTCCTCTCAAGGTAAGAAAGTTGATAGTTATCGGCAAGAGGGGTGCTGAGCTTTTAGGAAAAGACGAAAGGACAGAGACATACACGGATGTCTTTAGGAAAGATATAGATTGGCAAGTTGCTCAGGAGGCTTTTCATAGCATCGTGGAAGGCTATATGACCAAACTTTACGACTCAGTTTATATAGCTTTCAATAGACCACTAATTAGGGATATTTTAACAAAGGAAGAAAAGGAGAGAGTACAGATAAAAAGGGAGAGAATAGAGTTAACCTATACATTCTACGAACTCTTTAAGAAAGCTCCCGTCACCCTACCAATAGCTCTCGGACGCATAGCCTCTTACCAGCCCCAGATAGTAAAGTTCATTCCTCCAGAGATAAAAGGTGTTTACACCGGGGAGAGTGTTGTAAATTTTGAAGGAGACGAAGAATATATACTTGAACAGATCCTCAGACTTTACCTTAACTTTCTTTTCAGGGAACTATTTTTGGAGCATTTTACTGCTGAGCTTTCTGCGAGGTTTATAAAAACAAGGGAAATAATGAAAAACATAGACAGCAAAAGAATGGAGTTGAGTCTGAAAAGGAACAGATTGAGGCAGGAGAGAATAAATAGGGAACTCCTTGACATAATAAACACCTGTATATCAATGGAGGGAAGATTGTTCAAAGATATAGTTGAAGATACTTATGTGCTTGAGGTTGATGATAATTTTGAAGATAGGTTTATAAACTTACTTTTTGATAGTCTCAGAAGGAAGCTGAATATAAAAGGTATAAGAAAAAAGAAAAATATGTTAGGTTTTAGGGTTTTATCCAATAAAAAAATGTATGATTTTACTTTGGAAGGCTTTTTTGCACATCTTTTAGGATCTTTACCTTACCCCAATCTATAGGTATAAAACCATCCGCTTTTGCATAGTTTTTTGCGGTTGCGTAATTGACCAGCTTTTCTATCTCAGCACGGAGTTTAAGTTGTCTCTCCATTTGTGCCCTAAGCTGGGCAAGTTTCTTAGCGTAATCCTTAGAAGTTTTTAAGGCGTAGGCAGAGTAAAGTAGGTTAGCTACTACAAGTACCAGCGATATTACTATATACCTCATATTCTCTCCCCCGCTCTGAGTTTAGCACTCCTGCTTGAAGGGTTCTTCCTTAACTCTTCCATAGTAGGTCTTATAGGCTTTTTTGTCAAGATCTTAAAGGTGTCTATGTGCCTTCTGAAGAAGTTCTTCACTATCCTGTCTTCAAGAGAGTGAAAGGATATGACTACAAGTCTACCCCCTTTCTTTAAGAACTTCGGCGTTTTTTCAAGAGCGATCTCAAGAGATTTTAACTCCTCGTTCACCTCTATTCTTATGGCTTGGAACACCCTCGTTGCGGGATGTATCTTTCCTCTTCTTTTGGGTGTAACGGAAAGTATTATCTTGATAAGTTCACCAGTTGTCTTTACGGGTTCTTTCGATCTCTGTATCACTATAGCTTTTGCTATTTTCTCCGCATAAGGTTCTTCTCCATACTCTTTAAATATTCTCGTAAGTTCTCTTTCACTGTATGTATTCACTACCTGATAGGCGGTTTTTTTATCTTGAGGATTCATCCTCATATCAAGAGGTTCGTCCCTCTGAAAGGAGAAACCTCGCGGGCTTTTTAGCTGCAGCATGGACACGCCCAGATCAAAGAGGAAACCATCTACCTCTCTTATACCTTCTTTATACAGCACTTTATCTAAGTCACTAAAATCTGCATGATATAAGGAGTATCTGCCTTCAAACT
>SPLK01000549.1_pt1 | contig 10118 bp, 6 predicted proteins | sample 2456111 | NCBI WGS metagenome assembly SPLK01 (sample SAMN11156906, study PRJNA527647) | hot springs metagenome | biome: Geothermal region; feature: Hot spring; material: tree branch in hot spring; isolation source: hot spring sediment rich in lignocellulosic material ... | reverse complement strand
CGGGGCGGGAGCGGGACCGGGAGCGGGAACGGGACCGGGACCGCGCCCCATCCCGGCCGGCCGGTTCGTACAAGGTCCTGGACACCAGCGCCATCATCGACGGCCGCATCGCCGACGTGGTCGAGACGGGGTTCCTCGAGGGAACCCTGGTGGTGCCCGGCTTCGTGCTGGAAGACCTCCGCCGCATCGCCGACTCGGACGACACCCTGCGGCGCAACCGGGGACGGCGGGGCCTGGAGATCCTGCGCCGCATCCAGCAGGAATCGCCCGTGCCCGTGGAGATCTACGAGGGCGACGTGGAGGGAGACGATGTCGACACCAAGCTGCTGCGGCTGGCCCGGCGGCTCAACGGCAAGGTGGTCACCAACGACTACAACCTGAACCAGATCGCGGGCCTGCAGGGCGTGCCGGTGCTCAACGTCAACGAGCTGGCCAACGCCGTCAAGCCGGTGGTGCTGCCCGGCGAGTCCATGGAGGTCCAGATCATCCGCGAGGGCAAGGAGGCGGGCCAGGGCGTCGGTTTCCTGGATGACGGCACCATGATCGTGGTGGAGGGCGGCAAGCGGTACATCGGCCAGCGCATCGACGTGGAAGTGTCCACGGTGCTGCAGACCGCCGCCGGGCGCATGATCTTCGCACGGCCCCGGGTGATGGGGCGGGCGGCGCCGTGACCCGTCCGGATGAACCGGTGGCGGTGGCCGGTGGGGCCACCGCCCTGGCAGGCGGTGTGGCCGCCGTGGTCCCCGCCGCCGGTCGTTCCACCCGCCTGGGCGGCGGCTTGAACAAGGTGTTCCGGGATCTGGCGGGCCGGCCGGTGCTGGCCCGCTCCCTTCAGGCCCTGGCGGCCGCGGGGATCGGCCGCCTGGTGGTGGCCCTGCGCCCCGAGGAGCGTCTTCTCTGGGAGGAGCGGGTGCGCCCCTGGCTGCCCCCCGGCGTGGCGGTGCAGCTGGTGGACGGCGGCGCCGAGCGGGAGGATTCGGTCTACGCAGCCCTGCGCTGCCTGGCGGAGGGGCCACAGCCGCCGGCCTGGGTCCTGATCCATGACGCCGCCCGCCCCCTGGTCACCCCGAACCTGATCCGCGCTGTGCTGGCGGCCGCCGGCCGGTACGGGGCCGCGGTACCGGCGATACCGGTGGGCGACACCATCAAGGAGGTGGCCGGCCATCCCCCCGGCCCCGAGCCCGGAGCCGGGGAGGGCGAGAGGGAGGGGGCCGGTGCGGCCCTGCCGGTAGACCCGGCGGGCGCGGGCCCGGCCGGGGGTTCCCTGCCCGAGTGGGTGGCATCCACCCTACCCCGCCGGCGCCTGCGGGCGGTGCAGACACCCCAGGGTTTCCGCCTGGACCTGATCTGGGCTGCTCACCAGGAGGTGCGCCGCCGCGGCTGGCAGGGGTTCACCGACGACGCCGCCATCCTGGAACGGCTGGGGGTGCCGGTGGCGGTGGTGCCGGGGGACCCGGCCAACCTCAAGCTCACCTGGCCCGTGGACTTTGCCGTGGCGGCCCACCTGGTGCAGGCGCAGGAGCAGGCCCCCGGTGCGGCCCGCCACCCCGCGGGGGGCACGTCCCGGCTGCCGGCGCCGGGGGCGGAGGCCGCCGCGGACCAGCCCGCCCCGGACCAGGCCGGATCCCCCAGCGGTCCCCGGGGCGGCGGTGGGCCTGGGGCGGTCCTGCCCTGGCGGGTCGGCTTCGGCTACGACGTGCACCGGTTCGCGCCGGGCCGCCCGCTGGTGCTGGGAGGTGTGCCGATCCCCTGGGAGCGAGGCCTGGAAGGGCATTCCGATGCCGACGTGGTGCTCCACGCGGCCATGGACGCCGTGCTGGGGGCGGCCGGCCTGCCCGACATCGGCCACTGGTTCCCGCCGGGCGACCCCCGCTGGGCCGGCGCCTCCAGCGCCTCCCTGGCTGCCCGGGTGGCCGGCCTGGTGCGCCGTCACGGCTGGGAGCCGGCGCAGCTGGACCTGACCGTGGTGGCGGAGGCACCCCGGCTGGGGCCCCATGTGGCGGCCATGCGGCAGGCGGTGGCGGCGGCCTTCGGGGTCCCGGTGGGTGCGGTGGGGATCAAGGCCACCACCAATGAAGGGCTGGGTTTCATCGGGCGGCGGGAGGGCGTGGCGGCCATGGCCGTGGCCGTGCTGCTGCGGCGGCCTGACACGCCCTGAACAGGCGTCCTGCCGCACCCTGAGCACCCGACGGACGCCGTCCCGCGGGGACACCAGGCTTGTGCGGCCAGGCCGGCCAGGCCCTTTGCCCGGCCCGCCCCTTCCCGGCGCCGCCGGGCGGGCAAGGTGCCCTTGCGGGCTCATGGGCCCGGCGGGGCACCTGTTCCTCCCCGCCTTCCCGCGCCCGGTTTTCCCGCGCCGCTGCCCCCGGCAAGCAGGGCGCGGCACCCCTCGCCGAGCGCCGGCCTAATGGCCACCTCCTGTTCACCTGCCTGCTCGTAATCCCCCTTCCCTTGCTCCGGCGTCCCGCCATCACTGTCCTGGCTTCCCCGCGAGACACCGTCCGGGCTTCTCACCTGCGAGCCCGCTGCGCCGGGCCGGGGCCTGGGGGGCCCGCATAGAAAACGCCCGCTCCGGCCAGACTTGGTCCTGCTGGCGCATTGTGCCAGCACCGGCAGGGGGAGCCATGGCAGGGTTCTACCCGCACCCCGGCCGGCGCCGGCATCAGGGGCCAGGGCCCGACCACCCGCCCACCGAGGGCTGACCCCGCGGGGCAGGGCGGCGCCGGCGGCGGCGTTGACGACCTTCGCCCCGGCCTGCCCGCCGGCCAGGATGGTGACTGTCCAGCAGGGACGGTGGCTGGACCGGCGCTGGACCGCTCCCGGAGGATGCGGATGCCATGGCCCCCCGCAGTGGGGAGGGTGAAGGCATGGAGACGGCAAGGGCCCTCGGGCGAGCTCTCCGCGGCATGCTGCTGGTGCTCGCCATGGGGGCAGCCGCTGGTGGTGCCTGGCCGGCGGCCGTCGCACCGCCCCGCTCCCTGGTCGCGGAGCCGGTGGCGGTGGCGGGCGCCGCGGGCGCTTGGGTAGGCAACGTATGGGAACAGGTGCAGCGGCTTGACGACTTCGCGGCCTTTCTGGCGGCCGATACCCGTGCCCAGTGGCGCGGTGCCGCCGGCAGCCTGAGGGAGTGGGGGCAGGCGGCCCTGCCCCGTCTGGACGACGCCGTCGCCGCGGCGCGCGATGCCGTGGCCGCCACGGCGACACCGGTCCAGCCCGTGTGGCAGGACCTACGCCGGCAGCTGGCGGGCTGGTGGCCGCCGGCCCTGCCCCAGCTGAACCCCGGCGGGTGGAGCGTGCTGCCGGAGATGGCCGCCGGCGAGGCCTGGCCGACCCTGTCTCCCGGCGGCAACGGGGAGGGGGGCGGTCCAGTGGATGACGCCCCGGGACCGGCCGGGCGTGGCGGGCCACGGCCGGCCGGCGCAAGCATCCCCGCCCTCGCGGGGGCGGGGGTGGAGGCGGGGGCCGGGGCGGGCGGTGCCGTCACCGCCGGTGCCGTCACCGCCGGTGCCCTGCCGGATCCGGTGGCGCTGATCCCCGATGCCGGCCTGCGGGCTGAGGTTTCGGCCCAGGCAGCCGCTGACCAGGAAGCTGATGGCCAGAGCGGGCCGGGGGGCGGGGGCGGTTCCTCCCGAGGGGATGGGCCGGGGGAGCCGGGCTCCGTTGCCGCCCCGCAGGACCCGTCCCGCAGCCAGGAGGGTGCCGCGACAGGCAAGGAGCAGGACGAGGCCCCTGTCGACCGGGGCGCGGGCGCCCCTGCAGCGGAGACGGGCGCTGGGCCGAACTGGATTCCGGCCGTCGCTTCCTGGTACGGGCCCGGTTTTTATGGCCGGCCCACCGCCAGCGGCGAGATCTTCACCGGCCGGGAAATGACCGCGGCCCACCGGACGATGCCCTTCGGCACCGTGCTGCTGGTGACGTACCCCGAAACCGGCCGCAGCGTGCGGGTGCGCATCAACGACCGCGGGCCGTACGTGGAGGGCCGCGACCTGGACCTGTCGGAGGCGGCCGCCGAGGCCCTGGGCATGATCTCCGCCGGTGTGGCCCGGGTGATGTACCGCGTGCTGCGCTGGGGCGGGTGACGTCGCGGGCGCCCGGCAGGCAAGGGGGCGCGGCACGGCCCGTCCCGCTGCCGGGGCGCCGGGGCTGCCGCCGTGGCCTCCGCCGGGCCCGCCGCCGGGCGTGCCCCAGGGGCCGCCCCGGGGGCCCTTTGGCTCGCACCACGGCGCGTTGACCCCGGTGGAAGGCCGCGGCTATAATGACGGCAAGCCAGTCGCTGGCAGGCCGGCAGGCGCGACGGTTCCGGTCGCCGGCTCCGGCGCCGCTGGCATGGCAATTGGCACGACGATCATTGCGACACAGGCGACGAACGGGAGAGTAGGCGCGTTCCGCCGCCAGAGAGGGACCGCCGCCGGCTGGAAGCGGTCCCCGGCCGGGGCGTTGCCGAAGTGCACCCGGGAGCTGCGCGCCCAACGGCCGGCTCTCCGGGCCGGGTTCGACCCTGCCCGGATTCCGGCGCCCCGGCCTGGCCGGGGCCTTCTGGCCGGCCCAGTAGGCGTCGCCGGATGCCCGCCGTTATCGGGTGCTGCCGGGCTCCCGCCTGGGCGGGATGCCACGGCCTCCGCCGGTGGTTCGGCTGCGAGCCGGTGGAGGTGGTGGCCCGGGGGCCGGCAGGAGGGGGGTGACCGGCCGTCCCGCCGCGGGACCGGCACCCAATCAGAGTGGAACCGCGGGCCCTCCCGCCTCTGAAGGCGGAAGGGCCCTTTCATTTGGGGGTGGAGCCCATGCTGCGCCGCCTGCTGGAACGCTTGAGGGAAGACATCCAGGTGGTCTTCGAGCGCGACCCCGCCGCCCGCTCCGTCTGGGAGGTGGTCTTCTTCTACCCCGGGCTGCACGCCTTGTGGATGCACCGCATTGCCCACTGGTCTACCGGCGCCGCCTGTACTTCATTGCCCGGGGAATATCCCACTTCTCCCGGTGGCTGACGGGGATCGAGATCCATCCCGGTGCCCGCATCGGGCGGCGGTGCTTCATCGACCACGGCCTGGGCGTGGTGATCGGGGAGACGGCGGAGATCGGCGACGACGTCACCATCTACCAGGGGGTCACCCTGGGCGGCACGGGGAAGGAGCGGGGCAAGCGTCATCCCACCCTGGGCAACGGCGTCCTGGTGGGGGTGGGGGCCAAGGTGCTGGGCGCCATCACCATCGGTGACAACTGCCGGATCGGTGCGGGCGCCGTAGTGGTGAAGCCGGTGCCGCCCAACTGCACGGTGGTGGGGATCCCCGGCAAGGTGGTGATCCGGGACGGCCGCCGCGTGGGGGTCGACCTGAACCACGGCGAGCTGCCCGACCCCGTGTCCGAGGCGATCCAGCGCCTGCAGGATTACGTGGAGGAGCTGGAACACCGCCTGCTGACCCTGGAACAGGAGAGGGCGGCGCTGGAGCAGGAAAGGGCCGCGGCCACCCGCGAGCACGTCAACGGGGGACCGCAGGGCGCCGGGCGACCGGGTGCTGCGCCCGCGGCCCTTGAATCGGACGAACGCGGCCGCCGGCCGGCGGGAGCGGCCTGCGGGCAGTAGCCGGGCGTGAAGGGGTCAAGGAAGGGGACAGAGGAAGGGGACGAGCATGGCCATTCAGATCTACAACACCCTGACGGGACAGAAGGAGCCGTTCGAGCCGCTGGAGCCCGGCCGGGTGCGCATGTACAACTGCGGCCCCACGGTCTACGACTACTTCCACGTAGGCAACCTGCGCACGTTCCTCTTCTTTGACGTGGTGCGCGGCTGGCTGGAGTACCGCGGGTACCGGGTCCGCTACATCCAGAACTTCACCGACATCGACGACAAGCTGATCCGCCGGGCCGCAGAGCGGGGGATCAGCGTCAAGGAGCTGGCGGACGAGCAGATCCGGGCCTACTTCGAGGACGCCGACGCCCTGGGCATCGTCCGGGCCGACGTCCACCCGCGGGTCTCGGAGAAGATCGGGGCCATCATCGGCCTGATCCAGCGCCTGATCGACCAGGGTTACGCCTATGTCGCCAACGGCGACGTTTTCTTCGACGTCTCCCGCTTCCGCGACTACGGCAAGCTCTCCGGCCAGCGTACCGAGCAGCTGCTGGCCGGTGCCCGGGTCGAAGCTTCGGAGAACAAGCGCAACCCCCTGGATTTCGCCCTCTGGAAGGCCCAGAAACCGGGCGAGCCCGCCTGGGACAGCCCCTGGGGCCCGGGGCGGCCCGGCTGGCACATCGAGTGCTCGGCCATGGCCATGGACGAGCTGGGCACCACCCTGGACATCCACTCGGGGGGCAGCGACCTGGTCTTCCCGCACCACGAGAACGAGATCGCCCAGAGCGAGGCGGCCACGGGCCAACCCTTCGCCCGCTACTGGATGCACGTGGCCCTGGTCCAGGTGGGCGGCCAGCGCATGGGCAAGTCCATGGGCAACTTCTGGCGGGTCCGGGACCTGCGCGCCCGTTTCCACCCCGAGGCGATCCGCCTGTTCATCCTCTCCGCCCACTACCGCAACCCCCTGGAGTTCAGCCTGGAAGCCCTGGAGCAGGCCGAGCGGGCCCGCCAGCGCCTGACCAACTTCATCGCCCATCTGGAGCACCTGCTGGCGGTGGCGCCGGCGGGGGACGAACCGGCAGCTCGGGCCGCCTCCGGGGGTGCGCAGGACGACCCGGCGGAAGCCCGCCGGGGTCTGGAGGGTCCCGGCAGCGCGGTGGGGACCGCGGCAGGGACCCCCGAGCGGGCGGGTGCGCCCGAGAGCAGCCTGGTGCCGGCGGCACAGGTGGACTGGCCCGCGCGCCTGGCCCAGGCTCGCGCCGAGTTCGAGCAGGCCATGGACGACGACTTCAACACCGCCGACGCGCTGGCGGCCCTCTTCACCCTGGCCCGGGACGGCCACAAAGCGCTGGGGCCCGGCAGCCCGCGGGCCTGGATCCAGGCCACCCTGGACCTGATCCGGGATCTGGGGCGCCCCTTGCGCCTGTTCCGCACCGGCGCCGCGGGCGAACCGGCCGGAGATGCCCAGGCGCTGCTGGACCTGCTGGTGGAGGTGCGCCAGTACGCCCGCTCCATCCGTGACTACGAGCTGGCCGACCGGATCCGCGACCGCCTGGCCGAGCTGGGCTACATCCTGGAAGACACGCCGGCGGGGACGCGGGTGCGCCGCCGGGACCGCCCCGAGCCGCTGGCGCGGGGGGCGCGACCGTGACGGCTCCGGCGGGGCGGGGCCGGGACAGGGGAGGAATCCGGAGCCCCCGGCGCCGGCCCGCGACAGGGGGCGGCGCCGGGGGGCGCCCCCGCGCGGCGGCCCCCGGCGGGGCAGGGTTCCTCCAGGTGGAAGGGCGGCAGCCGGTGCTGGAGCTCCTGCGCAGCGGCCATCCCGTCCGGCACGTCTGGGTGGCCGCCGGGCGGCGGGGCGCGGCCCTGGCAGAGCTGGAGGCGCTGGCCCGCCGCCGGGGCGTACCGGTCACCGAGATCGATCCGGCGGAGCTGCAGCGTCGCGCCCAGACCGAGGGACACCAGGGGGTCATCGCCCTGGCGGCCCCCTTGCCGCAACCGGACCCTCTGGATCTGCTGGAGGTGGCATCCCGGCGGCGCGAGCCTCCTTTGCTGGTGATCTGCGCCGGAATCCAGGACCCGCACAATCTGGGTGCCGTCTTCCGCTCGGCGGAGGCGGCGGGGGCCCATGGCGCGGTGGTCCCGGTCCATCGCAGCGCGCCGCTGGGGCCCACGGCGTTCAAGAGCTCTGCCGGTGCCCTGGTTCATCTGGCGGTTGCCCAGGTGGCCAACCTCAATCAGGTGGTCCGCCGGTTCAAAGAACAAGGGGTCTGGGTGGTGGCGGCCGACCCGGAAGGGGCCCAGCCCTATGACCAGTGGGACTGGACCCGGCCCACGGCGCTGGTCCTGGGCAGCGAGGGCCGGGGCATCCCCCCGCTGCTGCTCCGGCAGTGCGACGACCGGGTCTTCATCCCCATGGCCGGGAAGGTGGCGTCCCTCAACGTATCGGTGGCCGCCGGCATCCTGCTGTTCGAGGCGGCGCGCCAGCGCCGGCAGCGCGGCGCGGCTCCCGGCGGAACCGGCGGCAGCGGTCCGGCAGGGGAAAGCGGGACCCGCCCGCATCCTTGACGCTTGTCGAAGCACGCCAGTATAATGGCCTTGCGATTTGTCCACATGTAGATTCCGACCAGGAAGCTTTCCGTCCCGTAGGCGCCATCACCGGTCGGTATTTCCGCAACTTCGCGCATATCATGGGAGCAAAACCGGTTGTCGGGTACCCGCCCTTACGGCAAACCCTCGTTGCGCGCGGACCCCGCTAGCCGCCGTGACCCTGTCTGACGGAGGCGATGGAGACGGTGAACGCCCAGGCGCATGCGTCTTCACTGGTAGATCGGGATCTGGACCGGATGGAAGATGAAGAAATCGTCGAAATCGCCCGGCAGGGAAACCCGGAGGCGCTGGAATACCTCATCGGAAAGTACAAGAATTTCGTCCGCGCCAAAGCGCGCTCCTATTTTCTGGTGGGCGCCGACCGGGAAGACATCATCCAGGAGGGCATGATTGGGCTTTACAAGGCCATCCGTGATTTCCGCAGCGATAAGCTGTCGTCCTTCAGGGCCTTTGCTGAGCTTTGCATCACGCGCCAGATCATTACGGCCATCAAAACGGCCACGCGCCAGAAGCATATTCCCTTGAATTCTTATGTATCGCTCAACAAGCCCATTTATGATGAGGATTCGGACCGAACCTTGCTGGATATCATCTCCGGGTCGCGGGTGACGGATCCGGAGGAGCTGTTCATCAGCCGGGAAGAGTTTGGCGACATCGAGCAGAAGATGGGCGAAATCCTGAGCGAGCTGGAGTGGCGGGTGCTGATCGCCTACCTGGATGGCAAATCGTATCAGGAGATCGCCGATGAGCTCAACCGGCACGTCAAGTCCATCGACAACGCCCTCCAGCGGGTCAAGCGGAAGCTGGAGCGCTATATCGAATCGCGCAATCAGCAGCTGGACCAGCCGGCCCGGGCTTGAAGCCCGGGCCGGCTGCACTGGCGGGGCCGCCGGGCGGGGGTCCGCCGGGGTGCGTGGAAGCCGCGCGGGGAAAGGGCGGGCCGGGGCGCGCCTGCGCACCCGGAGCGCGCCGGCACCGGCGCGGCCGGGGTCCGCCAGGGCGGGTGCGGGTGCGGTCCGGCGACGGGAGCACGGCGGCGAGCGCGCCGGCACCGCCCGGGGGCGTCCCCTGGGGTGTCGCCGCGTGGGCCGCCTGCATCGGGGCGCTTCCCGGGCGGTGGCGTTTTCTCGGACGGCCGGGAGCCCCGGGAGCCAGTTGCGAGGGGGCGACTCCCGTGGTATCATCGGTCTTGCGGTTGGATCCGTGCTGGCGTAGCTCAACGGTAGAGCAGCCGCCTTGTAAGCGGCAGGTTGTCGGTTCGAATCCGTCCGCCAGCTCCGATCGCCTTCCCCGGGGTCGCTTGACAGGCCTGATATAATGAGAATCGGCGTTCGGCCCAGCGGTCGCCCGGTGGGACGGCCGCGGCGGGACGAGCGCAGGCATGGAGAGGTACCGAAGCGGCCAAACGGGGCAGACTGTAAATCTGCTGGCTTACGCCTTCGCTGGTTCGAATCCAGCCCTCTCCACACGACGCGGGGTAGAGCAGCCAGGTAGCTCGTCGGGCTCATAACCCGGAGGTCGTGGGTTCAAATCCCACCCCCGCAACCATTTGATTGTTGTCTGTGGGCCTGTGAAGCGGCCCCGGGCTGCCGTAGCTCAGTCGGTAGAGCACAGCCATGGTAAGGCTGGTGTCGGCGGTTCGATTCCGCCCGGCAGCTCAAGGAAGGTGTGATGGCCCCCGCCGTGGCGCGGGGGCCATGCCGTTTCTGCCCGCGGCGGGGCATCCTGAAGGGCGGGCGCCAGCGGTGGGCGGTGCGGGAAGCCCCCGTCGGCAAGGGACCCGGGGGCGGGGGCTCGTCCGGGCCCGGCCGGCTGGCCATTTCCTCCTCTGCCGTCCGCTTGTCCCACCCCATCCAGTTCAGTACAATAGAGCCGCTTATTTTGGGCGAATGCCTGCAATCTCCGTGCAGATCGGGAGGGTGTGGCCCCATGGCCAAGGCCAAGT
>SPLK01000548.1_pt1 | contig 10124 bp, 5 predicted proteins | sample 2456111 | NCBI WGS metagenome assembly SPLK01 (sample SAMN11156906, study PRJNA527647) | hot springs metagenome | biome: Geothermal region; feature: Hot spring; material: tree branch in hot spring; isolation source: hot spring sediment rich in lignocellulosic material ... | reverse complement strand
GGGCCAGGGCCCAGGGCCGCCCGTGGGGCGGCCGGGGGCCTTGGGCGGGGGGCAGGGGGTGGGCGCGGAGGCGCAGGTAAAGGGCGGCCACCAGGGCCAGGGTGAGGAGCTGGAGGAGCATGAGCCCCGCGGCCTCCCCCAGGGCCAGGCGGTGGGCCAGGAGGGTGTAGACCTCCACCTCGAGGGTGGCGTACCGCCCCCCGCCGAGGAGGAGGGGCACCCCGAAGGCGGAGAAGGCGTAGATGAAGATGAGGCTCCCCGCGGAGCCCAAGGCGGGGAGGAGGAGGGGAAGCCCAACCCGGAGGAAGGCCCTAAAGGGGGTGGCCCCCAGGGTGCGGGCCGCCTGGAGGGGGCCTTCTAAGGCCAGGAGGGTGGGGAGGAGGACCCTTAAGGCCAGGCCCAGGTTGTAGAAGACCGCGGCCCAAAGGAGGAGGAAGAGGGTGCCGTAGAGGTCCAGGGGGAGAAGGCCCCTGGGCCCTGCCAGGGCCAAAAGGGCCAGGGCCACCACCGGGGTGGGGAGGACGAAGGGGAGGAGGGTGAGGGCGAGGAGGACCTCCCGCCCGGGAAAACGGTGGCGGAAAAGCAGGGCGAGGGGCAGGGCCAGGGCCAGGGAAAGCCCGGCGGAAAGGAGGCCGTACTCCAGGCTAAAGAGGTAGCGCCCCAGGTAGTAGGGGTTCTGGAGGACCCTAACAACCCCCTCCCCCACCCCCAGGCGGAGGAGGGAAAGAAGGGGGTAGAAGAGGGCGAAGGCCAGGAAGAGGTAAAGGGGGAGGAACCTCAAAGGAACATGCTCCTAACCATCTCCACAAGGTGGGAGAAAGGAACCCACCTTTGGGGCCCCCGCCGAAGCGCAAGCTCCGGCGGGGCGCTCAGCGCCGGGCCCTCCGCACCGCCTCCGGGCTTTGCCCCTGGAGGACCACCTTGGTCCACTCCTCAATCCAGCGCTCCCGGCCCTCCGCCATGCGCCCCGGGTCCAGGCGCACGCTGCCCAAGGGCTCGGGGGCGAAGCGGAAGACCTCGGGGAGCCTGGCGTCCCGCCGGGCGGGGTACATCCACATCTCCGTGGGCAGGTTCTCCTGCACGGGGCGGGAGAGGAGCCAGTCTATGAGCTTCCGGGCCCCCTCGAGGTTTTTCGTCCCCTTCAGGATGCCCGCAAACTCCACCTGGAAGAAGGCGAGCTCGGGGAAGAGGTTCCCCGTGGGGGGCTCCCGGTACCGCCCCTCGGAGTAGTAGACCTCCGCCGCGGGGCTCGTGGTGTAGGAGACCACCAGGGGCCGGTCCCCCTTGTAGAGGCTGAAGTGGGTGTAGTAGGCCTCGCTCCAGCCCTTGGCCACCCGCACGCCCCCGTCCCTGAGGGCCGCCCAGAAGTCCAGGTACCCGTCCTCCCCAAAGCGGCCCACGGTGGCCATGAGGAAGGCCAGGCCCGGGGAGCTGGTGGCGGGGTTCTGCACCACGAGAAGCCTCGCGTACTCCGGCCGGGTGAGGTCGGAAGGGGTCTTGGGGAGGGGGCGGTCCTGGAAGTAGGCCTTGTGGTAGTTCAGGCTCACCCAGCCGTAGTCCACGGGAAGGGCCCGGAAGGTGGGGTCCAGGAGGAGCGTGGCCTTGAGGTTTTTAATCTCCGGGCTCCGGTAGGGCAGGAGGATGTCCGCCTCCAGGGCCCGGGAGAGGAAGGTGTTGTCCAGGCCGTAAAGGACGTCGGCGATGGGGGCACTCTTGGTGAGGATGGCCCGGTTCAGCACCTCCCCCGCGTCCCCCGCCTTGAGGACGCGGAGCTTAAGGCCCGTCTGCCGTTCAAACTGGGCGATGAGCGCCTTGTCCAGGGAGAAGCTCTCGTGGGTGAGGAGCGTAACCTCCTGGGCCAGGGCCAGGGCCAACAGGACCAAGACCGAAAGGAACCTTTTCATGGCAACCCTCCTGTCACCGGGAGGGCGTCACCTTCCCTACGCCGGCATTACCCGGATCAGGTTCCAAGGGTCTCTCTCAGCCCCAAGGAGGGGCACCCCCGGTGACGAGGCCTATTCTACTCCCCCGCGCCGGTGGGGCTTCCCACCAAGGCCCTGAGGGCCCGCGCAAGGGCGGCCTCAAAGGCCTCGGGGGCGTCTATCCAGGGGTAGTGGCCTGCCCCCGGAAGGACCTGAAGGCCCGCGGAAAGCCTCTCCGCCACCTCCTCCGCGTAGGGGTAGCTGGTGCCGTCCTGCTCCCCCACGATGACCTCCACCGGGCGCCTAGCGGGGCGGAGGTAAGGGGTGTAGTCCAGGCGCCAGAGGCCATTCTGGTAAAAGGCCAGGGCGGGGGCGTCCGGGCCCAGGATCCCCGAGCCCTCCACCACCCACTCGTACTCCAGGCGGCCGTGGGGGGTGGGGAACATGAGGCGGTCAAAGAGGGCCTTGGGCTCCGCCCTCTCCAGGGCGGCCTTCAGGTTGGCCTCGGGGTCGGGAAGGGGGCTAAGCTCCGCGGCCTCCGCCAGCCGGGCCGCCAGCCAGGGGAAGTTCACCCAGGGGCCTAGGAGCAAAACCCCCTCCACCCCGGGGTAGCGGCGGAGGACCTCCAGGGCCACGAGGGCCCCGAAGCCGTGGGCCAGGAGGTGGAAGCGCTCCAGGCCCAAGGCCTCGGCCAGGGCCAGGGTGTCCTCCACCAGAGCATCTACGGTGAAAAGCCGGGGGTCTTGGGGAAGCTCCAGGCTCCGGCCCGAGCCCCGCTGGTCAAAGTAGATGGTCCGGAAGCCCTGGAGGTACTCCCCCAAGCCCTCCCGCAGGGCGTAGGCGTTCCCCCCCGGGCCCCCGTGCAGGACGAGAAGGGGGGGCGCCCTAAGGTCCCCCACGTCCTCCACGTAAAGCTCCGCTTCCCCTACGGGGATGTACCCGATCTCTTCCCGCATCCCCTATAGACTACCCCTTCCTTCAGGGTGAAGGCCCAAACCTTAACCCCCGGTAGGGTTCGGGCCTGGGCCAAGGCCTCCTCCCCCGCCCCCAGGACCTGGAGGAGGAAGACCCCTTCCCCCTCGAGGAGCCAGCAGGGGTGGGGCAGGGCCTGGGCCAGAGCCCTTAGGGCCTCCAGGTCCTTCCCCTCCACGAAGAGCACCCTCATGCACCCCCCCAGAGGCGGCTATAGAGGAGGATGGCCGCGGACTCCTCCAAGGTGGTGAGGAGGCTATAGGCGTGGAGGAGGGCCTCCTCGGGCTTTTCCTTCTCCGAGCGGGCGAAGGCCCCGTGCCCCCTTAGGAGGCAGACCGGATGACGCTTCAAGGCCTCCGCCACGGCAAGGGCGGCCTCCTCCGTGGCGGAGAGGGTCTTGGGGGAGAGGACGGGGACCTCCTTGAGGTAGAGCTGGCCCTCGAGGTCCAGGGGAACGAGCCGGTCCAGGTGCAGGGAGAGGGCCACCGCCACCCGGGGATGGGCGTGGACGATGGCCCTGGCCCCCGTTTCCCGGTAGACCGCCCGGTGGATCACGCTCTCCACGCTGGCCCCCGGGGGGATGGGGCCCACGAGGGGCACCTCCAGGAGGTCTTCTGGGGTGAGGTGGGCCTTCTGCACCCCGCTTTTGGTGATGAGGAACCCCTCTTTGGTGCGGGCGGAAAAGTTCCCCGCGGTGGCGGAGATGAGCCCCTGGGCGAAGAGGTCCTCCCCCACTTGGCGGAAGGTGGAAAAGAGCTTGGCCAGCATAAGAAAAAGGGCGGCCCGAAGGCCGCCTTGGGCCTAGAGGCCCTTCCCCGGCTGCTCCCGGCGCGCGGGGCGGCGGGCTGGGCGCTCCCGGGCCTCCACCGCCTCCTTGCGGGCCTCCTCCAGGGCCTTTAGGGTCTTCTCGTCCACCACCTGGGTGAAGCGGACGAAGTCCGAGCCCGTACCCGCGGGGATCAGGCGGCCCAGGATGACGTTTTCCTTGAGGCCGATGAGCTCGTCCTTCTTCCCGGCGATGGCCGCCTCGGTGAGCACGTGGGTGGTGTTCTGGAAGCTGGCGGCGGAGAGCCAGCTCTTGGTGGAAAGGGCGCTCTTGGTCACCCCCATGAGGAGGGGCTTCCAGGCCACGGGGGTCTTGCCCTCGGCGATGAGCCGCTCGTTCAAGGCCTCCACGTCCCAGCGCTCCAGGACCTGGCCTTCCAGGAGGCGGCTATCCCCGGGGTCCGTGACCTCCACGTACTTGAGCATCTGCCGCACCACGATCTCAATGTGCTTGTCGTGGAGCTTCACCCCCTGGGCGCGGTAGACCTTCTGGATCTCGTCCACCAGGTAGCGCTCCACCGCCTCGGGGCCCTTGGCCTCCAAGAGCTGGTGGGGGTCAACGGCCCCGCGGGTGAGGGGCTGGCCGGCCTCCACGTAGTCCCCGTCCTTCACCACCAGGCGGGCCTCCTTGGGGAGCTTGTACTCCTTGCTGAAGCCCTCGGACTCCACGAAGACGGAGAGCTTCTCCTCCGTCTCCTCAATGCGCACCACCCCGTCGATCTCGGAGATCACCGCCTTGGCCTTGGGGCGGCGGGCCTCAAAGAGCTCGATCACGCGGGGCAGACCCTGGGTGATGTCCGTGCCCGTGGCCACGCCCCCGGTGTGGAAGGTGCGCATGGTGAGCTGGGTGCCGGGCTCGCCGATGGACTCCGCGGCCACCACCCCCACCGCCTCCCCGATGGACACGGGGCGGGCCATGGAGAGGTCGTAGCCGTAGCACTTCTGGCAGACCCCGTAGCGGGTCTGGCAGGTGAGGGGGCTCCGCACGGGCACCTCCTGCACCTCCCCCGCCTCCGCGGCCCGGATGAGGAGGTCCACGTCCTCCAAGGAGAGGTACCGCCCCTCCTCCAACACCCGGCCCAAGGCCTGCACCTCCCGGGCCAGGACCCGGCCGTAGAGGCCGGACTCGATGTCCGAGCGCTTGCGCAGCCGGCGGCTGCGGGTCACCTCGTCCAGCTGGAAGAGGGGCACGCTGATGTAGTTGGTGGTGCCGCAGTCCGCCTCCCGGACCACGATCTCGTGGGCCACGTCCACCAGCTTGCGGGTGAGGTAGCCGGAGTCCGCGGTGCGAAGGGCGGTGTCCGCCCCACCCTTCCGGGCCCCGTGGCTGGAGATGAAGTACTCGAGGACGGTGAGCCCCTCGCGGAAGGAGGAGCGCACGGGCACCTCAAAGGTCTCCCCGGAGGGCTTTTGCATGAGGCCCCGCATGCCGCAAAGCTGGCGGATCTGCTGCGGGTTACCCCGGGCCCCGGACTGGGCCATCACGTAGAGGGGGTTGAAGGGGTAGTTCTCCTCAAAGTTCTTGAAGACCGCCTGGGTGACCTTCTCCGTGGTCTCCGTCCAGAGCTGGATCACCTGGTCGTACCGCTCCCGGTCGGTGAGGAAGCCCATCTCGTAGGCCTGCTCGATCTGCATGAGCTTGCGGTCGGCCTCCTCCAGGTACTTCCTTTTCTCCTCCGGGATGACCGCGTCGTCAATGCCGATGGTGATGCCGCTGGTGGTGGAGAGGGTGAAGCCGTAGTACTTGAGGGCGTCCAGAAGCCGGGCGGTCTTCTCCACCCCTAGCCGCAGGAAGGAGCGGTAGACCAGGTCCTTGAGGGAGTTCTTCTCCTGGGGCACGTCCAGCTGGATGAGCTCCTGGGCCACCTTCTCGTCCCCCACCGCCTCGGCCACGATGCGGGCGAAGAGGATCCGGCCCGGGCTCGTCTCCAGCCTCTGGCCCATGAAGCGCACGGTGACCACGTCCTGGAGGTCCAACAGGCCGTGGGCCACCGCCAACAGGGCCTCGTCGGGGTTGGCGAAGACGAACTTGATCCGGCCCACGCTGGTCTCCCGGCCCGCCACCTGGATGGGGGCGTTCAGGGCCACCTCCCCCCGCTCGTAGGCCTCCAGGGCCTCCTCGGGGGTGGCGAAGGCCCGGCCCGCCCCCTTCTTCTCCCGCCGCACCTGGGTGATGTAGTAAAGCCCCAGGATGATGTCCCGGCTGGGCTTGGCGATGGGCTCGCCGGAGGCCGGGGAGAGGAGGTTGTGGGCGGAGAGCATCTGGACGCGGGCCTCCGCCTGGGCGAAGGAGGAGAGGGGCACGTGCACGGCCATCTGGTCCCCGTCAAAGTCCGCGTTGAAAGCCTCGCACACCAGGGGGTGGAGCTGGATGGACTGCCCCTCCACCAGCACGGGCTGGAAGGCCTGGATCCCCAGGCGGTGGAGGGTGGGGGCGCGGTTTAAGAGGACCACCTTGCCGTGGATGACCTCCTCCAGGGCGTCCCAGACCTCGTCCTTGATGTCCCGCTGGCGTTCTAGCATCCTGCGGGCCGCCTTGACGTTGGAGGCGATCCCCTTCTCCTCCATCTTCTTGAGGAGGAAGGGCTTGAAGAGCTCCAGGGCCATGCGCTTGGGCAGGCCGCACTGGTGGAGCTTGAGCTGGGGCCCCACCACGATCACCGAGCGGCCCGAGTAGTCCACCCGCTTGCCCAGGAGGTTCTGGCGGAAGCGGCCCTGCTTGCCGGAGAGGATGTCCGTGAGGCTACGGAGAGGCCGGTCGGAGCCGGGGTTCGTCACCGGGCTTCCCCGGCGGCCGTTGTCCAGGAGGGCGTCCACCGCCTCCTGGAGCATGCGCTTCTCGTTGCGGATGATGATCTCCGGCGCCCCCTGGGCCAGGAGCTTCTTCAGGCGGTTGTTGCGGTTGATGAGGCGGCGGTAGAGGTCGTTGAGGTCGGAGGTGGCGAACCGGCCCCCGTCCACCTGGACCATGGGGCGGAGGTCGGGGGGCAGGACGGGGACGGCCTCGAGGACCATCCATTCCGGCCGGTTGCCGGAGTCCAGGAAGGCCCGGACGACCTCGAGGCGCTTCCTGGCCTTGGCCCGGCGGGCGCGGGAGGGGTGCTTCATCTCCTCCAGTAGCTCCGCCTCCAGCTTTTCCAGGTCCAGCTCCTTCAGAAGGACCTGGATGGCCTCAGCCCCCATGCGGGCGTCGATGTCGTAGGACTCCACCACCCGCACCACGTTGCGCACCAGGTCCACCTCCACCCGGCCGTGGATCTCGCTCTTCACCCGCCCGCCGTCGGCCAGGATGTCCCCGGGGGCCACCCGGTCCCCGGTGGTGACCTCCACGTCGTCCTCGAAGGGGTAGAGGCGGGCCTTCATCACCACGATGCTGGCGGGCTCGTGGAGGTGGACGATGCCCTCCGCCTCGGCGATGACCTCCTCCTCGGGGTCAATGGCCGCCACCACCCTTTCGCCGGGCATCACCCGCGCCCCCTCGGGGACGATGACGTTCATGTGGGGCTCTATGCGGTAGTCCTTGGGCTCCGTCCACTCCAGGAAGAAGGTGAGGTAGACCGTTTCCCCTTCCTCCTCCGCCTCCACCTCCTTAGCGGTCACGTGGCGGGGCATGCGCAGGAGGCCCTTGGCCTCCGCCAGGGGCTGGCCCCGCTCCACCACCTCCCCCTGGACCACCAGGGGCTCGGCCCCCACGGGGAGGAAGTAGCGGGCCACCACCGCATCCTCCTGGCGCAGGAGGAGGAGGTGCCCCTCCTCGCCCAAAGGCAGGACCTCCACCACCCCCTCCTCCTCCGCGCGGAAGAGGTAGGGCTCGGCAAGCTCCGCCAGCACCTCCCCGGGGCGGTAGGCCTCCTTGTCCACCCAGGCGGCCAGGGGAACGCGCAGGCCCGCCCGCTCCTTCTTCAGGTACTCGATGCGCACCCGGCGGGGGAAGCGGTAGAGGGCCACCCCGTCCATGCGGCTCACCACCCCGGGGGCCAGCTCCTGGCCCTTCACCACCTCCTCCCCGTCCTTCACCAGGGCGTCCACCCCGGCGGGGATGGGGTAGGTCTCCTGCTTGCCGTAGCGGAGCTCCCGGTACTCCTCGTCGGTGAGGAGCTGCTTCTTGGCCACGGGAACCCCACCCAGCACGGCCCCCTTGGGGTCTAAGACGATGTACTTGCTGAAGTAGAGGACCTGCTCCAGCTCCGTGGCCGAGAGGTCCAGGAGGGTGCCGATCTTGGAGGGCACGTCCTTCACGTACCAGATGTGGGCCGCAGGGGTGGCGAGCTCAATGTGGCCCATGCGGTAGCGGCGGACGATGCTCTTCGTCACCTCCACCCCGCAGCGCTCGCAGACCTTGCCCTCAAAGCGCTGGCGCTTGTACTTGCCGCAGGCGCACTCGTAGTCCTTGGTGGGCCCGAAGATGCGCTCGTCAAAAAGCCCGTCCCGCTCGGGCTTGAGGGTGCGGTAGTTGATGGTTTCGGGCTTCTCCACCTCCCCGTAGCTCCAGGAACGGATCCTCTCGGGGGAGGCCAGGGCAATGCGGACCTTGCGAACTTCCTTTTTCATCCTTCCTCCTAAGTCCCGCGCCGTTAGCGCTTGGAGGCCAAGCCTTCAAAGATGTCCACGGGGTTGTCCCGTTCGTCCAGGGTTTCCACGTCCAGGGCCAGGGCCTGGAGCTCCTTCACCAGCACGCGGAAGGACTCGGGCACCGAGGGCTCGGGCACGTCCTCGCCCTTGATGATGGCCTCGTAGGCGGCGTTGCGGCCCTCGATGTCGTCGGACTTCAGGGTGAGCATCTCCTGGAGGGTGTGGGCCGCCCCGTAGGCTTCGAGGGCCCAGACCTCCATCTCCCCGAAGCGCTGCCCGCCGAACTGGGCCTTCCCCCCCAGGGGCTGCTGGGTGATGAGGGAGTAGGGGCCGGTGGAGCGGGCGTGCATCTTGTCCTCCACCATGTGGTAGAGCTTCATGATGAACATCTGCCCCACCACGATGGGGCCCTCGATGGGCTCCCCGGTGCGGCCGTCGTAGAGGACCACCTTGCCCTGGGTGAAAAGCTCCTTAAGCTGCTCCTCCGGGGAGGCCCCCGCGGTCACCAGCCCGAGCTTCTCCGCCCGGGCCAGGACCTCCTTCTCCCGCTTGTCCACCCCAAAGCCCGCCTCCTTGCGGCGCTGGAAGTAGAGGTCAAAGGCCTCGGCCAGGAGGGCCTTGATCTCCGGCTCCGTGGCCCCGTCAAAGACCGGGGAGATGTAGCGCTGGCCCAGGAAGTAGCCCGCCAGGCCCAGGTGGGTTTCCAGGATCTGCCCCAGGTTCATCCGGCTGGGCACGCCCAGGGGGTTCAGGATGATGTCCACGGGGGTGCCGTCGGGCAGGTGGGGCATGTCCTCCACCGGGAGGATCTTGGCCACCACGCCCTTGTTCCCGTGGCGGTTGGCCAGCTTGTCCCCCACCTGGAGCTTGCGCTTCTGGGCCACATAGACCCGCACCACCTCCCGCACCCCGGGCTTCAGCTCCACCCCGGGGTCGCCCCGGCGCAGGCGCACGGTGCGCACCACGATCCCCCCCTCCCCGGGGGGCACCCGCAGGGAGGTGTCCTTCACGTCCCGGGCCTTCTCGCCGAAGATGGAGCGGAGGAGGCGCTCCTCAGGGCTAGGCTCCTGCTCCCCCTTGAAGCTGGTGCGGCCCACCAGGATGTCCCCGGGCTTCACCTCCGCCCCGATGCGCACCACGCCCTCCTCGTCCAGGTCGCGCAGGGCGGCCTCGGAGAGGTGGGGGATGTCCCGGGTGATGCGCTCGGGGCCCAGCTTGGTGTCCCGGGCCTCGATCTCGTAGCGCTCGATGTGGATGGAGGTGTAGAAATCGCGCTTTAGGAGCTCCTCGCTGATGACGATGGCGTCCTCAAAGTTGTACCCGTCAAAGGGCATGATGGCCACCAGGACGTTCTGCCCCAGGGCCAGGAAGCCCTCCTCGGAGGCGGGGCCGTCCGCCAGGAGGTCCCCCTTCCGCACCCGCTGCCCCACCACCACCCGGGGGCGCTGGTCCAGGGCGGTGCCCTGGTTGGAGCGGACGTAGCGGCGCAAGGGGTACTCCAGGAGGCGGCCATCTTCGTAGCGCACGGCGATGCGGGTGCCGTCCACGGCCACCACCTCCCCGTCCCCTTCCGCGTAGAGGGCGGCCAGGCTGTCCCGCACCACCCGCTCCTCGAGGCCGGTCATCACCACCGGGGCCTGGGCCCGGATGAGGGGCACGGCCTGGGTCTGCATGTTGGACCCCATGAGGGCCCGGTTGGCGTCGTCGTGCTCCAGGAAGGGGATGAGGTTGGTGTTCACGGAGAAGACCTGCTTGGGGGAGACGTCCATGAACTCCACCTCGTCCGGGGAGACGATGAGGGCTCCCCCCGGCGCCGGGCCACCACCCGCTCGG
>SPLK01000547.1_pt1 | contig 10124 bp, 9 predicted proteins | sample 2456111 | NCBI WGS metagenome assembly SPLK01 (sample SAMN11156906, study PRJNA527647) | hot springs metagenome | biome: Geothermal region; feature: Hot spring; material: tree branch in hot spring; isolation source: hot spring sediment rich in lignocellulosic material ... | reverse complement strand
CCCCTGTGGCCGCCCCCTGGAAGGGCTCCACCGCGGAGGGGTGGTTGTGGCTCTCGATCTTGAAGGCCACCGCCCACCCCTCCCCGATGCGCACCACCCCCGCGTTCTCCCCCGGGCCCTGGAGGACCGCCTCCCCCTCCTTGGGGAGCTCCTTGAGGAGGGGGCGGGAGTTCTTGTAGGCGCAGTGCTCGCTCCACATGACCTTGAAGAGGTGGAGCTCCACCCGGTTCGGGGCGCGGCCCAAGCGCCTCAGGATCTCCCGGTACTCCCCCTCGGGGATGCCGAGCTCGCGGGCCAGGGTCTCCATCACGTGAGGAGGGGGAGGAGCTCGCGGTGGTCCTTCACCTTGGCCGTGGGCTTCACCTCCCCGTTCACCTCCTTCAGGCCCACGTACTGGACCGCCCAGGGGTAGCCCGCGCCGAAGGCCCCCTTGATGTCCGTGTGGGGCAGGTCCCCCACGTGGAGGGCCTCCTCCGGGGCCACCCCCAGGGCCTCGAGGGCCACCCGGAAGGCCTCCGGGCGGGGCTTCACGTACCCGGTCTCGTCGGAGAAGCTATAGGCCTGGAAGAGGTCCAGGCCCTGCCTTTTCAGGTGCTCCCGGAGGAGCCTTCCCGGGGTCACGCCGGTGTCGGAGACGAGGGCGAGCGGGTACCTCTTGGCGAGCTCCTTCAGGGCGGAAACCCCCGGCAAGGGGGTGAGGTCCACGAGGAGGGAGCTTTCCTCCAGCCTCCTCGCGGTGAGGGCGATGAGGCCGGGGTCGTGGGGGGCCCCCAGCAGGGCGAAGATGCGGGCCACCCGGTCGTAGGTGGACAGGTGCTCCCCCGCCCGCCAGGCCTCCTCAAAGGCCAGGGCCGCCTGCCGGTAGGCCTCCCGCACCTCCCCCTCCTCCGCGGGGTGCCCGGCCTCGGAAAGGGCGTCCAGGAGGATCTCGTACCGCGCGGGCATGACCTTTTCCAAAAACGCCGGCCCCTCGGTGAAGAGGGTGCCCCAGAAATCAAAGGTGATGGCTTTGGGTTTCATCTTCCCTCCTTCAGGCCCAGGAAAAGGGGCAGGCCGTCCGTCCCCCCCAGGACCTCGTCCACCGCCCGCTCGGGGTGGGGCATCATCCCCAGAACATTCCCCCCTTCGTTCACGATGCCCGCGATGTCCAGAAGGCTCCCGTTGGGATTATAGTCCTCCTCCCCCTTTAAGGGGGCGTAGCGGAAGAGGATGAGGCCCTCCCCCTCCAAGCGGCTCAAGGTCTCGGGGTCCGCGTAGTACCGCCCCTCCGCGTGGGCGATGGGCAGCCTCAGGACCTGGCCCTTCTCGTACCGCCGGGTGAAGGGGAGGTCGTTCCGCTCCACCCGCACCCCCACCCACTTGCAGGTGAAGTGGAGGTTGAGGTTGGCGAGGAGGGCCCCGGGGAGAAGCCCGGCCTCCGTGAGGACCTGGAAGCCGTTGCACACCCCGATCACGTACCGCCCCTCCCGGGCGAACCGCCGGACCTCCTCCATGATGGGGCTCTTGGCGGCCAGGGCCCCCGCACGGAGGTAGTCCCCGTAGCTGAACCCCCCGGGGAGGAAGACCCCGTCAAAGCCCTTTAGCTCCCGCTCCGTGTGCCAGACGAACTCCGCCTCCATCCCCGCCCGCTCAAAGGCAAAGCGGGCGTCCTCGTCGCAGTTGGAGCCGGGGAAGCGGACGATGGCCCACCTCATAGGGGTTTCAAGGCCTCCAGGGTCCAGGTTTCCATCACGGGGTTCGCCAGGAGGCGGGCCATGGCCTGGGCCTTTTCCCGGGCCTCCGCCTCGCCGCTTGCGGGGAAGACCACCTCCAAGACCTTCCCCACCCGCACCGCCTCCACCTCGTGGCCTAGGCCCTTTAGGACCCCCTCCACCGCCCGGCCCTGGGGGTCCAGGATGCCCTCTTTGAGCTCTATGAGAATGGTCGCCTGGTAGCGCATCTTCACCCCAACACCCGCCTCAGGACCTCTTGGTAGGCCTCCTCCACACCCCCCAGGTCCTTGCGGAAACGGTCCTTGTCCATGGGCTCGCCGGTCTTCAGGTCCCAAAGCCGCATGGTGTCCGGGCTGATCTCGTCCGCGAGGAGGATCTCCCCCCCGTGGCGGCCGAACTCCAGCTTGAAGTCCACAAGCTCAAGCCCCCGCTCCAGGAAGAAGGCCCTTAGGACCTCCCCCGTCCTTAGGGCCAGGCGGGTGAGGGTTTCCACCTCCTCTTCCGTGGCGAGCCCCAGGGCGAGCACCGCCTCCTTGCAGATCAAGGGGTCCCCTAAGGCGTCGTTCTTGAGGGAGAACTCCACCAAAGGGGCCCTAAGGGGCATGCCCTCCTCCAGGCCGTAGCGCCGGGCGAAGCTGCCCGCCGCCCGGTAGCGGACGATGACCTCGAGGGGGATGATCTCCACCCGCTTCACCCGCATCTCCCGGTCGGAAAGCTCCTCCAGGAAATGGGTGGGGATGCCCTGGGCCATGAGGAGGCGGAAAAGGGCCGCGGAGACCTTGTTGTTCACCACCCCCTTGCCCGGGATGACCCCCCTTTTCTGGGCGTTGAAGGCCGTGGCCTCGTCCTTGAAGTAGACGCGGAGGTGCTCCCCTTCCGGGTAGAGGATCTTTGCCTTGCCCTCGTATAGCTTCTCCATGCCTGCCCCCGGGCGCGAAAGCCCTTTAGGCCATTCTACCCCGCCCCTAAAGGGGAAGGAGGCGGGTGCCGTCCGATGGCCCCTTCCTCCAAGGCCTGGCCAAATCTCCAGAACCGGCTCCAGGGCCTCCGGGGGCTCCGCCGAAGGAGGATCACGCTGGGCCCTTTGCTTCCGGTCAAGGCAAGAAGGCGGGAAAAGTCTAGATCGGCGGTAAGGATAATGTAGCCCGATTCGCGCGCCCAGGCGAAAAGCACCTCATCGGGCGGGCCCACTTCCCCCCACCAAAGGGCCTCCCGCCACCTAGGGGAGAGGTTCATGGCCACCAAAAGCCTCATGCAAGGGCGTGCGCTTCCTCCTCCAAACGCCAAGCGGCGTAGGCCAAAGCCTCCTGGATGTCCTCGAGGGTGAGCTGGGGATAATCCCGGAGAAGGTCTTCCGGGCGCTCCCCATGGGCCAGGCGCCGGAGAAGGGCGGCCACGGCGATGCGCGGGAACTGGGGTATACCCCCATCTTAAAGCCCAAACCGGGCGTAGATGGCGTCCACGTGGCGGAGGTAGTAGCCGGGGTCAAAGAGGGCGGCCAAGGCCTCCCCCTTCAGGGGGTTTTCCGGGTCCCTTTCCAGTAGCTCCCGGAAAGAAACCCCCTCCTCCCAGCTCTTAAGGGCGTTCCGCTGCACCAGGGCGTAGGCCCGGTCCCGGGGAAGCCCGTGGGCGATGAGGGCGTTGAGGACCCTTTGGGAGTAGACCAGGCCCCGGGTGAGGTCCAGGTTGGCCCGGATGCGGTCCTCAAAGACCACCAGGCCCTCCAGGATCCCCTTAAGCCGCCTCAGGGCGTAGTGGGCCAGGGTGGTGGCGTCCGGGAGGACCACCCGCTCCACGGAGGAGTGGGCGATGTCCCGCTCGTGCCAGAGGGCGATGTTCTCCAGGGCCGGCCCCAGGTAGCCCCTAAGGAGGCGGGCCATCCCGGTGAGGTTTTCCAGGCCCACGGGGTTCTTCTTGTGGGGCATGGAGGAGCTTCCCGTCTGCCCCTCGCGGAAGGGCTCTTGGGCCTCGAGGACCTCCGTGCGCTGGAGGTGGCGGAGCTCCACCGCCACCCGCTCCAGGTTCCCCCCGAGGAGGGCCAAGGCGGCGAGGACCTCCGCGTGCCGGTCCCGGGGGACCACCTGGGTGGAGATGGGCTCCGGGACGAGGCCCAGCCGCCGGGCCACGTGGGCCTCCACCTCGGGGGGCACGTGGGCGTAGTTGCCCACGGAGCCCGAGAGCATGGCCACCCCAATCCCCTCCCGCGCCCTCTTCAGCCTTTCCTCGTCCCGGAGGAAGGCGGAAAAGAAGGAGAGGAAGCGGAGGCCGAAGCTGGTGGGCTCCGCGTGCACCCCGTGGGTGCGGCCGATGGCCGGGGTCTTCTTGTAGCGGAGGGCGAGGGCTTTTAGGGCCTCCTCCACCCCCTTAAGCTCCTCCAGGACCAGGCCCAGGGCCTCCTTCAGGAGGAAGTTCTGGGCGGTGTCCACGATGTCCGAGCTGGTGAGGCCGAGGTGGAGGTAGCGGGCCACCTCCTCGTCCCCCGTCCACTCCACCAGGGCCCGGGTGAAGGCCACCAGGTCGTGCCGGGTGACCTCCTCAAGCTCCGCCACCCGCAGGGCGAAGCGCTCGTCCAGGGGCTTTTCCTCTAGGGCCTTGAGGAGGCTGGCCGCGGTGCCCTTGGGCACCTCCCCCAGGGCCTCCCAGGCCTCGAGGGCGTAGGCCTCCACCCGGGCCCAGGTCCGGTAGCGGCTGGCCTCCGACCAGAGGGCCCGCATCTCCTCCGTCTGGTAGCGGGCGATCATGGCCCTTAGGGTATCACCTTCTGAGGGCGGCCAAGAGCCCCAGGAGGGCCCCCAGCCAGCGGAGGGGCCTAAAGGGGAGGAGGCTTAGGAGGAAGGCGAGAAGCTCAGCCCGCCGCCCGGGGGGTAACCTCCGCCAAAAGGCCCGCACCCCGCCCAAGACGCGTCCCCAAAGGACCAGGGCCCGCCAGAGCCTCCGGATGCCCATGCCTTCAGGATACCGGGGCGGGCCGGAAGAGGAGGAAACTGCGCTCCACCTCCCCCTCCAGGACCTCCCCCGTGAGGAGGTCCTCCCCCCTAGGAAGCCGAAGCCTAGCCCCTTCCGGGGCGAAAAAGGCCCAGACCTCCTCTTTCCCATGGCGCCGCCTGAAGGCCAGCACCCCTTTAGGGGCCTTGAGGGGAAGGAGGCTTCCTTGCCGAAAAGGGAGGAGGCCCTTCTTCAGGGCCACGAGCCTTTGGATGAAGGCGAGAAGGCCCTTATCCCAAAGGGCCTCGTCCCAGGGGAAGGGGGCGCGGCAGTAGGGGTCCCCCCGCCACTCCCCGTAGGGGTTCGGCTGGGAGAGGCCCACCTCGTCCCCGTAGTAGATGGCCGGGCTTCCCGGGAAGGCGAAGAGGAGGGCGTAGGCCAGCCGGAGGCGGTCCTTGTCCCCCTTAAGCCGCCACAGGGCCCGGGGGATGTCGTGGGAGGAGAGGAGGGTGTACATGCTCTGGCGGAGCCCTAGGGGAAGGGCGGCGTAGTGGTCGAAGAGCACCCCCCAAAGCCCCTCCGCGTCCAGGTCCACCGGCCTTCCCTCGTGGTCCCGGCCCGAAAGCCAGGCCATGACCGGGTGGGCGAAGCCCGCGTAGTGCATGGCCCCGTCCAGGGTGTGGGCCCTCAAGGTGGGGATGGTGTCGTAGGAGAGCTCCCCAAACACCAAGGCGTCCTCCCGGGCCTCCTTGGCCGCCAGGGCCAGGGCCCTAAGCCAGCGGGGGTTTTCCCGGTCCGTCCCCCCCTCCCCGATGGAATGGGCCACGTCCAGCCGCCAGCCGTGGCAGAGGCGCATCCAGTGGCGGATGGGGGCCTTGGGGGCGTAGACGAAGCGCTCCTGGGTGAGCGGGGAGGCGTAGTCCAGCTTGGGCATGCTCTTTACCCCCCAAAAGCTGGCGTAGCTCCCATCGGGGTAAAAGGTGAACATCCCCCGCTCGGGGCTTTCCGGCTCCTCCAGGGCCCGGCGGAACCAGGGGTGGGTGGCCCCCACGTGGTTGAAGACCCCGTCCAGCACGAGCCGCATGCCCCCCGCCTCCAAGGCCTCGTACAGGGCCCTCAGGGCCTCCTCGCCCCCCAGGTGGGGGTCCACCCGCAGGTAGTCCTCGGTGTCGTAGCGGTGGCTGGAGGGGCTTTGGAAGATGGGGGTGAGGTAGAGGACCTCCACCCCCAGGGCCTTCAGGTAGGGAAGGGCCTCCACCACCCCGAAGAGGTCCCCCCCGTAGAACTCCAAGGCCCCTTCCGGCCCCGGAGGCTCGTGCCAGGCCTTCCTGCGGATGGGCCTTCCCCCGAGGGTCCAGGCCCCGTCCTTTGGGGCGAGCCCAGGCCGCCCCTGCCGGAAGCGGTCGGGGAAGATCTGGTAGAACACGGCCCCCAAGGCCCAGGAAGGGGGCAAGGGGGGACCGGCCAGGAGGTGGAAGAAGCGGTCGTAGCGGGGCAGGGTCTTTTCCAGGCCGTGGCTTCCGAAAAACCCCTCCGGGAGGCGGAAGAGGTAGCGAAAGGGGCTCTCCCCCACCCGGACCCGCACCCGAAGCCCCCCGGGGAAGGGGCTCATGGGCTTGGCGTGCACCTCCCCGTCCCTTTGGTAGAGGAAAAGGCCCTCCCGGGCGCGGGTTTCCAGGCGGAACTCCACCTCCTCCCCAAGCCCAGGGAACGGGGGGTCCAGGTGCTCCAGGTCGTGCCTCATTCCTTCACCGCCCCCGCGGTGTAGCCGGACACGAAGTACTGCTGGAAGCCGTAGAAGAGAAAGAGGATGGGGAGGGAGCCTAAGACGCTCGCCGCGGCGAAGACCCCCCACTTGGTCTGGAACTGGCCGGTGGTGAAGCTCCTCAGGCCCACCCCCACGTTCCAGCTCTCCACCCCCGTGAGGACCAGGTTGGCCAGGACGAACTCCGAGTAGGTGCCCACGAACTGCAGGAGGAAGATGAAGACGAACATGGGGGCGGAAAGGGGGAGGAGGATTTTGGTGAAGACCTGCCACTTGGTGGCCCCGTCCACCATGGCCGCCTCCTCGAGGCTCGGGCTGATGCTCTCCAGGTACCCCTTGTACACCCAGGTCCCGAAGCTGATGATCCCTCCCGAGTAGGCCAGGACCAGCCCGGTGAAGGTGTTCAGGAGGTCCAGGCGGGAAAGGAGGTAGTAGATGGCCACCAGGGCCAAAAACCCGGGGAACATCTGCACGAAGATGAAGAAGAGGAGGAGGGGGTAGCGGCCAGGGAAGCGGAAGCGGGCGAAGGCGTACCCCGCGGTGGCCGTGAGGAGGACGGCGAGGAGCCCGGTCATCCCCGAGATGAGGAAGGTGTTCCGCACCCAGAGGAGGAACTTGGTCTCCGTGCCCTGACCCGTAAACTGCCCCGGGGAAAGGGAAAGGGCCAGGGCAAACACGGAAAGGGCGAGGAGGAGGAGAAGCCGCCCCTGCCCGCGCTCGAGCCCTTCCCCATCCCCCACCATCCGGCGGAGGAGGGCCAGAGCCCCCACCCCAAGAAGGCTAAGCCCCGCCACCAGGAGAAGGAGGAGCTGGTAGGGGTAGAGCACCACCCCTTCCACCAGCCGGGCGTAGTTTTCCAGGGAGGGGTTCGGGAGGTAGGGGATGACCTTGGCGTCCAGGAGGAGGAAGCCCGTCTCGGGGCGGCGGAAGCTGAAGAGGTTGTTGGTGGGGTCAAAGCTCGCCGCCACCACCTGGACCACGGGGTAGTAGGCCAAAAGGACCACGGTCCAGAGGAAGAGGTGGGTCAGGCCCTGGAGGAAGAGGGGCCAGGGGCTCAACCGCCTCCCCTTCTGGCGGAGGAAGGCGGTGTAGAGGAGGCTATAGAGGAGGACGAGGAGGGCAAGCCCCAGGTAGCCCAAAAGGGCGTAGGCCCAGCCGTAGGGCACGAAGACGCTCCCGAAGGCCACCCGCCTCTGGTAGGAGCCCTCGTCAAACAGGCGGTTCGCCGCGTACCAGTAAAGCCCATACAGGCCCAAGAGGGCGAAAAGGGCGTAAAAGAGCCTCCGCATCAGCGCACCTCCCTCAAGGCCCCCGTGAGGCGGAAGTTCACCAGGCTGATGGCCACGGTGAGGAAGAAGATGAGGATGCTGATGGCCGCCCCCAGCCCGTAGGCCGACTGACCCTCGGCGCTGAAGGCGGTCTTGTAGGCCCAGGAGATGAGGATGTCCGTGGCCTGGGCGGTGGCCAGGCGCCCCTCCTCTGCGGGCCCGCCCCCGGTGAGGAGGTAGATGATGTAGAAGTTGTTGAAGTTAAAGGCAAAGGAGGAGAGGAGGATGGGCATCATGGGCTTTTCCAAAAGGGGCAGGGTGATCCCCCAAAGGGCCTGCCAGGGGGTGGCCCCGTCCACCCGGGCCGCTTCGTAGAGCTCGTCGGGAATGGTGGAAAGGGCCCCTAGGGTGGCGGTCATCATGTAGGGGAAGCCGAGCCAGAGGTTCACCAGGAGCACGGCCACCTTGGCCCAGTCGGGGTCGTTGAGCCAGGGGATGGGGTAGACCCCCAAGACCCCGAGCAGGCGGTTGATGGCCCCGAAGTTGTAGTTCAAAAGGGCCACCCAGACCTGGACGGTGATCACCCCCGGAAGGGCCCAGGAGACCACGAGAAGGGTCCGGTAGAGGTTCCGGAACTTCAGGGCCTTGTTGTTCAGGATGAGGCCCAGGATGAGGCCGAAGAAGGCGTTAAGGAGCACCGTGAGGCCGGCGAAGGCCACGTTCCACAGGAACACCGGCCACAGGGCCTGGTTGGCCTGGGCCAGGATGCGGGCGAAGTTCTGGAAGCCCACAAAGCCGAAGGTGTTGATCCGGTAGAGGTAGGCGGGGGGGAAGGGCGGGGTGCGGTCCAGGACCACCTCCTCCCCCCGGGCCTCGAGGACCCTGGCCCGGAAGCGGCGCCCCTCCCGCTCCCCCTCCACCCATAGCCCCGCGCAGGGGCTACAGCGGAAGGCCTCCTCCAGGGGCACCTCCAGGCGCAGGGTGGCCCCTTGGGCCTCCAGCACCGCCACCTCTGTGGAGCGGTCGGGGAAGCCGTTTTTGGCCCCCGAGTAGTCGGTGAAGGCCAGGTAGACCGTGAGGCCGATGGGGTAGAGGGTGAAGACCAGGAGGAAGCTTAAGGCGGGGAGGAGGTAGTACCAGTCCGTAAGCCAGGGGAAAAGCCGGGCTAGGAGGAGGGCCCCCGGCACCAGGACCAAAAGGCCGAGCAGGAGGACCGCCCAGCCGGGCACGGGCAGGTAGGCGGAGAGGAGGAAGTACCCGAGAAGCCCCACCCCAGTGCTCAGGAAAAGGAGGAGGAGGACGAGCCCCAGGGCGAGGAGGAAGCCTTTTAAACCGGGTGGGTGTCGCATGACCTAAACATAAAGCCCCCCAGGGGCGAAGGATGTCCCCTGAGGGCCTTCATTGCCCTTAGCGCCCGATGGCCTTCTTGATCTCGGCCACCATGTCCTCCACGATCTTCTTCACGTTGGAGTCGGGCTTCTGGATGGCGAGGTTGATGGCGTTCCCCCAGGGGCCCCAGACCTTGCCCATCTCGGGGATGTTGGGCATGGGGGTGCCCAAGGGGAAGACCTGGGCGAAGCCCGCCACCACGGGGTCCTTCTCCAGGGTCTTCACCGCGCTCTTGGACACAGGGATCCGCCCGCCCGCCTGGTTGAAGGACACCAGGTTCTTGCCGGTGACCAGGGTCTTGGCGAAGTTCACCGCAGCGGTCTTGTTCTTGGAGTAGGCGTTCACCACCACCCCCTGGACGCCCAGGAAGGGGCCCCAAGGGGCCTTGGCCCCAGGGGGCGTGGGGAAGGGGGCGATGCCGAAGTCAATCTTGGCCTTCTTGTAGTCCCCAAGGGCCCAGGGGCCGTTGATGATCATGGCCAGGGCCCCGTCCTTGAAGGCCCCATCCGCCACCCCGTAGTCCACCCCCTCGGGCACCAGGTTGTACCGGTAGCGGAGATCCTTGATGAACTGGAGGGCCTTCTCCCCTACCTCGCCGCCCAGGAGGAGCTTGGAGGGGTCCAGGTTGCCCTTGGCGTCCTTGGCGAACACGTTCTCCGCCCCAAAGGCCTTGAAGAAGCCAAAGTTGAAGTAGGGGTCGCCGATGTTGTAGAGGAAGCCGAAGGTGTTGCCCTTGGTGAGGCTTTGGGCGAGCCTAAGGAACTCGTCCCAGGTCTTGGGGGGCTCCTTCACGTACTTCTTGTTGTAGATGAGGGCCACGCTCTCCGCGAAGGCGGGGAGGCCGAAGAGCTTCCCCCCGAAGGTGAAGGCCTCGATGGCCACCCCCTGGAGGTCGGCGAGGTAGGCCTGGGTCACGTACTTGTCCATGGGCTCCAGCACCCCGGCCTGGGCCATCTCCCCCAGCCAGTCGTGGGGGATGGAGACGATGAGGTCCGCGGCCTGGCCCTGGGGCGCCCCCAGGATGAACTTCTGCTGATGTCCCCGAAGGGGACCTCCACCACCTCC
>SPLK01000544.1_pt1 | contig 10135 bp, 7 predicted proteins | sample 2456111 | NCBI WGS metagenome assembly SPLK01 (sample SAMN11156906, study PRJNA527647) | hot springs metagenome | biome: Geothermal region; feature: Hot spring; material: tree branch in hot spring; isolation source: hot spring sediment rich in lignocellulosic material ... | reverse complement strand
CAGCTTCGGGCTGCAGGGGTTCGTGCGCGACGTGGTGGCCGGCGTCTCGCTGCTGATGGAGGACGCCTTCGCCCCCGGCGACCTGGTCGAGGTCGCCGGCCAGACAGGGGTCGTCGAAGAGATCGGGTTGCGGTCGACCCGGCTGCGCGATGCCCAGGGGGAGCTGCGGGTCATCCCCAACGGCAACATCGGGCATGTCGTCAACTACTCGCGCCGGCGCATCGCTGCCATCACCTTCTTCACACCGGTCGCGGACCAGAGGTCCGGGGCGAGCGGCGAGCAGGCCTCGGGCGGTGAAGGGGCGGCGCCCGCCGCTAGGCAGCCCGGCGCGATCGTACAAGCCCTGGAGCAGGCCCTCGGCGGAGTGCTGGAGGAGCTCCGGCGGGCCAAGGCCCTGGCCGCCCGGCTCGTCAGCGTCCAGTGGGCCCCGTTGACGGGGGCGGGCCTGGCCCTGGTGACGGTGCGGGTGTCGCTGGAGGACCTGCACCAGCGGGTGCTGGTGGAGCCCGTGTTGCTGCCGGCGGTCCGCTCGGTGCTGGCCCGCCTGGGCCTCGAGGCCCACGAGGGACGCCTCTCCGTGCGTTTCGAGGGCGACGGCGCAGTCCACGGGTAGGAGCATCCGTCGCCCGGGTATGCGGTACCGCCCTCCTACGGGAGGGTTAGGTGCCGATGGAGGAAAGAGATTTCGTTCCTAAGGCACCGCAGGAAGGATATTTTTCGTCCACGTGCCGAAGCCTTCCGGTGACGGAGCAAGCCTGGAGGGACGACCGGGATGGCTGGCCCAACTCCCGCCTGGGCTCCCTGGGTAGAGCGACGGTTGCTCCCGCCCGCCCTCCCGTATAGCCGGGGTGTTGCCATCGGCATACCGGCAGATCGGGCGTACGGTTGTCCCCGCTTTCCTCTCCAGGGCCGGTCCCGTGGTCGTCTGGCAGCCATGAGGGATTGGCCGCCGTGGAATTGGCCGCTGCTGCGACCCCCTCCCCGATGTGAAGGCCGTGTTGCCGTCACCGAGATCCCCGCCGTCGGCCATACCCCACAAGGGTGCGTCCCCCGGGTGGGCTCGGGGTCCTTTCATCGCCGAGACCGAGCGGTAAGGCGCTTTCTTGCGGCCATCACGTTGCTACGCCCTCTGGGTCAGGGTTCGAAGGCCCATGATTGGCCTGCTCCTGGAGGCGCTAGCCAAGACCTTCATAGGGAGGGATGCCGCCAGGCGTTGACGCACCAGGAAGGGACCGATGCGATGGAGAGCGACGCTTTGCGCAAGGGGTCTCAGAACGCGTGGGCTCTCGCGTAACGCCTCAACACAGGGAGGGTCATCCAATGAGACGGCTGTCGCTGGTTCTCGTGGCCTGTCTTCTGCTGATGGCGACGTCCGTACTAGCTGCGCCGTACGTCGAGCAAGAAGATCTGACGCCGTCGGCCAAGCCAAACCGAGGAGGGACGCTGCGCCTGGCGCTGCCGGCGTCGCCGCAGTCCTTCCTCTTCTACGGCACCCTCGACGGCAACGCCTACACCGTCATCGGGCAGATGATGACCGGCCTCGTGGAGCTCCACCCGGTCACCAACGAGATCAAGCCGGGTCTGGCCGAGTCGTGGGAGACCTCGCCCGATGGCAAGGAAGTGACCTTCCGCCTCAGGGACGTGAAGTGGTCGGACGGGGTTCCCTTCACCGCGGATGACGTGATCTTCACTTTCGAATACTTCATCATGAACCCCGTGGCCAAGGGGAACTCGGTCGACCGGTTCACCATCGTCGACTCCTCCGACGGCGAGAAGAAGCCGGTCCGCTGGGTTAAGATCGACGACAGGACCATCAAGGCGGTCCTGCCCTCCCCTTTCGGGCCCTTCTTCATGAACCTGTCGCACGCCTACATCTATCCGAAGCACAAGCTGGAGGCCAAGATCGATAAGAGCCGGCCTGACTCGGTCAACGAACTCTGGCTGACCAACGTGGACCCCAAGGAGATCATCGCCAATGGCCCCTACCGGCTCGCCGAGTACGTTATGGACCAGAAGGTAGTGCTTGAGCGCAACCCGCACTACTGGAAGGTCGACCGGTTCGGCAACCAGCTGCCGTATTTCGACCGGCTCGAGTACCTCATCGTCAAGGATGACAACGTGCGACTCGCCATGTTGATGTCTGGCGAGATCGACTACATGGCGATCTCCGCCAGGGACTTCCCCGTGTTGAAGGCCCGGGAGGTGGCAGGGGCACCGTTCAGGGTCTTCATGGCCCAGCCGACCCAGCCGACGCCGAGCCCCGTCCACATCTCCTTCAATTTCGACGCTGCCGATAGCGACCTGAGGGCCCTGTTCCGCAACACGGACTTCCGACGGGCGATGGAATACCTCCTCGACCGTGAGCGGATCATCGACGAGGTGTACAACGGCCTCGCGATTCCTGGCGGCGGGCTCGTCCTGCCTTCGAACAAGGCCTTCTACAACCCGAAGATCGAAGAGATCATGCGGCCGTACGACCCGTCGCAGGCCAACGCCATGCTCGATAGGCTCGGCCTGACCAGGAGGGACCGCGAGGGGTTCAGGCTCTTCCCCAACGGGAAGCGGGTCGAGTTCACGCTCACCGTGGCCAGCTCCCCGAGGGATCATCAAGACATCGCGTTGATCTTCAAGGAGAGCGTGGAGAAGGCAGGCATCAAAGTCAACCTCCAGATCCTCGATTCGACGCTGGTCGGCAACATGTTCGGCGCCGGCAACTTCGAGGCAGGCATCCGGGCATTCGGCAACCAGCCGGACCTCGAGCTCCGCAAGGCGATCTGGCAGCCTGGGACGCAGCTCTACTACTGGCACTACTCGACGCTCGACAGGGATACCCTGGCCGCCATCACCGAGAACATGATGGACTGGGAGACGAGGCTCTACACCCTCTTCGACCTGGGCTCGATCACCATCGACCCCGTCAAGAGGAAGGCCATCTACGACGAGGTGCAGGAGATCTACTTCGACGTGGTGCCGGTCATCTTCGTCACCAAGGAGATGAACCTCTTCGCGGCCAACCGGTCGCTCGGCAACGTCTGGCAGGATGATCAGGGGCTGGTATACTTCGCACCTCATACGGCGTTCAGGCAGTAGTGACGGCGATGGCGTCGATGGTGGACGCCAGTTGACGGGCACTGGTGCCCTCGAGCGGAGGGGGAGGGCGACCCTCTCCCTCCGCCGCCAATCGGTGCAGGGACTCTCCTCCTGAACGGCCACAGGGGCTCCGGTACGGCCATCCGGTCCACCGCAACCCTTGGAGAACTTCGGCGCGGGAGCGACTGCCCATGCTGCCCTTCATAACGAGACGGTTCCTCATCATGATCCCCATGATGGTGCTGACATCCATCATCTGCTTTTGGATCACCGAACTCCAACCGGGGGACTTCGTCAGCCAGTATTTGGACAACCCGAGGATCTCACCCGAACAGATCAGGCTCCTCAGGGAGCGCCTCGGGCTCGACAAGCCTGCCTACGTGAGGTATCTGATGTGGGCCAAGAATGTGATCACGAGGGGGGACTTCGGCTACTCCTTCGCCTACGAGCGTCCCGTCGCCGAGCTCATACGGGAGCGCATGGGTTGGACCGTCATGGTCGCGCTCTTGACGGTGGTGTTTCAGTGGCTCCTGGCCGTTCCGATGGGCATCTATTCGGCGCTGCGTCCCTACTCGCCATTGGATTACACCATGACCGCCGTGGGGTTCATCGGCATCTCGATCCCTGACTTCTTCTTGGCGCTGCTCTTGATGGTCTTGGCGCTCAAGGCGGGGGCGACGTCCGTCGGCGGGCTGTTCTCGCCCGAGTTCATCGGTGCCCCTTGGAGCTTTACGAAGTTCGTGGACCTCCTCCAGCATCTGTGGATGCCCATCGTCGTGGTGGGGGTAGGAGGTCTCGCGGGGCTCATGAGAGTGATGAGAGGGAACCTGCTGGACGTATTGGGCTCGCCCTTCATCACGGTTCTGCGAGCCTACGGCCTCGACGAGCGGAAGGTCAGACGGCACGCCGTCAAGAACGCGCTCAACCCCATGGTCAGCATCGCCGGATCCGAGCTCCCCAACATCTTCAGCGGGACCATCGTGGCCGCCATCGTGCTCAACCTGCCCACGATGGGGCCGTTCTTCTACAATGCGCTGCTCAATCACGACCAGTATCTCGTCATGGCCTTCCTGATGTTCATCGCGCTGATCACGCAGATCGGCAACTTGCTAGCCGACATCGCGCTGGCGTTCCTCGACCCGAGAATACGGATGAGCTAGAAGTGGGACCGTCCACATGGAAACCAGGAAGAGAGTTGCCGAGCGCTTCTTCAAGCACAAGCTGGGTGTGGCCGGGCTGGTGGTGCTCGGGATACTCTACCTCATGGCGCTCTTCGCGGACTTCATCGCGCCGTACAACTTCACGCAAACTCACCGGAACTTCGTCTACGCGCCTCCTACGAAAGTCCGGTGGATAAGCCCCGAAGGCCAATGGGTCGGCCCTCACATCTACGGGATGAGGAGGACCAGGGACCCAGTCACCTTTGAGTTGAAGTATGTCGAGGATCCCAGCACCGTGCTCCCCATCAAGTTCTTCGTAAGGGGAGAGAAGTACAGGTTCCTGGGGATTTGGGAGACGGACCTGCACCTCTTCGGGATCGAGGCGCCTCCCGACCAGGCCATGCTGTTGCTTCTGGGTGCGGACCGCTTCGGCCGGGATCTCTTCTCGCGGATCGTGATCGGCGCCAGGGTCTCCTTGACGGTCGGCCTGCTGGGGACGTTCCTCAGCGTCTTCATCGGGGCCGTGGTGGGGGCGCTGTCGGGATACTACGGTGGCTGGGTCGATGTGCTGATCCAGAGATTTACGGAGCTGCTCCGGTCCTTTCCCAGGATTCCCTTGTGGCTCGCGCTGGCGGTCATCATCCCGCCGAGGTGGCCCAGCACCTGGGTCTACTTCGGCATCGTGACGGTGCTGTCGCTCATCGGCTGGATGGGCGTCGCGAGAGTGATGCGTGGGATGACGCTGAGCCTCAGAGAGAAGGAGTATGTGCTGGCCGCCAAGGTGATGGGCGTCTCCGATTGGAAGATCATCACGCGGCACCTGATCCCCAACACCCTGAGCTACCTCATCGTGGTCTCGACCCTCTCCATCCCCGGCATGATCCTGGGGGAGAGCACCATCAGCTTCCTTGGCCTCGGCATCAAGGAGCCCATGACGAGCTGGGGGTTGCTGCTGAGCCAGGCCCAGTCGCTCAGCGAGATCGAAGCCCACCCCTGGCTGATGGCGCCGGGGGTCTTCATCATGCTGGCCGTGCTGTCGTTCAACTTCGTGGGGGACGCGTTGAGGGACGCGGTCGACCCCTATAGGACGGTAGAGAAGGTATGACACGTGAGCAGGAGCGCATCCTCACGGTCCGAAATTTGAAGACCCATTTCCATACGCGTGACGGGATCGTCCGGGCGGTGGACGGGGTCAGCTTCCATCTGGACCGAGGGGAGGTGCTGGCGCTCGTCGGAGAGTCGGGCTGCGGCAAGAGCGTCTTGGCCCAATCCATCCTGGGGCTGCCGAAGTCTCCTCCGGCCAAGATCGAGGGCAGCATCGTCTTTCGTGACCGCGAGCTGGTCGGGTTGCCGGCAGCGGAGATGCGGCAGATCCGGGGCATGCGCATCGCCATGGTCTTCCAAGAGCCCATGTCGTCTTTCGATCCGCTCTACACCATCGGGCAGCAGCTTTCGGAGATTGCCCAGACGCACATGCCGTGGAGCGCACGGGAGGCGAAGGACCGGATCATCGCGACGCTGCGCCAGGTGCACATCCCGGAGCCTGCGCAGCGCTATGACGAGTACCCCCATGAGATGAGCGGGGGCATGCTGCAGCGGATCATGATCGCCATGGCGCTCCTCACCAACCCGGAGATCATCATCGCCGACGAGCCCACCACCGCGCTGGACGTCACGATCCAGGCCCAGGTGCTCAACCTGATGCAGGAGCTCCAGAGGAAGTACGACGGCTCCATCATCTTCATCACGCACGACCTGGGCGTGGTCGCGGAGATCGCCGACAGGGTCCACGTGATGTATGCCGGCAAGATCGTCGAGAAGGCGACCGTGGTGGAGCTCTTCAACGAGCCCCTGCATCCCTACACCGTGGGCTTGCTCTCCTCCCGCGTCAAGCGAGAGCACAAGGGCAAGGAGTTGCCCTACGTCGAAGGCCACGTGCCCAGGGCCGACCAGTTTCCCAAGGGGTGCAGATTCCATCCACGGTGCCCTCGGGCTACGGAGAAGTGCAAGGAGCTCGAACCCCCTGAGTTCGAGCCGGTCAGCGGTCATACCGTGGCGTGCTGGCTGTACGAAGAAGGTGCGGACGGATGAAGATCCTCTCCGCGGCGGGCATCAAGAAGTACTTCCCCATCAGGTCCGGCGTCTTCCTGCAAGTCACAGGTTACGTCAGGGCTCTCGAGTCCGTCGATTTCGAGATCGGCGAAGGAGAGAGCATCGGCATCGTAGGAGAATCTGGGTGCGGCAAGAGCACGCTGGGAAGGATCCTCGCGAAGATCTACGAGCCGACGGCCGGGACCATCACCTACCACGACCCGAGCGGGCGAAGCCATGACGTCTCGAAGGGCTTGCGCAAGGGTGTCAAGCAGACATTCAGAAAAGACGTGCAAATGATATTCCAGAACCCCTTCGACTCTCTCAACCCGCGCATGACCGTCGGGGACATCATTCGGGAGCCCCTCGATACGCACAGGCTCTTCGACAGCAAGGCAGAGACCGCGGAGCGCGTAGCCGAGTTGTTACGAAGGGTCGGGCTCTACCCAGAGTATGCTCGCCGGTATCCTCACGAGTTCTCGGGCGGTCAGCGGCAGCGGATCGCGATTGCGCGCGCCATTGCGGTGAACCCTCGACTGCTGATCTGCGACGAGCCCACCTCCGCGTTGGACGTCTCGGTCCAGAGCCAGATCATCAATCTGCTCAAGGCGATCCAGCGGGAGACCAAGATGGCGCTCGTCTTCATCTCCCACAACCTGGATGTGGTTCACCACATGAGCGACCGAATCATGGTGATGTATCTCGGGCAGGTGGTCGAGGCAGCACCGGCCGAGAGGCTATTCGACGAGCCCTCTCATCCGTACACGCAGGCCCTGATGTCGGCCATCCCTGGCTGGAACCCGAAGGAGCGCAAGCTGGGCAAGGTGAAACTCGAGGGAGAGCCGCCCAGCCCCATCAACCCGCCCTCGGGGTGTCCATTCCATCCGAGGTGTCCCCATGCGTGGGATGTGTGCCGCAAGATCAAGCCAAACCTGCGCGAGGTGAGCAGCGACCACTTCTCCGCTTGCCATCTGCATGACCAGTGAGCCGGACCCGCACGGCGGCGAGCCAACCTCGTTGGACAGGAGCTGGTGGTGACCTTGCAGCGCTTTGGTAAGGAGGTCATGGAGCTGGTGGGCTCCATGAGCCTCGAGGAGAAGATCGGTCAGATCGTCATGGTAGGCATCGACGGGCCGGAGCTGACACCCTCCGACGAAGCGTTCATCTCCACGTATCACGTGGGGAACCTCGTGTTCTTCGCCCGGAACATCGTCACTCTCGGCCAGACCCAGGCACTCATCCGAAGATTGCAGGAGATCGCCTCCCAACGGCCACATCCGGTGGGATGCCTCCTGGCGGTGGATCAGGAGGGTGGGGTGGTGGCCCGGCTCACCCGGGGAGCCACGGTCTTTCCGGGCAACATGGCCCTGGGCGCCACCGGGTCGGAGGAGTGCGCGTCCAGGGCCGCCGAGATCATGGCCGCCGAGATGACGGTGCTGGGGTTCAACATGAATCTTGCGCCGGTCTTGGACGTCAACAACAACCCCGCCAACCCCGGGATCGGCGTGCGCTCCTTCGGCGAGGACGTCTCCCTGGTGACTCGGCTCGGCGTGGCCATGATCCGAGCGTACCAGCGTTCGGGGGTTGTCGCGACCGCAAAGCACTTTCCCGGGAAAGGTGACATCACCGTCGACTCCCACCTCGACCTGCCGACCGTCGCTCACAGCAGGGAGCGGCTAGAAGAGGTGGAGCTCGTCCCCTTCCGGGCCGCCATTCGCGCCGGAGTCGAGGTGATCATGACCGCCCACGTCTTCTTCCCGGCCGTCGAGCCCGAGCCGGGGATCCCCGCGACCCTCTCGCGCAGCGTCCTCACGGGCTTACTGCGAGACGAACTCGGCTTCGAGGGCGTGGTCCTCACCGACGACCTCTTCATGGGGGCCATCAGCAAGCGGTTCTCCCCTGGTGAGGCGGCAATTCGCGCGCTGGAATCCGGCGCGGACATGGTGCTTCTCTGTCATTATCAGGTCGAGCAGGGCAAAGCCATCGAAGCGGTGCGCGAGGCCGTCCGCCAGGGCAGGCTCTCGGTGGAGCGGGTGGACGAGGCGGTCGGCAGGGTCCTGGCGTTGAAGGCGCGCTATGGGTTGCTCGACCCCGAGAGGTATCTTGGGTCGCGCGATCTGGACCTCGTCGGGAATGTCGGAACACAAGAGAACCGTCGTGCGGCCCTCGAGATCGCCAGGCAGTCGGTGACGCTCCTTGCCAATGACGAGGGGCTCATCCCGTTGGTCCCCGAAAAGTGCGGCAACTTGCTGGTGATGTCCCCTGACATATGCCGATTGACCCAGGTGGAGGACGAGCAGCTCGCAGGGTCGCCCCTCCTGGGCGCCATCAGCCGCTTTGTGCCAGGAGTGCGCCATTTCCTCTTCTCCCTCTCCCCGGCACCGGACGAGGTCGCCGAGGCCGTCAGGCTCGCCCGGTCAGGCGACGCCGACGTGATCGTGATGGGTTGCTTCAATGCGCACCTCAACGACCAGCAGGCGGCGCTGGTCAATGCCGTGCTCGATACAGGGGTGCCCACCATCGTCGTCGCCATGAGGAACCCGTACGACATCGAGAAGTTTACGTCAGCGAAGACGTACATAGCCACGTACAGCTTCCGGGAGTGCGCGATGCAGGCGGCAGCGGAAGTGATCTTCGGGGTGACGAAGCCTCGCGGCCGACTGCCGGTCACCATCCCCGGGAAGTACGTGCGCGGAAGCGGGTTGACCTGGTAGACGGCAACGACGAAGCGAGAGGGGAAGGCATGGCAGAGATCGCCAAGGTGCCCGACCGCTGTCTTGCGGCCGTCCGGGGCGGGTACGGAGCCCTTGCCCCTGCCGAGCAGAAGGTCGCGTTGTTCATCATGGAGCACCCCGAATCCGCCGCGGACTTGAACTCCACTCAGTTGGCGGCGGCCGTGGGTGTGAGCCAGTCGACGGTGGTGAAGTGCTGCCTGCTCATGTCTTCAGTTCGTATGTCCACGGCGATCCCCTGACCCCAATCCTGGAGACCTACAATGGAGATCCCGTTGCGTCGTGGCCTCGGGAGGAACCTTCTCTCCGGCGCGGAATCCTTCTTGTTTTGCCCCGCCCCAAACAGCGGGCTTTCAGATCTCTCGTCCTCTGGCGACAACGTTGCCCTGGCCAATCACCCGGGGCCTACCCGCGGTGCCTGTTGCCAAGAGCACCAACAGCGGCCCTGACCGTCTCGGGGCGTCAGCCGTCATGCCCCAGCAGCTGTTCCAAAAACTCCGCTATAGTCCCCGATGGTGGTGTTGGCATGATTGACGCGGGGTCGGTGAGGAACGGGCCGGAGGAATCGGTCGACGGCCCGTGAATTCGCCGACCGGCAGGCGGAGGTGGCAGCGGAGCGCAGGCAGGAGGCGGGCCGAGATTTTACATGGGCCTCGAGCCTGTTGTGGTGTTTGGTCGGCCCCTCCTGCGTACCGCCTGCATGGGCCCGGCTTTCTACCGGAAGCCCGCACAACTGTATGCGACGCACGCTGCTATCGCTCACGCCACCCCTGCGCTTCCCACAGGCCGGTCCAAGGGGAGGTCGACGGTGCCACGCTACTGGGGACTGGACCTGCATAAGCGGTACGTCCATGCGTGTGAATGGGTGACGGCGACGCAAAAAGAGCGGCACTTCCGGTTCCCCAACACCCCGGAAGGCTGGGCGCAGTTCGCCGCCGGCGAACTGGGCCCTGACTGCTGGGTGGCCATCGAGGTGACCGGAAGTGCCTTCGAAGTGCACGACTGGCTTTCGCCACGGGTGGGCCGAGTCCTGCTGGCCTGTCAAGGCCGGTCTAGATCTGA
>SPLK01000543.1_pt1 | contig 10159 bp, 12 predicted proteins | sample 2456111 | NCBI WGS metagenome assembly SPLK01 (sample SAMN11156906, study PRJNA527647) | hot springs metagenome | biome: Geothermal region; feature: Hot spring; material: tree branch in hot spring; isolation source: hot spring sediment rich in lignocellulosic material ... | reverse complement strand
CCTGATGTGGAGCTGGGGGCTCCCCCCCAAGGTGCGGGTGGACGAGCTCCACGAGGTACTCGGGCCCGAGGGTGCGCTCATCATGCGGCCCCGGCCCGAGGCGGGGGTCGATCCCGTCCGCGTCGCCGGCGACGGCGTCAAGGTCTTCGACAGCGTGCCCCACGCCAACGGCGTCGATCCCGGCAATCTGGGCTACCTGTGGCTGTTGGGCCGTGACGCCGCACAGCCCGTCATCTACCAGCGTAACGATATGGTGGAGGATGAGCTGGCCTCCTTCGTGCAGGCGCTGCGACGGGACCAGGACCCGCCGGTGGGGGGCGCCGAGGCGGTGGCCGCGCTGCGGGTGGCGACGGCGGTCCTCGAGGCAGGCGAGACGGGTCAGGCGGTCTCGTTGCGGACGCTGCCCGCGCTGGCCCGACGGGCCGCGCGTTGAGCGAACGGGCGGGTGTGCCATGGCCGAGTGGTGGTCGGCGGCCTACTTCTTCGACCTGTCGGGCTTCGAGCACCGGCGTCTCCTGGAAGGCGTGGAGCGGGTCTGGGAGGCGTTGCGGGACCTGCCTCGCTACATCGACGAGCACGTGCAGCCGACCCTGGCGGGGACCATCATGCCGGGCGCCTACGTGGGGGAGCGGGTCCAGCTGGGCGAGGGCTGCGTGGTGGAGCCCGGGGCGATGGTCAAGGGGCCGGCCATCATCGGCCCCGGTACCGTCATCCGCCAGGGGGCCTACGTGCGGGAGTACGTGCTCATCGGCGCGGGTTGCGTCGTCGGCCACTGCACCGAGGTGAAGGGCTCCATCCTGCTCGATGGCGCTCAGGCGCCCCACTTCAACTATGTCGGCGACTCCGTCCTGGGCCGCCACTGCAACCTCGGGGCAGGCACCAAGCTCTCCAACCTCAAGAACGACGGCACCGAGGTGACGGTGCGGGGGCCCGAGGGGCAACTGGTGCGGACGGGGCTGCGCAAGCTGGGCGCCATCGTGGGCGACGGTGTGGCCACCGGCTGCAATGCGGTGACCAGCCCCGGCGCGCTCATCGGCCCGCGAGCCAGCATCTATGCCAACGCGGTGGTGCGGGGCTTCGTGCCAGCTGGCCACGTCCTCAAGCTCCGCCAGGCCCAGGAGCTCGTCCCGCGAGCCCCGGCGTGAGCGCTCGCCACGAGGCAGGCGACGTCTTCCACCGTCTGCGGGCGGGCCGGACCGTCTCCAGCGACTGACGAGACCGAGGCGCGTGGCTTGGCGGAGGTCAGGCCCGGGAGTATAGTATAGCTAAACCTCTCCGTGGCTGACCGCCTCCGCTCCGACGGGAGGCTGGTCGTGCGCTACGCTATCTTGGCTGCCTGGACGCCCGCCGGTGCCCGGACGGCCATCGTCCCCTTCGTCGCGTTGCCGCCAGACCTGCGGCGCGGGATGACGCCCCTGCCCCTCTACGCCGCCCGCTGGGTGCAGGCGAGTCTGGAGCCGATGCGGTGGGGGATCCTGGAGCATCTGGCCGCAGGATTCGCCCGGCGGCGGGTGGCTCGACGCCTGGAGCAGGGGCTCGCGAGGATGGGACTCGAGCCGCCAGGCGTGGTGTGGTGCGACGCGGGTCGGCTGGCCGCCGTGGTGCGCGCCCTGGCTGGGAGGGACGCCGACGACGGTGTGCGCAGGGTCCTGGAGGGGCGGATGCTGCTGGGGTCCGAGCTGGTCCGCGCCCTCCACCGGCCGGGGGGCGACCCCGACGCCGTGCGGTTGGCGGCGGAGGCGCTGGTGGCGGCGGGCGCGGCCGAGCGCGTGGCGGCCGTCGAGGTCGACGAGAGCGGGGCTAGGTGCCAGCGGTGCGGAGGCCGCCACTCGGTTTACCCGGAGCCCTGTGGCCACTGCGGCAGCCCCTTCTGCCCGCGCTGCAGCCGGTGCGCGGCGATGGGGGTGGCGAGGGGCTGCGAGCCGCTCTATGCCATGAGCCGGCCGCTGCTGGCTGCAGGAGGCGACGGGCCCGATGCCCCAGCGACGGCCTGGCGGCTGGCGCCCGAGCTGGTGGGCGCGTTGTCGCCGGCGCAGCGCCGCGCGGCGGAGGTCTTGCGGCGCGAGGTGGCCGCCCACCTGCGGGGCCGGAGGGGAGGTGGCGAGCCGGTGCCCATCGGCGCCGGCCAGGGCCCCCGGGGCTGCGTGGTCTGGGCGGTGACCGGAGCGGGCAAGACGGAGGTCGCCTTCGGAGCGGTCGAGGTGGCGCTCGGCATGGGAGGGCGGGTGCTGATGGCCGTGCCGCGCCGGGCCATCGCCGCGGAGCTGGCGGAGCGAGCCCGCCGCGCCTTCGGAGGGCAGACGGTCACCCTGCTCATGGGGCGCGGCCCCGACGGCCGGGGCGGGGCTGAGGGGGCCCGGTCCAGCGTCTGGCGAGAGGAGCCGTCGCCCCTGGTGGTGGCCACCACCCATCAGGCGCTGCGGTGGTACCGGGCCTTCAGTCTGGTGGTGCTGGACGAGTTCGACGCCTTCCCCTACGCGGGCTCCGACATGCTGGCGCTCGCGGTGGAGCGGGCGGCGCACCCCGACGGCTATCGGGTGGTGATGTCGGCGACGCCGGGCGAGGCTCGGCTGGCCTCGGCCCGCCAGGCCGGCTGGCCGGTCATCCACGTGCCGGCCCGGCACCACGGCCATCCCCTGCCCGTCCCGGAGGTGCGCGTGGAGCGCGCCGTGCGCCGATGGGAGCAGGCACCCGATGACCCGCAGCGGGTGCCCGCGTTCGTGCGGGCATGGCTGGCGGCGCGGCGTCCCCGGACCCGAGTGCTGGTCTTCTGCCCGACGGTGGCCCTGGCCGAGGGGGTGGCCCGGGGGCTGGGCGTCATGGTCTGCCACAGCGCTCATCCCCAACGGGAGCGGACGCTGGCGCGCTTCGCTGCCTCGCAGGACGAGGTGCTGGTCAGCACCACCCTGCTCGAACGCGGGGTCACCTTCGCCGGGCTCGACGTCCTGGTGGTCTTCGCCGACCACCCGGCGGTCTTCGACGAGGCGACGCTGGTACAGATGGCGGGTCGGGCGGGGCGCAGCGCGGAGCGGCCCGACGGGCGGGTGCTGTTCGTGGCGGCCACGGCCAGCCGCGCCATGAGGCGGGCCGTCGAAGCCATCGAGGCGATGAATCGCCGGGCTGCCGCCGAGGGCCTGCTGCGCCACGAGACGACGTCCCCCCGGACGTTGGCGGCGGACGTGGATGGCCCTGCCGGCAGGAGCCGGACCGGGAGGCGTGACATGGTATAATGCGCACGGCTTGCCACCTTCGGGAGCAGGGGAATCGTGAGCGACGACACGATCGAACGCGGGAGTTCCCGCCCCTTCGCCGACCACCCGCTGTTGAGCCGCATCGGGATGACGCCGCTCATTCGCTTGCAGCGCCTCTGGCCGCCGCAGGGGCCGGTGGAGGTGTGGGTGAAGGCCGAGGGCTTCAACCCGGGCGGATCGGTGAAGGACCGGGCGGCTCTCTTCATCGTCGCCGACGCCATCGAGCGGGGCGTGCTGCCGCGCAGGCGCCTGCTGGACGCCACGTCGGGCAACACGGGCATTGCCTACGCGATGATCGGGGCGGCGCTGGGCATCGGGGTGACGCTGTGCGTGCCCTCCAACGCCAGCGTCGAGCGGCACCGCATCCTCCGGGCCTTCGGGGCCGAGGTGATCGTGACCGACCCGCTGGAGGGGACCGAGGGAGCCCGCCACCAGGCGGAAGCCCTGACGAGGCGGCATCCCGACCGGTACTGGTGGGCCGACCAGTACAGCAACCCGGCCAACGTGCGAGCGCACCGCCAGACGACGGGTCCCGAGATCTGGCAACAGACGGCGGGCCGCGTCACCCACTTCGTCGCGGGGGTCGGCACCAGCGGCACCCTGATGGGCACGGGAGGTTACCTCAAGGCCCGCGACCCCGCCATCCAGGTGATCGGCGTGGAGCCGGCCGAGGCGCTGCACGGCCTGGAGGGGCTCAAAAACATGGGCGCCGTGGAGCCGCCGGCCCTCTTCGACCCCTCGTGGCTCGACGACAGGCTCTACGTCAGCACGGAGGACGCGTACGCGATGGTGCGGCGGCTGGCCCGCGAGGAGGGCATCCTGGCAGGGGGCTCGGGCGGCGCCAACGTGGTGGCGGCCCTGCGTGTCGCCTCCCGGCTGCGGGAGGGCGTGGTGGTGACGGTGCTACCCGACGACGGCACCCGCTACCTCAGCACCGCGATCTGGCGAGAGGCCTGAGGGAGGGGAGGGCACGAGCGCCCGAACGGCGGCTTGAGCTGGCGCGATTCAACTCGTGGACCCGGTGCGACGTCACGACGACCGCTGCAAGCGATGAGTGGAACGTCGATGCGAGTTTGTACACTACCACCAGTTCAAACGTAAATAACCATCAGATAGACCGAACTAGCCGCTCCGGTGCGACGTCCTGTCGGGCGCTCGGCACAAACCTACCAATTCGTCGAGGCTCGTCGAACTCCTCCTGGTCGGATTCCCCCGGCTCGGAGGAAACTTCTCCATGCTGATGCGCGTGCCGGGCCGCTGGCTCGATGCCGTGCGGCGGCTCGTGCAGGCGCCGGGGGAGGCATGCCTGCACTGCGGCCGCACGATGGTGCGAGCGCACGAGCGCCGGATGGGCCTGTGTGGCAGCTGTCTGGGGCGCATCGCGTGGATCTGCCCCCCGACCTGTCCGCGCTGCGGCAAGCCTCTCCGCTCGACCGGCGCCACCCTGTGCTTCGACTGCCGGGCCCGTCCGGTGCCGTTCGTCTCGTCTCACGGCGCCGCCGTCTACGACGGCCTGTGGAGGGAGCTGGTCCGGCGGCTCAAGTTCGACCATCGGCGGGAGCTGGCTCGGCCCCTGGGCGTGGCCATGGCGGACGTGGCGTGGCGGACGGGCCTGCCGCCCCGGGTGCACGCCCTGGTGCCCGTGCCCGCATCGGCCTGGCGCCTGGCCCGGCGGGGCTACAATCAGGCCCGCGATCTGGCGATGGTGATAGCAGAGGAGACCGACGTGCCCGTGCTGGAAGCCCTGGTGAGGACGTCTCGGGGGCGTGGGGCCGGGCCCCAGAGCCTCCGGACGGCCCGGCAGCGCCGGCGGGCGTTGCGGGGGGCCTTCGTGGCCTGGCAGCCGGCGGTGGTGCGCGGACTCACCCTCGCCGTGGTCGACGACGTCTATACCACGGGAGCGACCATGGACGAGGCGACCCGCGCCCTCCTGCGCGCCGGTGCGAAGGAGGTCTTTGGGCTGGTGGCCGCCGTCGGCGTCACCGACGTCGACCTGTCATCCGGGGGGCCTGAGGGAGGCGAGGGGGCGACGCGATGGGCGTGAAGAACTGTGCGCGCTGTGGCCGGCTCTTCACCGGCGTCGACGAGATCTGTCCCAACTGCGCCGGGCAGGAGCAGGCGGAGTTCGACCAGGTAAGGACGTACCTCGATCGCCACCCGGGGGCGACCGTCGCCGAGGTGAGCGCGCAGACCGGCGTGGCGGTCACCCAGATCCACCGGTGGGTGCGGGAGGGGCGGCTGCGCCTCACCGCCGACCAGCTGGGAGAGGAGCTGCACTGTCAACGGTGCGGGACGCCCATCGACCACGGGCGCTTCTGCCCGGCCTGCCTGGAGCAGCTGGCTCGGGAGCTGAGCCGTGCGGCTCGTCCCGACGCGGGCAAGCCGCCGCCGGCGGCACCGGCCTCCGACCGCACTGGAGGCGCCAAGAAGCCCCGGCTGCACACCCGCGACGACGTGAAGCGCCGCTTCGGCTGACGCCACGCCGTCTCAAGGCGCCGGAGCGTGCGGCCGAGTATAGGTGTGGGCCTCTTGGACCACACCCGTGGAGGTGATGGCGGCCGATGGAGCCGCCCAAGGACGTATCGCCCGTAGGGCGTACGGTGCCGGTGGTGCCCATCGGGCAGGCTCGCCAGCCCAGGCGGGCGGAGCCCGAGGAGTCTTCGGATCGCGTCTCGTTGTCGCCCGAGGCGCAGCGGATGATGGCGTTGCGACGGCGCATCGCCGAGTCGCCCGACGTGCGCGAGGACCTGGTGGCGTCGCTGCGCCAGGCCATCGCCGAGGGGCGGTACCGGCCGGCCTCCGAGGTCATCGCCCAGCGCCTGGTGGCCGCCCTGCGGCGGGCGCAACCCTGACGGGGGAGGAGCGACGGGTGGAGCACCAGCACGAGCCCGTGGCGACCGTGGAGCGGCTCCGGCAGCTGGCCGGGGTCATCCAGCAGGCCGTGAGGCGCAACGACGTCTCGGGCCTGCCGGAGCTGGCTCGGGCCGAGGCCGAGCTGGCCCGCCGGCTGGCCGACCAGCTGGCGGCGGCGCCGGCCGTGCCGGACGCGCTGCGTGACGGCGTACGGTCCTGGTGGGCCCTGCACGAGCAAAACCGCCTGCTGCTGCAGCACGCGCACCAAACGGTGCTCGCCCTGCTCGAGCTGCTGGCCGGCGCGGGCAACGAGCCGGCTGGCCTCTACTCGCCCCAGGCCGCTACGGGCGGCGGCCGACGCGATGGCGTCGGCCACGTGGCGGCTGCGGTGGACCGGAGGGTCTGAGCGCGATGCGCAGCACGTTCTTGGGCATCGAGCTGACCCGCCGGGCGCTGTTCGCGCAGCAGCGGGCGATGGACGTGGCCTCCCACAACATCGCCAACGCCAACGATCCGGCCTACTCCCGCCAGCGAGCCGAGATGGTGGCGACGGCGCCCTATGCGCCGCCCGGTACGGCCCCGGCCGGCGTGGCCGGCCAGGTCGGCACAGGCGTCTGGGTGCAGGCCATCGAGCGGGTGCGAGATGCGTATCTCGACGGGCGTATCCGCTCGCAAGGGCAACTCACCAGCTACTGGCGGGTGCAGCGCGACACCTTCGAGCAGATCGAGCGGATCTTCAACGAGCCCACCGACCAGGGGATACGGGTCGCGCTGGACCAGCTCTGGCAGGCCCTGCAGGAGCTGAGCGTCACGCCCGACAGCATGGCGGTGCGCGAGGTGGTGGTGCAGCGCGGCAAGCTGCTGACCGAGGCGGTGGGTACCGTCTTCAGGCAGCTCGAGGCGCTGCGGCTCGATCTCGATGCCTCGCTGGGTCTCAAGGTGGACCGGCTCAATACGCTGTCCGCCGACCTGGCCCGGCTCAACCGCCAGATCGCGCAGGTAGTGGCCTCGGGCCAGCGGCCCAATGACCTGCTGGACCGGCGCGACGCCATCCTGGAGGAGATGGCCGGGCTGGCCGCGGTCCAGGTGAGCGTGCGCGGCGGCGAGCAGGTGGCCGTCAGCATCGGCGGGCTCGCGCTGGTGGACGGCGAGATCGCCCATCGCCTGGTGATGGACGGCCAGGGTGCCGACCGGGTCGTGCGCTGGGAAGGCACCTCCGGTCCCGTGGTGGCCTTCGGCGGTGGCGAGATCGGCGCCATCCTCGAGATGCGCGGCACCATCGGGTCCGGGGGGCCCGCGTCGGTAGACGGAGCCATCCCCGAGCTGATGAAGGCGCTGGACGGGTGGACGAAGGCGCTGGCGCAGGAGTTCAACCTGGTCCACCAGGCCGGCTACGGGCTGGACGGCGTGAACAACCGCGAGTTCTTCCACGTCGACGCCGACCAGGATGGTTGGGTCGCCGACGATCTGACGATATGGCCGGACATCATGGCCGACCCGGGGCGGGTCGCCGCCGCGAAGTCGGACACGTCTATCCCCGGCGACGGGAGCCACGCGCTGGCGCTGGCCGACGTGCTCAAGACGACGGCGTTTGCGTCCATCGGCGGCGTCACGCTCCCCGACTACTTCGCCTCCCTGGTGGGGCGCATCGGAGTCCAGGCCCAGCAGTCCCAGACGATGGCAGACAACCAGCAACTGGTGCTGGACCATCTGGAGGGGCTTCGGCAGTCCATCTCCGGCGTCTCGCTGGACGAGGAGATGGCCGATCTCATCCGATTCGAGCACGCCTACGGCGCAGCCGCCCGCGCCATGACCGCGATGGACGAGGTACTGGACACCCTGATCAATCGGACGGGGCTGGTGGGCCGATAACCGATACGTACCACCCGTGAGGAGCCGCCGTCCAGGGAGGGACGCCCGGTGCTGGTGCTGACCAGGAGGGTCGACGAGAGCATCATGATCGGCGACGAGATCCGCATCATCGTCGTCGAGGTGCGGGGCGAGCAGGTGAAGCTGGGCATCGACGCCCCGCGTCACATCCCGGTGCACCGCGAGGAGGTGTACCGGGAGATCCAGGAGGAGAACCGCAAGGCCGCCCTGGCCGCAGGCAGCGACCTGGATCGGCTGGGCGAGGCCTTGAAGCCGCCGCCCCCGGGGAGCCCGGTACCGCCGGAGAGGGGAAAGGCCCTTGAGGATCAGCAGCCGGCAGATCGTTGACAACGTCCTGATCAACCTCCATCGAAACTACGCCCGGCTGGATCGCCTCCAGACCCGCCTCTCGTCGGGCAAGCGGGTCATGCTCCCCTCCGACGACCCGGCCGGCGCGGCCACCGCGACGCGGCTGAGGGCCTTCGTGCTGGACAACGAGCAGTACCTCAAGAATGCCCAGGCCGCCCTCGGGTGGCTGACGGCCACCGACTCGGCGCTGCAGGACGTGGTCTCGGTGCTGCACCGAGCCCGGGAGCTGACCATCAATGCCGCACGAGGCGACCTGCCCGGTGATGCCCGGGAGGCGCTGGCCAGCGAGTTCGACCAGCTCATCCGTCACCTGGTGCAGGTGGCCAACACGACCCACGGCGGGCGCTACATCTTCGGCGGGACGCAGACCGACCGGGCTCCGTATGCACCGACCGACGATGTCGATGGTTACGTCGACACGGTCACCTTCTATGGCAACGGCCAGGAGATGACGTACGAGGTCGGCCCCGGGGTGCGGCAGGCGGTCAGCGTGTCGGGCGGGACCGTCTTCGATTACGTGGGAGATCCCAGCAATCCCGCGCCCACCGGACTCTTCGAGCTGCTGGTGCGGGTCCGGGACAACATCCTAGGCGGTGCAGTCGACCAGCTCTCCGGCCAGGACCTGGCGGACCTCGACCAGGCCCTCGACCACGTCCTGCGCACGCTGAGCCGGGTGGGGGCCCGGCAAAACGGCTTCGAGCTGGTGGCCGAGCGCCTGCAGAGCCAGGAGGTCAACCTCAAGGATCTCCTCTCCAAGACCGAGGACCTGGACGTGGCGGAGGCCATCGTGGAGCTCAAGATGCAGGAGAACGTCTACCGCCTGGCCCTGGCCTCGGGCGCCCGCATCATCCAGCCGACGCTGCTGGACTTCCTGCGCTAGGACGGACCGGGCGACGGGGCGCGCTGGAGGGGGTGGGGGTTGGTGGAGATCGAGACCGCACGCTTCGGCGTCATCGACATCGACCCGGACCGGATCATCACGTTTCCCAAGGGCTTCATCGGCTTTCCCGACTGGCGGCGCTTCGTGCTGCTGCCCCATCGGCACGACAGCCCCTTCTGGATCCTGCAGTCGGTGGACGACCCGGCGCTGGCCTTGGTGGTGATGGATCCCCGGGAGGCGGTGCCGGACTATGTGGCGCGGGTCCCCGCGGCCCAGCTGGCCGACGTGGGCATCGCCGAGGAGGAGGACGTCGAGCGAGCGGTGGTGCTGGCCCTGGTGACGTTGCGGGCGGACCCCGCGGGTGCGACGGCCAACCTCAAGGCGCCGCTGATCGTCAACCCCTCCCGTCGCCTCGGGATCCAGGTCATCCTGGACGGCAGCCCGTACGCCATCCGCCACCCCATCGCCAGTGCTCGCCACGAGGCACTCCCGTCGATGGAGCGAGGCGCGCTGGTGGCGACCTGAGCCCGATCTTGTACGACTCGGAGTGGGGGGCATGGATCGGGACCGGCTGGGCCCCATCCATCAAGAGATCTTGCGCCTCTTGACCCAACGCCAGGCCAGCTACGCCCGGCCGGTCTCCTCGGCGGAGCTCGGGATGGAGTTGCGGGTCGCCCCGTCTTACATCCGAGCCCAGGCCCGGTTGCTGCGGCGCTTCAAGCTGGTGAGCGTGCGGCGGGGGCGTGGGGGCGGCTACTACCTCAACCGGGCCAATCAGGCGCGGTACGAGTCGCTGGTTGGCACGGGGCGGTAGTCGAGGGATTGCCTGGCATCGTGTCGAAGCCGCTCTTGACCACCGGATGCGGCTCGAGTGCCGGCCCGGCCGCCGGCTGGCGCGTCGGGTCGTGTGGGCTTACGAAGGGGCGGGACGAGCAGT
>SPLK01000541.1_pt1 | contig 10181 bp, 9 predicted proteins | sample 2456111 | NCBI WGS metagenome assembly SPLK01 (sample SAMN11156906, study PRJNA527647) | hot springs metagenome | biome: Geothermal region; feature: Hot spring; material: tree branch in hot spring; isolation source: hot spring sediment rich in lignocellulosic material ... | reverse complement strand
AGAGTACCAGTCTTGTGGATTCACGGTCTTGAGTGTACCTGCTGTTCGGAATCTTTCATAAGATCAGCCACACCGCTTGCCTCGGATGTGGTGCTTTCCATGATATCCCTTGAGTACGATGATACGCTTTCAGCAGCTGCAGGAGAAGCCCTTGAAAGACATAGGGAGGAAATTATCAAAAAATACTGGGGAAACTATATCCTTGCGGTTGAGGGAAACCCACCGCTCGGTGAAGATGGCATGTACTGTGTAGTGGGTGGAAAGGCTTTTCTTGAAAATCTCAAAGAGTCTGCGAAAGGTGCAAAAGCTGTAATAGCGTGGGGTTCATGCGCCAGTTGGGGATGCGTCCAGGCAGCAAAACCCAACCCGACAACGGCAGTTCCCATACACAAGGTGATATCGGACAAGCCTATAATAAAAGTTCCAGGCTGTCCTCCCATAGCTGAAGTTATGACTGGTGTTATCATGTATCTTGTTCTTTTTGATTCTATACCACCTCTTGATTCTCAGGGAAGACCTAAGCAGTTTTACGGTAATCGTATACACGATACGTGCTACAGAAGAGCCTTTTTCAATGCAGGTCAGTTTGTGGAGAAGTTTGATGACGATGGAGCTAAAAAGGGATGGTGTCTTTACAAGATGGGATGCAGAGGACCTACGACATACAACTCTTGCGGAAACATACGTTGGTACAACGGTCTCTCTTATCCTATTCAAGCTGGTCACGGTTGTATAGGCTGTGCTGAAGAGGATTTCTGGGACAAAAGCCCCTTTTATCAGAGGCTTACAACTATTCCATTACCTAACGTTGAAGCAAGCCCTGACAAGGTTGGAGCTGTTGTTACAGCAGCGGCAGCTGCTGGTGCAATTGCTCACGGTGTGATTTCCAAGATCAGATCCAAATAAATAAAGGAGGTAAAAGCATGGCAAGGGTGGTAGTTGATCCAGTAACAAGAATTGAGGGACACCTGAGGATTGAGCTTATTGTGGATGAGAAGTCAGGGAAGGTTCAGGATGCTGTGTCCTCAGGTACTATGTGGAGAGGTATTGAACTCATACTGCGCGGAAGAGACCCAAGGGATGCCTGGGCTTTTGCTCAAAGGATATGTGGAGTATGTACATCTATTCACGCTTACGCATCCGTAAAGTGCATAGAGGATGCCCTTGAAATCCAGATTCCCAAAAACGCAAACTATATCAGAAACATCATGTATGGCTCTCTGCAGGTGCATGACCACTTGGTACATTTTTACCACCTTCATGCCCTTGACTGGGTTTCTCCTGTGGAAGCTTTAAAAGCTGATCCGGTTCAAACTGCAGTACTTCAAAACCAGCTCCTTGAAAAATATGGAGCAATTGCAGAACTTATGCCGGACCCGATAGGACATAGAGCTTATCCCAAAAAGTTCCCTAAAGCGACGCCTGGGTATTTTAGAGCCTTCCAAGAAAAGATAAAGAAGATAGTGGAAAGTGGACAGCTTGGTATATTTGCCGCTCACTGGTGGGATCACCCTGATTACAAACTGTTACCTCCGGAAGTTCACCTTATGGCTGTTGCCCACTATCTTAACATGCTTGATGTCCAAAGGGAACTCTTTATTCCTCAAGTTATTTTCGGAGGTAAAAATCCCCATCCTCATTACTTGGTGGGTGGGATGACCTGTTCCATATCCATGAACGATATGAACGCTCCGATAAACACGGAAAGGCTTGCGGTAGTTGAGGATGCCATATACACTCAGGCTGAAGCGGTAAATCTATTTTACCTTATTGATCTTTTAGCTATAGGGCACATATACGCACAGAAAGGGCAGGTTTACGGTGGAGGACTTGCAAAGAAGAGGACATTAGGATACGGTGAGTTTCCCGATGAGCCTTACAAAGGTATAAAGACAGGAGATTATCACAGCAAGATACTTTACCACTGCAACGGTGTTGTAGAAAATTTTGCGGAAGGTGTGGACAAAGCTAAGTATTACCCTCTTGTAGGCAAGGATTTTGCGGACCCTGGCATTATACAGGAGTTTGTAGCTCATTCCTGGTACAAGTATCCTGACGAGACAAAGGGACTGCATCCTTGGGATGGCATCACCGAACCCAATTATACAGGACCAAAAGAGGGGACAAAGACCCAGTGGAAGTACCTTGACGAACAGGGCAAGTACTCTTGGATAAAGTCTCCAAGATGGAGAGGAAAACCTTGCGAGGTGGGACCTCTGGCAAGGTATATAGTGGTCTATACCGGAGTAAAGCAAGGTCATATAAAGCCGAGCTGGATGGATGAAATGGTGGTCAAGCAGATAGATTTAGTATCTAAGGTGCTTGATATACCTCCTCATGTATGGCTACCTACAACAGTAGGAAGAACCGCTGCAAGGGGACTTGAAGCGCAGTTGGGTGTTTCAGCAAATCTTTACTTTTTGAAAAAACTTTACGACAATATAAAGGCTGGAGACACATCCGTTGCAAATATGGAAAAGTGGGATCCTTCTACATGGCCAAAAGAAGCGAAAGGTGTAGGTATAACAGATGCACCAAGAGGTGCCCTTGGCCACTGGGTGATAATAAAAGACGGAAAGATAGCTAATTATCAATGCGTAGTTCCAACTACATGGAACGGTTCACCAAGAGATCCTATGGGAGGGCAGGGTGCTTTTGAAGAATGTATGAAAGATACGCCTATTAAGGTCGTGGATAAACCCCTTGAAGTTCTGAGGGGTATACACTCCTTTGATCCTTGCCTTGCTTGTTCTACCCATCTTTACAACACCGAAGGGCAAGAAATAGTTGAAGTGAAAGTGCAAGGTGCTAATGTATGTTACTGAAGGAGGTTTTAATATGAGAGAGATTGAGGCGAAGAAGGTGTATATTTTCAGTCCGGGTTTGAGAATATGGCACTGGGTGAACTTTCTTACCATAATAACCCTTTTTATCACAGGACTATATATAGGAAACCCTTTCTTTCTCGGACCTGTAGGTGTAGAAGCAACATACGCATACAAGGAAGGCATAACTATGGACTTCATAAGAAAGATACACTTTATAGCAGGTTATGTCCTTCTCGCTTCTTTTATCTTTAGGGTGATCATATCGCTGTTTAACAAGAGAGATAGGCTTCTCTTTCCCGCTATCTGGAGGAGAGATTATTGGATGGGACTGAAAGAGATCACTTTAAAGTACATCTTTGTGATGAAAGAAGGTGAAGGTCAAGAGTATGTTAGGAACGCTTGTGCTAGAACAGTTTATCCATTAGTTTATCTGGCAATATTTGTAATGATAGCGACAGGTTTTGCCATGTACGGTATGTCCAGCCCAGGAAGTTTTTGGTCTTCCCTTTTGGGATGGATCCTTGGCTTTCTTGGTGGTGAATTTATGGTACACATGTGGCATCATTGGCTCGCGTGGCTTATAATCGTCTTTGCAGTTTTACACGTTTATCTTGTGATCAGAGAAGAAGCTCTCAAAAAGAACGGAGAACTTTCCTCCATGTTCAGCGGTTATAAAGTATTTGAGAAAGAACCAGTTGATTTGAAGGATGTGGAGTGATGAGGACGCTCGTGCTGGGTGTAGGAAACGTACTTTTATCGGACGAAGGCATGGGCATAAAAGCTGTAGAAGAACTAAAAAGGAGATACTCCTTCAACACGGAGGTGGAGCTTTTAGATGGTGGAACTTTAGGCTTAGATCTTCTCTACTTTTTGGAAGGTACTGACAGATTGTTGATAATTGACGCGGTGCTTGGGGGGAACCCCCCGGGCTTTATTTACAAGTTCAGGGGTGATGAAGTAAAGACTTACTTTAGGAGAAAAGTTTCCGCTCATGAGATAGGTATTCAAGAAGTTTTGGCGGTAGCTGAAATAACGGGTAGGTATCCCGAAGAGATAGTTGTGATAGGTATGGAACCCGAAAGTCTTGACATATCCTTAGAGCTTTCTCAAACTGTGAGGAATAACTTTGATAAGCTTTTGAATGAGGTATTGGATCAATTGAGAGAATGGGGTATAGAGGTCAAGCATGCAAAAGATCTGTCTTGATCAATTACAAAAGCTGAAAGAAAGAAGGATGAGTTTCGTGCTTTATGTAAGGTCGGAACTAAAGAGGGATAAGATAAAGGAGATTTTTGATACAGACATAGTTGTTCCGGAACTTGAAAAAGTTTTCGGTCATAAGATAGAATTTTTCTCCATATGCGCGGATGAAAATATGAAAATACTGGAAGATTTTAGACTGCCATCTTTGGTGATCTTTAAAAACGGTGAATGTGTGGAAGTTATGGATGGTATAAAAGCATGGAACGAATACGTAGAGAGGTTTATATCATGCTTATGAATGCCCCAGCTATACTGAACGAAATACTCCATGCTCTCAAAGACCTTTACGAAAAAGGCAAGGAACACATCATATACATTAACAAAATACCCATAACCGAAGAAGATAGGATAGCCATACTTGACACTTTAGGTGAAGGTCAGGTAAAGATAAGGCTTGAGTCAAAGACACAGCCCGCTGAATGGAGAGAGACAGGCATATACGGTGTGTGGATAGGTGTATTCTTTGATAGGGATAACAAACCCATTTTAGAAACTATTGAAATAACCGCATTTCCACGCATGGCATCTTCTCAGAGAGAGGATATGGAAGAATCCATCAGGATACTTGAGGATAGATTAAAAATTTTGTTTCAAAGGGAACTATAGACAGCCTGTCCTAAACATAACCCGCCATCATTAGGTGGTACCCTTTGGTGTGTGTGAACTTTAAAGCCCCTCTCCGTAAGAAGCTCTTTGATTTTGCTCACAAGGGGATCATTTTGCATAACACCACCAGATAAACACACGTTCTCAATGCCTACCCTCAAAGATACCTCAAGGCAAACTTTCGCAAGGGTGTTTATAAATCTTGAAGGTATTTTCTCACGATCTGTGTCTTTTATGAGATCATAGAACATAGGTCTCCAATCTATATGTGATCTTTCCAGACTAAAGGTGTAATGATCCCTTACTAAAGGATTATAGAGATCTTCTATCATCATGGCGGCTTGACCTTCGTAAGAGAGGGTGTGTCTCACACCTATGATGGAAGCAACAGCATCAAAAAGCCTACCCACTGAACTTGAGTAAGGAGAGTTTATTCCCTTGATCCATGCATTATAAAGATTCGCAAGTTCCATATTTGTAAAGGATCTTACCGTTTCTATTTCCATATCAAAGACCTCTTTACCGTAAAGCTCAAAAAGTACAGAAAGAGCTACCCTTCTGGGTTCTTTGACAGCCTTTTCCCCACCTATCAATCTGAAGGGTTTTATGTGAAAAACCCTGTCGTAATTTCCGTAATTGCAAACCATGAATTCACCACCCCAGAGGGTTCCGTCCTCGCCGTAACCGGTACCATCCCATGCTATTCCCAAAACATCCTCTTTTATACCCCTTTCAGCCATGCACGAAAGTATGTGCGCATAGTGGTGTTGTACTTTTATTATGGGTATCCCTTTAGCTTGAGAGAATACTTCTCCCCATCGGGTAGTTTCGTATCTCGGATGCATATCGCACACAACAACATCAGGTTCAAACTCATAAAGTTCCATAAGATCAAAAACCATACATTCAAAACTTTTGAGCGTTTCTATATTTTCCACATCACCTATATGCTGACTGAGTATTACAGTATCATCAAAACCTATAGCGAAGGTGTTTTTCAACATACCTCCAAGAGCTAAAACTTTTCTGCTGAGTTTAAAGGGAAGTTTTATCGGCATAGGAGCGTATCCCCTTGATCTTCTTACGGGAAGCGCTACTCCTCCAACTACCTTAACAACGGAGTCATCACACCTCCTCTTTATGTCCCTGTTGTGTATGAGGATCATATCCGCAAAAGCTGAGAGCCTTTCAAGAGCTTCTTCGTTGTCTTTTACTATAGGCTCGTCGGATAGGTTACCGGATGTGGCTATCAAAGGAAAGTCAAGGGAACTCAAAATTATGTGATGAAGAGGTGAATAAGGCAGAAAAGCTCCTATCCTTTTAAGTGCCGGTGCCACCGAAGGTGCAAGCTCTTTACGCTTTTTTATTAAAACTATAGGTCTTTCGGGAGACAAAAGTAGTGCCTTTTCAAATTCTGTTGGTTCAGCATAGAGATTTACCTGCTGTATATCTCTGAACATAACCGCAAAAGGTTTTTCTGATCTTTTTTTCCTCTTTCTTAGGAGTTTAACGGTATCTTCTTTTGTTGCATCGCACATAAGATGAAAGCCTCCTATCCCTTTTACCGCCACTATAAGACCATCCATTAAAGCTTTGATGAGGAGTCTCAGCGCTTCATTACGTTCACCTAATAGTCTGCGGTCACTTCCGTAAAGACTAAGCCATGGTCCACACATGTGACAGGCATTAGGCTGGGCGTGGAATCTTCTATTTGCAGGATCTTCATACTCTTTGTGACAATCCTCACACATAGTAAAGAGCTTCATAGTCGTATGAGGTCTATCGTAAGGAAGTTTTTCAATTATGGTAAATCTCGGTCCACAGTTGGTACAGTTTATAAAGGGATATAGGTATCTTCTATCGGCTGGATCAAAAAGTTCCCTCAAACATTCATCGCAAGTAGCTATGTCAGGTAACACCAGTACCTCTTTTCTCCCTTCACCCTTACTCTTTCTTATCTCAAAAGTGTTGTATCCTGCATCATCAAGGTACTCAATCTCTTGTGAGTATATGTGGGACAGAGGTGGTTTTTCCTCACTCAATCGCAACAAGAATTTCTGCAAAACTTCCTCCTTGCCCTCAACCTCTATCTCAACGCCTGAGGAGTCATTTATCACCCACCCTTTGAGTCCAAGCTCAGTAGCTATACGATAAACGAATGGTCTAAAGCCTACCCCTTGAACTGCACCTTTCAGATTTATTTTAAGTCTCATCTTCACACTCCAATTCAAGGCTTTTTAGAAGCATATCCTGACCGCCCGTAATTTGCGTGTCTGTAGAGCCACAAACTGGACAAAGGATGTTGAGCTGATCCTTTTCGCTTTCCGCATGGCATTCTTTGCACTTGATTTTCAACCTCTCCAGCTCAACCACGAATAAGGCATCTTCCGCAACGGTTCCTTCTTTGAAAGTGTTGAAGGCAAGCTCAAGAAGGTGAGGTTCTACACCGGAAAGTATACCTAAGCTCACAACTACCTTTGTAACCTTCTTAGCCCTATTTTCTTGTGCGTATTGCTCTATGAGTTCTATAAGACTCTGAACTATGGAAAATTCATGCATATCAGCATATCCTCGGCAGAAGCTCACCAGCAGGAGGATCAAGTACCCTGTGTGTACCGTAAAAAGTTCGGAGGATAACCTTAGGAGAACCTTCCACCGGAATAGCCTTGCCAATTATCCGAGCATCTTCCCCGTCAGGATGATTTCTAATTACGTTGAGTACCTTTTCCGCATCCTTTTCGGGAAGAGCTATAACGACCCTACCTTCACAGGCGAGGTGGTAAGGTTCAAGACCCAAAAGTTCGCAAAGCCCAACAACTGGTTCTTTAATAGGTATGTTTTCCTCGTCAATTAAGAAAGATACACGCGAACTTATCGCCCATTCGTATAAAACCGCTGAAAGCCCGCCCCTTGTTGGATCTCTCATGGCATGTATCTCCACGCCGGATTTAATGATCTTTTCTATAAGATCCCATAAACTCCTACAATCACTCTCAAGTTCCACATCCATTTGAATACCTTCCCTTTGAGCGAGTATGCAGGCACCATGCTCACCTATTCCACCAGATACAATTATTACATCCCCAGCCTTTACGTTACTGCAAGAGATACCTTCGTAAAGCACTTTACCTATACCGGATGCGCTTATAAAAAGACCGTCTACGTTACCTCGCGGGACTACTTTTGTGTCACCAGCAACCACAAGCACGCCAGACTTTTGTGCTTCTTCTTTCATGCTGATCACTATACTCTCAAGTTCTTCGTAAGGGAAACCTTCCTCTATGATGAATCCTAAGGACATATAAATGGGCTTTGCTCCCATAACGGATAGATCGTTTACCGTTCCCGCAACTGCAAGTTTTCCTATATTCCCGCCTTTGAAAAAGATAGGATTTACGGTAAAGGAATCTGTGGTAAAAGCTATTTTTGAATCTACCTCAAGCAAAGCCGCATCTTCAAGTTTATTAAGATACTCGTTGGATAGGTGTCTTAAAAAAACTTCTTTTATAAGCCTCCATGTATCTTCCCCACCACCACCATGTGAGAGAAGAACCCTCTTCATATTATACCTCCTCCTAATGAGTTGTACATACGGAACAAGCATCAAAGCTTCTCAAAACCATCTCCGCATGTATGGGATTTTTCAAGCCGATCATAGCTCTTTCGGCTACACCTAAATATCTTTCACACCTGGGTCCTAAGTTCCACACCGACGGGGTTATAATGTCATACTTGATCACAGTACCTTTTTCTATACGCACGTTATGTATGAGGGTACCTCTTGCCGCTTCAACTATACCTATGCCTTCACCTGTAACCTTTTCCGGTTTTTGATGGAGGGTGTAGTAAGATGGTTCTTTTATAAGGGCGTATAGGTAAAGAAGTTTCTCCCTTGTGGCATCTATAAGTTCCCAGATCTCAAGAAGACGGGAAAGTACTCTAACCATATAACTATCTCTGTAGATTTTGTAAAGCCTCTTGATGAAGGGATTACCTGAAAGAAATTGCCGAGATAATGGTCCTGTTTCATAAGGTAGTCCATTGTAACGTACCACTTTTGCACCTGAGTATGGAGAAATATCAGTCTCTTTTATCTTTGATATGTTCAAGGAACATAACTTCTTTTCTCCTGTGAAGTGACCTGGACTTATACAAGGAAATACTTCACCCCCTGTTAAGAATCTTCCGTAAGATAAACCTATCTTGTCAAGCCCATACTTGGCGCAAAGTTCTGCAAAGAGTTTCACATCACCTTTTAGTTCTTCCCAATAGCCAAACTTTTTAGAGGATTGAAAACTCTCCATACTCATACCAACTGTTTCTTCAAGAAAGAAATCCGTAACTTTATCAAGTATAGATAAAGCCTTTGAAAGATCAGCGTTCGTAAAATTTGATGTGATGCCTCCGGGAACAGCGTAAGAAGAGTGCGGCCATTGACCGCCGAATATGGCTATTATCTTGACAGCTTCCGACGCGATACTTATGGCGCTTTTCCACTTTTTACCCCTAAAAGGTTCAAATTCTTCAAGTTTCTCACCGAGTCTTATAAAGTCCGGCATCACGAAGAGGTAAAACCACTTTATGTGATTTTGTACCATCTCTATCATCAGCGTTATGTCCCTCACGAGTTTTGCTTTCTGGGATAGTTTTACCTGTCCTATAGCATCTTCAAGAGCTTTTACACACGCCATTAAATGAGCATGCCCACATATACCGCATACCCTGGGTGTTATCGCAAGTGCGTCCATAAAGGGTCTTCCCTCAAGTACCCTTTCAATACCCCTTGAGCTTGCTACTCTTACCTTGGCATCATAAATATGTCCATCCTTCCAAATAAGCTCAAGCTCAGCTGTACCTTCTACTCTTGCAAGCAGTCTTTTCTCAACCTTCAATTTTTAACCTCTCTGGTGCAAAAACTTTTGCAATACCTGAGAGCATTATGTAGCCTCTCTTTGATACACCTATGGGCAACTCTGCTGGTAAACCTGCAAATTGCTTAGTTTCAAAAAGTCCCACTCTGGGAAAATCAAACTCAGTACAACCAAAACATGGTGTACCAGCTCTGGTTTTTGAGTTAACACCATTCCAGAGTATTATGTTGCACGAAGAATATGTCATCGGACCCCTACATCCGTAGTTATAAAATAAACAGCCCTTTTTAGAACCTAAGCTTTCCGGTTCTATCTTCCACTCAAAATACTCATTTCGTGTGCATCCCCAATGTGTCAAACTCGAGTAAAACTCTTTTGGTCTTCCGTAGTTGTCAAGCTCAGGTTTTATACCCTTAGACAAGCTCCTTATGACCCCAACTATCCATTCGGGATGAGCTGGACAGCCCGATACATTTATGACTGGAAGCCCGCCCTTTGAGATAAAGTCCTTTCCCAAAAGCCCTCCCGCTTCTTTAAACCTGTATTGAAGCCCAAAGACCCTATAATCTTTTAAAGCGGGTATGTTACCATAGGAGGCACAGCTACCAACAGC
>SPLK01000540.1_pt1 | contig 10211 bp, 10 predicted proteins | sample 2456111 | NCBI WGS metagenome assembly SPLK01 (sample SAMN11156906, study PRJNA527647) | hot springs metagenome | biome: Geothermal region; feature: Hot spring; material: tree branch in hot spring; isolation source: hot spring sediment rich in lignocellulosic material ... | reverse complement strand
ATACACAGAACTTGTGAAGTTGCACTCAAAGAACGCGTACCTCTTATTCTCCTTTTGCGTGAGATGCCTTACTCCGTTCTTCACATTGAAAACATGCTAAAAGTTGCAAGAGCTGGAGCTATAGTTATGCCTGCAAGTCCCGGCTTTTATCATAAACCTCAAAGTCTTCAGGATCTCATAGATTTCGTAGTAGGCAAAGTCTTAGACAGCTTGGATATAAAACACAACCTATACAAAAGATGGAAAAGTTAAAAAGCCTTTTCAAGAGATCCCTTCAGTTTTGCTAAAAACGAAGGTACTGCATAAGCACAAATACTGAAAAAAAGACCTATTAGAAGAGAGTAGTCAGAATTTAGTATATAAGCTACAAGCCAAGCGATGAATCCACACAGCATAGAACTCATCGCACTGACACTGTTAGATCCTTTAAAGTAAAGCCCTGTGGTTAGAGGGACAAAAAGAGATACCAGGCTCAGAGCCGATGAACTTCCAACAAGTTCATATATGGATTCTCCTATAAATGCAAAGATCAAAGAAATGAGCGCTACAAAAAGAATGCAAGCCCTTGTGATCCAAAGGAATTCTCTGTCCGATAAGTTTTTAAACATGGGCTTTATGAGATTTTCACTCAGTATAGCGGAGGGCGCGAGTATCGCTCCGCTTGCTGTACTCATTATTGCAGAAAGGAGTGCGCCCAAAAATAGCACTTGCGTCAGTAAATTCGTGTGGTCCATAACCATTCGTGGAAGAAGAAGTTGACTGTCAACTTTTAGAAGTTGAGGATAATAGGCTTTTGCAAATAGAGCGAGAAGCAAGGGTATCATAGCAACTGTCAAATACATAAAACCAGCTATCAAAGAAGAAAGAACTGCTACCCTTTCGGACCTTGAAGACATAACCCTTTGAAACACATCTTGCTGAGGTATAGATCCAAGCCCTATGGTTATCCAGGCGGATACGTAAAGGAGGATGTCCTTCAAGTTCATGTCAGGTAAAAACTTGTAAAAGCCAGCAGGTTGGGAGGTTAAAATGGGGATTATACGGGTAAAACCTTGGGAAACCTCGTAGAGGGTAAACAAAAGTCCCGTAATTATCATAACAGTCTGTATGAAGTCCGTAAGAGATACAGCCCACATCCCTCCAAGAAAAGTGTAGAAAAGTACTACACCGAAGCCTATCAGAATACCCATCTCCTTTGGTATGGACAGAGTAACCTGCATGATTATACCTATGGCAACTATCTGAGCAGCAATCCATCCAAAATAAGACATAGCGAGCATAATGCTCGCTACAACTTCAACCTTTCTGCCGTATAGAACACGGTAAAAGTCACCGAAGGTAAGTAGATTCATTCTGTAGAGGGGTTTAGCAAAAAAGAGTCCTATGAGAAAGAGGCAGAGGGAAGCGCCGAATGGATCTTCTATGACACCGTAAAGCCCATCCTGAGCTATCTTTGAGGATGCGCCGAGAACTGTTTCTGAACCAAACCATGTAGCAAATAGTGCGCTTGCTGATATGTATAAAGGTAAGCTACGCCCTGCAAGAAGGAAGTCCTTGCTGCTTTTTACGAAACTGCTTGCTAAAACCCCAACCCCAATGGTAAGAAGCATATACATAACTACAAAGACTATCAACATGTCAGAAAAGTTCTTCTAAGACTTTTTTTATACGCTCTATACCCTCCCTTATGGTATCTTCCGATACGCAGTAAGATATTCTGATGAAACCCTCCGCACCGAAAGCTGAACCTGGCACGCAAGCTACCTTACCTTTATCTATAAGATATTCTACGAGTTTGAGATCCGAGCCAAGTATACTTGAATATTTGCTGAGATTTGGAAATATGTAAAAAGCTCCTTCGGGTTTTACGACACTTATGTAAGGTATTTTGAGAAGCATCTCATAGGCTAAATTCCTTCTCTTCTCAAAGATTTCCCTCATTTCTTGAACAAAAGCTTTAGCTTGGGGGTTCCTCAAAGCCTCCAAAGCGCCGTATTGGGCAAAGGAGGTTGCGTTGGAAATGGTTTGACTGTTTACGTCTGCCATTACCTTTGCATACCTTTCTGGTGCTGCTACATAACCAACCCTCCAGCCTGTCATAGAGAAGGTTTTAGAAAAGGCATTTACCGTAAAGGTAATTTCCCTCGCCTCTTTGGAAAAACTTGCAGGACTTGTAAAGATTTTTCCATCATATACAAAAGCTTCGTAGCATTCATCGGATACCAGGAACACATTATTCTCAATACATAGCTCAACGATCTTCTTGAGTTCTTCTTGCGGTACAAACGCCCCTGTAGGATTGGAAGGTGAGTTAAGTATAAGTATCTTAGTTCTTTTTGTTATGTAGGGTTTTATGTCTTCAGCTGTAAGAACAAAACCCTTCTCTTCTTTTAGCGGCACAATCACAGGAACTCCACCGCAAAGCATGATCTGTTCTGGATATGTGACCCAATATGGTGATGGCAAAAGTACCTCATCCCCTTCTTCAAGCACCGCTACAAAAATAAGATAAAGAGCCATTTTTGCACCAGCGGTAACTACTATCTCGGACGGAGCGTAATGCACAGAGTTTTCTCTATAAAGTTTTTCCGACAAAGCCTCTCTGAGTTCTGGTAAACCTGCGGAAGGTGTGTACTTAGTCTTTCCATCTTTAAGCGCTTTTATGCAAGCTTCTTTTATAAAATTAGGTGTGTCAAAGTCTGGTTCACCAGCTCCAAAACCTACGAGATCCACACCTTTTGATCTTAGCTCATTTATTTTAGCTGAGATTTGTAAGGTAGGTGCCGGCTTTATATGGGAAACTCTTCTGGAAAGGCTCATGAATTTTCTCCGAATATTTCCTTCTTTATCTCTTCTTCTCTTCCAAACACACCCATTATGTGATATCCGTTATCTACGTGCAGAACCTCACCTGTTATAGCCCTCGCCAGATCGCTACACAAAAAAACCGCTGTATCTCCTACGTCCTCTATGGTTATAGCTCTTCCAAAAGGATTTACCTTTGTGGTATGTTCCATCAAAAGGTGAAAACCTGTTATACTGTACGCGGCGAGTGTTTTTACAGGTCCCGCTGAAATGGCGTTTATCCTATGCCCGTACTTAGCGATATCATACGCTAAATATCTGACCGTACTTTCAAGAGCTGATTTGGCTATTCCCATAACATTATAATGCGGAACTACCTTCTCAGCACCATAATATGTAAGCGTAATTATTGAGCCGTTCCTTCCTTCCATAAGGGAGAGTAACTCTCTGGTGAGAGCTATCAAAGAATAAACGGACACATCCATAGCTATTTTAAATCCCTCCCTTGATGTGTCTATAACACCACCTTTAAATTCCTCTCTTGGAGCAAAGGCTATTGAATGAACGAGAATATCCAAATTCCCCCAAACCGATTTAAGGGCAGATCCGAGAGATTTTATATGTTCATCCCTTGACACGTCACACTCAAAAGTGAGATCCGAACCGAACTCAGCTGCTATCTCTTGTACTCTACTTTTGAGCTTTTCGCTGGCATAGGTAAAGGCGAGTTTTGCTCCCTCCCTGTAAAAGGCTTTTGCTATACCGTAAGCTATACTCTTTTCGTTAGCCACACCTGTTATGAGAGCCTTCTTTCCCTCAAGAATACCCATAAAAACCTCCTTTATTCTTCTTCCTTAAGGATCTCCATAGCCTCTTCAACGCTTCCACCTTTATGGACTATATGTACGAGAGCTTTTACCATCTTTACTCTGTCTTTTGCCTGAAAAATGTTTCTTCCTACAGATAGCCCCTTCGCACCTGCCTCTATTGCACCTTTGACCATCTCTAAAACTTCCCTTTCTGTCTTCATTTTTGGTCCTCCCGCTATAACTACGGGAACTGGAGAACCTTCCACAGCAATTTTAAAACTTTCCGGGTCTCCACTGTAAGGGACTTTTACTATATCCGCACCAAGCTCCGCACCTATCCTCGCACAGTGAGCTATCACCTTAGGATCGTACTGATTTATATCCTTACCTCTTCCGTACACCATGGCTAAAAGGGGCATACCCCACTCCTCACACACCTTTGATACATATCCGAGATCCCTGAGCATCTCCCTTTCCATATCCGCACCTATATTGATATGCACGGATACACCGTCAGCCCCAAGTTTAATAGCTTCTTCTACTGTACATACAAGAACCTTGTCGTTCTTAGTGGGAGAAAGATCCGTTGAAGCGGAAAGATGTACTATTAGACCAATATCTTTGCCTTTTCCTCTGTGTCCAGCTTTTACCATACCTTTGTGCAGAACAACTGCATTGGCACCCCCTTCCGCAACATCATTCACCGCACTCCTTATGTCTACTATGCCCTCTATTGGTCCAGAGCTAACACCGTGATCCATAGGCACTATGATGGTGTTTCCGGTATTTCTGTCAATGATTCTCTCAAGTCTGACAGCTTTTCCTATGCTTACCATTGTCAACCTCCCTTAAACCTGAATGTGAGTATTCCAGTCTGAAGTATACCTTCCTTTATAGGCTCAAACTTTATGCGCCTAACGAACTCCAAAAGCTTTTGATCTATTTCAGGTACACCGCTTCTCTGTATGATCTGTACCCTTGAGACTTCTCCAGATGGTTCCACCCAAACTTTTATCCTCAGTATTGAAGGTAGTTCTTCGGAAATGAGTTTCGGCAATGGCGGAGCGTAGAGGATACCTCTACCTGCACCACCTCCAAATCCTACGCTTCCTTTAGATATAACTGCGCTTACCTCACCTATTTCTTTCACAGGTGTGCCTTCTTCCTGAGTTTGCTTTCTACCCCTGACTTTTTCTTCTATGTTTGATAAAATAGATACATCTTCTTGCGTTTCTCTGCCAGAAGGCATCGCTAAATCCCCTTCCTTTCTTTCAATCACCATAGGTGTTAGATTAGCCGATCCCTTCCCTTTGGCTAAGGTGTGCTTTCCTTCTTTGGGTTTTATGTAAGTGTGTCTACCTTTTGAAAACTTCACTTCCTGAGTTATTTGTGGTGGCGTCTCAAGAAAGATATTGATAGGAGGCATCTCTTCCTTTATGTCTATCTTGAGAAGTAACAAGTAGGATAGAAATGTAAATAGGACGAGATTTATAAAAGTAGATATGAGCCAGTAAAAGATGTCCTCAACGTGCATCTCCTCAGCCATAGGCTACAATTATAGCACAAATAAAAAGAGTCATAAACTACATCATCATTTCCTCTATGAACTTTATGTGGTGCTTACCTTCCATAAACTCCCTCGTAGATATTACCCTTTTGTGGAACTCTATGTTGGTTCTCAAACTCTGTCCTGATATAACAAACTCTTCTAAAGCCCTTTTTGCCCTTTTTATAGCCGATCTTCTGTCTTCTCCCCATACTATAAGTTTAGCAAGGAGGGAGTCATAATAAGGAGGTACAGTGTATCCGCAGTATATATGGGTATCTATTCTAACACCAAAGCCTCCTGGGAGGTAAAGCTCATCTATCTTGCCGGGCGTTGGCATGAAAGTGTTTGAATCCTCAGCATTTATCCTAAACTCTATTGCGCAACCTCTCCTTTCAACACTCCTAACACTCACCTTCTCACCTTTGGCTATCTTTATCTGCCACTTTACTATATCTATACCCGTGATCATCTCGGTCACAGGATGCTCCACTTGAATCCTTCCGTTCATCTCCATAAAGTAAAACTTCCCATCCTGATCTACCAAAAATTCAACAGTTCCAGCACCTTCGTAATTTATAGATTTGCAAAACTCAACGGTCGCTTCTTCTAATTGTTTTCTTAAAGTATCATCTACAAAAGAGCTTGGGGCTTCTTCTATGAGCTTTTGATTCCTCCTCTGTATGGAACACTCTCTTTCTCCGAGCGCTACTACGTTTCCATACCTATCCGCAAGTACTTGTACCTCAATGTGTTTGGGATTTATTATATACTTCTCTATGTAAACCCTTCCATCACCAAAAGCTATTTTTGCCTCCTCTATGGCTAAGGGTAGCTTCTCTCTGAGTTCCTTCTCGTTCCTTACTACCCTTATACCTCTGCCACCTCCTCCTGCGGAGGCTTTGATCACAACCGGGTAACCTATTTTGTTGGCAACCTCTACAGCCTCCTGAAGGCTGACACATCCATCGCTCCCAGGTACCAAAGGAATTCCGAGCTTTTTAGCTACCTCCTTAGCCTTTATTTTATCACCTATGAGTTCAAGGGCTTTGGCTGATGGACCTATAAATATTTTTTTGCTAGCGGTTACTATCTCAGCAAACCTTGGATTTTCAGCAAGAAAACCGTAGCCTGGGTGTACGGCATCCGCATCAGAAATCTCTATAGCTGACATTATACGAGGGATGTCCAGATAGCTTTTGGATGGTTCTGCAGGTCCTATACATATACTTCTGTCAGCGAGCTTTACATGCATAGAATCTCTGTCAGCTTCCGAATAAACCGCAACTGTCTTTAGACCTAACTCCTTACATGTTCTTATGATCCTGACAGCTATTTCTCCTCTGTTTGCTATGAGAACTCTCTTGAGCATAGACTTAACATTATAAAGCCATACATCATGGAGGTAAAATAGGTGGTTTTCTTGCCTCTTTTGGTATATCACCTGTCAAGCTCCTCAAAAAGGCAACTATGTCTTTAACTTGTTCCTTACTGAGGTCTTTGCCGAGTTGGACCTTTCCCATTATCCAGACAGCTTCTTCCAGGGTCTTTACTGATCCATCATGGAAGTAGGGAGGCGTCATTGCAACGTTTCTTAGCGGTGGTACTTTAAAGACGTATTTATCTTCCTCTTTCTTTGTGACCGCATATCTACCCTCATCTATGCTCTCACTCTTTGTGTATTTCCAGTATGGCTCATAAATGCCAAACTTTTGATACATGGTTCCGCCCACGAGACTACCGTTGTGACATGCAACACAGCCGACCTCTATGAAAGTCTTGAGTCCCCTTTTTTCTTCTTGTGTGAGAGCTTTAGTATCCCCCTTTAAGAATTCGTCAAACCTTGACGGAGTAACCAACGTCCTTTCAAAAGCTCCTATCGCCTTGGCTATATTTTCGGCAGTTATAGGCTCTTTGTCTTTGGGAAAAGCCTTCTTGAAAAGTTCTACATACTGAGGTATGCTTTTGAGCTTTTCTTCCACACTCTCTTTGGATGGATTTCCAAGAGCGGGAGGTCCTGTCAAAGACTGCAATGCCTGATCCTCTACATCTTTCCTATTACCGATCCAGTGTTGAACAAATTGTCCTGCCGAATTTAGCACTGTAGGAGCATGTCTGGGTTGAAGTTTTAGCGCACCCATCTGCTTGGGAGCAGGTGAAGAATAGTAGTATTCTATAGCATGACACGTAGAACAACTTATCATATCATTTACAGATAGTCTCCTTTCAAAAAATAGGAGTCTTCCAAGCTCTACCTTCTGTGGGGTTATAGGATTTTCCTTTGATGGAAAGCTTTTTGGTAGGGGAGAAAAGAACTGTCTGGCTTTATCTAAAAGCTCCTTATCTGGCTCGTTTTTTGAAAATACGCTTCCTGCAAAAAGCAGTGAAATGTTAAGCAACAAAAACCTCTTCATGTTGCACCTCCTCGTGGTATAAAGCGGGCGACGGGATTTGAACCCGCGACCTTCTGCTTGGGAAGCAGACGCTCCACCCCTGAGCTACGCCCGCTAATAAGAGGTATTATATCCAAAGATGAAGAAATGTAAAGTTTCTATAGACGAGATTAGAGTAAAGGTGTATTAGGCTTACAAATATTAAAGAATTGGTTTTTTTATACAGGAAACCGAAAAATAAAGACGGAAAAAAAGTGAGAAGGGATTGAAGATTTTGATATATCAAAAAGTGAGGTAAGGCGAACATCAAAGATACAGTAAAATTCCCATATTTTCGCATCATATAAGCTCTGAAAAAGATCTCTTCAGCAAAGGCTGACAGCGTGAGGCTTAGAAGATCATAAGGATAAATACCTAAGGAGAAACATGCTGGATAAGTAATAGCGAAGATATTCCACGGGTTTTTCCATCTGTAAGAGCTTTCCATGAGTAGGAGAGGGAAGAGCAACACAAAGGTAGAAAAATCCGGTAAAGCAAACGCTTTGTGTAAAACTATATTTGTTATCAAAAGTAAGTAAAGCAGAATTTCAGAGTATCTTTTTGTAAACGATCCCATCACTTTGCCTGTCATATATAACCTCAAAGCTTGCAAGTTTTCCACCTGATTTTAAGTCCATAACTATGTGAAAGTATCTACTTTTCACATCAACTAAATTCTTTATAGCGTATAGAATGTCAAAAGTAAAGCCATCCACAAGAAGCAAATCTTCTACTTTTTTAAAGGGTTCTCTACTTCTTCTGTCTATAATCTTACTTGCCAAAACCCGATCTATTCTTGGGTCCAGAGCCATAAGTACATAAATGTTTGCGGTGTTTATATTTATTTTACCTGAAGAGTAAACAGTTGTCACGCTCAAAAGCCCAGGATAGAACTCCCCACCTATCGTTTTACCAAGAAGGTCATCCTTTTTAAATCCAGCCCACCTTAATTCCTCTTTTGAGTCTAAGAGTCCCCTCTTTATTGGATAGTCAGTCTCTATGCTTTTGTTGATTTTGCCCTCCCATGCCAGAAGATTATCTTTGTATGATGGATCAATGTTTAGCAATCTCAGGAGTCTTTCAAAGAAATTTCCATAAGCTCCTGTATCCACATAGTTCAGGTTGAGGAATCTATCTTCATCGTATATATTTATGTAAAGCTCCCCTTTTGAGGTATTGAATGTCAGCGGATATGCCCATCTGTCTTGAAGGCTATCAACCGAAGGATCATCGCTTTTAAGCATCTCAATAACCAGCGGTAAAGCTGAAATAAAAACATTGTATGCTTGCTCTTTAAAGTAAATCTGTTCCACTGTGAGATCCGCAGACCTAACACTTGAATAAACATCAACAACATAATACACTGCGGAGATGAAAAACACAAGTAAAACGAGCACTATCATCTTAAAACCATATCCACATCAAAGATTCCTTGACCCGTATTATCAACAGCCTTAAACTTTACAATCCTTATTCCACGCTCTTCAAGAGAATACACAAGCTGTGGAATTTTTCCACCTTTTACACCTCTACTCTTTACCTCATATCCTATATCCGTCTGTCTTAGGGATAGGAACTCACCACCTGCAAGAGATATCAACTTTCTCAGAAGCTCCTCCGTAGGCTCCTGTCTCTTTCTCTCTTGGTAATTCTTTAAAAGAAACATAATTTCTTTGTGTTTGAGATAATCCTCGTAGTAATTCTCTCTAAGTTTGTAGTATCTGTTTAGAAAAATGTAGAACATAAGCAAGGAAAGAGCTAAAGTTAGTATTGTCAGATTCCTTTTGGTCAGTCTCCCTTTCATTTTATCTCCAGTTCAAACTCTACATTTCCTGTGGGTGTCCTTTTTACCCTTTTGGGATTCATCTGGCTAACTACATCTTCTTTTCCTTCCCCCTTTATTGTCAAAGTGCCTTCGGAAAATTCTATGGAGTATATCTTCACATCCTGCCTGAGTCTTCTTGAAAGTTCGGTAAACTTTTTGGTAAGTTCGTAAGGCTCTTCCGTTGAAACCCTTGACCTTACCTGATCGTAGATGGAAACTATTGGCGTTCCTGGAAAGATTCTCTTGAACTCTTCCCTTTGTATATCCCTCAACTTTTCTGATGACCAAAGCGATCCTGTGAGAGCATAAGATGTAACGAATAAGAATGCTGCAGCTCCTACAGTTATCCCCGCTATCTTCAGATCTCTTTGGGAAAGTTCTCTCTGGACAAAGTCAGGATAGGGATTTTTGAGAACAAACTTAAGACTCGCTCCAAGAGCCGATGTAAGGTCTGGATCACAGTAAGGGTTTTTTTCAGCCTTTGGAAGTAGCTCTTTCAAGCCCTTTATTGAGGAAGCACCTCCACTTAATAAGAGTGGCTCGCTATCTTGGTTTATACCGAGCGATGAGAGAATGTCTTTTACACCGTGTAATGCCTCCTCAAGCTCCAAGCCCTCCTTTATTTTTAACTCTTCGGCTTTGCTAAGCTCTATACCTCTTTTTTGTGATATTAGAAGATTAATGTAGTCCCCTCCTTTGAGAATTACCCGGTAACTTTTGAGCAGTCCTTTTTCACACCTTATAAGTGTAGTTTTTCTCCTCCCCATATCCAGCAGATAGCCATCCTTATACAA
>SPLK01000539.1_pt1 | contig 10244 bp, 8 predicted proteins | sample 2456111 | NCBI WGS metagenome assembly SPLK01 (sample SAMN11156906, study PRJNA527647) | hot springs metagenome | biome: Geothermal region; feature: Hot spring; material: tree branch in hot spring; isolation source: hot spring sediment rich in lignocellulosic material ... | reverse complement strand
AATTTAATTTTGCATAGTTGACTCCAAATTTACTATTTATAGATTACAGTTGCTTACTCAAAAATATATTATAACACATAAATTTATATTTTAATTACTTAGATACTTGAAATTTTTCAAGTCTGTGGTACAATTTCTAAGCGGGTACATTGTGTGTTGATGGATTTTACCAATTTTCTAAATGGAGAGATGGCCGAGTGGTCGAAGGCGCTTGCCTGCTAAGCAAGTGTGGAGGTTTCTCCACCGAGGGTTCGAATCCCTCTCTCTCCGCCAAAGTTGTGGTAGATGGTAGATTACTTTTTAAGCCATCTACCATTTATTATTAGAGCTTTCAATTAAAGTTAGACGTGCCCGTAGCTCAACTGGATAGAGCGTCAGACTGCGGATCTGGAGGTTGTGGGTTCAAGTCCCGCCGGGCACGCCAAGATTTTTAATATCTTAATATCAATACTTTAAATGTAAAAACTACACGAAGATTCGTGTAGTTTTTATTTTTTTATGATATAATTTATTTTGACTAACTTTTAAAATTTAATCTTAATCTTTTTACCAACTTGAGGGGGTTTACTTGTGAAGAAAGCCATTATTTTAGCCATAGGAAATGAATTAGTTGAGGGTTTAATTATCGATACAAATTCTAGATATCTTGCTCAAAGACTTAAAGAATTTGGCTATTATATAGTTCGCACGGAAACACTTCCGGATAATTTTGATATAATGGTTTCACGAATAAAAGAGGCTATAAATGATGCTGATTTGATAATTACAAGTGGCGGTTTAGGACCAACAGAAGATGATTTAACAAGAGAAGCTGTGGCTCATTCGATTGGTAGAAAACTTTTAAAGAATGAAGCAATCGCTCAAGAACTTATAAACAGAGCCATAAAATATTATGGTAAAGCACCTGAAAGTGTTGTAAAGCAGGCCTTTGTGATAGAAAATGCCGAAGTAATAGATAATAAGGTTGGAACAGCACCAGGTCAAATATTAAAATACGATGGAAAAATAATAATCCTTTTACCAGGTCCCCCAGTCGAATTAATTCCCATGTTTGAAAGTATTTTGGAAAAGCTTAAAACAAACGATTCGCTTTACACGAGAAGAATAAAAACCATAGGGATACCCGAAGCTGTCTTGATGGATGAGTATAAGGATATATTATACTCAAATTCTCGTATTACTATAGCAACAATGGCTTCTTACGAACGAGGTGTTGAAGTTAGATTTACCGGTCCTATTGAAATTAAAGATGAGATAGACTATGTTGTAAACACACTTTTACCAAAGCTTGGTGAGAGTGTGTATGCTTTGGATGACAAGGAAATGCACGACGTTGTATATGAATTACTTGTCAAAAATAATTATACAGTCTCTTTTGCTGAATCATGTACAGGAGGACTGATTTCATCTACTTTCGTTGATATACCTGGGGTTTCTTCTGTGTTCAAAGGTAGCGTTGTTGCTTATTCTAATGAAGCAAAGATAGAAATATTAGGTGTTAGTAAAGAAACCATAGAGAAATTTGGAGCGGTTAGTGAAGAGTGCGTAATAGAAATGGCACAGGGCGCTAAAAAAATTTTCAATTCAAATTTTTCTGTCGCGGTATCAGGTATAGCTGGACCGTCTGGTGGTAGTGAGAAAAAGCCTGTAGGGACAGTGTGCATAGCTGTTTGTAGCCCTAACGGTATTAATTCAGCCACTTATAATTTGAGAGGCGATAGGCAGTTGATCAGGAAAAGAAGTACATTAATTGCTTTTGATATGCTAAGGAGAGGGATTATCAAATGCCAAGGTTAAAACAAAAGATTAGGAGAATAACGATAAAGGATGTTGCGGAATTTGCGGGAGTTGGTGTTGGCACTGTTTCTCGGGTTTTGAACAATAACCCGCATGTAGATTCTAAAACACGGCAGAAAGTTTTAGATGCCATTAAAAAATTAGGTTATATTCCCAATCCACATGCGCGACGACTATCAACTGGAGAGAGTAATCTTATAACGGTAATTACACCAGAAATGAAAGGTGATTTTTATCAAATATTACTATCTGCTATTGACGAAGTGCTTATTAAAAACGGTTATTCTTCATTACTCTATCCATTGTACAATGAGAGAAAATATGAGGGATTAAAAAAATCTTCCGATATTCTCCTTTCAACTGATGGCATAATAGTTGATGGTGTTAGTGTAGACAATATTCTAAAGGGGTTTATTAATCCTCAAACGCCAGTTGTATGTGTTGAGCAAGATTCCGATAAATACGATTCCGTGATTGTTGATAATCATTATGGTGGTATACTTGCCGGTGATTATTTTTCCGATTTTGATATGGATATATTTGTTGTTACTCATAGAAAATCACATGAACTCGAAAGTACGGTTTTTGATGAGCGCTTAGAAGGGTTTCAAGAATCTCTTGAAAGAAAAGGAAGGGGTATAGATAAGATATATTACGTTCCACTCGATTGGGAAAGCACGTTTGAAGTCGCAAGGCGCATTTTTTCAAGATATAAAAGGTGCGCCATCTTTACAACAACGGACTATCTGGCGGTACCTATCATCGAGGTAGCAAGAACTATGGAATTAAAGGTAGGAAAAGATGTTAAAGTTTGTGGATTTGATGATCTTCCAATAGCTCAGATATTGGAAATAACAACTATAAAACAGCCTATATACGATATGGGGAAAATTGCTGCTGATTTATTAATTAAGCGTATTAATGGTCGAATTAAAGAAAAAGTAAAAAAGTATGTTTTGAAACCAGAACTTGTTATAAGATCTACTTAATTAATGAAAAATTAAGACAAGAACTTAGGGAGGCAAAAAAATGTACTTAGGTGTTTTACTTGGTGGAATTTCAAGAGAAAGGGAGATTTCTATTAGGAGTGGAAAAAGGATAGCGCAGGCTTTAAGAAATATGGGACATGTAGTTGACGAAATCGATGTCGATGATAATTTTATCTACAAGCTCTCCGAATTGAAAAAATACGATGCATTATTTAATATTCTCCATGGAACTTTTGGTGAAGATGGTAAAATGCAAGCGATATTGGACTCCATAGGCATACCTTACACTGGTTCTGGAGTAGAAACGAGTGTTATTGCTTTTGATAAATATTTATGCAACCTTTTTGTTGAAAATACTATAGAAAGATATGAGGAACTAAGCGTTGTAAAGATACCTAATTTTCTTTTAATCAGCTCAGAGGAATTTGAAGAATCGAAAATATATATGATTGAAGAAAAAATAGGGTTACCATGTGTTGTGAAGCCAAGGAAAGAAGGATCAAGTATAGGAACACACATTTGTTTTTCAAAAGAAGAACTTTTAGATGCCCTTAAGAACGAATTCAAAAATTATGACGAAATGATTGTTCAGGAATACATTAAAGGAAAGGAAATAACAGTTTCTGTGATAGATATTAATGGTACTCCAACCGTTCTTCCGATACTTGAATTGAGGCCCAAAAAATTATTTTACGATTATGAAGCTAAATACACGGATGGAATGACAGAATTTATTATACCGGCTGAACTTGATGGAGAAACAACGGAAAAAATAAACCACGCAGTATTGAAGATATATAAATCACTTGGTTGTAAACACTTTTCGAGAATAGATGGAATAGTTAAGGATGGTGTTTTTTATTTTCTTGAAGTTAATACTCTGCCTGGTATGACTGAGCTAAGCGATTTGCCAATGTCAGCAAATGCTTTTGGTATTTCTTTCGATGAACTTGTTGATTTGATAATCAAAGAAGCATGCAGGAAGCTTTAGTTTAATAAAAATTCAGGGGTTGATTCAATGAGAGAATTTGGTAAAAAAGTACTTTGGGATAGGCAGAAAATAAACAAGGTTTCAACATACATTATATTATCCATGTTTATAATTTTCGCTATGCTTTTCGGAGTTTTACTTGACATTTGGTTGAAAACAAATGTTTTTTTTACAATACTATTTTTTATCTTCTCTGTCTTTCAAATTCTATTTGGTTTGTCTTTAACAGGCAGTTTTATAATAAAACTCCTTGATGCAAAGCGTTTAGGAGAAGAAAATTTGAGGGAAATAATAAAAAATAGTACTTATTTTTCTGATCCAGAATATATTAAAAACATTATTGACGAAGTTAAAAGAGTAGTTGATTGCGATAGTGATATTGAAGTATTTGTCATTCCATCTCAAATGATAAATGCGCTTTTAGTTGGGAGAACAAAACACGATTATAAATTATGCTTAACATATGGCACAATTGAAAAGTTGCCCCTTAATGAATTTAAAGCATTACTTTATCATGAATTTTTCCATATAATTACCAAAGATACAGAGTATCTTACAACTGTTAGTGGGACATTTGGAAGCCCGATGTTGTTATTTAAACTTTCATCAAATGCGATGAAGAACATTATTAAAAGTAAAAACAAAGTTTCAAATATGGATTTTTATAGAGATTTTATAATTTTTTCTTTTATATGTGCAGTCAGTGTTTTATTCCTTCCTTTATCATTATTAACAAACTTTTTTGTAAGCGTGAGAAAAGAATTCGATGCTGACATGTTTTCTGTAAACAATGTTGGGAAGGAAAGTATGATAAGTTTGTTGAAAAAAATTAAGGAGTCATGCCAAAGTTTGGACACAAGCTATTTCTTTATGCGGCATTTATTCTTTTCACATCCAAATTGTAAAGATATTACCAATAAGGTGAACAAAGCTATTGAAACATATCCAACAATAGATGAGAGAATTGAGTTTATAGAAAAGAGTTATTCTCAGGACAATAGAGTGGAGTGATTGAAAATGCCGAATTTGTTAACTCACCTTAGATTTGGGATGGTATCATACCCATTTTATTTAATTATTTATATTTCATTTTTAAGGTTTTTCAAAACGAATATATCACTATCTGTTTTGGATATCTCGTTAAGTTATTTGTTTTATATAGTTGGAAGTGATTTACCTGATCTTGATAGCAACAATGCTCCTTTGAGGGGTTTTACAAAAGCTTTGTCTTTAGGTTTTTCTATATACATATTTACAAATTTTATAATGGAAAAACTTTCTAATCTTCCCCAATTGAAAATTCCAGAAATTTTATTATTACCTATATCTGTTGCCATCTCGATGCTTATAGGTGCAGGGCTTATAAACCTTTTTTTGTCGATGCCGATATTTTCGCACAGAGGATTTGCTCATTCGGTAACTTTCGCTGGAATTTATGGCCTTTTAATTTATCTTTTCTCAACAGGAAAGAGCGATAACGCAATATTTTTAGGAATAAGTGCCTTTGCTGGAGTTATGAGCCACATGATTGCCGATTATAGAAAAAATCCAACAAAAATATTTAAACTATGGTAGACTTATAAATAATTACACATTTGAAGGAGTGATAAGATGAGATTTTTAGACGGAGTAAATGTTACTTACATTAAAAAGAGCGAGAAAGAAAAATATTCTAAAGTTCTTCGAGAAATTTCAAAAAGTGGCACAAGTTTAGAATTTAGACCAGTGAATGGTAAAGATTATGGTCATTATCGAATAGAATTTTACGAACCAACGGATAAATTACCAACAATGAAGGTCATAGGTTTTCTTACACAAGAAGCACCTTTAGACTGGTTAATGAGTTTGGATAATCAATCCGAAATTACTTTAAATGATGTTTTTCATGTTGTTGACACAGAGATCATTGAGGTTAACCAAGCTGATTTTATACATTCTGTTGTGATTGAACAGTATAAAGTTTATTCAATAATAAATAAGGAAAAAACCCAAGGATTAACGGTAAATGAACTTGTTAAATTAACACTTGAGAAGATGTTTGAAGTATATTTTGATGAAAAGTTCAATGAAGAAGAATATGATATAGAGGTTCATCCTGAGTTAACTGATTACTTTGTTTGATTTTAAAAAATAAAAAACGGTCGGCTGAATAAAATCTTACACCGACCGTTTTGTTTTTTAGTATAATTTAATCTTCAGGTATTATCTTGGCTATATCTGGTACTATATCGATTTTTACTTCACTACCTTCGACTAATTCACTTTCAAATGGTGGAACAATTTTAATCATAACTTCACCAAACTCTGTGTCTATATAGTATTCGATGAAATTACCAAGATAAACCACAGTTTTGATTTTTCCACTTATTGGTCCTTCTTTTGATATCTTTAACCCTTCTGGCCTACAACCTAATATATATTTTTCAGATTTGGCTGTTGGGAGAGCAGAAATTTTGTATGTTTTCCCTTTTAATCTTATCGTTGTTTCTTCTTTTCCAATTTCAAGAACTTCAATTGGGAAGAAGTTGATTTTTCCCATGAATTCAGCTGCAAACTTACTTGCAGGTCTTTCGTATATATCCTCTGGTGTGCCGATTTGCTCTATTTTTCCTTTATTCATTAACACGATTTTATCGGATAATGTCAAAGCTTCCGTTCTATCATGAGTAACATATATCGCAGTGATGCCTACTTCTCTTTGTATTCTCTTTATTTCAACTCTCATCTGTTCTCTCAACAGAACATCTAAATTTGATAAAGGTTCATCAAAGAGCAATACAGATGGTTCAACTACAAGGGCTCTTGCAAGCGCAACTCTTTGTTGTTGCCCACCAGAAAGGCTTGATGGTGGTCTATCGCCAAACCCTTCTAAACCAACTATTTTTAAAATGTTTTCAACCCTTTTATTTATTTCTTCTTTTGGAATTTTTCTCATCTTGAGTCCGTATGCTATGTTTTCTTTTACATTCATATGTGGAAATAATCCGTAGCTTTGAAAGACCATCGCGGTGTCTCGTTTCCATGGTGGAATTTCAACAACATTCGTATCATTTATCAAAATGCGCCCACTTGTAGGTTTTTCAAATCCAGCAATCATTCTCAATGTTGTTGTTTTGCCGCAGCCAGATGGCCCAAGTAATGTTACAAACTCACCTGGTTTGACTTCAAAACTTATATTATCAACAGCTTTTATTTCCCTACCCTTGTAGTCTTTGAATATCTTTGAGACACTTTCTATTTTTAAAGATACTTGCTTCACTCTCTATTCACGCCCCTTCTATAAATGAATAATCTTCTAGTTTACTGTACAATTGTTTTTTCAAGGTATTCGCTTTTTTTGACAAGAATTCTAAGTAGTCCAAATACTGTTAGTATTATTATTATGAGCACTGAAGATAAAACACTTGCAAGTCCGAATCTTAAATTTTCGGAGAAATTGTATATTTGCATTGTTATGTGATACCACTTGGCTGAAATTAAGAAAACCACAGCACTAACTGCTGTCATTGACCTAACGAAAGTGTAAGACAAACTTGAAATAAATGCAGGTCGTATCAGTGGTAAAATAATAGTTGAAAATACTGTTTGTGGGTTTGCACCTAAGTTTTGAGCGGCTTCCTCTATAGATGGATCTATCTGCTTTAATGTTGCAACTCCACCTTCTACCCCAACGGGTAATTCTCTAATAATGTAATTTATTACAATTATTGCGGCCGTGCCTACTAAAATAATTGGTGGTTTATTAAACGCTATAACGTAACTAATACCTATAAGTGTACCAGGTATTGAAAACGGTAGTAATACCAATCCTTGCAAAATCTTCTTTCCTGGAAATTTTTTTCTTACGAATAAAAATGCGACAATCATTGAAAAAATACCAGCTATTGGCATAGCAACACTTGCCAGTATAGTCGTATCTACAAGAGCATCCTTCCCTCTTTGGAGTGCTTCTTTTATATTTGCTGTTGTAAATGTGTAATCGATACCCCAATTTTTGACAAAGCACCCCATGAATATTGTTGAGTAAAGACCTATTAAAAAGAAAACTATAATATATACAAGCGTAGTTAAGAAAATTTTCGTTTTTGGGCTAACTATTTCAACTATTCTTCCACTTGGCTTGCCAGTTACTGTTACGTATGATTTTCTATTTACCACATATCTTTGCAAATAAAACGCTGTCAGTGTTGGTAGGAGCAACAGAAGTGATAATGCCGCACCTCTATCAAGTCTGTTCATACCGGTAACTTCAAGGTAAGCCGTAACGGATAAAACATTGAACTTACCACCAAGCATCAAAGGATTAGCGAAATCAGCAACAGAATTTGTGAATACCAAAAGCCAGGAACTAAGTAAACCTGGAAGTGAAAGTGGTAATGTAATTGTTGAAAAAATTTTCCATCTACTTGCACCAAGGTTCATTGCTGCTTCTTCTAAAGTACTATCAATAGACTCCAGTACGCCAACCATGGTTAAATAAGCTATAGGGAACATACCCATCGTTTGTGCAATCACAAGCCCATCTAACCCGTAAATATCCCAGTTCATTTTTAATAGTTGCTTAGTTATTAATCCGTTTGAACCAAAGAGTAAAATTATAGATAATGTTAATGAGAACGGAGGAGAAATGACTGGCAATGTTGCCATAGTTGATATAAATTTTTTGCCTTTGATGCTAGTCCTTGTAACTAAGAACGCGAACAAAAATCCAATGATTGTTGAAACTGTTGCAGTCAATGTACCAAGCAATATACTATTGAAAAATGCTTTTAAGTAGTTTTTTTCAGTCAAAATGGTCTTCCATACATTAAATGTAAATGTTCCGGTCCGTGTGAATGTCAGTTTAACAGCTTCGTAAAGTGGGTAGACGATGAATACTAATACAACGACGAACGTAATAATAATTGCGTAAGTTGTCACAGGATCTGTCGAGAATATCCCTATAGCAAATCCGATAACAAATATTGTAAGTGCTATTAAAAACATTATATCTATTGTGTTAAGCAATTTGATAGTATCTTCTGCGTTGTGAAGTTGCACCATTATTGCAACTACTTCATAGTCTTTTACAATGGGTGAAAAGACAACGAAATACTTTTTATTATTAATCGTTATTATTTTTGGAGAAATGTAAATTTCTTCATACAATGCGTGTTCTTCGCCATAAGAAAAATCTGGTAGATTTTTTATAGTATTATTTAAACCCTCCAAGCTTTCCTCATAATTACCTTCAAAGTCATAAACATAATATTCCAAGCCCTGATAATTCTCTTTAATTTTTTCTGAGTCGGTCATAGAGATTGAATTAGCAAGTTTAAGTAAATTCTCCCGCTCCATGCGGGAGAATTCGTTCTTTATGGTTGTTCTAATCCAGAAAAGAATTATAAATACTATGGTTATAACAGCTAAAAATTTTATTATTTTCCAATTTCTTTGTTCCATTTTTCTACTAACCTCTCTCTATTTTGAGCTTCCCAGAGTAAATCTTGTTGAATTAGGTTTATATCTTCAAGTTTGTAAACTAATTTATTTTTTGGAGCTTTTGGTGAAAGTGGTATAACATACCAACTTGCGATAATTGCTTGTGCCTTATCCCCAAGTATCCAGTTGTACAATTTTTTAGCTTCAAGAGGTTCTTTTCCACCTTTTATAAGTGACATAGCTGCTATTTCGTAGCCGGTTCCTTCTCTTGGTAGTGTTATAACAATCGGTGCACCTTCTTTTTGTAGTTTTACTAAGTCATGTAAATAACCAATAGCTATAGTTGTTTCACCAATTGCACAATCTTTTCCTGGTGCTGAACCTGATTTTGTGTACATGTTGACGTTTGCATCAAGCTTTTTCAAATAATCAAAAACTTTAGCTTCATCTCTTTTGTAGATGTTTACAAGTGTTGTAATAACGTTGTAAGCTGTACCAGATGTGTTTGGGTTAGCCATTCTAATTAATCCTTTGTACTCAGGTTTGAGTAAATCTGCCCAACTTATTGGAGGATTAATTCCGAGCTCTTTTGCTTTGTTCTTGTTTGTTGCAAAAGCTAATGGCCCCACGTAAAGTCCTATCCAGTAACCATCTGGATCTTTAAATTTTTCATCAATGAATTGACTGTAGGGGGCTCTGTATGGCGTGGTTAAACCTTTTAATTTTGCTTCAACGTGAAAGACACCAACTCCACCAACCCATATCGAAGCTTGTGGGTTTTGTTTTTCCGCTTCCAATCTCGCTATGACTTCACCAGTTGAGAGCCTTACCCAGTTGACTTTTATTCCTGTTTCTTTCTCAAACTCTGCAAATAAAACTTTTGCTAATGGTTCTTCAAGAGTTGTGTAAGCATTTACATAATTTGCTGCAAAAACAAAAAATGTGGTCAAAATCACAACAAGCAAAGCCAAGACTTTCCTCATAGTAACACCTCCTACGTAAAAGTATGGTATAAATATTTTAGTCAAAAAATAGGCAGGGCAGGA
>SPLK01000538.1_pt1 | contig 10267 bp, 11 predicted proteins | sample 2456111 | NCBI WGS metagenome assembly SPLK01 (sample SAMN11156906, study PRJNA527647) | hot springs metagenome | biome: Geothermal region; feature: Hot spring; material: tree branch in hot spring; isolation source: hot spring sediment rich in lignocellulosic material ... | reverse complement strand
AAGGAATGGTGGGAAAGTGTCAATAAGGCAAAGGCTCTTATGAAAGCTGTCAGTATAGCGGAAGATCAGGAAACGTAAAGGGACAGTGGTTTTATACCATATTTTTTCATCACCTCATACTTTATCATGAGTTTAAAAAGTTCTTCCTTCTCTCTAAATTGGGAATATTTTCTAAGAATTTTATTTTTTTCTTCTTTTGGCATAGCTTCCCAGATCCTTTTTACAAGTATATTTTCAACAGATATTAATATATTCTCAGCCTGCGCTTCATTCTCAGGTTCTATTTTGGAAAGATTTGCATCCTTTAAGAGATGTTTAACACTTTCTAACTTTTCTTTGTATGTTTTAAACCAATCCATTTTTACTTGCCTTCCTTTTTTGAGTGCGTATCTTTCGTACGCTCTTTTTACATATTCAAAAGAGAAAAACAGTGGCGTTTTTGACCTTTTTTCCGGAGGTATACTCAGATAAAACTCTTCTATGCCTTCTTTTACAATCTCCAGGGGATATCCCGCATCTTCCAGAAACTTCAAAAACCATATCTCTCTCGGTGATAAAAAGAAAACCTCCTTCAGAGAAAGAACGCTGTCTTTGAGTTCTCTGTAGTAGCTCATCCTTTTATGTTCTCCAAAAGTTTGAGAAGATCTCTATGATTTAAAAGCGTTCTAAAGCCTTCTCCACTAAAGTGGGTTCTTGTGCCATCTGTGAGGGAAATTATCTTTTTTAGTGTAGGCAGGTTACTAACTTTTAACCTTTCTCCTATTGCGGAAAGTGTGTAAAAACCCACAGTTTGTTTCTTTGCCTCCTCCTTTATTCTTTTGAGGAGTTTTAGACTATTTTGACTTAGGACGATCATATCTTTCACCTCCCATACTTTATCTACGAGCTTTTCATCCCAAAGCTTACCGATCCACAAAGGTCCAGCATAGAGCATTTTATTTGTGCAAATTGGACAGAACTCTTTCATACTTTCCAAGTGCGCAACTTCCCTATACAGACAGTTTGAACAGTATGTGATGTATCCAAGATTTTTCAATACTTCATCAGCTCTCCTTGCACCTAACTCCTTTTTGAAGAAGACTTTAAAGTGATGCTTGTGAGAGTAACAAAATATAGGTATAATGGCAAAATCCATTTTAGCTCCTTCTTCTACAACCTTTTTTATGAGTATCCTTATACCTACTTCGTGGTAAAATTCAGCTTCAAGCAACGGTTTTGAACCGTATCTTCTTATACACGTCAAAGGATAAGTTCCAGAAAGCACCGCGGTGTCTGTCGCGGAAACACCTAAAAGACCGGATCTCTTCACGGGGAGAATCCCACTCTCTAAGAATGTTACAGGCGATCCAAAAGGATCTATATCCACATAGTCACATCCCTTCAGCTTTCTCAAAAGCAAAGAGGCATCTTCCGAATAGAATTCTATTTTAGAACCATCAGCACCATTTATCTCTATAAGTCTTTTAAATTCCTCCAAAGCTTTTAGGTTTATATCGTTGTATATGACTTTGGATGCCCCTGCCTCAAGGAGAAACCTAAGACTCCTCACACCGCTTGCGCCCATTGGATCACATACAACAGCACCTTCACCAACAAAAGCTAAAACGATCAAAAGACTCATATCCCTGTTTACAACCATATCAGGGTTGTAAAAGACAGGCATACGCGAGGATATAACCTGAGGTAGCTTTATATCAAGAAAGACTTTTCCCTCTCTTATCATGCTATTTTGTAGCTTTTTACTGTATCTACAAGGAGTTTAACCTTTTGAAAATCCATATCAGGCATAAGCCCATGTCCGAGGTTAAAGATATACTTCGTCTTTCTCGGAATACACCTGAGAAGTTCAAGTACCTTCCTCTGTATTGTGTCTTCATCGGTGTATAACACGCTCGGATCAAGATTTCCTTGAAAAGCTTTTTTAATGTCCTTCATAGCACCGACCATATCAACAGTCCAGTCAACAGAGATAGCATCTACGGGAAGATCCTCCAAGACGTGCAGAAAAGAACCAGAACCTCTGTAAAAATAAATGAGTGGTACATCAAACTGTTTTTTTATTCCCTCAAAAAGTTTCCTTAGGTACGTTTCCGCATAATCTTTGTAGTCCTCATAAGGAAGGTACATAGCCCAACTGTCAAAAACCTGGATGATGTCCGCACCGGCGAGAACCTGCCCTTTAACATACTCAAGTAGGTTTTCCACAAGCAGATTCATCAAGGTGTGGTATCCTTCCCCTTTCCACATGTATAACTTGGTGTTCTTCACTTCTTTCCCTGATCCACCCTCTATCATGTATGAGAGTAAGGTAAAAGGCGCACCGCAGAACCCTATAATCGGGACCTCCTTTTGAGCAGATTTAACACCCTTTATTATCTCATTGACAAACTCCACGGAGTTATAAGATATCCTCTTGAGGCTTTTGATATCCCCATTCCAGAAAATTGTGGGACCTTCCCCATTCTTAAACTCAACAGAAACACCCATAGGCTCAAGGGGGACAAGTATATCCGAGAATATTATCAAAGCATCAACACCCAGAAGTTCAAGGGGGAGAAGACTTACCTTAATAGCCAGTTCTACATTTTTACAGAAGCTTAAAAAGTCTCTCTCCTTTTTCCTTAATTCCCTATATTCCTTCATATACCTTCCTGCTTGACGCATAAGCCACACAGGAAATCTCTCTAAGATTTCCCCTCTTAAACTTTTCAAAAGAGGACTGTCTTTCATAGAAAAAAATGATAACACAATGACTTCTTGAACTTGTCTGAAGAGTTAGCTATGCATAAAATATTCAGTATGAGAAAGTTAGTTCCTATATTTATCCTTTTGATGATAACACTTTTTTCCTGTAAAACGAGCAAAAGCCAAAGTTCCGCAGAGATAAAAGATATAACACCTAAGGGTGAACACAATCTCCTAATAGTGGAGAGTGAGAGCTGTATTTATTGCAAGCAGTTGGATAAAGACATGCGCAGTGATGAAAGGTTAAAGAAGGCTCTTGCGGGTATAGATGTATACAAGCTACTTTATGAAAGTAACGCAAAGGTCAGATACAAGTTCGGTAAGGAAGAGGGTGTAAGTGAAGAAAATCAGATTGCAAAGATGTTGGGTGTAAATTCTTTCCCTTACCTTCTCTTTTACGACAGAAAGGGTGACATAGTCCTCAGCATCCCCGGTTATTTAGAACCTGAAACTTTTGCGTGCGTTTTGGACTACGTTAAGGATAACGAATATACAAGGAAAAAGCTTCAGGAATATCTGAAAGAGAGGAAATGCGCCTGAAGCTTTTCATTTTTGATCTTGACGGAACACTTATAGACTCTTACTTAGATATAGGCATGTGTGTAAACAGCGTACTTCGTGATCTGGGAAAAGATGAGGTGTGTCCTGAAGATATAAAGAAATTGATCGGAGGTGGAGCGAGAAAGCTTATAGAGAAGCTTTTTCCAGACAATGAGGTGGAAATTGCTCTGAAGCTTTTTAGGAAATATTACAGGGAGAACCCGGTAGTTTACACGAGGTCTTACGAAGGTATCAAAGAGGTTTTGACGTACCTTAAGGCAGAAGGAAATTACCTTGCTGTTGTAACCAACAAGATGGAAGATCTTTCTGTTGAAATACTTAGAAGACTAAATCTTTCCCAGTACTTTGACATTATAGTAGGCGGAGACACTTTTCCAGAAAAAAAACCTTCCCCATTGCCTGTAAGAAAAGTGTTGGACTCTTTGAATGTGGACAATGAGCACGCTATAATGATAGGTGATACGGATGCCGATGTGCGTGCAGGTAAAGATGCAGGTGTCTGGACAGCACTTGCAACATGGGGTTATGTAAGATTGGATGGTGTAAAACCCGACTTTATTCTTTCAAAACCAGCGGATATCATAAATCTAACCGAAAAAGTTTAACCCTTGACCTTTCCCCTTTTATCAGTTTTACACGGTTTTTGGGTATGCCAAAGTGTTCGGAAAGAAGCTCAGCTATCCTTTCGTTAGCTCTCCCCTCTTGCGGAGGCTCTTTAGTCGCAACTTCATACAAACTGTCAGCAATTACCTTCACATACTCCTTTTTTGCTTTAGGTTTTGCTCTCACCTCAATTATCATTCCTCTGATATCTCTCTGGATACTTTATAAGTTATCGTGTAGAGTACCACAAAACCATCTATACCATGTTCTCTCGCGTGAGTAACCTTCACATCTTTAACGGTTCCCCCTTCTTGTTCTATACCTGAAATAACCTCGTTGAGTCTCTGTGTTATCTCTTTGGTAGTTCCTTCAAGGTCTATAACCAAACACCTGAGCTTTTCCATACCACCATTATAGAGATTGTTAGGGTCTTATTTTATGATCTTTATCATAACAATAAAACGTAATCTCTACAGTCAGTTTTATAATTTTCCTATGATCGTGTATCTGTTTGATCTTGTATACGTTCTCACCCAGAAGGAAATAAAGGTCAGGTACAAAAATAGCGTATTTGGGTATTTTTGGTCTGTTATGCATCCCCTTGCCTTCGCTTTAATGTTTTACTTAGCCTTTAAAGTTTTTATGAAAGTTAGACTGGAGGACTATCCTCTCTTTTTAATAACGGGATTGTTCCCTTGGCAGTGGTTTTCTAACTCGGTAAGCTCTTCCCTTTTTGTGCTTATGGATAACGCTTCTCTTATAAAAAAGCTTAACTTTCCCAGAGAGCTTATACCCCTCTCGTCAGTGATAAATCACTCTTTACACTTTCTCCTATCGTTGCCGGTCATACTACTTTTTATGTATTTTTATGATAAAAGTCCGAGTCTTTGGTTTGTCTTGTATTTGATATGCCTTTTTTTGCCACAATTTATGATTAATTACGGTGTATCCCTTATGGTTTCTTCTCTGCATCTTTTTTTTCGTGATTTAGATAGGCTGGTGAGTATACTTCTTACGCTTTTGTTTTACTTGACACCCGTTATTTACAGTGAGGATATGATACCGCATAATTACAGATATATACTTTATCTCAATCCTATGTCCGGACTCTTGATAAACTGGAGAAGATTATTTTTGGATGAGACTCTTGACATTCACTTTATGTTGTTGAGCTATTTCTACGCTTTTGTTATATTTCTTTCAGGTTACGCACTTTTTAAGAAGCTGTCTTGGAAGTTCGCAGAGGTTTTGTAATGAACCAAACTGTCATTATTTTTGAAAGGGTAAGTAAGTCTTATCCCTTTTATTCTCACATGACCGCAGGATTAAAGAAGTTCTTACTGACTCTACCTTCATCCATCAGGGAACTGAGAAATCGTCACTTTGAAGCTCTCAGAGATATATCCTTTGAGGTCTATAAGGGTGAGACATTCGGGATAATAGGTAAAAACGGTGCAGGTAAAAGTACCATATTAGGTTTGATAGCAGGGGTAATAAAGCCTACAAAGGGTAAAATTACAGTCAGGGGGAAAGTTTACCCACTTTTGGAGCTTGGTGCGGGATTCCACAAAGAGTTGACAGGTAGGGAAAATATAATCCTCAACGGTGTTCTTATGGGTATGACGAGAAAAGAAGTTATGAAAAAAATGGACAGCATAATAGAATTTTCGGAACTGGGTGAATTTATTGACCAACCCCTAAGGACTTATTCCTCAGGTATGGTAGCGAGACTTGCCTTTTCCGTAGTGGCGCATCTTGATCCTGACATACTCCTCATAGATGAGGTTCTGGCTGTGGGTGACGTAAATTTTCAGAAGAAATGCCTGAAAAAAATGAAAGAGTTTAAGGATAAGGGAGTTACTATGATCTTTGTCTCGCACTCTATTGAGGAAATAAGAAGCGTGTGTGACAGGGTAATGTGGATAGACAATCACACTATACGTGAGATGGGAAAAACGGAAGAAGTTTTGGAAAAGTATATTTGTGATAGCACTAAGGTCTTTACAGAAAGCTCACCCTAATCTAAAATGGTGGTATGAATTTTGCGGAACATTTACCTTTCCCTCTTTGGGAAGGTTTGTTGAGGCTTTCTCTCTCCTTTATTGCTGGATCTCTCATTGGGTTGGAGAGAGAAAAGAGAAGACAACCGGCAGGTTTTCGGACTCACTCTGTCCTTGCACTCGGCTCTGCTCTTATGAGCATACTTTCTCTGTATATACCTTACTCGTACGGTCAAGGGACAGGCGTTGATCCTTCAAGGATAACTTCCCAAGTTATAACTGGTATAGGGTTTCTTGGCGCAGGCGCTATCATAAGGATAGGTGTTTCCATAAAAGGTCTTACCACAGCGGCAAGCCTTTGGACAACAGCCGGTATAGGTCTTTCCATAGGTGCGGGTATGTATCTTTTATCTGTGTTTGCGTTCCTACTTTTACTTCTTACCCTTTCCATAATGAGCAAGATAGAGAGGGAATTTATCAACACAGGTAACAGGTATGTAATAGATATAACTATTGATTATGTGGAAGATCCTATATCTTACTTGAGGGATCTTATAGGTAACTTTAGATTACGGAAGATATCAAAAATAAATGGTGGATTTCAGATAAGCGTAGAAAGTGAGCTTACGCAAGAGATGAAATACATACTTCTAAATAAACTCCTAAAAGAAAAGAGTATCAGGAGTTTAGAAATATTGTAAAATACTCCTATATGAAACAGATAGACTTTATGGCTTTGAGGTTTTATGCGTATGTAATCTCTGCGGTTCTAGTGATCGTAAGCATCCTTTCACTTTACTGGAAAGGTCTCAATCTTGGACTTGACTTCACTGGAGGAACGGTAATAGAGGTAAGATACTTCCCAAAAGTTGACATAGGTAAAGTGAGAGAGGCTGTGGAAAAAGCAGGATTAAGCTCTGTGCAAGTTCAAGATACAGCTTCCGGTACTGTCTTAGTAAAACTCAAAATTGGAGAACCAAAGGAAAAAGCTCTTGATGCTCTCAGAAAGCTCGGGAATGCAGAAATAGTAAGTATGGAAACCATAGGTGGAGTTATAAGCAGTGAACTTAGGAAAAAAGCCATGTGGTCACTTCTCGTAGCTATAGGTGGAATACTCCTTTATTTAGGATACAGGTTTGAACCCGTATGGTCTCTTAGCGGTATAATCGCTCTCGCTCACGATGTGCTTGTAGTTATAGGCGCTTACTCTCTTACGCAGAAGGAGATAAATCTTGATGTAGTGGCTTCCTTTCTTATAGTGGCTGGTTACTCTGTATCAGACACAGTTGTGGTTTTTGACAGGATAAGGGAGAACTTGAAGATTAGAAAGACAGCAGACCTTAAACAGATAATAAATTTGTCAATAAATCAAACTTTAGCGAGAACTCTTATGACCTCTATGACAGTTTTTGTAGTGGCTTTTGCCTTATTCCTCTTGGGCGGTCCTGTTTTGTCTAATATAATGTTTGCCTTTGTTATAGGCATAGCTGTTGGTACTCTGTCTTCCATATTTGTTGCAAGTGCTTTAATGCTGGATATAAAAAGAAAGTTTTTTAAAGTGGGGCTTCAAAAAGCTTAAATTGGGCATGCCACATCAACAACACAAATATAACACAAATATAAAAGAACTATACCCTATATTCAAATTCCACACGGTACATTAACAACAGACTTTACAAAAGACGAAGGGAGTATATAATAAAGAGGTTTAAATTCCACACGGTACATTAACAACAATATTTGCGTATAGTTCCCTTTCCTCACCCTTGTAGTGTTTAAATTCCATACGGTACATTAACAACAAAGCACCATTGATTTCCATGACTACAGTCCACAAAGGTTTAAATTCCATACGGTACATTAACAACTTTTTTTGTCTCCGGAGAAGGAAGAGTATGTAAAAAATCGTTTAAATTCCATACGGTACATTAACAACCATGAGCGCGTAGAGGTTTTGAGGTTTTTAAGCACACGTTTAAATTCCATACGGTACATTAACAACTTTAGAGAAAGAAGTTTCCCAGATAGCCGCCGCCCTTGTGTTTAAATTCCATACGGTACATTAACAACTCCAGCTCATCTCACCCACCGCTCAGGCATTTGAGGAGGTTTAAATTCCATACGGTACATTAACAACGCGAAAAAAATAGAAATAGTTAAAGAAGGGATAGAAAAGTTTAAATTCCATACGGTACATTAACAACTATTTTGAACCTGTGACGCCGGGTGTGGTAGGAGCTGGTTTAAATTCCATACGGTACATTAACAACAGAAAAGATTATTAAAAAGTACCGTTCCTTCTTAGAAGTTTAAATTCCATACGGTACATTAACAACGCTGATAAACTCGTAAGGAGAGGGTATCAACGAGTAAGTTTAAATTCCATACGGTACATTAACAACGACCAGGGTGACCAGGATGACCAGGCACGTCAGGGTTGTTTAAATTCCATACGGTACATTAACAACACTGTCATACATCAGCCCCGCAACCTTCTGCAGGTATGTGTTTAAATTCCATACGGTACATTAACAACGACCAGGGTGACCAGGATGACCAGGCACGTCAGGGTTGTTTAAATTCCATACGGTACATTAACAACACTGTCATACATCAGCCCCGCAACCTTCTGCAGGTATGTGTTTAAATTCCATACGGTACATTAACAACGTCATCTTAACAATAGCGAGCCATTTAAAAGCCAGAATGTTTAAATTCCATACGGTACATTAACAACCATCGCTATGGAACAAAGCCCTGCTCTAAAAACTATGGTTTAAATTCCATACGGTACATTAACAACAAAGAGCAGGTGGCAAGAAATGTGTTTTTCCGTATCGTTTAAATTCCATACGGTACATTAACAACGGGTGGAATACTACATAAACGAGAGAGGAGAACAAGGTTTAAATTCCATACGGTACATTAACAACCCCGTAGGTCAATTACAAAGTAGTTGGACACTTTCATATCACGTTTAAATTCCATACGGTACATTAACAACAAACTCAGCTACAGGATGGCAACCAGGGAGTATTTTGGTTTAAATTCCATACGGTACATTAACAACAAGAAATTAACCGTGCAGGTCAATGAGGAAGACGGCGGGGTTATGCGTTTAAATTCCATACGGTACATTAACAACAAATGGAACACCGAAGAACCCACCTCCAGTGATGACGGTTTAAATTCCATACGGTACATTAACAACACGGGTGGAGGGTGTCAGCTGTGGCTGGAGCTGTCAAGTTTAAATTCCATACGGTACATTAACAACACAGGATAAGGAGTGATTATGCAAACACCTGGAGTGGAGTTTAAATTCCATACGGTACATTAACAACATCTTCTCTGAAGATGTGTGTCATAGCTTATGTAAAAGAGTTTAAATTCCATACGGTACATTAACAACCAAAAACGAAGCGCTCTCATTAGCGCTTCTACTGGCTGGTTTAAATTCCATACGGTACATTAACAACTTATTTTGTCTCTTCTTGCTTAGCCTTTTCAAGTATTTGTTTAAATTCCATACGGTACATTAACAACTATAGTTGACACTTGTATATTTTTATAGTTCAGGAGGGTTTAAATTCCATACGGTACATTAACAACTCTGTATTTTCTCAGCGGGAGATGCCTCTTCTATTTGAGTAACAGAGTTTAAATTCCATACGGTACATTAACAACCTTATGAAGTGATAACTAAAATTCTGCAACAAAGTTGTTTAAATTCCATACGGTACATTAACAACTAGACAAAAGTATATCAGAGAAGCCCTTTTTATTGCAGTTTAAATTCCATACGGTACATTAACAACGGAAGTTGCTTTCGCTGGACCATTTTGTAAATAGCCTGGTTTAAATTCCATACGGTACATTAACAACATTTAGAACCGCTGGAGAGTAGTCATGAGGGTAAAGGTGTTTAAATTCCATACGGTACATTAACAACCGGGGATTTGCGAGACTTCTGGAAAGTGGAGCATACGTTTAAATTCCATACGGTACATTAACAACACCGCTATTTGTCTCAGAAAGCGCCAGAGCTGTTTAAAGTTTAAATTCCATACGGTACATTAACAACAAATACGAGCACAGAAAATAGCGCCGCTCATAGAAAAGTTTAAATTCCATACGGTACATTAACAACTTATCTATATCATTATTATGATATGTTACAGTATCAATTTGTTTAAATTCCATACGGTACATTAACAACCCGAATAAGTAAATTCTCTCATCATATCTGTAAAACCTAAGTTTAAATTCCATACGGTACATTAACAACCAGAACCTTTTTAACAACTTCCGCCCGCTCTTTTGTTGTTTAAATTCCATACGGTACATTAACAACCTGC
>SPLK01000537.1_pt1 | contig 10286 bp, 6 predicted proteins | sample 2456111 | NCBI WGS metagenome assembly SPLK01 (sample SAMN11156906, study PRJNA527647) | hot springs metagenome | biome: Geothermal region; feature: Hot spring; material: tree branch in hot spring; isolation source: hot spring sediment rich in lignocellulosic material ... | reverse complement strand
CAGGCGCCTATGCCTCCACCACTGCCAGACGGCGGCTTCGGCCCACCGTTAGAGCAGCCTAACCCATCTCAGCGCAGGCTTACCTCACGAACCTCGCCGCGGCTTCTTTAGAAGAGAATTGTGCCCTAAAACCCCAACTTCTTCAGGTTCTCTTCGACGCTGGATGCAGATTTCCCCAGCACTTCCTCCCAGAAGCGCTCGTCATAGCGGCGGCTGCGGATGGGGATGGCCATCGGCACGCCCCAGCCCATCACCAGCACCTCTTCGCGCGGCTGAAGGTGGGTGAGCATCCCGCGCAGTTGGTCGCGGTCGGCCAGGCCGGAAAGCACGGCGTGAATATCGCTCTCATCCCCCAGCCAGCCGCTGATGCGCGTGCCCAACTGCGACATCACCTCATCGTAAATCTGCGAGGGGCGCTGATCCACCACCAGCAGGGTGACGAAGTATTTGCGCATCTCGCGGGCGATGGTGCTGAAGGTGGTCTGCGCGGCCAGTTCGCGGTTGAGCAGTTTGTGCGCCTCTTCCAGCACGATCACCAGCGGGCGCGGGGGCGGGTTCTTGCTCTTATCCGAGCGGTAGGCTTCGGTCTTCTTCACCCACGCCTCGCGGATGTGACGGGTAAGCACGTTGGTCACCAGCAGGTAATCCAGGTCGCTCTCGAACTTGCCGAACGAGAGCACCACGTGCTGACCGGCTTCCAGGGACTTGATGATCTGCTGGATGGTCGCGCCGGGCGGTGGATCGGGGACGATATACGGCTTCTCGAACAGGCGGCGCAGTTTGTTGTGCAGGGCTTCGGCGGCCATCACATTGGTGCCGACCGCATTCGCCCAATAGGCCACGCTGTGGGGCGCCGGTACCTTCTTGCCGTTCTCATCGGTCTCTTCCGCCCCGACCTCCATCTGGCGAAACTCGTGGAACCAGCGCTCCCCGAACGACTGCACCAGCGCCGCCAGGGTGGTGGGCGTGGTCTCTTTCAGGTTGAGTTCGCGCGTCAGCATCTCGATATCCTCGGGCTCCAGGTCGCGCTCGGCCAGGACGAGGTTGAAATCGGGCGTGCGGTCGTGGATGCGGGTCTCCGCCCCCAGGCCGACCACGCGCACCTTGGCCGGGAATTTGGTGCGCAGGCCGATTACCGGCTGGCGCGTATCCGAGGCGATATCGTCATACCCGTATTCGTTGTGCATATCGAAGACCAGCACCGAGGCCTGATCGTAGTTGATCAGGCCGGCCAGGATCATGCGGGTGAGGAAGGATTTGCCGGTGCCGGTAGCGCCAAAGATGCCCGCCGAACGCTGGACGAATTTCTCCAGGTCAATCGGGATGGGATGCCCCTGCTCACGGGTGTAGCCGAGGACGAAGTTGCGCTCGCTCGGCTCGCCGAAGATCTCGGCCACATCGCCGGCGCCGGCCAGGCGCACCGTGGCATGGTGCAGGGGGACGGTGCGCACGCTCATGATGCGCCCGCCCTCGGGATGCTCGCGCACCCAGGCGTCGTAGTCGGGCGTGCCCGGCTCCGGGCCGATCTCGGCCATCAATTTGGGCAGGACTTCCAGGTTGGTGTAGAGGGTCTGGCCGTGGAGCAAATCCACCAGCCCGCGCGGCAGGCGTGCCTCGGCGGGTTCATCGGCAAAGCGCGGATCGGTGGCGCCGAGTTGCAAATCCACCACGGTGCCGTAGAACTGCCAATTTCCGGAACGGATGGTGACGAAACTGCCCTCTTGAATGGTCTGCGGGGGCACGGTCAGGCGCACGCGCAGGGTGCTCTGCAAACTGCCGCCCACCACATAGCCGATGGGCTGGCCTTCGCGGTCCAAAACGGTCAGCGGTTGGGATGTCATGGCAGTTCCTCCCTATAGGTCCAGTTGAGTATCGGCGAGGGCGCTGAGCACGGTGGCGAGGGTGGCGTAGTCATCGCGCAGTAGCGTGATCAATTCGCGCGCCGCCTCGCGCGCCCAGTGGGGGTTGCCGCCCCGGTCGTGGCAGGCTTGGGCGTGTTGCAGGTGCGCCGCCAGCACTTCGGCCAGCGGCTGATCGGTAGCGCGCAAGAGATGGCGGAGATAGCCGAAGCGCCCGTGTGTGGTAAAGCGGCACACCTCGGCGGGGGTGCAGGTATAGAGCACATGCAGTACCAGCGGCGGGCGCGGCGGCAGTAAGTGGCTGAGGCGTCCGTTTTGCTCGTAGCCGACAAAGAGCACGCCGATCTCCAGCGGCAGGTTGCGGTTGTATTGGTTATCCAGGATCACGCTGGGGTCGAGGTTATCGCTGACCACCACCTGGCGCGTCAGCCCGTCATCGAAGACCTGGATATTGGCCACCACGCCGTAAACCTGGTATGCCTCGTCCACGGGCAGGCGCACCAGACTGCCCAACGGCGGCAGATGGGGCTGGCCGGCGCGACAGCCGACCACGCAGCGGGTGGTATCGGCGCGCAGCATGCGCCCGATTTCGAGGGGGGTAGCGGATTGCGGAATTGCGCTCATAAGGATTCTCCACACATGACAGGACGATTAAGCCTATGTCCCAAAACGCTAGCCGGTAACACCCTCTTGCAGGTAGGCCGGACGTGGGAAGCGAATCTTGATCGGTTGGCGGAAGGTGGCGTGGCTGATGACCAATTCCCCTTTCCGCAGGCGTGATACGTTGTTTTTGACCTCCAGATCAAGGAAGCGATACGCCGGCGAGGCCAGTTCTGCCGAGCCACTGCGACCGATGACGGTGGTGGAACAGTTGCCCACCACGCGCTCGTGCACTGCACTCATAAATTGTTCGGCACCGAAAAGCACCACGCCCAAAGAACGCCCACGTTCGGCAATATCCAGCACCTGTTCGATGATCGGTGATTCGCGTTCGCGCGCCGGCGCATATTTGTTCAATTCATCAACAAAGATGATCACCTTTTCGGGCAGATCCTCGCGCTCACTGCCCTCTTCGGCATACAGGGTATAAATGGTGCGCAGAATATCACCAAAGACCAGCGTCTGCTCATCATCGGTCAGGCGGGCAATATCCACCACTAGAGTTTGCCCACCTTTGATGTTGGCAATTTCCTGGCTTAGATTCTTGACATTCTTTGGGCGGTTTTGGACAAAAAGACCTGACTGACGGGTTTGAATGACACGCCGGAGTATGCGGCGGAAGCGCGCCACCGAGATCGCCCGCACATCCCCTACCTGCTGGGCCTGGCCGGTGTTAGGATCTACCAACGGCGGCCCGTTGAGCAGGGAATTCCAATCGGTTACGTTCTTCCATTTTCCACTCGGCCCCCACTGGCCGGTGTGCGGGTCGGAGAGACCCTGGGTGATTTCACCGATCAAGGCACCCGCGGTATCCCAGGGGTCGGGGATGTTAGAAAACAGCAGATCGAGTTTGTTATAGGTATCGGCCAGAGAATAGGCGTAAAGGAACCAATCCCGCTCCGGCAGTCGGAAACTATTGGGCGAGCCTGTGCGAGGGGTTTCCTTGCCGTAGGGTAGCAAATAGCGCACATTGCGGAAAGGTTGGGGTTGCAAGCCCAGTGCGGCCCACAATTCGTGTTCTTCGGGCGAGAGACCGCTTGCCGGGGGCTGGTCAATCGTAAGCAGGTCGCCGTGCTTAACATTAAGGATAATCACACCGATACGGTCACGATTCTCGGCCTTTTGTAGGATAGATTGGATCAAAAAGATGGCATAAGAGGTTTTGGTTGCCAAGCCGGAAATACCGGTGATGTTGAGATGTGCTCCCTCCGGACCGAGCACGTAGCGGTTGTCGAGATAGACCACCGCGCGCGTACCGTTGGACATCTCGATCAACCCGGCCGGAACGCGGTAGCGCTCCGGCACCTGATCAATCCCCAGCGCCGTGTGGATTCCCGCCTCATCCGCATAACGCACCGGACGATCATTCATCACCGGCATATAGATATCCTGATCGTTAGAGAGCACAGCCACATGGGCCACCGTAGTGCCCTGGCGAGCAGTATTGGGTTCGACCGCGACCTGTCCAAAATCGTTCGAGATGAAGTTTGAAAGGTGGGTGGGAGCATCGGTGCTGTGCTCCAATGTGGTTACGATGCCATAGGTGCGGCTACTGCCCTGTGGGGCGACCTGCTCGGCCTCGACAATATCAAAGGGGTTGACGATCATCCCCGGCGCCAGCCAGAAGAAGAACTTGTCTGAGGTGGTCGGCTGGTTGGCGGTCGCGGAAGAAAGGCCGATAATCGAACGGGACTCAGGGGCTTCCATGGGATTTCACCTCCATTTGAGATACTGCTGAACAACATCACGCGAGAACAGATTTTCTTTAACCGTGCGCTCGGCCAGGAAAATGGGGTAGAGATGAGCGTGCCAGCGGCGGTCCTGGCCGTGGGGCGTGGACTGGCGCTCGGCCACCAGCGCTCGCGAGAGGGTGTCAATGAGGTCGGTAGGCACGGGTTCCTGAGTGGGATTGACCAATTCCACCTTGACCACACCCATCAGGGGGTAGTCAAGGTGCTTTTGCTCGCGCAGGCGCACGTACCAAAAGACGGCCTTGCCGCCTTGTGCGCTGAAGGCCGCCGTACGGTGTTCGGCTTTCAAATCGGCCAGCAGTTTATAAATGGAACGCCGCTCAGCACGCGGGCCGCGCCCAATCATAAACTGCGGATCCTTGCGGAAATTTTTCGAAACCCCAATCACCGGGGGAATGGCCTCGCCTTGGCTTAGGCGATTCAGGATGGGCTGAAACAAGAGCGAGCCATCGGCAATCAGCCAGGTCTCAGGGGGTAACTCGGGCAGGACGCGCTCAATCATCTCTGCCTCCAAGCGGCGCATCCAGTAGCGCACTTTGCCGCCGGCCTTGTTGCGCAGGTCAAAGTCGGCCAGCACCCCGCTGACGATATCCTGTTCGGTTAGATCAATGAGGTGCACCGTGGCGGATTGTGCCAGCACCTGCAGGCGATTCCAGGTCATTTCAGAGAGGCGCTGTCGCCCGGCCAACAGCAGTGAACGCACTTCTAAGTGCTCGCGCCGCACACTGCCATCTGCCTCACGCCGCAAGACGCAAGCCCCAATTTGAGCAAAATGCAAGGGTGATTCACGTTCGTTTTCGAGCAGGGTGCCCAGGAAGTAGGAACGAAACGAGCCATCCAAAAAGTACCGATAGAGATGCTGATCACGCCGCGGCAGGGGGGGCACAGGGCGGTAAAGGGTCGGGGTTGGCGTGGCTGCGGTGCGCTCAAAGATGAGGTCAAACACTTTCTCGCTCTCGTTGAGGACTTGATCCTCGCGTTCCTCGAAATCGGGGCGTTCGAGATCTTCAACCGCACCGCCCACGGCGGGCAAGACCTCAACCTCATCAGTTTGAGCCAGGGTTTTCAGCACGTGGCGCAGGTTAATCAGCGTGCTCATCCTCTATCTCACTTTCCAGTTCGCGTAGGCTGGCGCGGATTTCGTCCAGTTCGTTCTCTGTAATCTCCCACATCTGCGCCGCCAGGTGGTCAATCTCATCTTCGATGGCGGCCAGGCGGGCGGTATCTTCGGCCTTGGCGGCGGCGTGTGCCGTCTGCGATAACTCCGCCAACTGCCGATGCAGGGGGTGAGAGGGCACATAGCGCGGGATGCGGATGTGCTCCAAAATGTGAGGATCACCAAAACTCTTTCCCCCTCTCTGAGAATAAGCCTTAGCCGCAAAATTTGCACACGAAGAATTAATCAAAGCACAAAGATAATGAGCTTCGTCTTCAGCAGTGCAACCAATAAGTGTGATAATATGTTGAGGGATAATTAATTTACCATCATGGTTACTTATAACGGCAGCCTCAAGTGATGAAGCAATATTTGGCCACACCACCTTCCAGGGGGCAAAGGTATAGTCACCGACATCGAACATAGAGTAGAAGGGGCCAGTTTCGACCACCCGTCCGCCGCGTTCAGAACGGGTGAAATAACGCTTAAAGGCCGCCCGCGCGCGCAGGACGGCTTCAAACCGCTTGAGGTAGGCGTAGGTGCGGGGATAGTGTGTTTGCAGGTCAGTTTCGTCTATCCCACGGCGCTTGATGGGATCCTGCACCATCAGGATCCGCGCCGAGGGTTCGGCGCGCCAGCGCCGCACATCCCGCCCGCGCAAAAGTGGGTAGAGCAGGTCGGGTTCGATCACCTCGGTCACCTCATCCACCTTGACCTTGGTGCCTTCGGTCAGGTTGCGCACCACCACCAGCCCATCCGGGCGCTGGAGGACGACCTCAACCCAATAAACGCCGTTGGCCCCACCGGTATAAGCCCCGGCATGGGCTTCGTAGTCTGAACGCCCCAAAATCTTACGCACCGCCTTGAGCGCGGCGGGGCGGGCTGTCAGCCAGGGCGCGGTGGGATCATCTGCCGCTACCGGCTCGGCGGCGAAGTTCAGGCGGCGGGTGCTCTTCAGCACCTCGTCCAGTGTGCTGGAGTAGGTGAAGCGCGCGCCGCGGCTCTTGCGCCACAGGGTGTAAGGTACCGGGTAGCGAGTGGGGCGGCCCTTCTCCAAGATCATCACCGCGGTGCGGTTCGATGCGCCCTCAAAGGGGTTCAGTGCTACCATATCGTCTACGTGAACCACGCGCAGATGGATGGGACGCTGATCCATGCCGTTCGGATCCGCTTCATCCGCTGAGGAAACTATTGCGGCTTTGGGGATGAGAAAACGGCGAAACCCCTGCCCTGCACCGGAGGTCTTAAAGACCGATTGGGTAATCACGAAACCGAGTTTTCCTCCTCGGCGCAGTAAGTTATCGGCTACGGTGTAGGTCATCAGCATGGCAATATCTTTTTTGCCTTTTCCCAAGATGGCATCCATCCCACCGTGGGGAAAGAGGCCGTAGCGCTCCCAAATGGGCTTAATCGCTTGCCGATACCCATCGGGTAAGTGTTCCCAGTTCACCCAGGGGGGATTGCCCACAATATAGTCAAACTGCCCCACGGTAAGCGGAGCGAAATTGTTTTTGAGCAGGCGCGCCCACAGCCCGTTCAGCCCGCGGCGGTGCAGGCTGAGCATGGTCTCATACAATTCACGGGTCTTTGCCTGAGCATATTCATTCCATTCATCCGTGGTGGTGCTGAGGTTGAGGGCATGCGCCAGGCGTTTTAGAAAGGCGGCAGGGGACTGGTCGGCGTGCAAACTGTCTTCCAGGATGGCGGTGAAGCGGTCGAAGCACCCCGGTTGGCACAGGCAGGCCGGTACGACGAATTCACCCACCGCGGTCGGGAAGCGATACGCCCCATAAGAGAACAGGTTTGTGCCTTCAGCCGGGGTGCGCACCGAATCGGCCAGGTAAATCGGCAGGGTGATCTCGCCGGTGCGGTGCTCGAGCAGTTCGGCAATCGCCAGCAGGTAGTTCACCCGGGCCGTGAGCACCGCCAGTGGGTTTAAGTCAAAGCCGACCACGTTATGAAGCAGGGCGTTCAGCAAATCGGATTCGGGGATCATGTTGACCCGTCCCAACTCGATCAAACGCCCCAGAATGAGGACGAGAAACGTGCCCGAGCCACAGGCCGGGTCGAGGAAGCGGGTGTTGAGCACGGCTTGGCGCAGATGCAGGGATTCGCGCGGGGGACGTGTATCCATGAGATCGGGGGCGATTTGGGTCAGCAGGCGCTGGGCCAGCCAATCGGGGGTGTAATATTCCCCTAGGTTGTGGCGCACCTCGCGCGGCAAGAGGTAATGGTAGAGTTTTTTGAATAAGTCGCGCGTTTCCTCCGGCAGTAGGCTTAGGGTGGTCGGGTCGTAGTCATCCAGGCGCGCAATGAGTTCGCGCAGGGCGTTTTCAACGCGCGCATTCCAGGCGTGCAGGTACCAGGCAAAGAAATCACCTTCCAGTAGGTTGAGGATGCCGTACTGGCGGAAGATGCCTCCCGACTCCAGATCACTAAGACGTTGGCGCAGGGTTTCGCCATCAAGGCTGGCCAGTTCCCCAAACGCCGGCGCACCCAGTTTCACCCCCAAATGACGCGAAAGGGTCAACCAAGCCAGCAGTTTGGCCAGTAGCGCAAAATAAGTGTGTAAAACAAAGAAGAAACGTTCTGCCTCGGTAGGGGTGGTAATGCGCAGACCGGCGCGGCGCACCCAATGGGTGAGCGGCTCGAGTTTGCGACCACCAAAGGCTTCGGAGTAATCAACGGCCTCGCTGAAGAAGAGCCGCCACTGGGCAAAGAGGTGACTGACCAGGCTTTCTGAATCGGCTAGGGCGGGGGTTAGGGCGGCATAAAATTCGCGTAGGACGTTCTGGGTGCGCAATTGTTCGATGGAAAAATCACGGTTGAGGTTCTCCGCGGTGAGCGCAATACCCGAAGCCAGCCCGGCCAGCCAGGTCAAAAAACGCGCTAACGCATGAGAGTTGGCTTCCACCGGGGGTTCGACGATCCAACGCTCGTTGAGATAGCGCACAAAGACGAGGTAATACCCATCATAGGCGACACCTGCCAGGCGCTCCAACGTTTGGCGGTTCTTTTGAGCCTGCCCGCGCAGGTAGGTCTTAACCTGCTCGACGGCGTGGCGCGTCCCCCCCTTATCAAGGCTTTTCGTAAGCACCCCAGGACGTTCATACTCGATCACCAAGCGGTTGAAAACGGCATCTGCGCGTCCGTTCACCTGGGTATAGGTGTATTCGTGGTGCACCAGCGGGTCAAGGTTGAGGTGGGCACAAAACTCAGTGAGCAGAGGATCCACCACGCGGCGAAAATCGGCCTCAACCGGATGCGCCGGCAGAACCTGTTGCACTTGGTGATACAGTTTTTTGCTCCAATTCAGAATCTGCTCCCGGATATCCATACACACCCCTCAGCGTGGTTGTTATCTCAAGTATACCAAAGCCCCCTCATCGGCTTTCACGCTCCCGCAGTACTTTCGGATCACAGCCCGTTAAGAGTTAGAGGATCACACTCGCCGATCCAACGACTGCCCATGGTTACCTGCGGCGGCTCGAATGTTGCAAATCCTGTTTACTGCGCTGTTTTTCGGATTCCTCGCCCACCGCCACGCCCTGCAGGCGCCATTCCTGTTCGATCATCGCCGCCACGGCCTGCCGATCTTCATAGGTTACCACGGCCAACTCGTGGGCGCGGGTGAGGGCATAGGGATAGCGGCGGTTGGGGGTGATCTGCGTCTGCTGGATGAGGACGCCGTGCAGGGTGGCCACCGCGGCGGCATCCGCGGCCACCCACTGCGGAACCTCCACCCGCACCACCTTGGGCTGGTTCGGGCGCCCGACGTTGAGGTAGAAGAAGTACAGCCCCAACTGCCCCTGCGCCGCCTGGCGGAAGCGTTCGGCGCTGGTGGACTGCAGGCCGAAGAGGGCCGAGCGCTCGCCGGGTGGTAATAATTGGTTGAAGAGGGCGCGGTCGGTCACGCCGCGCAGGGGGCGCACCTGCCCGGCCTGTGCCAGTTCGCGCTCATCCAGCAGAGCCAGTTCCAGCAGGCGCACCACCAGGTCGGCCTGGGGTTTATCCACGTAACCGGCGGTGATCACCCCCTTGGCGGCCAGCGCCGCCAGCACGCGCAGGTAGTCCTGAAACTTGGCGTGGAATTCGGGATCCTCGCGCGGTTGGCGGTAGAGTTCGAGCGGCCCATCGGTGAGCGTGATCAGCGGGGCGGTGGTTTCATCGTGCAGGCGCTCGAGCAGGGCGCGCCGCTCGCGCAGGTCGCGTTCGAGGGCGATGCGTTCCTCGCCGATCGTGCCCAGGTCGTCGTAAAGATCCTGGTTGAGCAGTACCTCGCTCTGGATGATCTCTTGGGGCGGGCGTTGGTGGGCCAGATCGTAGGTGAACAGGCCGATGTTGATCAGGCCGAAGGGGATGCGGTCGTGGTGGTTGGGGTTGGCGTTAGAGCCATCCGCCGCCAGCAGTAACCCCTGGGTGGGGGCGGGCGGGGCGGGAATGTGGGTGGTCAGCGCCTCGCGCCAGGGCAAGGCACAGCGCAGGGAGGGGTTGGCGCGCAGGGCTTGCTCCACGCGCCGGGTCAGGTCGGGCAGGCGGTCGGCCCAGGTGTGCAGGGCGTCCCAAGCGCACTTGAAACTCTCGTCCAGGCGCGCTTGCTCGCGCAGCGCCTCACCTGCCGCCTGCCGGATTTGCCGATGCACCGCGACGAAATTAATGGTCATGCCGTCTCACCCCTTGAACATTTGTCCTAATTCTAACCCGTTTGGCGGGAAAAGAAAAGCACCGGTAACCTTAAAAAATCGCCCTATCGCTCCCCTACCGGCGCGTGTTATAATGAAGCCAGCGCACGAAAGGGCTGTCATGGAGATTTTTAACGTCGGCATTTTAGAGTTAGCCTTAATCCTGTTACTGGCGTTC
>SPLK01000536.1_pt1 | contig 10298 bp, 6 predicted proteins | sample 2456111 | NCBI WGS metagenome assembly SPLK01 (sample SAMN11156906, study PRJNA527647) | hot springs metagenome | biome: Geothermal region; feature: Hot spring; material: tree branch in hot spring; isolation source: hot spring sediment rich in lignocellulosic material ... | reverse complement strand
CGCGCTACATCTTGCTTCATTTGGGTATAGGCGGGCGGAAGCAAGTTGGAGGTTGCGGTGATGTCCACATAAACAACCGCCAGGTGTCCGGCCAGCCCACAGTGCAGGATGAGACACAGCCCTATGACCAGCGCTTGTTTGGCTTCGCGGCTGTAGCGCTGGTTAGAGGGTAGGGCGCCGTTCACATAGAGTCCTACCCCATCGGGCTGAGGGATACGCGGATCAGCAAAATAGTCTATGCGGAGCGTATTAAGTTGGGTCAGGATTTCAAACATAATGCTTGCCTCCAAAAGACAAATAGGCCACCGGGAGACTCCCGTGGCCTAAAGGGGACATTGCATCGGTTTAAAACAACTCGGCCACGGGATCGGAGTGCACCCGTGGCCGTTGCTGTCGCGCTAACCGCTTTCTATCCGCAAACAGGCGCACTCCGAGAAGGTAAGGCAACCCCACCGCTGCGATCGCGCAGGGTAATGGTGCTTCCAACAAAGTAAGTCATCTCTACCATCCTCTCGAGTGCGTCCTTTCGTTTCAGTATCGGGTTTTAGTCTATCGGCACTGGCATGATCTGTCAAGGAAATTAGGGCACATTTAGAAAATTTTAAGGTTCCATTGTATCATTAGCGCGATTGGGTTTCACCCACGAATTCCATGAAGACCCGATTACCCAAAAGCCGGCCTCGGCGAGTCAGACATAAAGATTCTCCACACCATTCCAGCAGTCCTAAGGTGTTCAGGTGGGATATCGTGGCACCAAAGACCTCTTCCATGGTCTGGTGAAAGCGCTCGTAAAAGCGTTGACGGGAGACCCCTTCGCGCGTCAGGCGTAATCCCATTAGCATGGTTTCTTGCATTTCGGTTAATGGGTCTATAATCTGAAACTGTTCGGTGGCCGGCGTAAGTGGGAAGGGACGTTCTGTGGGTTGAGCCAGGCGGTCAATATACGCTTTGATTCCCCGAACGTTAGCGGTGCGGGTGTGGTTTGCAAAGCCGTGGGCGCCGGCGCCGAGACCCAAATAAGGTTCGTTATGCCAATACTGGACGTTGTGTCGGCACGTCCGTAGATCGGTATCCTGTTGCCGGGCCCAATTGGAGATCTCGTACTGCACATAACCGGCTTGGCTCAACCGTCCATCTGCCCATTCGTACATTTCGGCGGCGAGATCGTCATCGGGTGGCGCAACCAAGCCACGTGCGACCCAACGGTAGAACGGGGTGGCGTGCTCAATAGTTAGGGCATAAAGCGAAAGGTGTTCGGGATGCAACCCCAGCGCACGCTCCAGGGTCTCTTGCCATCGGGCTAGTGACTGATTGGGGATCCCATAAATCAGATCGAGATTAAGGTTGTCAAAGCCTGCACGGCGTGCCCAGCGCACAGCCTGGCTCACGTCGAAAAAATCATGTTGGCGTTCCAACAGGCGCAAATCATCAGGGTGGGCGGATTGCATGCCCAGGCTGAGGCGGTTGACACCCAAGCGCCGCACGGCTTGTAGCCATTCCAGGGTTACACTGCCGGGGTTGGCTTCCAGGCTGATCTCAACCTCGGGAATCACATCAAACGCCTCGTGGCAGGCTTTCAGGATCATTGCAACGGCATCCGCAGGTAAAAGAGAAGGTGTCCCGCCGCCAAAGTAAATGGTGTGCACAGGTAGGCGATAGGGGGCAGTTTGGCCAATATAGCGGATTTCGGCGCAAAGGGCTTTGACGTAAGCGGGGATGAGACTCTCTTGGCCACTGTATGTAGTGAAGTCACAGTAGGCGCAGCGGTGGCGGCAGAAGGGGATGTGAAGGTAAAGGCTGTAATCGTCGCTCATGGTTCATTGTGGGGCTGGGTTAAAAAGCCCGACCTCGACATAATACCATTGCTCACCACGGCGGGCAAAGAAGGCGACCATTTGAGTCGCATGACGTGGATTTAATTCGGCTGCGCTACAACATTTATAGTGAGGAATTTCATCATATTCCAGCGATATCTCTTGGTCATGGTCGTGGATTCCAATCTTACCTGCCTTTTGGAAGAAATAGAATGGTTCTCCGTTCAACCACTGAAAGCCAAAGGCCTCTTCATAGCCATAATGCTCATTGAGCACCTCACCATTTTGGATGATCAAGCCTCGAGGTTGACACTCAACGCTTTGACTTTCGCCCGTGCGAACGGAATGGCAAGTGAGGTGCACCACTTCGGCAACCCAGGTGTCCCCTTGTGCCCACACTCCCTGTACCTGAGAAAGTGGCCCCGGTTGCCCTAGGGACAAGGTGTAAATAACCTGGTCGCCCAGGCGTACTTCTGCCATGACCTCATTGGCGGCGTTGATTTTCGTTACAACCTCCAAACGCTGTCCTTGCCATGGCGTCCAGAGTGCAAAGGCATTATCTTGTGGATCAAAGAAGGTGTTGTGCTGAATGACATCGGCGCGCAGGTCGGCGTGGCGGGCCAGAATTCGGTCAAAGGTGCTTGCCAGCGGTTCAAAGAAGAGGGGTTCGATAGAAGGGGGATTGCGAAGAGGGTGTTCCTCAATGACCAAGCCAGAAGGCAAGACCCACGGTGTTGGAGTGGAATCAACCGGGGGCGATGTGGGCGCTAAGAAGGTAAGGGTAGGTGTGGGGATCGTCCCCCATGGAGTTGGAGACGGGACTTGGGTGGCACAGGCGGTTAACCCGATGAGCGCCGCGATTAGAGACAGCCGGAAGAAAAGGCGAGACCCTGACATTTTTAAGAATCCTCTGTGTAAAATTCTAACACTAACCCAGCATAAGGCATTAAGCCCTACTTTTAGAGGTTTTGGTGGCAATAAAATATGTGCCGGGGTATAGAAAATACCAGCCCTGTCTTGCCATCAGCCCGAGAGCGGGTTATACTATTTCGGCGCAGGGGGTGGAGAGAAGGGCGCTACCAAGCCAAAATCCGGGCGCGCTTTTCCTTGACGATATTCCTTAGTGCGACTTATAATAAACCTTTGCGTATTCCGCTTTTACGGCAAACGGTTTGGTCAGGTATTTAAGTCAGGAGTGAGTGATGCTTTCGATTCCCACAGTAAAATCCTACGCCCGCATTCCGGTTGTTTTTGATCTGCCCAACCTGATTGAGGTGCAAATTGAGTCGTTTAAGCGGCTCAAGAGCGAAGGGTTGGCTGAACTTTTTGATGAGATTACCCCGATTGAGTCCTATAACAAGGGGATGAAGTTATATTTCCCCAGCCGCACCCCTGAAGCACAGCAGTGGGGGCTGAAGTATTGGTTTGGTGAGCCCAAGCATAGTATTGAAGAATGCATTGAACGTGATTTAACGTATGCACGCCCGCTGTATGTATCGGTCTTGTTGGCGGGCCCGGACGTGCCCGAACCGATCAAGCAGGATATCTTCTTGGGGGATTTCCCCGAGATGACCGAAAAGGGCACGTTCATTATCAATGGTACCGAGCGGGTGGTAGTATCTCAGTTGATCCGTTCTCCGGGTGTGTATTTTGAAGCCCCGGTGGATCGCGCGACCGGGCATCGCATGGCGATGGCCAAGCTGATCCCCGACCGCGGCGCCTGGATGGAATTTGAAACCCGCAAAAATGATTATATTATTCTGAAGTTCAACCGCAAGCGCACGGTTCCGATCACCATTTTCCTGCGCGCGCTGGCGGCGGTGAATGACGGCCTGCCCGATTCGCCGATCAAAGAGGGGACGGATGAGGAACTGATCGCGCTTTTCCGTGATGTGGATAATAATCCGGATCGCCTTTTCATTGCCTCGTCGTTCCATCAGGAACCGCAGTGGGATCTCTCGGGCGGCTTAACCATTGCCGAAGCCGCGCTGATCGAATTCTTCAAGCGCATGCGACCGGGTGATCCGGCGACGTTGGAAAATGCGCGCCAGTTCTTAGAAGAGCAACTCTTTGATCAGCGTCATTATGACCTGGAGCGGGTGGGGCGCTACAAACTCAATCAGAAACTGGATCTAATGGAGCATGTCCCGATCACGCACCGTACGGTGACGCGCTGGGACATCGTGGCGATCATTCGCCGCATGATTTTGATCAACAATGAGCGTGAAGATAAAGATGATATTGACCACCTGGGCAATCGCCGCGTCAAGACCGTGGGTGAATTGATCCAGAATAAGTTGCGCATCGGCTTGCGCCGCATGGAGCGTGTGATTAAAGAGCGTATGTCCATTCGCGACCAGGATCAACTCTCCCCGGTTAGCCTGGTCAATATTCGCCCGGTGGTGGCGGCTCTGCGTGAGTTCTTTGGCTCAAGCCAACTCTCGCAGTTTATGGACCAAACCAACCCCTTGGCCGAACTGCGCCACAAACGTACGCTCTCGGCCCTGGGGCCGGGTGGCTTGCGCCGCGAACGGGCGGGTTTTGATGTACGTGATGTGCACCACTCGCACTATGGGCGCATTTGCCCGATTGAGACGCCCGAAGGTCCCAACATTGGTTTGATCGGGCGTTTGGCGACCTATGCGCGGGTTAATGAATATGGGTTTATCGAGACGCCGTACCGCCGCGTGATCAAGGTTATGTCTACGGATGATCCGAACCTGGTCGGGCGGGCGGTCAACGAGACACTGACCGATCCGGAAACCGGCGAGGTCTTCCTGAAACCGGGTGAGCGCATTCAACCCGAGCACTTGCCGTTGATTAAGAAATTGGATCGGCGCACAGTCTTTGTGGTGCCGTTTGTGTCTAACGAAGTGGAATATCTCTCGGCGGATGCGGAAGATAAATTTGTGATCGCGCAGGCCAACACGCCGTTGAATGAATACAACGAGTTTGCTTCCAACCGCGTGACCTGCCGTTTCCACTCCGACTTCCGCGTCGTACCCCCGGACAGCGTGAATTACATGGACGTGGCGCCGCACCAAGTGGTAGGTATCAGTGCCTCGCTGATCCCCTTCCTCGAACACGATGATGCCAACCGCGCGTTAATGGGTTCGAACATGCAAGCGCAGGCGGTGCCGTTGGTGCGTCCGGACGTGCCGATTGTCTCGACCGGTATGGAAGCCCATGCGGCGATTGACTCGGGTCAGGTGCTCATTGCGGAAGAAGATGGCGAGGTGGTTTCGGTCACCGGGCGCGAAATCGTGATCCGCGGTGCCAATGGCTTGCGCCGCTACCCCCTGAAGAAGTATCAGCGTTCCAATCAATCCACCTGCATTGACCAGCGCCCGGCGGTATTCAAAGGTCAGCGCGTGCGCAAGGGTGATGTGCTGGCCGATTCTTCGTCCACGGTCAACGGCAACTTGGCGCTGGGGCAAAATGTGGTCGTGGCGTTCCTCTCGTGGGAAGGGGGTAACTTTGAGGATGCGATTCTCATCTCTGAACGCCTGGTGCGTGATGACATGTACACCTCGGTGCACATCGAGCAGTACGAGGTGGAAGCCCGCGATACCAAGCTGGGGCCAGAAGAGATCACCCGCGATATTCCCAACGTTGGTGAGGACGCGATCAAAGATTTAGACGAACGCGGCATCATCCGCATCGGCGCCGAAGTGGGGCCGAATGATATCTTGGTTGGGAAGATCACGCCCAAGGGCGAGAAAGAACTGACGCCGGAAGAACGACTGTTGCGGGCCATCTTCGGCGAGAAATCGCGTGATGTGAAGGATACCTCGCTCCGCATGCCACACGGCGAGCGGGGTAAGGTCGTGGATGTCAAGGTCTTCACCCGCGAGGATAACAGCGATTTGCCGGCGGGTGTAGACATGATGGTGCGCGTGTTTGTCGCCCAGCGCCGCAAGATCACCGCGGGCGACAAGATGGCCGGACGCCATGGGAACAAGGGCGTGGTATCGCGCGTGGTACCAATTGAGGATATGCCCTTCCTGGAAGACGGGACGCCGGTGGATATCATACTAAACCCGCTGGGCGTACCCGGCCGTATGAACATCGGTCAGGTGCTGGAGACTCACCTGGGCTGGGCAGCTCATCGTCTCGGCTTCCGTGCGATTACGCCGGTGTTTGACGGTGCTTCGGAGCGAGAAATTGAGGCCGAACTGGCGCGTGCCTGGCTGATGGATGAGGCCTGGAAAGATGCTATGAAGGCGGCTTGGGCTTGGATTAAACAACAGCCCGATTACGACCCCGAATACTTCCGCGATGACGACGAAGTACGGTTGGTGTACCTGGAGCAGTGGCTGGCGGATAAGGGCTACGATGTTTCCCGTCTATCCTATGATTACAACTATGCCCGCTACGCCAACCTGGAAGCCTGGCTGCGCGAACAGGGGTACGACCCCAATGAGATCATGGTCTATGAGAGCGTGATCGCCAACGATAAGCGCCAACCGCAAAAGGACGAACGCGCCATCGAGGCGTGCTTGCGCTTGTGGCTGACACGCCAGGGTGAGGATGTCAGCCAGGTGCCCGATGATCAGATCCGCCGGACGGCAGAAGATTACATGGCGCGCACCGGTTTACCGATGCCGATTATCGGGAAGCAAATCCTGCGCGATGGGAAGACCGGGATGCCGTATGACCAGCCGGTTACGGTTGGGGTGATGAGCGTGATGAAACTGCACCACCTGGTAGAGGATAAGGTTCACGCGCGCTCGACCGGCCCGTACTCGTTGGTGACTCAACAGCCGTTGGGCGGTAAGGCGCAATTCGGTGGTCAGCGCTTTGGTGAGATGGAAGTATGGGCACTGGAGGCTTACGGCGCGGCCTACACCCTGCAAGAGATGTTGACGGTCAAGTCGGATGATGTGCAGGGGCGCGTCGCGACCTACGAGGCCATCGTCAAAGGTGAGCCGATCGAAGAACCGGGCCTGCCGGCATCATTCCGCGTGTTGGTCAAAGAGTTGCAGAGCCTGGGGTTGGCCGTAGAAGCCTACATGGATAACGGCGAGGTCATCCGCTTCGGTAAAGATGAGGAACGGGTGCGTCCGCCGCGGTTGGAGACCGGTTTGTTAGGCTTGGGTGAAGAGTTGGAGGAAACCTCTCAACTTGACGGTTCATAACCCCCATGATATAATCAGCCGCCGTGCCTCTGCCTACGGCGGCGCTGTGGGCAGGCGAGGGTGAGGCCATCGGCCTGCTTGCGATGGCCTCGGTTGTTGAGAAACGGATTAAACGCACTACGATTTTTTGGAGGCGAGGACGTGCCAACGATTAATCAACTCGTTCGAAAAGGACGCCAAGTCAAAAAGGAAAAGAGCAAAGCGCCGGCCTTGCAATATATCTTGAATACGATGCGTCAGCGGCGCATCCGTGTGGATAAGGGCGCGCCTCAAAAACGCGGTGTATGCACGGTTGTGCGTACCATGACCCCGAAGAAGCCGAACTCGGCTCTGCGCAAGATTGCGCGCGTGCGCCTGACCAACGGGATTGAAGTGACGGCTTACATTCCCGGTGAGGGCCACCAACTGCAGGAGCACTCGGTGGTGTTGGTGCGCGGTGGCCGTGTGAAAGATCTGCCGGGTGTGCGCTACCACATCGTGCGCGGCACGTTGGATGCGACCGGTGTGGCCAAACGGATGCAAGGGCGCTCGAAATACGGTACGAAGAAGCCCAAAGAGGCGAAGAAATAATCAGGTCCTGTGGACGGAGAGGATAAAGCATGCGGCGCGGAAAACCTGAACGACGCGAATTGCCCCCAGACGTGCGCTACGGCAGCGTTCTGGTGCAGAAGTTTATCAATCATGTCATGCGGCGGGGTAAGAAGAGCCTGGCCATGCGGATTGTCTACGATTCCTTTGATGTAATCCGCGAGAAAACGGGGAAGAACCCGCTGGAGGTCTTTGAGCAGGCCATCCGTAACGTGGGCCCGATCATGGAAGTGCGTCCGCGGCGTGTAGGTGGTGCGACGTACCAGGTGCCGATGGAGGTGCCGGATTACCGCCGCACGACCTTGGCCATGCGCTGGATTTTGGAGGCGGCTAAGGCGCGGACGGGAAAATCCATGGTCGAGAAACTTTCGGCGGAATTGCTGGATGCCGCCAGCGGCCAGGGTGCGGCCATTCGTAAGCGCGACGAAACCCACAAGATGGCCGAAGCAAACCGCGCTTTCTCGCACTACCGCGTTTAGGCCGCCGAGCGAAAGGGTGTCTTAGAGGTAAGCGGTTATGCCACGCAACTTTCCATTGGAGAAGTGTCGTAATATCGGGATCATTGCCCACATTGATGCGGGCAAGACCACCACAACGGAACGCATCCTGTTCTACACTGGGCGTACGTATCGCCTGGGGTCGGTAGATGAAGGCACTACGGTAACCGACTGGATGGAGCAGGAGCGTGAGCGTGGCATAACGATTGTTTCGGCGGCGGTAACCGCGGAATGGAAGGGGTATCAGATCAATCTGATTGATACCCCGGGGCATATTGACTTTACGGCTGAAGTGCAGCGCTCTCTGCGCGTCCTTGATGGCGGCATCGTCGTCTTTGATGCCGTGCAAGGCGTGGAGCCGCAGAGCGAGACGGTGTGGCGCCAGGCTGACCGCTACAATGTGCCGCGCATTTGCTTTGCCAACAAAATGGATCGGGTGGGGGCGTCGTTTGAGCGCACCATCGAATCCATTCGTCAGCGGCTGGGTGCCAATCCCATCCCAATGCAGATCCCGATTGGAAGTGAAGCGGCTTTTCGTGGTGTCGTTGACCTGTTGACGATGCAGGCCATCTATTGGGAAGATGAATTGGGGCGTGAGCCGGTTTACATGCCCATCCCGGATGACTTGCGGGCACAGGCGGAAGAGTGGCGTGCGATTATGGTGGAGCGCATCGCCGAGTTTGAGGATGATCTCATCGTCAAATACCTTGAAGGCGAAGAGCTCACCGTAGACGAACTCAAGCGCGCGTTGCGCAAAGCGGTCATTGCTAATAAGGCCACCCCGATTTTCTGCGGTTCGGCACTGCGCAATCGCGGCATTCAGCCTTTACTCGATGCAGTTATTGATTATCTGCCCTCGCCCGCAGACATTCCCCCGGTAAAAGGCACCGATCCCGATAACCCCGATGTCATTGTTGAGCGCCGCCCATCGGATGATGAACCGATGTGCGCGCTGGTGTTCAAGATCGTTGCCGATCCCTATGTGGGGCGGTTGGCTTATTTCCGTGTTTATTCGGGTAAGGTGACCCAAGGGGACATGGTGCTTAATTCTTCGCGGCGGCGCAAGGAACGCATTGGGCGCATTGTGCGCATGTATGCCGACCGGCGTGAGGATGTGAGCGAGATTTGTGCCGGGGATATTGGTGCGGTGCTGGGGCTGAAGGACACCTTTACGGGTGACACCCTGTGCGATCCTAAGCATCCGATCGTCCTTGAGAGCATCACCTTCCCTGAGCCGGTCATCTCGGTGGCAGTCGAACCCAAGACTACCGCCGACCAGGATCGTATGGCCGAGGCTTTGCGCCGTCTGGCCGAAGAAGATCCCACCTTCAAGGTGCGGTTTGATGAGAATACCGGCCAGACGATTATCTCGGGCATGGGCGAACTCCATCTGGATATTATTGTGGATCGCATGATGCGCGAGTTCCGCGTGCAAGCCAACGTGGGCCGTCCGCGCGTTTCTTACCGCGAAACCATCAGCCGCCCGGTGCCCGAGGTCAACTATCGCTATGTAAAGCAAACCGGCGGACGTGGGCAGTACGGCCATGTCATTATCTCGCTGGAGCCACTGGAACGGGGTAACGGGATCAAGTTCATAGATAAAACTGTGGGTGGTGTAATCCCGAAGGAATATATCCCCGCCATCGAGAAAGGTATCTTGGAAGCGGCAGAGGCCGGTGTGCTGGCGGGTTATCCGGTGACTGACGTGCAGGTTACGCTGTTGGGCGGATCTTACCACGAGGTGGATTCCAGTGATATGGCCTTCAAGGTAGCCGCGTCGTTTGCCTTCAAGGAAGGTGTACAACGCGGTGCGCCGGTGCTCTTAGAGCCGATTATGAAAGTGGAGGTGTTGGTTCCGGAGGCGAATCTTGGGGATGTGTTAGGACAATTAAATGCCCGGCGGGCGGAGATCCAGGGGATGGAACCGCGTCCGGGTGGAATGCAAGCCGTGCGGGCGTTGGTGCCGCTGGCCGAAATGTTTGGGTACGCAACCGAACTGCGCTCGGCGACCCAGGGGCGTGGCATTTATACGATGGAATTCGATCATTATGCTCCGGTGCCCGAGTCGGTTCGAGTCAAAATCCTTGGATAATCTAAACTGCCATTTGATCAGGAGGAATGTGATACATGGCTAAGCAAAAGTTTGAGCGGACGAAGCCGCACATGAATGTCGGGACGATGGGTCACATTGACCATGGGAAGACGACCCTGACGGCGGCGATCACGAAGTACTGCAACCTATTAGGGCGCGCGGAGTTCAA
>SPLK01000535.1_pt1 | contig 10329 bp, 18 predicted proteins | sample 2456111 | NCBI WGS metagenome assembly SPLK01 (sample SAMN11156906, study PRJNA527647) | hot springs metagenome | biome: Geothermal region; feature: Hot spring; material: tree branch in hot spring; isolation source: hot spring sediment rich in lignocellulosic material ... | reverse complement strand
TGATAAGGGGTTGGCACTTAGCTGCCCTAGAAGCAAAGTGCTAACATGAAAAGCATGAAACAGAAGAAACCAAAAATCGACGTAGGCCCTCATGGAGATCAGTGGGCAGTTAAGGAAACCGGTAAAGAAAAACCTCTAGCAACCTTCGAACGAAAAAAGGAGGCAGAAGAATACGGCAGGAAGCTCGCAAAGGAAATGGAAACAGAGCTGATTATTCGTGGCAAAGACGGCAAAATCCAAGACAAAGACAGCTACGGAAACGACCCTCATCCCCCCAAGGACAAAAAGCACTAACTCCTAGCCCGATAAGCCCCCGCCCTGGACCCGGCAGGGGGGCGCACCACCTCCAAGAGCCCCCGCTCCACCAAGGCCCGGATGGCCCTGTTGACCACCACAGGGCTCATCTCCAGCGCTTCAGCAACCTTTTTTATGGAGTACTCCCCTTCCCCCTCGGCCCATATATGGAACCACACCAGGCGGGCTGAGCAGGGCAGGTCCTTGAACCGCTCAGGTCGGTACATCGGACGCCGAGGCATGGCCGCAGTTTACCGGCGGGCAGGGCCCGGCGCGTCCCCCGAGGGGCGAAGCTTCCGCGCGGCGGCGTGTACGGCGCGCGGAGCGAGCCCCGAGGGGGCGGCCCCCGGGCCGAGCGTCAGCTGGACCGCGGCGGCATGTACGGCGCGGCGGCCCGGGGGCCGAGCGCCGGGCCGGAGGGGAGCCGTGCGCCCGCGGCGGGTGGTGGGCAAGGGCGCGCCCCGGCCCGCCGCCCCCCCTCGCGGGGGGCAGGCGAGGCCGGGGCTTACCCTCATCCCTCCGGGGCTGGCCCGCTGGAGCCCGCCAGGAGGGTGAGAACCCTCACGGCCTCACGCTCTAGGGCCCAGGCGGTGCGGGCCATCTCGAGGTTGGCCTCGGCCACCCGGTAAACGGCCCGGGCGGTGCGGAGGGCCTCCTCTTCCTCGCGGGTCCTCTCCAAGAGTTCAGCCTGGCGGGCTTCGGCGTTCCGCCCCTCGAGGCCCCCCAGGATGGCCCGGGCCCGGGCATCCTCCAGGGCGTCCATGGCGGACTCGTAGGCCAGGCGGGCCTCGGCGTGGGCGGCGATGGCGGCGATGAGGGCGTGGGCCCGGTCGCGCAGGGTGGAAAGGGCCTCCTCCAGGTGCTCCTTCAAGTCCTTCAGGTCTTGGGTCATGGTTCCTCCAGGGAGAAAAGGGGGGGCGGGCGCCCCCCCTTGGGCTACTTCTTCCCCCCGAGCCCCTTCACCTCGTCGGAAAGGGGCTGGACGGTGCCGTGGGCCTGGGTGCCGTGGGCCTTGACCGGGGCCGCGAGGGCCAGGAGGGCGAGGAGGGCGAGGACGAGGGCGCGCATTAGCGGACCTCCTCCGCTTCCGCGGCCCGGCGGGCGGCCTCGAGGCGGGCCTCCTCCAGGAAGGCCGTCATAGTGGCGTCGTAGTTCAGGACATCGGAGAAGGCCGAGGCCAGGGCGAGGACGCTCTGGAGGGCCTCCTCCATGTCCCGGACGCGGAGGTACGGGGTGAGGTAGCTGTCGGCCTCCCCAGCCAGGACCCAGCCGTACAACTCGGCCGCCTTCTTGCGGACCTCGCGGATCTGCCAAGCGGCCCTGCGGATGGCCTCTTCCCTGGTAAGAACTTGAGCCCGTGCCTTAAACTCGTTCACGGTTCCCCCTTTCTGGAACCCGGAGGCCCGGCTCTTGGCGGGGTGGGGCCTCCGTTTTCCAACTCAAATAGTAGCATACAAAAGTCAGGAAGTCAAGCCTTTTAAGGGAAAACTTCTTCCCTAAAAGAGGCACCACCCCACCCCGGGGATCCCGGGGCAGGGGGGAAGGCGAAAGGGCTAGAGGAGGGACACCTGGGCCGGGGGCAGGGCCCACCCGGGCACTCCGGCCAGGGCCAGGGGCACCCACCCGGGCCCCGAGGGGCGGGGCTCCCCCGCCACCCACACGGGGAGGGCGGCCTCGAGGGCCAGGCGGAGGGCGAGGGCGGAGCCAGGGCCCAGGGCGGGGGCACCCCCCACAGGGGGGAAGACCAGGAGGCAGGAGGCCCGGGGCCCCACCCCAGGCCCCCCCAGGACCACGGCCCGGGTGCGCTGGGCCAGCTTGGCCTTGGGCGGCCCAGGGAAGCTGGAGGCCTCCACCACCACCGCAGAGGGGGAGGCCAAGCGCACCACGGCATCCACCCCGCGCTGGTCCCCTACCCGCACCACCCCCCCGGAGGCCAGGACCAGGGCCACCACGGGGGCCGCAGGCCACGGGGAACCGTGCCGGGAACCCGCCACCGCCACCACACCGGAGAGAGGAAGCACCTAAGACCACCCCCAACCACCCGCGCACCTTTCCCGCGACGGGCGCAGGGGCCCAACCAGGGCGGGCGGAGGGCCGGAGGCAAGGCTGGGGTAGGGGCCCCACCCGCAGGGCTTGGCCTTGCCGGAGGCCCGGAGCTGCCCACAATGGGCCCCAGCCCGGCGCGGGAAAAGGGAAATCCATCCACTTGCGGCGCAGGCCCCCTGCCCCCCTCCGGGGTGAGGCCGACGGGGAGGGGGGCGGGGGGCCGAGCATCGGGGGGTGGGGGGAGGGGGCGGGGGAGGCTGTGGCGGACCAAAAACCCGACAAGTTCTGTCGCCCAGAGGGGGAGGAGCAAAATAGGACCATGCTCCCCTCCCTACGGGCCCTCCTCGCCCTCCCCCTACTGCTCACCCTGGCCCTAGCCCTCTCCCCTCAGGGGAAGCTCCAAGGGCCTGTGCGGGTGGTGCGGGTGGTGGACGGGGACACGGTGGAGCTTCAGGGCCTAGGGCCGGTGCGGCTCATCGGGATAGACGCGCCGGAAAGCTCGTACAACCAGAGGACCTCCGGGGCGGAGGAGGTGAGGCTGGGCCTCGAGGCGAAGGCCTTCCTTACCCGGATGCTCTCGGGCAGGGCGGTCTATGTGGAGCTGGACGTCCAGGAGCGGGACCGGTACCGCCGGGTGCTGGCCTACCTGTACCTGGAGGACCCCAGGGGGGACTGGAGCTATGGGGGCAAGAGGTTCCGCCAGGTGAACCTGGAGCTGGTGCGGGCGGGCTGGGCCGAGCCCTACACCGTGCCTCCCAACGTCCGCTACGCGGAGCTGTACCTCCAGGCATCCCGGCAGGCTAGGGCTAAGGGCCTGGGGATGTGGGGCGGGGGCTCAGGGGGTGGGCCTCGAGGCGGAAGGTCCAACTGCGACCCGGCCTACCCCACGGTGTGCATCCCCCCACCCCCGCCGGACCTGGATTGCGGGGAGATTCCCCACCGCAACTTCCAGGTTCTCCCCCCGGATCCTCACCGGTTTGATCGGGACAGGGACGGGGTGGGGTGCGAGAGATGAACCTCTGATCACCTAAGTTTCCAAGCTAGTACACTTGAAACCATGGTCTGGTTGGAAGTCCTGGTGCTCCTTCTTCTTTCCCTGGTCCCGTTTTTAGCCCAGGCCCTCTCCCCCGAAGACGAGCCTCAAGAAGAGAACCCTTAACTCACTCCGAAACCATCACCACCTCCACCACCACCTCCCCCGGCTTCAGGTCCCGCACCTTGACCTCGGCCACCCGGCCCGCCACGGGAGCGCGCACCAGCTGAGCCTCCGCGGTGCGGGTCCTCCGCCTCTCCAGGCGGGCGGCCTCGAGGCGGGCCTCCCGCATCCCCTCTTCCAGGCGGGCCCGCTCTCCGGCGCAGTCCAAGGCCAAACGGGTAAGGCGCCCCTCCAACTCCTCCACCCGCCCCTCGGCCTCCACCAGGCGCAGGCGGGGCTCGGCCCCCTGGGCCACCAGGTAGCGCAGGCGGGCCGCCTCCTCCCGGGCCCGGGCAAGCTTCCCTTTGAGCTCCTCCCGCTCGGCCCGGCACCGCTCCTCCAGCCGGGCCAGCTCCCCCTCAAGCCTCCGGGCCTCCTCCACCTTCTTCCGGGCCTGGTCCTCGAGGTCCTGCAGGGGGGCCTCGTCCACCCGGCGGGCGATGGGCTCGCCCTCCTCCACCCGGTCCCCCGGGCGCACCAGGAGGCCGGAGAGGGAGGAGAGGGAAAAAACCAGAGGGTGCACCTGGGGCAGGGCAGGGAGGGCGGGAAGCTCCAGGCTGGCCTCCTCCCCCCCGGGAGGAAAGGCGGCCCGCACCACCGCGCTCCCCGCCTGGAGGTAGAGGCCCGCGAGGGGGGCCAGGTCCTCGGGCCGGGCGGCGTGGAAAACCAGACGGGGCGGGTTCTGGCTGGCCTCCACCCGGGGGTAGGTCCCCACCAGGGGCACCAGGGGCGGGGGCTCAGCGGCGGGGCGGGCCTCCCCGGTGATCCAAACCCGGCGCGCCCCCCTAGGGAGGGCCTGGAGGAGATCACCCAAGAGCCTGCCCGAAAGGTCCAAACGCCACTCCCTGAGCACCTGGGGCCTCCCCTTCTGCATGCGCACCCGGTAGGCCACCACCTGCCCGTCCCGGCTCACGGCCAAGGTGCGGCCCAAGGCGTCCTCCACCAGAACCCCCTCCCGGCCCAGGGCCTCCACCACCAGGAAGCGCCCCTCCAGGGCCTCCTGGGTTTCCCGGTTGAAGCCCTTGACCTCGGCCCACACCTCCCAGCGCTCCCGCCAATCCAGGTAGTCCAGCACGGCCACCTCGGGGGTACCCACCAGGTGCCGGAAGGCGCTGGCGAAGCCCTGACCAGAGAGGGGCCAGAGGGCGAAGCCCACCAGGGCCAGGATCAGGGCCAGGGTGGCCTCCTGGGGGGAGGCGTAGCGGATCCTCCACTCCCGGGCGGAGAAGAACCAGAACTGAAGGCGCCAGGGCCAAAGGAGGGGCACGCCGTTCACGTTCAGGGTGTCCAGGAGCAGGTGGGAAAGGTAGCCCGCGAGGAAGGCCCAGTAAGCTCCCGGCTGGGCCCGGGCCAGGGGGTAGAGGAGGAAGGCCAGGACCAGGAGGAAGAGGAGGCTGTGGGTGAGGGTGCGGTGGCCGAACCTCCGCTCTAGGAAGGTGGAAAGAGGCCTCACGAACTTGCCGGGGCCTGAGGTGGTGGTGTCTATGTCTGGCATGACCGACCCCCAAGCCAGGGCCACCCCCTCTTGGAGCCCCACCTCGAGGCCCAACCCCCGAAGGAGGCTTGCGGTGAGGGCGGCCCCCGCCAGGTGGGTGCCCGCGGTCATTCGTCCAGGGCCTCCTCCAGAAGGCGGAGGGCCCGGTCCAGGTCAGGGACCCGGCCCGGGTGCAGTTCGTTGAGATCCAGCCACACCGCGGAGAGGAGGGCGTGGAGGCTTTGGGCCTCCTCCCGGGTGAGCACGCCCTGGACCTGGGCCTCTCGGTGGGCCAGCCGGGCCAGGAGCTTCTGGCGCTCGGCCTCGAGGCGGGCCACCTTCCCCTCCAGCTCCGCCACCCTTCGCCTCAGGTAGTCCAGCTCCTCCACCCTCATCGCTCCTCCTCGCACAACATGCCTTGAGCCTGGTAGAAGCGGACCTCCATCGTTTCCTCCTCCGGGTCGTCGGGGGAGAGGGCCAGGGTCCAGTGGGCGCAGGCGGGCGGAGGCACCGCCCCCCTCACCTGGAGGAAGCCCCCCGTGCCCGACTCCTCCAGCCGCACCCCGTTCCCCTCCAGCAGGAGGAGGACCACCCCCTCGGCCCTCACCCCCTCGGAGCGCAGGACCGCCTGAACCTCCTGCCCCCTCCGGTGGAGGGCCACGGTAAGCCGGAGGGGCGGGCCCTCCGCGGGAAGAACCTCCACCCCCTGGGGCCCAAATCGGTGGAGCCTGGGGGGAACCTCCTCCTGGTGCAGGGCCACCGGGGCCTCGCAGGCGGAGAGGGCTAGGGCCAGGACCGCCCCCACCCCCCAAGCACCCCTCAGGCCCACGGGCCACCCCCTGAAACCCGCCTAAACCCCCCTAGAAGGGCCGCGGAGGGGTGCCCCAAGGGGAGAGTGCCCCCCTTCTCCTCCAAAGGCTTTAAAAGCCCTTTTAAGGCCTCGGGGGAAACCCCCACCACCCGGGCCAGCTCCTCCAAGGCCAGGGCTAGGTCCAGGTTGGCCCGGTACAGGGCCAGTCGGGCCTGGGAGAGACGCTCCGCCCCCGCCAGGACCTCCGCGGGGGTGGCAGACCCCACCCGGGCCCGGGCCTTCAAAGCGGAGAGCTCGGCCTCCCGGGCTTCCACCCCGTCCGCCGCCGTGCGGGCCGCCTCCCGGGCCGCCAGGTAGCGGAAGAAAGCCCCGGCCACCCGCACCCGCACCTCCCGCCGGGCGGACTCCACCTTGGCCTCGATGGCCTGCAGGGCCCGGCTTCGGTCCTGGAAAAGGGCGGAGAGGTCCAGGCTAAGGCTCAGGCGGTAGGCCAGGGCCACCTGCTCATGGACCCCCGAGAGCTCGGCCCCTGCGGAGGCGGAAAGGGCCCCAGGCAGGCCCAGGGACTGACGGGCCGACTCCAGGTCGGCCAGGGCCTGGAGGTAGGCGGGATCCCGGGGCAGGGCCTCCGCCACCAGGCGGTCCAGGACCTTGGCCTCCGCCGCGGTAAGCCCGGGAGCCTGGGCCAGGACGGGCACCGCAAGCAGGGCGAGGAGAACGAGCCCCCTCACGCCGCCCCCTCCCTGGGCACCTGGAAGGCAGGAGCCCAAAGCAGGGCCGCTTCCTCCTTGAGGAGGAGGAAGGCCGCGTCAATCCCCCGCTGATAAAGCCGCCACTCCCCCCCCAGGCGGACCAGGTAGTACTGCCCCGTGGGGTCGGCCCGCACGAAGGAGGCCTCCTCCAGCGCCTTGAAGAACTCCGCCAGCTCCACCCTCACCGCACCATCACCGCCTTTCTGAGCCAGGGGGACAAGACCAAGAAGGCGGCGATGCCCAGCCCCCCGGCCACATACAAGTCCATCTCCCCGCGGGCCAGGCCCAGGTAACGGGCGGCGATGGCCACCCCACCCGCCACCAGGAGGATGGGGGCCAAAGCCACCCCCCGCTCCTCCCGTCGGGCCAGGCTCTCCGCGTAGCCCGTGCCCACATCCCGGTTGCGTACGATGTCCTCGGCGCTCACATAGCGCACCAAACGCTCCACCTCCCCGGGAATCCCCCCCGAGAGGGCCACCACCCGGGAGAGGTAGGCCTCGAGGTCCTCGGCCACCACCCCGTAGCGCTGGACTAGGGCCTCCGCCAGCTCCCGGGTTTCCCGGGGGGTGAGGGGCGGGAGGTCCACCCGGTCCAGACGCATCCAGAGCCGCTTGGTGTTGGCCTTCCTGAGGGTTTCGGGGTGCACGGCCAGGACCAAGGTCCCCACCTCCGCCAGGGCCACCAGCCAGGGGACCATGCTCCCCTGGACCCCGGTGGCGTCGTCCACCACCACCGTGGCCCGGTTCACCCCCCGCTCCCCGTAGCGGCGGAGGGCCTGGACCAGGCTCCGGGCCTTCTCCTCGTTGCTGGGGTAGCGCTTGCCCCAGGTGCGCAGGTCGGCCTCCACGTCCTTGGTGAGGTCCACCCCCTCCACGGGGATGCGGGCGTCCCAAAGGCCCCGGAAAAGGTCCTTTAGGAAGGCGCCAAAGGGGGCCACCCGGTCCGCCCACATCACCACGCTCCAGGCCTCGAGGGCAGGCCTAAGCTCTTCTAGGAGGGCGCTCTTTCCGTAGCCGGGCGGGGCCACCAGGACCACCCCCCGCCCTGAGCGCACGGAGAGGAGAACCGCGCGCCCCTCCTCCTTCCGGCCCACAAACATACTTCCAGACTAACAGACTTACAGACTCTGGAACTTCCGAACTTACAGACTCTGTAAGTTACAGATTTTGGAACTTCCAGACCTACAGACTTCCGAACTTCCAGACTTACAGACTTACGAACTTACAGACTTACAGAGTTGTGCCCCCCTTGCGCCCTGTGCGCACATCGGTTAGTATGCCTCCCGTGGCAAAGCCCCTCTTCCTGACCCCTGAGGAGCTGGCCCGGGCCCTGCGGGTGGACCCCGAAACGGTCCGGCGCTGGCTCAGGGAGGGGCAGGTGCGAGGCCAGAAGGCGGGCCGGCTCTGGCGGGTCCCCTGGGAAGAAGGGGTGCGGCTTCTCGGGGACGAGGGGCGCCTGGAGGAGGCCCTAAAGGAGGAGGCGTGAGAGTCCTGGCGGTGGTCAACGGCAAGGGGGGCGTGGGCAAGACCACCACCGCGGTGAACCTGGCGGCCATCCTGGCCGAGCAGGCCCCTGTTCTGCTGGTGGACGCGGACCCTCAGGGCTCGGCCTCCTGGTGGGCGGGCCGGGGGGAGATGCCTTTTGACCTCGCCCAGGAAACCGACCCCACCCTCCTCGCCCGCCTAAGGAAGGTGCGGGGCTACGGGGCGGTGGTGGTGGACACCCCACCCGCCCTACGCTCCAAGGCCCTGGAGGCGGTCCTGGAGGCCGCGGATTACCTGGTCCTTCCCACCCCGCCCGCCCCCTTGGACCTCGAGGCCCTGGTGGAGACCGTCCGCCGGGCGGTGCGCCCCGCGGGGGTGGCCCACCGGGTCCTTCTCACCCGGGTGGATCCCCGGAGCCTGGGGGAGGCCCTCGAGGCGCAAACTGCCCTCATGGAGGCCGGGGTGCCCGCCTTCCACGCCTTTGTGAGGGCCTACAAGGCCCACGAGCGGGCCGCCCTGGAGGGGCGGCCCATCACCCGCTGGCGGGGCCCCAATGCCCGCGAGGCGGAGGCGGACTACCGCCGGGTGGCGGAGGAGGTCCTAAGGGACCTGGGGGTGGAAGCCCTGGAGGCGGCATGAAGCGGAAGCGGCTGGCGGAGCTGGTGAGGGAGGAGGCAGAGGGGCTGAAGGAGGCCCCCCAGGTGGAGCCCTCCCCCGAGGAAGCCCCCCAGGAGAGGGCTCCGGAAGGCCCCTCCGAACCCGCCCAGCCCACCGGCCCCAAATACCTCACCTATGTCCGCAAGGAGTGCCGCCTCCGCCCGGACCAGCTGGACGCCCTCACCCAGCTCGCCCGGAGGCTAAACCGGGAGCGGAGGGGGAGGGGGGAGAGGATAACGGAGAACACGCTCATCCGGATGGCGGTGGACCTCCTCCTGAGGGAGGCTGGCCCCTCAGGGGAAGGCCTCTCCGCCCTGCTGGGCCCTGACAGTGGAAGGGCGTGAGGTGGACTTCCACGTCCCCGAAGAAAAGCTCACGGGGTACCTCCTCAACCCCCAGCACCCCGTAGGCCGGGGAAAGGCGGCTTTCTTCCTAGCTTTGGGGTTCTCCCGCCAGAACCCCGAGGCCCTCACCCAGGCCCTCGTCGTCCAGGCCCGAGAGGCCCCGGAAAGGGCGGTCCAGCCCGCCCCCGAAGGGGAAAAGCTGATCTGCATCGGTCCCCTCGCCACCCCTTCCGGAAAACGCCCGTGGGTGGTGAGCGTTTGGTACCTTGAAAGGGGAAAGGACACGGCCCGCCTAGTGACGGCCTATCCCTATAGGAGGCGCGAGGATGCGGGAAGGTGACCTGGTGGCCCTAAAAGTGGACCGGCCAGAATCCGGCCTGAGGAAAGGGGACGTGGGGGCTGTGGTCCTGGTCTACCCGGGAGGGGAGACCTACGCGGTGGAGTTCGTGGACCACCGCGGGGAGACGGTGGCCCTCCTGGACCTCACCCGGGAGGAGGTGGAACCCCTCCGGGGCTCGGCCATTTTGCACCTGAGGGAAACGGCCTAGACTCCAGGCTTCTATCTCAATAGCTCTGTGAGCCTGGGAAGGAAGTAGGCTAGATTTTCCTCGTAAAGGGCAGGGCCGTGCTTGATCCTCGTGATCCTTGTACCGCCGGTTTGCTCATCCGGGAGAACCTTATAGTAGTTCATCCATAAACCAACAATCTTCCCCTTGGGTTCATAGCTTATCGCGAAAGCAAAGGGTCTATAAATAGGAGGGCTTTTATCGTTCCAAAAGGTGATGATGGCACGAACATGGGGCTTCCACTCGTCTCCTTCGGCGAGCGTTTTCTGTATGGGGATGTAGGCCTCCTGCCCGCAAGCGGGACAAATAATCCAGCCCTTCGGGTCCCTATGTTTTTGGACGATGTCTTCTATGGTTAACCCTTTAGCCTCTTGACCACAGCGTGGGCAAACTATCTTAATGGGCAAACTATCTTAAAAAGATTCGGCCCCTGACTACGTTTAGCCGGCATCTTTAATCCTCACTTTCAGCCGGATTATAGCTTCTCCTCGCAAACGAGGGAAGCCTGCTCACCCCAACACATCCGGCAGCGCCCGGGCCGCCTCCTCCAGGCGCTTCCGGCTCACGTGCACGTAGACCTGGGTGGTGGCGATGGAGCTGTGGCCCAGGAGCTCCTTCACCTCGTCTATCCCCCGCCCCGCCTCCACCAGGGCGCTGGCGTAGGAGTGCCTCAGCTTGTGGGGCGTGATGCGGGCCCAGTCCTTCA
>SPLK01000534.1_pt1 | contig 10376 bp, 12 predicted proteins | sample 2456111 | NCBI WGS metagenome assembly SPLK01 (sample SAMN11156906, study PRJNA527647) | hot springs metagenome | biome: Geothermal region; feature: Hot spring; material: tree branch in hot spring; isolation source: hot spring sediment rich in lignocellulosic material ... | reverse complement strand
AAGTTGTTTCTATGCTTAACTATAAACATTAGGCTCACTCTCATCTCTCCTTTAAAAAGGAGAGGCTTCCCGCAACCTATCCTAAGAGAAAAACCTCAGGGCGTGCCAGCACTGGCTTTAGCAGTGGCGGTGCTAATTGGTGTGTTGATTGGAATACTCCTCAGCAGGCTTTCCTGAGGAATTCCACAGGAAAGAGGCTATAATAAAGTAATATCAGAAACCTTCCGGAGGGAAAAGGCATGAAGAAACTTTTATCTGCTCTGTTAGTAGCTGGACTGCTCGCATCCTGCGGTGGTGGGGGTGGTGGTAGTTCTGGTTCTGGTTCTGGTAGTGGTTCTGGTGGTTCTGGTGGCGGTGGCTCTACTACTACTGCCTGCACTCTGCAATCACTCAAGGGGACATACATCAACATAACTCAGGTAGAAGTGCTTGATGCTAACACAAATCAGCCACTCCAGAAGAATGCTCAGGGTTATTATCCCGTAGCTCTTGACCAGCCTGTTAGAATTCGTGTGCATTTCCAGAGCAATGCTTCCTGTGCGGTGGTAGATGGCTACATTTACTATCCTGTTCATGATATTAGAGGTTCAGATATAGGAGGTTTTTATTCTTCCAGTCCAGCTGAGACAATATGCAAGCTTTACAGAGACAATGACAATACCCTCAAGTTTGCCTGTCTTGGCGACATTCAGGACGTGGCAGAGCCTGTTGGTGTGGTAATTAACCTGACAGTTCAGGACATAGGCGGGACTTATCAGGAATATACCGCAAGCACACAGCCTATAATTTTTGACCTCCAGTGAGGGGGTTCTCCCTCTTGCTTATTGACAGGTATCTCTCTTCTCTTCCCCACCTCTCGGAAAAATCTCTACAAACCAAAGCCTATGCCCTGTCATTGCTTGAGGAATTCACGGACAGCTATGTGGTATCCGCTGTAGAGTTTTCACAGTTCCTTAAAGAAAAAGGTCTTTCTAACTCTACCATAAGGATGGTTCTTGAAGAGGTTCAGAGGTTTTTCAGCTACTTAGAAAAGAGGGGATACATAGCAAGGCTTGAGGGGAAAAGGGAGGCTTTCAGGGTCTTGAGGACAAATAAAAGGAAGAGTGCTTTTACAGATGAGGATCTGAAAGTGATTTTTGATTACATGAAAACTCAGGCACACCCGATTTTTTACATCTTTACACTTCTTTTACTCCACTCAGGTCTCAGGCTTTCTTCTGTCCTGTCTTTGAAAAGTGAAGACCTTGAGGTAAAAAAATTCAGGCTTTCCACAGAAGACTTTGAGGTGGTGGAAAAGGAACTGCTTTTGCTAAATGTAAAGCACTCCAAATATGGCAAGACCTATCAGGCAGGCATGCCACTATTGAGTGAAGAGGAAAAAGGCATAATAAAGAGGTTTTCAGTCAAAGGAAAGGCAGAGACCTGTGGCAGGCAGTATGGCTGGAAGTTTCCAAGAAGCTCTCAAAGAGACAGGCATAAAGGTTTATCCTCACAGGTTCAGACATGGCTGGGACATTCCACCGCTAAGCTCACTCTTGAGGTATATACACAGGCTATGCTGGAAAAAGAGGTTCTCAGGTGGTTAAGCTCTTGAGAACCTCAACCCAGAGAGAAAGATAACCAATGCAGATGTCATTGGAAAAGGAGCGTGAAGAGGTCAGCTCCTATACTTGGTATGGAGGCTATCTGGCGGTGCTGATATACCTGAAGTGGCGGGTTATAAATACACTGACTAGGAGTGTAGTTTTATACACTTTTATTAACCATGATATCAATGAATGCAGAGTATCTTGAAAAGAGATATGTTCAGAAGAGGCAGAACCTGAGGTTTTTAAGGCTTATTCAGGAGATGCTGTTTTCCTTTGACTACCAGCCAGCCTTAGCTTTAGATATTGGCGGGGCGGATGGCTATCTGGCGGGCAGGATAAAAGAACTGTATCCTTCCTGTGCAGTCATAAACCTTGACATCAACAGAGAGTTTATCAGTCAGGGCAGAAGCATATATCCTGAAGTGCATCATGTTCATGCGGACTTTTTAGAATGGAAAACAGATTTAAGGTTTGACCTTATTATCTCTTCAAATGTTTTCCACTGGTTCGGCACTTCATGGCACAGAGCCATTGAAAAGGTTTATGAGCTTTTAGAGGAGGGTGGCTGGTTTTTCCTGCATCAGGGTGGAAAATGGACCTATCTTCCTCTTTATGAGACGGCAAGAAGGGTTTTCAACCATCTTTCTGGAAAGGACATAGACTACACGAAAAAGCTTTTTTATCCAACGCAGAAAAAACTTTTAGAGGAGCTTTCAAAAGCAGGCTTTAAGGTTTTGTTTCATGAAAAGAGGATAGAGACGCAGGATTATACTCAGGAAGAGTTATACAGTAGCTTTACAGTGGCGGGACTGCATGCATTCCTTGAAGAAATAGAGGACGAAAGAAGAAAAGAAGTTTTTAAAGAGGTCTTTTTGAAGGTGTGTGAAGAAGACGATGTGCCTGTCTTTGCGGTCCGTCATTACTGCGTTATGAGAAAGCCTCTTCGGTCTCTGTATATCAGAACAGGTTCTGTAGATGAGATAGTGCCTTTGCTGGAAGAAGTAGATAAAGAGTTTTATCCACCGCTGACTGAGAGAAACTCCTCAATAGGAGACTATCTCAGAAATGTAAGACCAGATAAGGTTTTTGTGGCATGGCATCCGGTTCACGGGATTGTTGGCTGTGCCTGTATGGGAATAAAGAGCCTGCCTTTTACTTCAGCCCCTGTGCCCTATCTTTCCACAATAGCGGTGAAAAAGCCTTTCAGAAGGCTTGATGTGGCACGCAGGCTCTATGGCAGAATTCTTGATGAGTTTCCTGAGCTTTACACAAGGACGTGGTCTTTTAACTTCTCTCATAAAAAACTTCTTGAGAGGTTTGGTTTTAAAAAGGTCTATGTGGTGGAGAATGACAGAGGGGAAGGAGTGCATACTGAATACTGGGCAAGGGAAGTTTTTTAATATGCCATAAAAACAGCTTTTGTCCGGAGAGAATAACAGCATGGTTGCTCTAATCTAAGAGAGGAGCCTTTCTTTCCAGCCTTTCCCCCTCCCCGCGGTTCCGAAAACAAGTTTAGACTGTCTGATATGCCAGATGATTACGAAGAATACCGGGTCTTTAGTGTAAAGGAGCTTTGTAAGTTTATAATTTCCAGTATCAGTTGAACCAACTGTTTTGTCCTTTTAATGTTTAAGGTTTATCAGCTGCTCTATAATCATGTATTTTCTTAAGACGTCTTCTTTTTGCCTTTCCGTTGATTTGCCTGGGATCAAGCCACTTAACAAGAGCTTAGAGGAAAGGAAGAAACGGCTCAAGATAGCTATAAGCCATGTGTTTGATGAGCTAATGGGTAAGGGGTAGGGCATTAACTCCATTCCACAGATTAGACCATTTAAGGAGTTAAAACCAGTCTAAGCTTTATAACTCAAGCCTTAGCCCTTCTCTGTTTCAACGGGTTTTCAATGCATGGGAGGAAAAACAGGATACCCGATTACTGCCTTTTTCAAGTGCTTTATTTTCAAGAGTTTCAAGGCATGTTGAAAATTTGTTGAAATAGAGCGTGCCAAACCATTGAAAGGCAAGACTTAGAGATGTTGAAAAAAGATTGAAAATCTGATGTAATTTTGTGGGTCATAATAGGTCATAGTGGGCTATTTAAGTTATTGACTGACAAGGCTTTTGAGATTTTCCATTGAAAGACAAGGTTTTTAAAAGGGGCTATTTTCAAGGCTTTGAAAGGCAAGGGTTTTAAGTTGCGGGGGGAGGATTTGAACCTCCGACCTTCGGGTTATGAGCCCGACGAGCTACCAGGCTGCTCCACCCCGCGTTGTGTTCAATAATTATAAGTTTACAACTCTATCAAGTCAAGATCTATTTCTGACATGGGCTTGCCCACATCATCCTCTACTACCACTATGTTTTCAAGCCGAATACCGAACTTACCCGGAATGTATATGCCCGGCTCTATAGTAAAGACCATACCTTCCTGTATTAACCTTTTGCTGTCTTTTCCTTTATAATAGACTCTCGGATATTCGTGTATATCAATACCTATACCGTGTCCAGTAGAGTGATTGAACAGTCCCTTGAATCCCTTCCTTTCTATGTGCTTTCTTGCAGCTCTATCCACATCTCCTAAGGTATTTCCTACTTTTACCTTATCAAGAGCAAAAAGGTGTGCGTCTTTAACGGTTTGATAAGCTTTTCTGAACTCCTCGTCAGCTTTGCCGATGAATACAGTTCTTGTGAAGTCTGTACAATAACCCTTCCAAACCAGACCCATGTCTATAAGAAGGTTTTTACCCGACTCTATCTTCTTTTGGGAAGTTTCCCAGTGAGGTATCGCGGAACCTTCACCGCTTGCCACTATAGCTGGAAAGCTCTCTCCGCTTGCACCCATTTTGAAAATCTCTTCCACTATGAAAGCCCTTAAGTCCATTTCTCTCATACCGGGTTTAACAAATTCAAGGAGTTTTCTATATATGAGATCGCTCTTTTTAACACCCTCACGCATTATCCCTATCTCTTCTTTACTTTTTATCGCTCTCATCTCTTTTAGAAAACCAGAAAAACCTATCCACGCAAAACCTTTTGATCTTAGCGAACGTTTTAGTTCACAGCTCACCTTATCCATTTCGTAACCTATCCTCTTAGCCCCAAGCTCTTTCAAAAAAAACTTTATGTACTTTACAGCGTTCTGATCTATGAGTTTTACATCCCATTCAGGAAGGAAACTCTTTGCTCTCTCGTAATATCTTGCATCAGTAAGTAGGTGATGGCTGTCTGGAGTAATTATCACATATGCGTGACTCGATCTAAAGCCAGTGAGATAAAAGACGTTTGATGGAGAACTTATCATAAAGGCATCAAGGTCACTCTTTTTGACAAGCTCCTTCACTTTCCTTAGCTTCATCTTAGCCCCAAAAGCTTTCTGTACTTAGCTACCGTTCTTCTGGCTATGTCTATATCTCTTTCTTTTAAAATCTGTGCAACCTTACTGTCACTAATAGTCAAGTTCTCCCGCAATACCTCCTTTATGGCTCTCATCACTTCTTCTTTGCTCATACCTCCCTTGCTTTCCTTCACAAAAAAGAATTTCAAGGGATATATGCCCGCAGGTGTTTTTGCGTATCTGGAGTTGATCACCCTACTTACTGTGGACATGCTCACTCCAGAGCTTTCAGCAATCTCCTTTGCGGTCAATGTCTTTAAGGGTTCGTTTTTGATCAAAAATCCCTCCTGCCTCCTTACTATAGCTTCCCCTATCTTTCTCAATACGTTTCTTCTTATTTCAAGGATCAGCTTTAGCGCTTTTGCTCTCCTGAATTTTTCCTTGCTTATTTCATCCTGAGGCTGTATCTTCTCATCCATTTCTACATCTATAAAATCCTCCTGTATAAAGATATACCAACTCTCTCCGTCGTATTCCAAAATTATGTCTATCCTTGCACCTACTGGAGACAGATCCTCTCCCTCTATGGGTCTTAGCCTGAGACGTGATAGGATATCTTTTATTTCGCCGTCAATATTTCCAGTCTTTAAAGCGTGCAAGACTTTTTCGTGAATTTTTGTTTCTTTTGGATACATCTCCTGTAGCTGTACTTTTATAAACTCTTCCAGATTTCTTGAAGCAACACCGACGGGTTCTATTTCCATCATAATAAACTCCCTTATGTCTTCTACGTATTCTTCACTCACTCCATAGAGTTTTGCTATATCCTGCGTACTATCCTTGAAAAATCCATCGGAGCTGCATCTGTAAAGTATCTCAAGAGCTATCTCTTTATCTATACCATCAAACTCAAGACTTATCTGTTTGGAAATATCGTCAAATAAGCTATCCTTTGCTACAGCTTCTTTAACTCTCCCTTCCTCCTCTCCAAAGAACCATCTGGGAATGCGCTTTACCACGTGAGTTATATAAGGGTTTTGATTTTCCTCTTCTTTGAGTATTTGCTCCAGCTCCTGAGAACTTTTAGTCAAAAGCTCCACATCCTGTTTTAAAAGTACCGATAGGCTAAGCTTTGGTTTTACAGTAGTTTTTAACTCACCTTTTACCATAGAATAAAAATGTAAACTACCCACCTTCCATAAGGTGAATGGAAACCTCCTCAGAACTATTATAAGCCTATTGAATAATCTGTCAAGTAGCATTTAGGCTGTTGCGTCTACAACTACACTGACCCTTGACAAAAGATCTTTTTCGGTATATTATATAAAAACGTGGGTTAAAAAAGCGGGAGTGATAAACTCCCTCCCCCTCCCTCCCCTAATTGTTTGCCCCACCGCCCGGTGGGGCTTTTCTAAAAAATTATGAGATTTCCTCATCTGACCGGTGCTAAATTTGTAAGGAGGTTAAATAGATTCGTTTGCTCCATACTCATACAAGGAAAAGAGTTTCCGGCTTATATAAGAAATACGGGAAGATTGAGTGAGCTTTTAAAGGAGGGAAGTTCTGTATACGTAAAGCATAAGAGTAGAGGTAAATACAACTATGAGCTTGTTTTGGCAGAATATGGTGAAGGGATTTTAGTATGTCTTGATGCACAAATAGCGCCCAAGCTTTATGCAGAGGCTATTTATACCGGTAGCATACTTTACGAACCAAGGATAGGAAACAGCAGATTTGACATTCTTGTAGGAAGAGAGCTAATAGAAGTAAAATCCGTGAACTTAGTAAGGGAAGGTGTAGCGCTCTTCCCTGATGCTCCTACACAAAGAGGAGTTAAACACATAGAGCTTTTAATGAGGCTTTATCCAGAATACGTACCTAAGTTGATTTTTGTTGTCCAAAGGGAGGACGCTCGGGTTTTTTCTCCCAATAAAGATACTGACCCTACTTTTGCGGAAAAATTGAGACTTTTTGTAAGCAAAGGTCACAAGGTGAAAGCTTATACATGTACGGTTAGCCTTGAGGAAATTAAATTAAAAGAAGAAATAGAGGTTATGATCTGAAAGGAGGTAAAAGCTATGAAGGTGAAGCTAACAGAGAGAGATGCTTTGATAGTAGTAGATATGCAAAATGACTTTATGCCGTGGGGAGCTTTGCCTGTACCGGACGCTGACAAGATAGTACCTAAGCTCAATGCCTACATAGATACTTTCTCTTCAATGGGTCTTCCAGTTTATTTTACAAGAGACTGGCATCCGGTTGATCACATATCTTTTAAAGACAACGGCGGTATATGGCCACCTCACTGCGTACAGGACACAGAAGGAGCTAAGTTCCACAAGGACCTGATCATACCTAAGGATAACAAGTTTATAATTTCCAAAGGAACAAGTAAGGATTTTGACGCTTATTCTGGATTTCAAGGTACCTTGCTGGAAAGTCTTTTAAGGGAGAGGAACGTAAAAAGAGTTTTTGTAGGGGGTGTGGCAACAGATTACTGCGTAAAGAATACGGTGATAGGAGCAATCAATTTAGGCTATCAGACTTTTCTTCTCATTGACGCTATCAAAGGTGTAGATGTAAACGCAGGCGACACGGACAGAGCTATTGGTCAAATGATGAAGGCAGGCACTGTCGTGCTTTCCTTTGAAGACTTGACAGCGTAAGACAGTTCAATATATTAAAAAATATACGCTGTCCCAATACCGCCCGCTGGGGAAGGGACAGCATAAAAAGGCGGTATATAAATACCCCAGCCCGAACGCCGGCCGGTGTTTGGAAAGCGAGGTGAGGGTCATGAGAAGAGGTTTAATGCTGTGGAGTCCCTTTGCCGAGCTTGAAAGAATAAGAAGGGAGTTTGACAGACTCCTTGAGGAGCTGTGGCCTGGAGAGGAAGTGGAAAGAGCTTTTGCACCGGCTGTTGAAATGTATGAAACGGATAATGAGATTGTTGTCAAAGCTGAACTGCCCGGTGTAAAAAAGGAGAATATTGAGGTCAGTATAAAAGATAACGTGTTACAGATTAAAGGAGAAAAAAAAGAAGAACGCGAAGAGAAAACTGAAGCCCTTCACAGAGTTGAGAGAGTTTACGGAAAGTTTGAGAGAGTGTTGACCCTACCTGCTGAGGTAAAGGCGGAACAAGTAAAAGCTGAGTTCAAAGATGGTGTTTTGGAAATAAGGCTTCCAAAGGCTGAGGTTTCAAAGGAAAGAAAGATAGAAATTAAGTAATATCAAAAGTGGGGCGCCTTTGTATCAGCGCCCCTAAGCCTTTTAACTTCTCATCAAGCTTTTCGTATCCCCTGTCTAAGTGATATATCTCTCTTACGATGGTTCTACCTTCGGCAACTAAACCTGCAAGTACAAGGCTTGCCGAAGCTCTCAGATCCGTTGAGAAAACCTCTGCACCGGTAAGCTTCTTAACTCCTTTTATAAAGGCTGTTCTACCCTTTACGTGTATGTCAGCACCCATCCTCTGAAGCTCAGCCACATGCTGAAATCTATTTTCAAAAATATTCTCCGTTATCTCTGAAGAACCTCGGGCTATACAGCACATAGACATAAACTGAGCCTGCATATCGGTAGGAAAGCCAGGATACTCCGATGTAGAAATGGAAATGGGTCTTATGCCATCCCCTTCTGATCTAACTCTCAATTTATCTGGTGCAAGGATCTCAACGCAAGCTCCAGCTTCCCTGATCTTCTCTATTACGCTACCTAAATGTTCAACGCGCACATTTTCAAGTTCTATATCTCCCCCTGTCATGAAACCTGCTACTAAAAAAGTACCTGCCTCTATCCTATCAGGTATCACTTTATGATCAAAACCCTTGAGTTCAGCATTACCTTTAATTATGGCTGTTCTTCCTTCTATTTCTATGCTTACACCCATACTTTTCAAAACTTCTACGAGGTCTATAACCTCAGGCTCTACGGCTATGTTTCTGAGAATACTTCTCTTTTCACACCTGCTAAGAAACATAAGTGCATTTTCTGTTCCCGTAACTGTAACAACCTCAAAGGTGTACTCGACAGGCTTTATCCTCTCCACCTCAAGGTGTATATAACCGTGTTCCACTCTAACAAAAGTTCCACCTTTCTCAAAGACTTTAATGTGCTGGTCTATAGCTCTTACACCTATGGAGCATCCACCAGGCATGGCAACCACAGCTCTACCAAACCTTGCCAAAAGTGGACCCATTGCGAGTACTGAAGCCCTCATCCTTCTCACTATGTTATCAGGTGCAACGAAACTATTCACTTTTGAAGGATCTATCCTAACACACCCCCCGTCATAACTTACATCAACACCTAACACTTGCAAGAGTTCAATGGTACTTTCTACATCAAGAAGATGAGGAACTTCGTGTATTTCACACACCTGATCCGTTAACAAGCTACTCATCATCACAGGCAGGGATGCATTTTTAGAACCTGATATGCGCACACTACCTTTTAATCTTTGCCCACCCTCTATAAAAAGGCATTCAGAAGTATATAATGTGGTGTTTCTCATCTTTCTTTATTACAATCTTGACTATGTTTCCCCTCTTTGAATAGTAGAGGATAACACCATCATCTTCTTCGTTGTAATATGGCTCTTCACTTGAATATAAAACCACTATGCGGTCTTCGTACTCCAAAACCTCTGGATACTTCATATCTTAACCACAACACAGGTTAGAGCTTCTCTAACCCCTTCCAAAGAGTGTATCTTATTTATTACGAGCTTGCCAAGTTCATCCTGATTACGAAGTTCTGCAAAGACTATTATGTCGTACGGACCTGTAACCACATCCGCTGTCTTTACACCTTCAAAAGTGGAAAGTGCGAGCATTATTGAGGGTATCTCTCTTGGGTCAGCTTTTATAAGTATGTAAGCCTTTATGGAATACTCGGATTCAAGTTCCATCAGCTCTGTTATAGACATAGGGTAGCCCTCTGAACGCGTCTCCATTATCTACCTCCTGGACGAATATTTTAAACAATTTTTCCGCTAAGGGGGGTTGCTTTCTTATCTCTTCTATAACTGAGTGGATGAGCTTCCTTACCGCAGGTTCTCTAGCTTCCACAGCACTCCATTTTTCTTTTATTTTTATGATGTAGTTTTCTACTTGGAGTAGTTCAAGCCATTTTGTGAACTTTTCTACTTCATCCCATACTATGATCTCACCTTTCTCTTTTTCTTTTAACCGCTCAGACAGATTCTTCTCTGCTATGCTTCTTAGGTCATCGATGTTGTATAGGAAGACCTCGTCAAGGTCATTGATGGAAGGATCTGCATTTCTCGGTACGGATATATCTATAATGAACATGGGCTTGTAGTTCCTTACCTTTATAGCTCTTTTAACTGTATCTTTTTTCAAAACCGCTTCCTTTGAACTTGTAGATAGGATCACTATATCAAACTCGTGAAGGTACTCATCAAGGCTCTCAAACCTTAAGGCATGCCCTTCAAG
>SPLK01000533.1_pt1 | contig 10379 bp, 11 predicted proteins | sample 2456111 | NCBI WGS metagenome assembly SPLK01 (sample SAMN11156906, study PRJNA527647) | hot springs metagenome | biome: Geothermal region; feature: Hot spring; material: tree branch in hot spring; isolation source: hot spring sediment rich in lignocellulosic material ... | reverse complement strand
GCCTTTCGCCTCTACGACACTTACGGCTTCCCCCTGGAGCTGACCCGGGAGATCGCCGAGGAGCGCGGCGTCCGCGTCGACGAGGGCGGCTTCACCGCCCAGCTGGAGGCCCAGCGCGCCCGGGCCCGCGCGGCCCGCCGCACCTACGGGTACCTGGGCAGCGGCAACGAGGAGAGCCTGGCCGAGGCGATGGCCGGCCTGCGGTCGGACTTCGTGGGCTACGACGAGCCGGTGGCTGAGGCCCGGGTGCTGGCCATCGTCGCCGGCGCCGAGCGGGTCTCGTGGGTGGATCGGGAGCAGGAGGCGCTGGTCGTGCTCGACCGCACGCCCTTCTACCCCGAGGGGGGCGGTCAGGTGGCCGACACGGGCCAGTTGCGCTGGCCGGGCGGCAGCGCCCGGGTGGTCGACGTCCAGCGCCCGCTGGCCGACGTCATCGTCCACCGGGTCCGGGTGGAACAGGGGCGGCTGGCCGAGGGCGACCGGGTGGTTGCGGCCATCGACCGCGAGCGCCGGATGGGCGCGGCCCGGCATCACACCGCTACCCACTTGCTGCACCGGGCCCTGCGCGCCGTGCTCGGTGAGCACGCCATGCAGGCGGGCTCGCTGGTGGCGCCCGATCGGCTGCGCTTCGACTTCAACCACTTCGAGCCGCTGAGCCTGGAGCAGATCGAAGCCCTGGAGCGGGAGATCAACCGCCGCGTGCTGGAGGACCTGCCCGTGGTGGCTGTGCAGACCACCGTGGAGGAGGCGCTGGCGCGGGGCGCCATGGCCCTCTTCGGTGAGAAGTACGGCGAGCGGGTTCGGATGATCGACATCGGCGACGGTTACAGCCGGGAGCTGTGCGGCGGCACCCACGTGCGCCACACCGGAGAGGTCGGCCTCGTGCACATCGTCGCCGAGGAGAGCGTGGCGGCCGGCGTGCGCCGCATCGAGGCGGTGGCGGGCGAGGCGGCGCTCGACTACCTGCTGACCCGCGAGCGGCAGATCCGGGAGCTGGGCTCCCGGCTGCAGGTGTCGCCGGCGGAGCTGGGCCGTCAGGTGGAGCGCCTGGTGCAGCAAGCCCGTGCGGCTCAGCAGGAGGCGGAGGCGCTCAGGGCGCGCCTGATGAGCCGCTACGCCGACGAGATGCTGGCGCGGGCCGAGGCGGTGGGGCCGGCCAAGCTGGTGGTCGCCCGCCTCGAGGGGCTGGACGCGCCGGCCCTGCGGGCGTTGGGCGATCGCCTGAGGGAGGCGCTGGGCCCGTCGGTGGTCTTCCTGGCCAGCCCGGTCGACGGCAAGGTGCTCTTCGTCTCGATGACGACGTCCGACCTGGCCCGCCGGGGCATCCACGCCGGCGAGATCGTGCGCGTGGCCGCCCGCGCGGCCGGCGGCGACGGGGGCGGGCGGCCGGAGATGGCGCAGGCGGGCGCGCGGGACCCGGCGAAGATCGACGAGGCGCTGGCGGCGGCGGCACGTCGGGCGCGGGAGATGCTGCTGCAGGCGTCGTAGTGTGGGGCGGGCCGCCGCGCGCGGCCGAGTCGGTCTCGGAGGTAAGGGTGAGCGCGGTGCGAGAGGCCAACCCGACGCCGCATCCGGAGCGCAAGGCGCTCGACGACCAGGCCACCGTCCGGTTTCGGGTGGAGGAGCCCGGCCCGCGCCGGGCGGCCCGTGTACTGCGCCAGGTTTACCAGGCCCTGGTGGAGAAGGGCTATCACCCCACCAGCCAGCTGGTGGGGTACCTGCTGTCGGGAGACCCCACCTACATCACCAGCCACCGCAACGCGCGCAGCCTCATCCGCACCGTCGAGCGAGACGAGCTGCTGGAGGAGATCATCGAGCACTACGTCAACTGCCCGGAGAATCGCCCGTCGTGACCACGGTCCGCCTCGGTCGGGCTGCGGTGTGGACGAGGCCGTGAGGGAGCAGGGGGGGCGCATCCTGGCCCTGGATGTGGGCGAGCGCCGCATCGGGGTGGCCATCACCGACCCGACCGGCGCCACGGCGCAGCCCCTGCAGACGGTGGTGCGGACGGGCCAGGACGGCGGGCTGACGCGACTCGTGGCCATGATCCGACGGTATGACGTGAAGGAGGTGGTGGTGGGGCTGCCAACACGTACCGGTGGCGAGGAGGGCCCTGAAGCCCGTCGGGTGAGGGCCTTCGCCCGGCGGCTCCGGAGTCTGACCGGCGTGCCGGTCGTCTTCGTCGACGAGCGGTACAGCACCCAAGAGGCCGAACGGATCTTGCTGGCGGCGGACCTCTCCCGAGGCCGTCGCCGGAAGGTGCTCGACCACGTGGCGGCAGCCATCGTCTTGGACACCTACCTGGCCCGGCGCCGGGTAGGGGCAGGGCAGGGTGAGGCACCCTAGCGTAGGCGAGGCCCCTTCAGGTGTGCAGGGTGGAAAGGATGGGATGCCACGTGGCGGACGAGGAGCGCGAGGGTCTGTTCGCCGACGCGGACGAGGACCGGATCACGCTGGTGGATGACGAGGGACACGAGCACGAGTTCACGCTGGTGGACGTGGTCGAGGTCGACCGGCGACGCTATGCGGTCCTGTTGCCGGAGGAGGATCCCGAGGAGGGCGCCTACGTCTTCCGGCTGGACCGGGACGCGGACGGCGAGGAGATCCTGGTCAACGTCGAGGACGACGACGAGTTCGACCGGGTGGTGCACGCCCTGGAGGAGCAGGGCGACGAGGAGCTGGACCAAAAGTTCGACGACGAAGAGGACGACGACTCGGGCGACCGTCGCGCCTGATCGTCGACCAGGCCGCGGGCACGGTGGTGGCCGCCTCGGGCGGACCACCCGCCCGGGCCCGAGACCGGGGGGTGTGGGGGTGAGCACGCTCGGCCAGAGGGCGGCCACGCTCCGCGTGGGGCGCGTCGCCGGGATCGCGCTGGCCATGGGGGCTCTGGCGGCCACGACGGCGGGCATTGCCGCGACCGCCTATCTGATGCCGGTGGAGACGGGGCCGCTGGTTGCGCCCGTCGTCGTCGAGGTGCCGGCGGGCTCGACGGCCGCGGCGGTGGGGGAGCTGCTGGAGCGACAAGGCCTGATCCGGTCGGCCCTCCTCTTTCGGGTGATGGCGCGCCTGGAGGGGCTCGATGGCTCGCTCCAGGCGGGGTACTACCGGCTCCGGCCCGACATGCGCCTGCAGGAGGTCCTGCGGATGATGGCGCGCGGCGCGGTGGCGGTCGAGCAGGTGACCATCCCGGAGGGGGCCACCATCCGCACCATCGCCGCTCAGCTCCAGCGCCGGGGCCTGGTGGATGCCGAGCGCTTCATCGAGTTGGCCTCGGACGACACGTGGCTGCTGGGTGAGCAGCGCAGCATCCCCAAGCCGCCGGGGAGCCTGGAGGGCTACCTCTTCCCCGATACGTACCGGTTCGAGGTCGGTCAGGGCGAGGCGTCCATCATCCAGAAGATGGTGGCCCGCTTCGCCGAGAAGGTGCTGCCCGTCTACGAAGAGCTCGGCGAGGAGAGCGGCCTGAGCCTCCACGAAGCCATCACGTTGGCCTCCATCATCGAGAAGGAGGCCATGCGCGACAGCGAGCGGCCGCTGATCTCGTCGGTCTTCCACAACCGACTGCGCCTGGGTCAGCCGCTGCAGGCGGACCCGACGCTGATGTACGTGCTGGACCCGGCGCCGCGCAAGCTCTACAACAAGCACCTGGCCATCGATTCGCCGTACAACACCTACCGGTACCGGGGGCTGCCCCCCACGCCCATCGCCAGCCCGGGCCTCGCCTCCATCCGGGCGGCGCTGGCGCCGGCCGACACGCCCTACCTGTATTTCGTGGCCAGGGGAGACGGCACCCACATCTTCAGCCGGACCTTCCAGGAGCACGTCCGGGCCCGCCAGCAGGTCCGCCTCTGAGCGACGGGCCGCAGGATCAGCCTCGAGGACCAGCACCCGATGCCCGCGCCTCCCATACGATAGGGAGGCGTTCCTTTCGGGGGGGTCACGGCTTGTACGTCGTCGCTGCTCTGGTGGAGCTGGCGGCCTCGGTCCTGCGGGAGCTGGTCTGGCTGGCGGGTTACGTCGGGGGCGAGGGCTCCTTTCCTCTGCCCCTCGACGAGCCGGAGGAGGCCCGGCTGGTGCAGGCCATGCTCCAGGGGGATCGTCGGGCTCGTAACACCTTGGTCGAGCACAACCTCCGCCTGGTCGCGCACCTGGTCAAGAAGTTCGAGTCGTCCGGCGAGGACGTCGAGGACCTGATCTCCATCGGCACCATCGGCCTCATCAAGGCCATCAACACCTTCGACCCGTCGCGCAAGACGCGCCTGGCCACCTACGCGGCCAAGTGCATCGAAAACGAGATCCTGATGCACCTGCGGGCCTGCCGCAAGACCCGGGGCGAGGCACTCCTCTACGATCCCATCGGCTCTGACGGAGAGGGCAACGAGGTGACCCTCATCGACGTGCTGGGCACCGATCAGGACATGGTGAGCGAACAGGTCGAGGCATCCCTGGAGCGTGACCGGCTGCGGCGCACCCTGGGCACATTGAGCCGCCGCGAGCGGTGGGTGTTGCAAATGCGCTACGGTCTGGTCGACGGTATCCGCAAGACCCAACGCGACATCTCCCAGTCGCTGGGTATCTCGCGGTCGTACGTCTCCCGCATCGAGAAGCGGGCACTGACCAAGCTGTACCACCAGCTGGCCAACGGCTGACGGCACCCGTCGTCCAGGGCCGAGGCCTACGCTATAATAGGGCCACTATGGGCATACCGGCCGCGGAGGGCCGCCGCGACCAGGGCGGACGGCTCCGGGTGCCCTGGCGCCTGCTGGTGCCCGACCTGTGGGTGCCGGGGGGCGACGCCATCGACCTCGCGTCGCTCCTGGCCTGCGGCATCCGGTGCCTGCTGGTGGACGTCGACAACACCCTGGCGCCGTGGGGCCAGGCCCGGCTCGACGTGCAGGCGTGGCAGTTCGTGCGAAGAGCCAGGGAGTCGGGGCTGCGGGTCGTCATCCTCTCCAACGCCTCGCCCGCGCGCCGGGCGTGGGTGGCCAAGCTCCTGGGGGTGCCGGTGGCCCCTCGAGGCTTCAAGCCCTGGCCCGGCTCCTTCGTGCGAGCGGCGGCGCTGGTGGGGTGCCGGCCCCACGAGACGGCTGCCGTGGGCGATCAGCTCTGGACCGACGTGCTGGGCGCCAAGCTGGCCGGCATGCGCGCGATCCTGGTCGACCCGTTGGACGAGCGGGAGCACGCCCTGACCCGGCTGGGTCGGCGAGTGGAGCGGTGGCTGCTGCGGCGCATGGTGCGAAGCGGATGGGTGCCGGCCGAGAGGCTCTCGGCTCGGTTGGCCCGGCGGAGCCGGGCTTAGGAGAGGGTCGGAGGGCCGTTGCTGCGCTTCTTGACGGCGGGGGAGTCGCACGGGCCGGGGCTGTGCGTCATCGTGGAGGGGCTGCCAGCGGGGCTACCGCTCGAGGCCGAGGCCATCGACCACCAGTTGCGGCGGCGGCAGGTCGGACACGGCAGCGGACGGCGCATGCAGATCGAGACGGACCGGGTGGAGATCCTCTCCGGCGTCCGCCACGGTCTCACCCTGGGCAGCCCGGTCGCCATGCGGATCGCCAACCGAGACTTCGAACGATGGCGACGGGCCATGGACCCGGCTCCGGCGGTGGGCCCCCTGCCCACCGACGGCGACTGGCGGCTGCGCCCGGTGACCCGTCCCCGACCGGGTCACGCCGACCTGGCCGGGGCGCTCAAGTACGGCTTCGACGACATCCGCAACGTCCTGGAGCGGGCCTCCGCCCGCGAGACGGCGGCCCGGGTGGCGGCGGGAGCGGTGGCGCGGCGGCTGCTGGAGTCGCTGGGCATCTCCCTCGTGGGCCACGTGGTGGCCATCGGGCCGGTGCGGGCCAACCCGCCCTCGGGCGGCGCCGGGGTCGACTGGCAGGCGCTGGCGAGCCAGGCCGAGGCTTCTCCCGTGCGGTGCGCGGACCCGCTGGCGGCGGAGGCCATGATGCGCGCCATCGACGAGGCCCGGGCCCGTGGCGACACCCTGGGAGGGGTCCTGGAGGTGGTGGCCCTCGGGGTGATGCCGGGGCTGGGCAGCTACGTCCACTGGGACCGGCGCCTCGACGGGCGGCTGGCCATGGCCCTGATGAGCATCCCGGGCGTCAAGGGCGTCGAGATCGGGGACGGCTTCTGGGCGGCCACCCAGCCCGGGTCCGCGGTGCACGACCCCATCGCCTTCGGTGACGTGCCGGCCGACCAGTGGGCCGCGGACGCTCGGCGTCGAGGCTTCTGGCGGCCGTCCAACCGGGCAGGCGGGCTCGAGGGTGGCGTCACCACCGGCCAGCCGGTGGTGGTGCGGGCGGCCATGAAGCCCCTCTCGACCCTGATGCAGCCCCTGGGCACCGTCGACCTGCGCACGCGAGAGCCGGCCGAGGCCGCCGTGGAGCGCAGCGACGTCTGCGCCGTACCACGTGCCGTGGTCGTGGCGGAGGCCATGGTGGCCTGGGTGCTGGCGGAGGCCGTGGTGGACAAGTTCGGAGGCGACACGCTCCAGGATCTGGCCGGCGCCGTCGAGGCTTACCGGTGCCGCCTGGCCCGTACCGGGGGTCCGACATGAGCGCCAATCTGTACCTGACCGGTTTCATGGGCAGCGGCAAGAGCAGCGTGGGCCGGCGGCTGGCCGACGCCATGCGACGGACCTTCGTCGACATGGATGTCGAGATCGAGGTCCGCGAGGGCCGACCCATCGCGGACATCTTCCGGCGAGACGGCGAGGCCTACTTCCGTGAGTGCGAGCAAGCGCTCCTGGCGGAGCTGGCCGCGCGCGACGACCTGGTGGTGGCCACCGGCGGTGGCATCGTGGAGTCCCCGGCCAACCGGACGCGCATGGCCGAGAGCGGGGAGGTCGTCTGGCTCTACCAGGACCTGACCCGAGCCGTCGAGCGGGCGATGGCGCAGGGGATCGCCAGGCCCCTGCTGGGCGAGTCGGCCGATACCGCCTTCGAGCGGGCGCAGGCCCTCTGGAAGCGGCGCCAGTGGTGGTACGCCGAGGCTCCCGTCTGGGTCGACGCCCGCGACGGCACGCCCGCCGAGGTCGCCTCGCGGGTGCTGGATGCCCGACGGTGGCGGCAGGTGGGCCCCGTGGCGGGTTGGGTGCTGACGGGAGGCCGCGCCTGTCCTGTGCTGGTGGGCCACGGGCTGGTGGAGCACCTCGACGCCGTGGTGACGTTGCTGGCCGAGCGCGATCGCCTCGGCGGGAGTGCCCTGGTGGTGACGGACCGGGCGGTACGCGACGTCGGCCAGAGGGCGGCCCGGGCGCTGGGGCGGGTGGGCTGGCGGACGGCTCTCGCGGAGGTGGGCCCCGGCGAGTCGGCCAAGCGTCTGGAGCAGCTCGCGGCGCTCTACCGCGAGGCGGTGCACGCCGGGGTGGACCGGCACGGGCTGGTGGTGGCCGTGGGGGGCGGGGCGACGCTGGACGTGGCCGGCTTCATGGCGGCCACGTACATGCGCGGCGTGGCCTGGGTGGGGGTGCCGACGACGCTGCTGGCGCAGGTCGACGCCGGCATCGGCGGCAAGACTGCCGTCAACGTTCCCGAGGCCAAGAATCTGGTGGGCGCCTTTCACCAGCCCCTGGCCGTACTGGCCGACCTGGACGCCCTGGCCACCTTGCCAGCGAAGGAGCTGGCCTCTGGCATGGCGGAGGTGATCAAGCACGGTCTGGTAGGGGACGCGCGGTTGTGGGAGCGCCTGGTGCGGGATGAGCCCCCATCCGGCGCCGCGGGCCGGCCGGGTGCCGCTGCGGAGATGGCTTCGGTCGTGGCCCGGGCCGCCGCGGTCAAGGCTCTGGTGGTCTCGGAGGATCCGACCGAGCGGGGGCGCCGCATCGTGCTCAACTTCGGACACACCACCGGGCATGCCCTGGAGGCCGCCGGAGGCTTCGCACGATGGTCGCACGGCGAGGCCGTGGCCATCGGAATGGTGACGGCCGCGATGCTCTCGGCCCGGTTGGGGTTACTGCGGGCCCCCGCCCTGGTCGAGCAGCTGCGTGCGACGCTGCGCCGCCATGGACTCCCGGTGGACGCGGGCCCTCGCCCGCCCGATGCGGGCCGGCTGTGGGAGCTCATGAGCGCCGACAAGAAGCGCCAGGCGGGCCGACGCCGGTGGGTGCTCCTGGAGGCACCGGGCGAGGCGGTGGTCAGCGAGGCGGTGGACCTCGCCCTCTTCGACTCCGTCTGGCGCGAGCAGCACCGAGGCGGGGAGGCGTCGTCGGCGTGATCCGCGTGCTGGTCATCCACGGCCCCAACCTGGACCGGCTGGGCGAGCGAGAGCCCCACATTTATGGCCGCCAGAGCCTGGCCGACATCGACGCGCGGCTGGCGGAGGAGGCCAAACGGTTGGGCGTCCAGCTGGAGTCCATGCAGAGCAACCACGAGGGCGCCATCGTCGACGCCCTCTCGGGAGCGGTGGGGCGCTTCGATGCGGTCGTCATCAACCCGGCCGCGTACAGCCACTACAGCCTGGCCATCCGCGACGCCCTGGCGGCCCTGCCGCTGGTGCGCATCGAGGTGCACCTGAGCAACGTCTTCGCCCGCGAGGGCTTCCGCCAGCGCATGGTGACGGCCGGCGCCTGCTCGGGCGTGATCCTGGGCTTCGGCAGCGAAAGCTACGTACTGGCGCTCCGGGCTGCAGTCGAGATGGTGCGCCGGCAGGAGAGGAACGGGGGATCCACGTAATGGAAGGGGCCGGAGGTGTGAGCGTGCAGGAGATCGAGCGGCGGGTGGCCGCTATGCGACGCAAGCTGCAGGAGGCCGAGTTGGACGCGCTGGCGGTCGTGCACGGGCCCAACCGCCGCTATCTGTCGGGACTGGCCAGCAGCGCCGGCGTGGCCCTCATCACCCGGAGCGATGCCCACCCTCCCACGCTCCTGGTCGACTCCCGCTACACCGAGCAGGCCCGGCAGCAAGCCCCGGGCTACCGGGTCGTCCAGCACGGCGACTACCTGTGGGACACCCTGCGCGAAGTGCTGGAGTCGTACGGCATCCGCAGCGTCGGCTTCGAGTCGGAGCACATGTCGTACCGGCAGGTGACCCGCTGGCAGGAGGCCATCCCCGGCGTGCGCTGGGTGCCCGTCGAGCAGCAGGTGGAGTCCCTCCGGGCCGTCAAGTCGCCGGGCGAGCTGGAGCTGCTGCGCCGGGCGGTGCGCATCGCCGACGAGGCCTTCGCCGCGGTGGTGCCGGCCCTCCGGCCCGGCATGACCGAGCGCGAGGTGGCCTGGCGGCTCGAGGCCTACATGCGCGAGCACGGCGCCGAGGGCATGGCCTTCGACGTCATCGTCGGCTCCGGCCCCAACGCCGCCCTGCCTCATGCCTCCCCGGGCGAACGGCGGCTGCAGGCGGGCGACACCGTGGTGCTCGACTTCGGCTGCGTCTACGCGGGCTACCACTCCGACATGACCCGCACCGTGATCATGGGTCCCACCGTCGAGCCCAGGGCCCGGGAGATCTACGACCTCGTGCTGAGGGCCCAGCGGGCCGGGATCGAGGCCGTCCGCCCGGGCGCGACGGGCCGGGAGGTGGACGCGGCCGCGCGCCAGGTGATCGAGGCGGCGGGGCTGGGGGAGCTGTTTGGGCACGGGCTGGGCCACGGGGTGGGGCTCGAGGTGCACGAGCCCATCCCCCGCCTCTCCCGGGTCTCGGACACGGTCTTGCAACCGGGCATGGTGACCAGCGTCGAGCCGGGCGTCTACGTCCCGGGTTGGGGCGGCGTCCGCATCGAGGACCTGGTGCTCGTCACCGAGACGGGCTGCGAGATCCTGACCGCCTCGCCCAAGGACCTAATCGTGGTGGGTAGCTGACCCGAGCGAAGGGGTGCCGTCACGTGATATCCGTCAACGATCTCCGTCCCGGGCTGACCATCGAGGTCGACGGCGAGGTCTGGAGCGTGGTGGAGTTCCTCCACGTCAAGCCGGGCAAGGGCGCGGCCTTCGTCCGGACCAAGCTGAAGAACGTCAAGACCGGCAACGTCATCGAGCGCACGTTCAAGGCGGGCGAGCGCGTCAACCGGGCGCACGTCGAGACCCGGGAGATGCAGTTCCTTTACCACAGCGGGCCCGAGTGGCACTTCATGGACACCCAGACCTACGAGCAGGTGGCCATCCAGGAGGCCAACCTGGGCGACGCCCCCAAGTACCTCAAGGAGAACGACGTCATCCTCATCCAGTTCTACGAGGGGCAGCCCATCGGGGTGGAGCTGCCCACCTTCGTCGAGCTCAAGGTGGTCGAGACCGAGCCGGGCGTGAGGGGCGACACGGCCCAGGGCGGCTCCAAGCCGGCGCGGGTCGAGACGGGCCTGGTGGTGCAGGTGCCGCTCTTCATCGAGGTCGGCGACGTCATCCGGGTCGATACCCGCACGGGCGAGTACCTCTCCCGCGCATAAGC
>SPLK01000532.1_pt1 | contig 10406 bp, 9 predicted proteins | sample 2456111 | NCBI WGS metagenome assembly SPLK01 (sample SAMN11156906, study PRJNA527647) | hot springs metagenome | biome: Geothermal region; feature: Hot spring; material: tree branch in hot spring; isolation source: hot spring sediment rich in lignocellulosic material ... | reverse complement strand
CTGGTGCTGACCGGCGTGACGGGCCCGGACCTCGTCGCCTCGGCACCCGAGCCGTGGCGGCCGGACCTGGTGTTGGACAGCATCGATCAGCTGGTGAGGCCGTAGGGTGGCGTGGCTTCAGGGGCGCAGAGACCAGAGCCCGGCAGCGCTGGTCGAGACCGCGACGACGGGGCTCGAGAGGACGTACCGCAGCTCGTCCGGGCTCTGCACGAGCCCTCCGGCGATGACGGGAGGCAGTTCACGAAATGGGATGCGAGCCTGGATGGCGGGCACGATGAGGGCCGGCATGATCTCCACGGCGTCGGGCCGGGTGCCCCGGACGACGGAGACGGCAGTGGATAGCGACGCCGAATCCAGCAGGAAGACTCGCTGGATGGCCAGCAACCCCACGCGCCGCGCGTCTCGGATCAGCGCGCTGCGCGTGGTGATGATGCCGTCCACCCCCACCTCCCGGGCCAGCAGCTCCACGCCGGCGGCGTCCTTGCCCACCCCCTCCACCAGATCCAGATGGGCGAAGGTGTACCGACCCAGGTGGCGGCACGTCTGGGCGATGGCCCGCAGCTCGAAGATGGTGCAGTTGAGGACGAAGACGACGCCGACGTCGGTGCGCTCCAGGCCGGCCAGGTCGTCGGCGCCGCGGACGGCGGCGATGATCCGGGTGCGACGGACCACCTCGAGCCACGATGGCCGCTGGTCGGTGGGTCGATGGGTGTTTACAGGCATGTCGCTCCCTCGCCGGCTCACGTTTCGGTGCGGGAGCCCGGGCCCCTTCCCCGGAGCGTCGCCGCTACCCCGACGGGATCGTCCGAGCGCCCTCGAGCGACGCCGTCGACGAGGAGGGCTCTTGGCATGAGCCGCCTCACTCCGGGCTTGCGTCTGAGGCCCCGCCGCCTGATCACGGGGCAGGTGCTCGGCTACCTCGCCCTCGTGACCCTGACGCTGTCGCTGGGCTGGGTCGTAGCGCGTCAGCGGCAGACCGACATCCCGACCGCCGCGGCGCCGGAGGTCCGCCTCCCCTACGTGATGATGCAACTGGCCTACGCTCTATCCAGCGATGGGGCGACCGACCGGCTCACGCTGGCGCCCCTGGTCGACCTGGGAGGCGCCGGTGGTGCCGTGGGGGCCGTGGGTGTGGGCGTCACGGGCTCCGGAGCGGAGCTGCGCATCCTGGCCATGGGTCTGCCCGAAAGCCCGGACTCGGCTCCCTCGGCACCGGAGTACACGGTCGTCGCCTACCCGGCCGACGGCAGCCCGGTCCCCCTGGGCGCGCTCACCCTCATGACGGCGCAGCGACGGTGGGTCCTGAGCGTCCCCCTCTCCCAGAGGGATCTGCCCGTGCGACGCGTGCTGGTCCTGCGGCGGGGCCAACCCGTCATGCAGGCATCGATGGAGTCGACCGAAGGGAGCGCGGTGCGATGAACGCCGATCTGTCGGCCAGCCTACGCCTCTCGACGCTTCGGGCGATGGCGGAGCGCGACCTCGACATCCTCGTCATCGGCGGAGGCATCACGGGCGCCGGCGTGGCCCTGGACGCGGCGTCTCGGGGCTATCGGGTGGGGCTCGTGGAGCAAGCCGACTTCGCCAGCGGCACCAGCAGCCGCTCGACCAAGCTGGTCCACGGCGGCATCCGGTATCTCCCCCAGCTGGACTTCTCGCTGGTCCGGGAGGCCCTCGTCGAGCGGGCCCGCCTGGTGGCCAACGCGCCGCATCTCGTGCGTCCCCTGCCGTTTCTCGTGCCGTTCTACCAGGGCCTGCGGCGTCCCCTCGGCATCCGGCTGCCCTCACCCGGGCAGCCGCTGCTGCCGCTGGCCATGAACATGGGCCTCTGGCTCTACGACCGGCTGGCGGGTCGGATGGTGCTGATGCGTCACCGCCCGGTGAGCGTCGCGGAGGCGTTGCACCTCTTCCCCCACCTGCGCCGGGACGGCTTGCGCCGGGCCTCGCTCTATTACGATGCCCAAACCGACGATGCTCGCCTGACGGTGGCGGTGCTGCGGACCGCCGCGGCCCACGGGGCCCTCTGCATCAACTACGCTCGTGCAACCGCCCTGGTGCGCGAGGGCGGCCGGGTGAGCGGGGTCGAGGTACAAGACCAGGTCAGCGGAGAGCGTCTCCGCGTCCGCGCCCGGTGGGTGGTCAACGCGACGGGCGTCTGGGCCGGGGAGGTGGCGCGGCTCGCCGGCGCCGGGGGCGCCATCGAGCTGACGCTGAGCAAGGGTGTCCACCTGGTGCTGCCCCGGGAGCTGGTGGGCCTGGGCGATGCGGCGCTGGTGCTGCCCGAGACCGAAGATGGGCGTCTGGCCTTCGTGGTACCGTGGGAGGGGCGGGCCATCCTGGGCACCACCGACACGCCCTATGCCGGCAGCATGGAGGACCCCCCGGTAACCGACGACGACGTGGCGTACCTGCTCCGCCACGCCCGGCGCTTCCTCCACGTCGAGCTCGAGCCCGGCGATCTCGTGGCGGCGTACGCCGGCCTGCGGCCCCTGGTGAGCAGCGGCGGGCGCTCGGCCGACATCTCCCGACGCCATGCGGTGGTGCGGCACGAGCCGGGCTTCGTGAGCATCATCGGCGGTAAGCTGACCACGTACCGCCAGATGGCCCAGGACGTCGTCGACCTCGTCGCCCGGGAGGACGGGATGTCGGCGGACGGCTCCGTCCGTGCTGTCGGCCCCTGCCGCACTGCCCGGCTCCCTTTGGTAGGGGCCCAGTCGCCCGGATCGTGGCCCATGCTCGTGCGTGACGCGGTGCGGGCGGGGCTCTCGCCGGAGCTGGCCGGTCGCCTGCTGCGCCGGTATGGCTCCGAGATGGAGCGCATCCTGGCACTGATCCACGATGACCCCTCCCTGGCGCGACCCCTTGCTCCCGATGTCCCCTGCATCGGGGCGGAGGTGGTCTACGCCTGCCACGTCACCATGCCGGTCCACCTGGAGGACATGATGGTGCGCCGCCTGCGGCTGGCGCTCCTCGAGCCTCGGGCAGGGGAGCAGGCGGCGCGCTCCGTGGCGGCCCTGATGGCGAGGGCCCTCGAGTGGCCCGCCGACCGGATGGAGGCCGAGCTCGAGCGGTACCGTGCCGTCTCACGCGTCGCCGCCCCGTGAGACGGCACCCTCATCCAGGCGAGCGGGGGGCAGGACGCGGACGACGGCGGGCGAATTTGTGCTTGTGGGCACGAGCACATCATTCGTGATGGAGGTGCTTCTCGAATGACCCCCGAGCCCGTCCGGGCGCTGGATGCCCCGCCCGTGTCGCGGCGCGATCTCCTGGTCGGCACGGGCGCCTTCGCGGCAGGCGCGGCGCTCGCAGCGCTGTTCGGCAGGCCTTCGGTGGCTGGTGCCACCGGGGTCCCGCCCTGGCCATGGCCCTACCGCCCCTTGGATCCCGATACCGTGGCGCAAGCCGGCTACGAGGGTTACTGGCAGGGAGGCTGCATGTATGGCGCCGCCAAGGCCATCATCGGGCAGCTGGCCCAGGTCATCGGCCACCCCTACACGCTGGTGCCGCTCGACATGTTTCGCTACGGCGCGGGCGGCTTCGCCGGGTGGGGGACCCTGTGCGGCGCGCTCAACGGCGCCGGTGCGGCCGTGGCCCTGGTGACCCCCAAGGAGGCGCACAGCCAGATCCTCGGCGAGCTGACCGGCTGGTACACGCAGACCGCCTTTCCCATCTACCGGCCGGTGGGGCAGGGAGCTCTCACCACCAGCGTAGCCGGATCGCCGCTGTGCCACGTCTCGGTCAGCAAGTGGTGCGCCGCGGCCAGGGCGCGGGAGGACTCCCAGGAGCGCAAGGAGCGGTGCGCGCGCCTTACCGGCGACGTGGCTGCCCAGGCCACCCGCCTGCTCAACGCCTATCACCAGGGCACCTTCGCTCCGGCCTTCGCCCTCTCTCCGGAGACGGCGGGCTGCCTCGACTGCCACGGCGCGGCGGGCATGAGCGACACCCTGGGCAAGATGGAGTGCGTCGACTGCCACACCTCCCATACGTGATCGAGACCGACCGAGGATGCGGGGCCGCTCCGTGCTCGTTGGGGCAGGGCCGGCCCCATCGGTCCCTTCCTCCCCGCCACGATTGCGGCTAAGGTTGAGGAGGGAGGGCCTCACCCGACCATGACGAAGCGGTCTCCCCGGCTCCCCGACGCCTTCGTGGAGCGCCTGTACGCCGCCTTTCCCCCGGCACGGGTAGAGCAGATCCTGGCCGGCATGCGCCGTCCTCGCCCGGTCACGCTCCGGGTCAATACCCTCAAGACCGACGTCCGCTCGCTGATGGCGCACCTGCAGCAGGCCCGCATCAAGGTGGACCGCGTGGCCTGGCACCCCGAGGCCCTGGTGGTCAAGGATGCGCGGGAGCGGGATCTGGCGGCCTTGCCTGGGTACGAGCAGGGCCTCTTCTACCTCCAAAGCCTCTCGAGCATGCTGCCGCCCCTGGCGCTGGCGCCGCAGCCCGGCGAGCGCGTGCTGGACCTGGCGGCGGCCCCCGGCAGCAAGACGACGCAGATGGCAGCCATGATGGACAACCGCGGCTACATCCTGGCCAACGACGCCAACCCGGTGAGAGCCGAGCGCTTGCGCTTCAACCTGTCCCGGCAGGGCGTCGCCATCGCCGAGGTGAGCGTGCACGACGGGCGCCGCGTCGGGGGGAGGCTGGGCCCGGTCTTCGACCGGGTGCTGCTGGACGCCCCGTGCAGCGGGGAGGGACGCTTCGTGGAGGGCGATCCCCGCACCCACCGGCACTGGTCCGAGCAACTCGTACGCCGCATGGTGGCGCTCCAGCGCCGATTGCTGGCCAGTGCCCTGCGGGCCACCCGTCCGGGCGGCGTGGTCGTCTATGCGACGTGTACCCTCAACCCCGACGAGAACGAAGGGGTCGTCGACTGGGCGTTGAAGCGCTACGGCAAGGCCCTCGAGGTGCTGCCCGTCGCGTTGGACGTGCCCGGCCGCTGGGAGGGTCTCACGGAGGTCGGTGGGGTGTCGTTGCACCCCTCGTTGCGCCTCGCGGTGCGGATCCCGCCCTCCCCGACCATGGAGGGCTTCTTCGTGTGCAAGCTACGGGTGCGAGAAGGAGGAGAGCCATGGCAGGCGAGCAGTCGGCCGTCTACGTGATCACGGGTGGAGCCGGAGGGATGGGGATCGCTTGCGCCCGCCGGCTGGGCCGCCGGGGGCGGGTGTTGTTGTCGGACGTGGCCGAGAGCCGACTGGCCGAGATCGCCGCAGAGCTCTCGGCGACCGGCATCCAGGTAGAGACCCGCGTGGCGGACGTGGCCGACCCGGCGGCGGTCCGGGCCCTGGCGGAGGCCGCGGCCGGGCTCGGTCCCCTGGCCGCGCTCGTCCACACGGCCGGGCTGTCGCCCACCATGGCCAGCTGGCGGCGCGTCATGGAGGTGGACCTGGTCGGCACGGCCCTGCTGATCGAGGCCTTCCGCCCGCTGGCGCGCCCGGGCTCGGTAGCCGTCTGCATCAGCTCCATCGCCGGTCACCTCCAGCCCCCGGCGCCGCCTGAGCTCATGGAGGCCCTCGACGCCCCGCTGGCCGAGGGTTTCCTGCAGCGCATCGCCCCCCACTTCGAGGGAAGGCCCGACGCACCCAGCCTCGCCTACGGGTGGGCCAAGCAGGCCGTCATCCGGCTGGTCGAGCGGGAGGCGGCGGCCTGGGGCAGACAGGGCGCCCGCATCGTCTCGTTGTCGCCCGGCATCATCCGCACGCCCATGGCCGAGCAGGAGTTCAAGGTGCAGCCGCAGATGGCCCAGATGGTGCGCCTCACGCCCCTCGCCCGCATCGGCGAGCCCGACGAGATCGCGTCGGCGGTGGAGTTCCTGGTCGGCGAGGGCGCCTCGTACATCACCGGGTGCGACCTGCGGGTCGACGGGGGCACGACGGCCGCCATGCGCCACCTGTCCTGAGACGTGATGCTCCGGCGCCTGGCCTCGGCACCGCATGCCGGCCAGGCGCCGGCCGCCCTACGGGTTGGTCGCCTCCGATATGGCCGCCGCCTCTCGGAAAGACTCCTTCAAGGCGGCGTACAGCGACCGGAAGATGCGATAGCGGGCTCGATAGTCGTCAGAGGCCTCGCCGGGCTCCACGGTCTCGACCGGCGCGACGGACGTGTCGGAGGCTTCGGCCACGTTGGGCCATATCCCGACGCCAGCACCGGCCAGCAGCGCCGCCCCGTAGGCTGGCCCTTCGTCGACGTTGAGCCGGGCGATGGGCACGCCGAGCACGTCGGCCAGGATCCGCCGCCACAGAGGGCTCTTGCCTCCCCCGCCGATGGCTCGCAGCTCCTTCACCTCGATCCCCATCTCCCGGAAGACTTCGAGGCTGTCGCGCAGCCCGAAGGCCACCCCTTCGAGCACGGAGCGGATCAGGTCGGCCCGGCTGTGCGCGGCGCTCAGCCCGAACCAGACGCCCCGAGCGTACGGGTCGGCGTGCGGCGTGCGTTCGCCGTTGAGATAGGGCAGGAACCACAACCCCCGAGCTCCCGGCGGACTGGTGGCCGCCTCCCGGGTCAGCAGGTCGTAGGCATCCATCCCGGTCAGCTCCGCGACCGCCCGCTCCGCCTGGCCCAGGTGGTCGCGAACCCAACGCAGGCTCAGACCCGCCGCCAACATGACGCCCATCACGTACCACGCGCCCGGCACGGCGTGGTTGAAGGTGTGGACCCGCCCGCCGCCGTCCCGTCTCGGGGTGGCGGCGAAGCTGACGATGACCCCTGACGAGCCGATGCTGACGTGGGCCCGGCCCGGCCGCACCACGCCGGCCCCCACCGCCCCGCACGCGTTATCAGCGCCCCCCGCCACCAGGGGCGTGCCCGCGGGCAGCCCGGTCTCCTCGGCGGCTCGGGCGGTGAGGCGGCCCGCCACGTCGACGGAGCGCACCACCGGCGGCAGCTGGTCGGGACGCAAGCCCACCACCTCCAGCACCTCCGGTGCCCAGACGCCCCGCTCCACGTCGAACATCGCCGATCCCGCCGCGTCCGATACCTCCGTCGCCAGCTCGCCGGTGAGGCGGTAGCGCACGTAGTCCTTGGGCAACAGCACCGAGGCGATCCGGTCGAAGTGGGCCGGCTCGTGGCGGCGCAGCCAGAGCACCTTGGGGGCGGTAAAGCCTTCCATGGCGGGGCTGCCGGCGATGGCGACCATGCGCTGCCGCCCCACGGCCTCGTTGATGGCGCGCACCTCCTCGGCGGTGCGCACGTCGCACCAGAGCAGGGGCCGACGGATGACCTGGCCGCTCCTGTCCACGAAGACCGAGCCGTGCATCTGGCCCGAGAAGCTGACGGCGGCCACCTGGTCGCCCCGGATCCCCCCCTGCGCCACCACCTTGCGGATCCCGCGGACCGTGGCCTGGTACCATGCCTCGGGCTCCTGCTCCGCCCAGCCCGGCCTCGGCGCCAGCAGGGGATACTCGTCAAACGCGCCGGCCACGACGCGCCCCCGCTCGTCGACCAGCAGCGTCTTGGCCCCGGTCGTCCCTACGTCGACCCCGATCACGTATCGCAGCATAGTGCCGACCCCCACCCCGTCCGGTCGTCTCGGCGGCAGGCGGCCCCGACTGCCCGACCTAGCGCCGCCTCAGTTGATCGATCATGATGGCCACGATGATGACCGCCCCGATGGCCGCGGGCTGCCAGTAGGCGGGAAAGCCCATCAGCACCAACCCGTTTCGGATCACCTGCATGATGGCCGCCCCGATGAGCACCCCCAGGATGCTCCCCTCTCCGCCCATCAGGCTCGTTCCGCCGATGACGGCCGCCGCGATCACGTCGAGCTCGTAGCCTAAAGCTGCCGTAGGCGCCGCCACACCCAGGCGGGCCGTCATGAGGATGCCGCCCATCGCGCTCAGCACGCCGCTCAGGGAGTAGACCAGCAGCTTGATCCGCCGCACGTCGATGCCGGCGAGGGCGGCCGCCTGCTCGTTGCCGCCGACCGCGTAAATGTGGTAGCCCCAGACGGTCCGCGTCAGGAAGAGGTGACACAGGACCGCCAGCGCCACCATGATGACGACGGGCAGGGGGATGAGCCACGGCCCCACCGGGATGTCGTACTGCCCGAGCCGGTTGAAGGAAGCCGGCAAGCCCCGCACGGGCCATCCCCCTGTCAGCCCGTAGGCGAACCCTCGCGCGATGCTCATCGTGCCGAGGGTGGCGATGAAGGGAGGCAGACGGCCCCAGGCGACGAGGCCCCCGTTGAGCGCGCCCACCAGCCACCCGGTCATCAGGCCCGCCAGCACGGCCTCGGCCGTCGAGCGACCGGCCTGCAGGGCCATCGCCGAGGCCAGCCCGGCGACGGCCATGACCGATCCCACGGACAGGTCGATACCCGCCGTGATGATGACCATGGCGACGCCGAAGGCCGAGATGGCGATCCACGAGAAGGCCCGCAACACGTTGAAGATGTTGGTGCTCGTCAGGAACTGCGGCGCCCGCAGGGCCAACAGCACGGACATGACGAGGAGGATGGCGAGGATCCCGAGCTCTTGCATGCGCAAGAAGGCGACGCCCCTCCTGGGCCCGGTGACGTTGGCCTGGACGGAGGGCTCCATGGCGCGTTACCCCTTCCGACGGATGGCAACTTCCTGCCCGGTCGCCAGCCACATGATCCGCTCGGGCGTGGCCTCCTCCCGCGGCAGGATGCCGGCGACCCGTCCTCGCCACATGACGAGGATCCGGTGGCTCAGCGCCAGGATCTCGGGCAGCTCCGAGGAGACCAGGATGATGCCGATGCCGCGTGCGGCCAGGGAACGGATCAGGTCGTGCACCTCGGCCTTGGCTCCTACGTCGATGCCCCGCGTCGGCTCGTCGAGGATCAGGACCCGGGGCTCCTGGGCGAGCCAGCGGGCCAGCACCACCTTCTGCTGGTTGCCCCCCGACAGGTACACCACCCGATGAGCCAGGCCGGGCGTGCGGATGCGCAACCGCCTCACCTGCTGCTCGGCCAGCCTCGCCAGCCTCCGCCGGTCGAGGCGAAGGCCGCCCAGGCTGGCCAGTCTGCGCAACGACGGAAGGGCGACGTTGTCCTCGACGCTCATCTTGAGGATCAGGCCCTGGTGCTGGCGGTCCTCCGGCACCAGCACGATACCGGCCTCGATGGCCTGCCGCGGCGATCGAATGGTCAACGGGCGGCCTTCCAGCAGCACGCTGCCCCCATCCGCCCGGTCGGCCCCAAACAGCAGCCGCACCATCTCGGTGCGGCCCGCTCCCATCAGGCCAGCGACCCCCAAGATCTCCCCCCGGTCGAGCGTGAAGTCGACGCCCGCCACCACGCCTCGGCGGGTCAGCCCACGCACCTCCAGCAACGGCTCGCCGCCCACCCCAGGCTGCTGTCCGGAGGGCGACGCCGCCCCCTCGGGCACCTCCCGTCCCACCATCAATCGCACCAGTGCCTGCGGCGACGCCTCCTCTCGTGAGAGCGCGCCCACCCGGCGCCCGTCCCGCAGTACCACCACGCGGTCGGCCACTTGCAGGACCTCCTCAAGCCGGTGGCTGACGAAGACGACCCCGATCCCGCGGGATGCCAGGGCGCGCACGATGCCGAGCAGCCGGCGGACATCCTCCTGACCCAACGACGACGTCGGCTCGTCCATGACGACCAAGCGGGCGTCGAACGCGAGGGCCCGTGCGATCTCGACCATCTGGCGCTGGGCCACCGAGAGGCGCCCGACGGGCGTCACGGGGTCGATGGCGACGCCGAGCTCTCGGAGGACCGCCCGCGTTCGGCGCACCATGGCCGCGAAGTCGACGAGCCCCAGGCGTCCCCGCCATCCGGATCGCCGGGGCTCTCGCCCCAGGAAGACGTTGGCGGCCGCCCCTCGATTGGGTGCCAAATTGAACTCCTGGTAGATGGTAGCGATCCCGAGCACGCGGGCATGGTCCGGCCCCGCGATCTCGACCCCGCGACCCTCGATGAGCACCACGCCTGCATCGCGCCGGTACGCTCCGCTCAAGATCTTGAGGAGGGTCGACTTGCCTGCCCCGTTCTCGCCAACCAGGCCTACCACTTCGCCCGGCGCTACCTCCAGGTCGACCTGGTCCAGCGCCTGGACGCCCGGGAACCGCTTGGAGACCCCCCGCATCTCAAGCCAGAATCCAGAAGAGGACCCTGCCTCACCCATGGCGGCATGCTCCCGTCGTGACCCGGGGGCACCCGGGTCCGGGCGCCCCCCCTTCGGCTTCGGACCTCAGTACGGCGGAGGGAGCGGCTGCGTGAAGTCCTTGGTCTCCCAGGCCCGGATCATCGCGTCCACGTTGCTGGCGGTGACCAGGTCCATCCCGGAGTCGACCCAGTCCGGGAACGTCTTGCCGTGTACCACGTGGTCATAGAGGATTTGAATGGAGTCGTACCCCCAGCCCCAGTACTTCTGGCCGACCAGCCCGTGGAGCAGGCCATCCTTCAGATACTCGAGCTCTACCGGGAG
>SPLK01000530.1_pt1 | contig 10407 bp, 9 predicted proteins | sample 2456111 | NCBI WGS metagenome assembly SPLK01 (sample SAMN11156906, study PRJNA527647) | hot springs metagenome | biome: Geothermal region; feature: Hot spring; material: tree branch in hot spring; isolation source: hot spring sediment rich in lignocellulosic material ... | reverse complement strand
TGCTGGTGCTGGCGGCAGGCGGCGCGGGGACCTGGTGGTGGCTGGCGGCCCGACGAGCCGAAACAAGCGCGGCCGGAGCGGCACGGCCCGCCGGCGGAGCGGTCGTTCGTCGCGAGGCGGGAGCCTTCTCCGAGGAGGAGGGACGGGAGCTTCTGAGGCTCGCGTCGCAGGCAGGGGTACAGGCCGTGCCCGTGCAGCGCGTCGACATCCGCCGCTACGTGGAGGCCACCGGCACCATCACGTCCGAGCGAGACGTGACCCTCTCCTTCGGCGTGGCGGGGCGCGTCAAGGCGGTCCATGTCGGGGTCGGCGACCGGGTGAAGGCGGGCCAGCTGCTGGCCGAGCTGGACGACACATCCCTGCGACTGGCCTACGTGCGGGCGCGCAATGCCTACGAGCAGGCGCGCCTCGAGCAGGGGCCCGCCCAGGTGGAGGAGAGCCGGCTCGCCATGGAGGCGGCGCGCCAGGACCTCGAGGGCGCCCGGTTGGTGGCGCCGTTCGACGGCGTCGTCGTCAGCGTCGACGCGCAGGCGGGCGAGCACGTCTCCGCGTCCCAGACCGTGGTGCGCCTGGTCGACCTTTCGGCGCTCCGGGTGGAGGTGTCGGTGGACGAGGTCGATCTGCCTTACGTGCGGGCGGGCCAGTCGGCGGTCGTCACGGTGCGGGGCTATCCGGACCTCTCGCTGGAGGGCGAGGTGGAGCGGCTCACGCCTGCCGGGCGCGGCCAGGGCGACCTGGTGCTGTTCGACGTCGTGGTGCGGCTGCGGGAGTCCCGTGACGAACTGCTGCCCGGCATGACCGCCACGGCTCGCATCGAGGTGGCACGGGCCGACGACGTGCTGGCCGTGCCCGAGGAGGCCGTGGTGGAGACGGGCGGCCGGGCCCTGGTGAGCCGGGTGGTCGATGGGTCCATCGTGTTGACGCCGGTGGAGCTGGGCGTCAGCGACGGGCGATTCGTCGAGGTGCGCTCGGGCCTCAGCGAGGGCGACCGGGTGCTGGCGACCAACTACGAGGTGTACCGGCGGCTCGCGGGGAGCAGTTCGGGTACGAGCCGGCCTCCGGGGGCGCCGGGCCCGACGTTTCGCATCAATGCGCCGCCGGCGGGGCGATGAGCCGTGATGGGGCATCCAGCGAGCCCTGTGGCGGGCAACGGCGCCGGTACGCCCGCCATCCAGCTGCAGGGCGTCACCAAGGTCTACGGGCGCGGCGAGAGTGCCGTGGTAGCCCTGCGTGACATCAACCTGACCATCGCGCCCGGCGAGTACGTCGCCATCACGGGGCCGTCCGGGTCGGGCAAGTCGACTCTGATGCACCTGCTGGGCTGCCTGGACCGCCCCACATCGGGCAAGATCCTCATCGAGGGGCAGGACGTCACCCGGCTCAGCGAGGCGCGTCTGGCGGCGTTGCGCAACCGGCGCATCGGATTCGTCTTCCAGTCCTTCCACTTGATGCCCCGCGAGACGGTGCTGCGCAACGTCGAGTGGCCCCTCATCTACGCAGGCGTCCCACCGAGTCGGCGGCGGGAGCGCGCGCTCGAGGTGCTGACCCAGGTCGGCATGGCGCACCGGGTGCGGCACCGGCCGCAGGAGCTCTCGGGCGGCGAGCGCCAGCGCGTGGCCATCGCCCGGGCCCTGGTCAATGACCCGGCCTTCATCTTGGCCGACGAGCCCACCGGCAACCTGGACTCGGCCAACGGCGAGCAGGTGCTGGCCCTGCTCGAGGAGCTCAACGCCCAGGGGCGCACGGTGATCCTGGTGACGCATGACATGGGCATCGCCCACCGGGCTCGCCGGTTGATCCGGGTGCGTGACGGCCGGGTGGAGTACGACGGGGGCGTCTCGGCGTCGCAAGAGGGGAGGCGGGCCGTCCCGTGAGGACTCGGGAGCTGATCGGCGTCGCCTTCGGCAGCATCCGGGCGGGCGGGCTCCGGTCCTTCCTGTCGGTGCTGGGGATCGTCATCGGGGTCGCCGCCGTCATCGCCCTGGTCTCCGTGGGGCAGGGGGCGGCGCTCCAGATCCAGTCGCAGCTGACGTCGCTCGGATCCAACCTGCTGACCATCATGCCCTCTGCCCGCACCGCCTCCGGGGGACGGGTCTCGCAGGAGCAGCTGTCGGGGCTCACCATGGAGCTGGCCGACGAGTTGCCCCTCGCGGCGCCGGCCATCACGGCGGCGACGGGCCTGGTGCAGAGCCGGGCGACGTTGGTGGTGGGCGCCAGGAACCTCTCGGTGGGGGTCATGGGGGTGGGCGAGGCCTACGCCTCGCTGCTCAACTACCGTCCCATCGCGGGCCGCTTCGTGCAGCCCCGGGACGGGCGCGAGCGCAGGATGGCCGTTGTGCTGGGGTTCGGCGTGGCCCAGGACCTGTTCGGCGGCGAGGTACCGGTGGGCCATGACATCACCCTGGTCTTTGGCGGGCGCCCCGTCGCAGGGGTGGTCGTGGGGGTCATGGAGCCCAAGGGCGCCCTCTTCTTCGCCAACTTCGACCGGCAGGTCTACGTGCCGGCGGAGACCCTGGTGGCCCGGGGACTGGTGCCCAACCGCATGGGCTCGTACCTCGCCCAGACCAAAGAGGGGGTCGACGTGGACGACGCGGTGGCCCAGGTCACCTTCTTCTTCGATCGCCGGCTCGGCGAGCCGGGCATCGTGCAGGTGGCCAGCCAGCAGGCCCTCCTGGATGCGGTGAGGCAAGCCACCGGCACCATGACCCTGCTGCTGGGGGCCATCGCCGGCATCGCGCTGTTGGTGGGCGGCATCGGCATCATGAACGTGATGCTGGTGGCGGTCGCCGAACGCACCCACGAGATCGGCGTACGCATGGCCATCGGAGCGCGCCGTGCCGACATCCTGCGCCAGTTCCTGGCGGAGTCGACGGCCCTGAGCGTCGTGGGGGGAATCGTGGGGCTGCTGGCCGGATGGGCCGGCGGATGGGCCATGTCGCGGGCCCTGGGCTTCCCCTTCGTCATCTCCAGCCAGTCCGTCGTGCTCGCCATCGGCTTCTCGATGGCGGTGGGCATCTTCTTCGGCATCTATCCGGCCCGGCGAGCCTCACGGCTCGACCCGGTGGAGGCGCTGCGCTACGAGTGAAGATGAGGTGGGTCCTTCGCCAGCAGATCTTCACGATTCCTTCACGGCTTCTCGCGCACGGCCGTGGCAGAGTGGAGGCGGGACGAGCCGTCGCCAGGACGGCCGCTATGGCCAACGAGATAGCCTCTTGAAGGAGGGGGTCGTGAGGAGATGAGCGGCGAGCATCGAGAGAGGCTAGGAAGACGGCGGTGGATGGTGCGGGCTGCCACGCTGGCGTTGACGATGGTCATGGCTTCGATGGTGGTGCTGGCCGCGTCGCCCGACGGATCGTCGGCCGAGCCCGAGCGGCGCATACTGACCCGTCCACGGGCGGGGCTGGCCGCCCTCGAGCTCAGCGCCGAGCAGCTGCAGCAGATCCGTGAGATCCGCGAGAAGGCCTACGAAAAGGCCATCCCAATCCAGGGCGAGCTCTACACGCTGCGCCGACAGCTGGCGTTGGCCCTGCGCGGCACCGAACTGGAAGCCGACCGGGTCAAGGAGCTGGCCGCCCGCATCCACGAGTTGCAGGGAGAGCTCCAGCAAATCCAGCTTCAAATGCTGCTGGACGTCCGCGGGGTGCTGACCGACGAGCAGCTCCGCAAGCTGAGCGTGTACGGTGGCTTCGGGTTCGGCTGGGGCGGAGCCTTGGACGGCCGTCACATGGGCCCAAATGGCAACCTCCGGCTTCACATGATGGGCCGGCGGATGCTCCGCTGAACGGCCGAACCAATCCGTCTTGCCACGAGAGGTCACCGGACAGCACGGCGCCCGGCCTACGGCCGGGCGCCTGTCGTCCTCACTTGGTCTTCTTCTCCGAAGAGGGCTTCTTGCACCCCTTGGCCTTCTTCTCCACGGCCGCGGCACCTCCTCACGGCCGGAGGTCTTCTTCACGGGTGCCGCACCTCCTCTCCGGCAGAGGCCTCGCCGTTGACCGCCTCGTCGCTCTCGGGCCCCGGAGGTCACTCCACGCCCTCGAAGTCGCCCTCGTCTCGCTCGATGCGTGCCACCAGAGGGGGAAGGTCCTCGACATCGACCAGGATGAAGTCGGGCGCCTCGTCCAGGCAGGCCGGCTGGGGAGGAGGGCCGTCGACGGCCACGAGCGCGGTGCTCCACGAACGAGCGTTTCCGAATCGGACGGAGCCCCACGGGTGGGCCCCCACCACGAGCACCGACGTACGCTCGCCCGAGGAGAGGTCGGGCAGCGTCGCCACCTGCTGCAGGTCCGCGGCCCGCTGGATGCGTGGTTCGACATCCGCCGGCAGGGGGAGGGGGATCGCCCCTACCAGCCAGACCCGGCACCAGCGGGCGAGCGCGGTGATGGCGCCAGCCAGGTCATCGGCGGTCACGAACGGTCGATCCGGGGCCACGAGCTCGTCGACAGCGATGATCACGGCGCGGATCCTGGCCACGAGGCGTCGCTCCTCTACTTAGCCCTATAATAACGGTACATGAATAACGGTACATGCCGGGTGGCGCTGCGCGCCGCCCTGAGGAGGCTCCCGGTATCGTGCCCTCTTCGAAGGGCCCTGAGTTCCCCGACAAGATCTGGCTCTCCTGGCGGCAGGAAGGACCGTATCTCGTCCGTGACCAGCACCTGGTCACCCGGGACGACGACCTGCTCGCGCTCTCGAAGGTCCCCATCGGTCGACAGGTGAGAGGGCTTTGCAAGCTGACCCTGGACGAGCTCTCGGCCGTGGTGCCCCCGCCGGTGTATGCCCTGGCCACGCGGATGGCGCGGTCGCTGGTGGAGGGACGTCCGCTGCGACTCGTGGCACGGGATGAGCAGCGCGCCGGGCATAGCCCTCAGGAGGTCTTGGAGGGGGCGCTGGCCCTCTGCCGTGCCGGGCTCGTGGTGGTCTTCCTGCGCAACCCCCGCCGGGCGAGCCCTCAATGGGAGTTGCGACACGCCGAGCTGACCAATTGGGGCAGGGCCATACTGGTCTCGCTGGACGCCGTGCACCTGACGGGGGCGGGGCGTCTGGCGCCGGTCCCTCGTCAGGCTGTCGCTGCGCCCGCCACCAACGGACGAGCGGGCAAGGATGCCGAGCCTTCGGTGCGAGGAGACGGCGACGCCGGTCGAGCCTCCCGGTCCTGATGCCGCCTTGCCCGTGCATGCGATTGCGTGCCCGCTCGTCACCTTCCACAAGGAATGACCACGTCGCTGATCGAAATCGGAAAAAGTCCCGCTTCTGTCTAGCTGGTGGGAGTTCTCGTACATCGCTGGGAGAGGAGATGAGAAAGCGGTGAGAGCGCGGCTCGCACGCGTGGCATGGGGGATCGCCTTGCTGGCAGTCCTCGTGGTGGGGGGCGGCGCCCAGGCGGCCGAGTTCGTCACGATCGCCGCGGGAGGGACCGCGGGCGTCTACTACCCGCTGGGTGGGGCTCTCGCCGAGATCTTCAATCAGCACGTGCCGGGCGTCAACGCGTCGGTCCAGGCGACGGGTGCCTCGGTGGCCAACGTCAACCTGCTGGTACAGCGGCAAGCCGAGCTGGCCCTCATCCAAAACGACATCGCCTTCTACGCGGCCAACGGCACCGAGATGTTCCAGGGGCGCAAGGTCGACGGCCTCCGGGGGATCGCGACGCTGTACCCTGAGGTGATTCAACTGGTGGCGTCGCGGGATTCGGGGATTCGGTCCCTCGACGATCTGCGGGGCAAGCGGGTGGCCGTGGGCGACATCGGCAGCGGCACCGAGGCCAACGCGCGGCAGATCCTGGAGGCGGCGGGGCTCACCTATCGTGACATCGCGGCTCGCCACCTCTCCTTCGCGGAGGCCGCCGCCAACCTGCGCGACGGCCACATCGACGCCGCCTTCGTGACGGCCGGCATCCCCACCGCGGCCATTCAGGACATCGCCGTCCAGCGTGACGTGGTCATCGTGCCCATCAGCGGCGACCTGGTCCGGCGCCTGGCCGAGCGGTATCCCTTCTACACCCAGGTGACCATCCCGGCCGGCACGTACCGGGGCCAGGACCAAGCCGTCGTGACGGTGGCGGTCAAGGCCATGCTGGTGGCGCGGACCGACCTGCCGGAGCAACTGGTCTACCAGCTCACCCGCGCCATGTTCGGCAACCTCCCCCGACTCGCGCAGGCCCACGCCCGGGGGGCCGACGTCAAGCTCGAGACGGCCCGGGAGGGGATGTCCATCCCCCTGCATCCGGGCGCGGAGCGGTACTACCGGGAGGTGGCGCCGTAATCGGCGCGACCGGGCCCAAGGGGAGGGGCGCGTCGGGGTCGCGTCGCGTGGCCCCGGCGCGCCCCACGTGCCTGGCAGGGGCGGTGGCGTGCCTCCTCATAGCCGCCGGGTCCTGCGCCGGGGGTTTGGGCATGGCGAGGGTCGCGGCGGCCCCAGGACTCCCGCTCCGCCAGGGCGTGCCGTCCCTTTCGGTGCGCCAGTATCCCGAGGGCCCGGTGTTGCTCCGCGTCTCCCTGACGGCGACAGACGGTGCCTTTGCCCTGGTCTATCGCCACTCCGTGGAGCGCACACGGGTCCTGGAGCGTTGGCGGGTGGCCTGCGATAGCGCCGAGGGCGAAGCCGTCGGCGCCCCGGCGGGCGTGCTGGTGATGGAGGGCATGGAATACCGATCGTTGGGAGCGGGGCTGCCCGTCGAGGGCCAGATCCGGCAGGGAGCCGACGGGCCCGTGCTGACCGTCACGTTGCAGCAGACCATCAACATCAGGAGCCTCGTGCTCGGGGTGCTCCCTCTGACCGAGCATGCGTTGTGGTTGCCGGACGGCCGCCACATCCCCTTGCCCGCGGATCGAGGGGCGCTGATCCTGGCGCCCGGGTGCGGGGCCGAAATGGAGGAATCCGGGGATGCCTGAGCGGGCCATCAGCCGGCCCCAGGAGCCGGACGCTCCGGTCGACGTCGAGGAGCTCCTGGCGCGCTTCGACACGGAGTCGGCCTACAGGCGGTTGGCCGGGTGGGTCGGGCGAGCCATCGCCGCGCTGGCCATCGCCTTCTCGCTCTTTCAGCTCTACACGGCCGCCTTCGGCGTGCTCGAGGCGCGCCTGCAGCGGGCCGTGCACCTCGCCTTCGGGATGAGCCTCGTCTTCCTGCTCTACCCGGCCCGCCGTCGAGCCGACCGCCGGAGCCTGCCCTGGTGGGACGTGGCGCTGGCGGTGGCCGGGGCGGCCGCACCGCTCTACCTGGTGGTCTTCTACCAGGATATCGTGCTGCGGGCGGCCATGCCCACCCCGACCGACGTCGCGGTGGCCATCGCCTCCGTCTTGCTGGTGCTGGAGGCAGCTCGCCGAGTAGTGGGACTGCCCATCGTGGTGGTGGCCACGGCCTTCATCCTGTACGCCCTGCTGGGGCGCAGCCTGCCGGGCTTTCTGGCGCACCGCGGATTCTCGCTGTCACAGATCGCCAACCACCTCTACTTCACGACCGAGGGCATCTTCGGCATCCCCCTGGGGGTCTCGTCTACCTTCATCTTCTTGTTCCTCGTGCTCGGTGCGTTCTTGGAGAAGACGGGCATCGGCAAGTTCTTCATCGACCTGGCCAACGCGGTGGCGGGCTTCGCATCGGGGGGCCCCGCCAAGGTGGCGGTCATCACCAGCGCCCTCGAGGGCACCATATCGGGCAGTTCGGTGGCCAACACGGTGGGCTCCGGAAGCCTCACCATCCCGATGATGAAGCGCCTGGGCTACCGCCCCGAGTTTGCAGCGGCCGTGGAAGCTGCCGCCTCCACCGGGGGGCAGATCATGCCGCCCATCATGGGGGCCGCCGCCTTCCTGATGGCGGAGTTCACCGGGATCCCCTACATCGAGGTGGCCAAGGCGGCCATCCTGCCGGCCATCCTCTACTTCACCGGCATCTTCATCGCGGTCCACTACGAGGCCAAGCGGCTCGGGCTGCGCGGCATCCCCCGTGACCAGCTGCCGGGGGTGTGGAGCGTGGTGAAGAGCCGGGGCCATCTCATCCTGCCGCTGGTGGGGATCATCTGGCTGCTCATGGAGGGCAGCACCCCGATGAAGGCTGCCTTCTACGGCATCCTCCTCTCCGTCGGCGTCGCCATGCTCCATCCCTCGACCCGTATGAGCGTCCGGGAGATCCTGGCCGCGCTGGAGCAGGGCGCTCGGGGGGCGCTGGGGGTGGTGATGGCCACGGCCGTGGCCGGCATCGTCATCGGGGTCATCACCCTGACGGGGCTGGGGCTCAAGCTGGCGAGCGGCGTCGTGCAGCTCGCGCAGGGCAACCTGCTGCTGACCATGGTGGCCACCATGCTGACGTCGCTGGTGCTCGGCATGGGGGTGCCGACCACGGCCAACTACGTCATCACGTCCACCATCGCGGCGCCGGCGCTGCTGCAGCTGGGCGTGCCGCTGCTGGCGGCCCACATGTTCGTCTTCTACTTCGGGGTGGTGGCCGACATCACGCCCCCGGTCGCCCTGGCCGCGTATGCCGGTGCGGGGATCGCCGGGAGCAACCCCATGCGCACCGGCGTGGTGGCGTCTCGACTGGCGGTGGGTGCCTTCATCATCCCGTACATCTTCGTCTTTTCGCCGGTGCTGTTGTTGCAGGACGTGACGCTGGCCAGCAGCCTTCAGATGCTGGTGACCTCGCTCGCCGGGATGTTTGGGGTGGCGGTGGCGATGGGGGGCTTCCTGAGGACGACGCTGGCGCTGTGGGAGCGCGCTCTGTTGCTGGTCGCAGGGGTCATGATGATCGACCCCAACGTCGTCACCGACGTGGTGGGCTTGGCCTTGATGGCGGCGGTGGTGGCCTCTCAGGTATGGAAGGCTCGCCGGGCGGCCGCAGACGCTGGCCAGCTCTCGGTGGGCTCGCCCGAGGTGGGGCGGGGCCGGACGCTGGGGTGAGCCCCGGGAGGTGACGAGGGGGACGGGCTGGCTCCAACTGTTCCTGGGCGGCGCGGTGTCCGCCGCGGCGGGGACGGTGTTGGCAGCCGCCCGGGAGGCCAGGCACCCGGTCGTCGAGCACCTGCGCCTGCGCTGGTCCCACGGGCGCCTGTCGGCGGTGCCCGGGCGTGTGCAGCGAGCCAGCCTCGTGGCCCGCGCGCCTGCCCCTGAGCCCCCGGCTCCGCAGATCCTGCGGCTCGTGCACCTGTCGGATCTGCACCTGCACCGCCGCCCCGAGCCCGCTCACCGAGCCGCCCTCTGGTGGCTCGAGCATCTGGCGCCCCATCTGGTGCTGGTCACCGGCGACGTGGTGGACCGGGCCTCCCGTCCGGGTGTCGCGGAGGCCTATCTCGAGGAGCTGGCCCGTCGCTGGCAGGTCGCCCTGGTCTGGGGCAACCACGACCATGAGCTTCCCGCGTCGATGCAGGCGCTCACCCGCACCCTGGAGCGTGCGGGAGGCTGGGTGCTGGTCAACCGGCGAGCCTGCCTGGCGACGCCGGCAGGCCCCGTGGAGCTGGTCGGGGTCGACGCCCCCAACCTCGGCCTCGACCGGCTGGGTGAGGCGCTCGAGCAGCCGCCGGTGGTGCGGGCTCGGTGGGACGCTCGGGCCCGACGGTGGCGATCCGAGGTGGGTCGGGACCCTGTGCCGGCGGCGGACGGGCCGGATGCGAGGCCCCGCCTGCGCGTGCTGGCAGCGCACAGCTATCATGTAGTCGAGCACGGGCTCCCCCGCAGCCAGCCGAGCCTGGTCCTGGTGGGGGACACCCACGGCGGACAGGTGGACCTCCCGGTGCTGGGGCCGGTGTGGGCGCACTGGGTCCACCATCATCGGTACGTGCGGGGCCTGAGCCGGATCGACGACCACTGGCTTTACGTCAACAGGGGACTGGGCACCATCGGCGTGCCCCTACGCCTGCGTTGCCCCCCGGAGATCCTGGTCGTCGATGTGACCCGGGAGGAGTCGACGTGACATGATCATCGGCTGTCATCTCAGCACCGGACAGGGGTTCGCCCGGGCCGTCCAAAACGCAGGCCGGTTGGGCGCCGACGCCTTCCAGTACTTCCCAAAGAACCCTCGCAGCCATCGGCTGAAGCCCGTCGATCGGGAGGAGTCGGCCAGGGGGGCGGAGGCGGCCCGGGCCGCGGGTGTCGTGACCGTCGCCCACTCGGCCTACGTCACCAACCTCTCCACCGGCGACCCCAAGCTGCGGGAGACCACCATCGCCTCCATCGTCAACGAGCTGGAGCTGTGCGAGGCCCTCGGGACCCGGTGGCTCGTCGTGCATTGCGGCAAGCACCTGGGCGAGGGCGAGACGGTCGGGGTGCGACGCATGGTAGAAGCCATCGACGAGGTGATGGCGCGCTACCAGGGCCCGTGCCGCCTGCTGCTGGAGAACACGGCGGGCCAGGGCAGCGAGCTCGGCCGTACGGTGGACGAGCTGCTGGCCATCCACGAGGCCCTCGCGTGCCGAGAGCGGG
>SPLK01000529.1_pt1 | contig 10411 bp, 10 predicted proteins | sample 2456111 | NCBI WGS metagenome assembly SPLK01 (sample SAMN11156906, study PRJNA527647) | hot springs metagenome | biome: Geothermal region; feature: Hot spring; material: tree branch in hot spring; isolation source: hot spring sediment rich in lignocellulosic material ... | reverse complement strand
ATCGGTATCATGCGCGCCATCGGGGCTTCGGATGGCACCATTCGCCTGCTGGTGATCGTCGAAGGCATGTTAATCGGGCTGATGTCATGGGTATTGGCATCGCTGGCGGCTTTTCCGATCAGCCGCCTGCTCTCGAACGTGATCAGCCATGCCATTTTCAACGCGCCGGCGCTCTTCGCCTATACCCCAACCGGCTTCCTGGCCTGGCTGGGGGCGGCGCTGGTGCTTTCGGTGTTCGCCAGCCTGGTGCCGGCGCGCACGGCGGTTCGTTTGACCATTCGCGAGGTGCTGGCCTATGAGTAAATCCCATTTGGAGGGTGTGAGATGACGAGAAAACGCACGGGAGCACTTATGACGATTGTGACCATGATCATGGTGTTGCTGGGTGGGTGCGGTCTAGTGGCACCGCTCAATCCCACGCCAACCCCGGTGGTAACGCCGGAGGCCGCCGGTCCGGATGAGATCATTGCCGAGGGGCATGTGGTGCCGCGCGATTCGGCCTGGCTGATTTTCCGCGTCAGCGGGCGGGTGGATGAGGTGCTGGTGAGCGAGGGACAGCAGGTGGAGACAGGCCAGGTGCTGATCCGTTTGGGGGATCGCGAGCAGGCCGAGGCGGCGCTGGCGGCGGCAGAACTGGCGCGCTTGCAGGCCCAGCAACGCCTGGATGATCTCAAACGCACGGCAGATCTGGCCGCGGCGCAGGCGCGACAGGACGTTGCCCGGGCCGAACAGGCCTTGCTGGATGCCCAGCAAGCCTTGGACGACCTGGATACCGATGCCTATCAAGACCAGTTAGATCGGGCTTGGGAAGACGTTACCAAGGCGCAGGATGAGGTCAAGGATGCCCAGGAAGAGGTGGATAAATACCAAAACCTCGACCCGGATAATCCCACCCGTAAGCGGGCCGAAGACCGCCTGAGCAGTGCCCAAGACCGCCTGGAGAAAGCCCAGCGGGAGTATGATCGGCTGAAAAACCGGCTGGAGCAGGCACGGGCCGCGGTGGCCGCGGCTGAGGCAGCCCTGGCCGAAGCGCGCCATACCTATGAACAGCGCCAGTCCGGGCCGGATCCGGATGACCTGGCGCTGGCCGAGGCGCAGTTACGGCAGGCCGAGGCGCAGGTGGCCGCGGCTCAGGCCAGCCTGGACAGCCTCGACCTCAAAGCGCCCTTTGCCGGCAAGGTGATCGAGGTGCGGGTGGCGGCGGGCGAGTCGGTGATGCCCAACCAGCCGGTGCTGCTGCTGGCGGATTTGAGCACGCTCTACGTGGAGACCAGCGACCTGAGCGAGACCGATGTGGTAAAGATCAAAGAAGGGCAGGAAGCCGAAATTCACGTGGATGCCCTGCCGGAGATCACGCTGAAGGGGACGGTGGAGCGGATCAGCGATCAATTCGGCACCAAAGGCGGGGACATCGTCTATACCGTGCGCATTCGCCTGAGTGACCCCGACCCGCGTCTGCGTTGGGGCATGACGGTGGAAGTGCGGTTTAAGCCGTAAGGGAGACCAACGCTTACCGGGGTCGTTCGGCCCTCAGGACGCCTTCTGGATGCTCAGAAGGCGTCCTGCGTAAAGGGCATTTGTACGTTTCATTTAAGCCGCGCGGCTGTGTTCAAAACGCAATGCGGAACGCTTTTTTCCGGTCGGGAACGCGGTGCGGCTCGTTGATGGGGCTCAAATGACCTGCAGCGTCAAGCGAGCGAAGAGGACGTCCGCCGCTGGAACATACGCACGGCCGAGGCGATGAGGATGAGCCCCAATAGAACTTTCAAAATATTGGCAGGAACGATCCCCGCCAACGTGCCGCCCAGGATGGAGCCGATAATCGAGCCAAGGCCCATCGGAAGGACGATGTTCACGCCCTCATCGCGGCTGAACAACAGCCCTTTGCGGGCGTAACGGATCAGTCCGGTGATGACCGTTGGGAGACTGATGATCAGGCTGGCACTGCCGGCGGTTTTAATGCCGACTCCGAAGATAAATATCAAAGTGGGGATGATCAGTTCTCCGCCGGCGACCCCCAATGTGCTGCTGACCATGCCGATCAGACCACCAGCGATAAAGCCAACCGGCGCCTGGACAACCGGAAAGGCACCGATCAGGCCGGCTTCGGTCAGCGGCACAAAGCCTTCCAGGACTAAAAGCAAGCCGATGACGGTCAGCAGTAGCCGAATCCAACCTTCTAAAGCATGAGGTGAAAGACGGGCGGTCAGTCCGGCGCCGAGATAAGCGGTCAGCATGGCACCAGCGATCATGGCCGTCAGAATCACCCCCAGCGAGTCCAAAGGTAGCGCCGGCAGGGTGCGGGAACGCACGACCAACGCCACCAGCAGGGTGACCAAACTGATTGCCAGGTTGATCGGCACGGCCTGATGTGCACTACGCCGTAGCAGGCCGACCAGCACCGGCAGGCGGAATTCGGCCCCACCGAGGCCGATCAACCCACCCAGCATAGCAATGGGGATGGCCATCGTAAATGCGAGCAGGGCTTCAGTCATCATTGGGGGGCAAGAATCCATAACGTGCTAGCACCGTCTGTCCTTCCTCTGAAAGGACAAACTGGACAAATTTCTCCGCCATTGCAAGGTTAGGGCTGGCTTTTAAGGGCGCAATTGGGTACACCGCTGCGACATTGAGGTTATCTGGAATCGCGAGAATCTGGAGTTTATCGGCAGCGCTTTGAGCGTCCGTCAGAAAGACGATCCCTGCGTCGGCTTCCTTTAGCGCCACCTTGTTAACCACACCCTTGACGGTGCTCTCATAGGATACCACATTCGCGTAAACCTTTTCTTTGAAATCGGGGGGGAAGGCTTGCGACGCAGAGGCTTTATTTAAAAATTCCTCCACATAGGTCCCCATGGGGCCTTCTTTGGCGCCCAGGACCAACTTGAGACCGGGCTGAGTCAGTTGGGAGAGACTCTGAACATCGGCAGGATTGTCTTTGGGAAGAATCACCGCCAGTCGGTTGCGGGCAAATATACGCACGTGATCCGGAGCAATAAGCCCCTGCGCAACGGCTTTATCCATAAAGGAAGCCGCCGCCGAGGCAAACACATCGGCCGGAGCACCCTGTGAAATTTGCTGCAATAAGGTGCTGGAATTGGCAAAATTGAACGTCACCTTAACACCGGAATGTTGCGTTTCGAACAGCGTTCCTAATTCGGTGAAGGCTTCGGTCAGTGAACCGGCTGCAAAGACCGTTAGTTCGACCTGTTGGGGGGCTGAATTTGAACGGGCTGCCGGTTGTGGTGCACATTGTGACAAAAGCAAGGCCACAACAGCGGTTAAGAATCCCATCACCTTACGAGATATCATCCCATACCTCCATGTCATTCAACAAGAGTATCGTCCGTGTGACGGTTTAGCACCGTCTTGAGCATCAAAAGGGTGGTAAACGAAAAAATGATGAGTATGGCGGAGAGTGAAAGGGCGGTATGCAAATCCACCTCCAGGCCGATGTAAATGGCCAGCGGCATGGTTTGGGTGCGCCCGGGTAGATTGCCGGCAAAAATAATGGTAGCCCCAAATTCGCCCATGGCGCGCGACCAAGTTAACATACAGCCGCTGACCAGCGATTGCCACGCCATAGGCAGGACGATATAACGGAAAATCTGCCAGCGGTTGGCACCGTCCAGTGCGGCGGCGCGGCGGATTTCACACCCCACACTTGCAAAACCCAGGGCCGCGGATTTGATATACAGCGGTGCGGCAACAAAGGTCTGCGCCATCACGACGGCGGCTGTAGTGAAGGGCAGTTGAATGCCGAGTTCGGCCAGCCGTTGCCCGATAGGCGTGGCACGACCAAATGCGATGAGTAGGGCAACACCGGCCACGGCCGGCGGCAGTACGGTGGGCAAGTCAATCAGTGTATCCAGCAAATGTTGAAAACGGGAGCGTTTGCGGTAGAGCAGATAGGCAACCGGCGTGCCAAGGATTACGCTGACGCTAACGGTAATGAACGAAGTCAGGGCACTGAGCCGGATGGCCTGTATGGCCTGCGGCGTTTGCAGTGAACGCCAAATGGTCTCGGGTGTCAGCCCCAGGAAAATGGCGGCGATGGGGATGCCGATGAAGGCAAACATGGGAAGGGTTAATGCCTGCCAAAGCGAGTCGCGCCAGCGGCGGATGAGGCGGCTGGTCCGGTTGGCATAACCCTCATAGGGGCGCGATTGCGTTAATTCGCTTTGCATCGGCAGGCTTCAGGAAGTAGATTTGGTAACCGGTTTGTACCAACCCGTCCGCTCGGCCGGGTGAACGTCGAAATCCGGTATATACGGCTTGATGTCTAGCAGGGGACTACCGTCCAGCATATCTACACCGCGGATGAGCAGTTCGTTATCGCGGCGTTCCAGCAGTCGCACCACCGATAGCCCGATTGGGTTCGGGCGGCAGGGGTAACGCGTGGCAAACAGGCCGACTTCGTGCTCGCCCAGAAACGGCTTGACCCGCAAGGAAACCTGTTGGGGTGCCTGATGCCAGAGGTAGAGCAAAATCAAGTGCGAAAAACCCTCTACCCCTTCTAGCCCGGCGCTGTATTCGGGATAGACCACTACCCGTCCTTCAGCCGAGGAATAACTGGCCTGGACGGGGGTATCTTCTTTGCGGGTAAACGGGGTGTAAATGATGCCGATAGGTCGAAAGGAAGGGAATAGAGTGGTCATCTTCCGCGAATACTCATTGAGTGAGTATATCATACCCTGGGCTGGAGAACAAGTGTTTTTGCTGATTGTCATACATATTTGAGCGCTTGACCCGAACGGACTTCTCGATCTTCTTGATACATGGGTTCAGCCCTCTGAGCAGGTGGGCTGTGTCTTGGGGATGGCGTAGGTTAGGACCAACCCCAGGGGTGCGCAGGCAGGATTGGAGCACAGCCAATGTGATCCCTGAGCAGACGGCAGGCCCTCGGAGGTGTAGCGCAGGCGCCGGATGCTGCCAGGCCAATTCGGCTGAGATCGGGGTAGAGCGGATCTTGAGCGGTTTTGCTGACGCACCGGTAATTTTTATGAATTTCGTTAAAAATATTGACAAAATCACCCGTATTGGTTATAAATTCTCCGCCACGTTCTTCCACTTCCCTATCCCAACGGAGGTTCATCGTTATGTCCCGTTTCTTCGGTAGTCTTCTCGTCATCCTGGTAGTGGTCGCACTGGCCGGATGTTCGGCGCTGCCCGCCGCCCCGTCTACACCGAACGCGGGGCGCGTGGTGGTCTATTCCGGGCGTAGTGAGAACCTGGTGGCGCCGGTGTTCGCGCAGTTTACCCAGGCCACAGGCGTTCAGGTCGAGGTGCGCTATGGCGGTACCGCCGAACTGGCCGCCACGCTCTTGGAAGAGGGCCGAAACTCTCCCGCCGATGTGTTCTACGCGCAAGATCCGGGCGGCCTGGGGGCGGTCGCTGCGGCGGATTTGCTGGCGCCTCTGCCCGAGGATCTCTTGACACAGGTGGCGCCGCAGTTCCGCGCCGAGGATGGGACCTGGGTGGGCATCTCAGGGCGCGCGCGGGTGGTCGTTTACAATACCGAACGCCTGCGTCCGGAGGATCTGCCTCAGGACGTACGCGGCTTTACCGCTCCGCGTTGGCGCGGAAAAATCGGCTGGGCGCCAACCAATGCCTCGTTTCAGGCCATGGTGACGGCTATGCGTCAGATATGGGGCGAAGAGGAAACCCGCGCCTGGCTGGTGGGGATGCAGGCTAACCAACCGGTGGTCTTCGAGGGCAACGCGCCCATTGTTGCCGCGGTAGGCAACGGCGAGATTGAGGTTGGATTGGTCAATCATTATTATCTCTATCGTTTTCTGCGCGAGCAGGGGGAAAGTTTTCCGGCGCGCAACTATTTTATGAACAACGGCGGGCCGGATTCCCTGATTTTGGTGTCCGGCATCGGCCGCCTGGCCGGCGGGAAGAACCCCGAAAACGCGTTGAAATTGATCCGCTTCCTGCTCTCGCCGGTCGCCCAGCAGTATTTCGCCGGCCAGACGTATGAATACCCGCTGGTGGCGGGGGTTAACCCCGAGCGGGGCTTGCCACCGCTGGAGAGCCTGACCGGCGCGGCGATCCCCGCGGAGCAATTAGCGGACCTGCAAGGCACGCTCATTTTGCTTCACGCGACCGGCATCTTGCCCTGAGTGAACCCTATGCGGATGGTGCTCAGCCCGGCCCAAGGTGAGGTGATTTTTCGCTCCCGTTTAGCGGGGCGGATCACCTGGCTCTATCTCCCCGCGTTCCTGATCGCCGCAGCGATGGGCTTGCCCTTGCTCTACCTCGGACTGCGGGCGCTGAGCGCCGGGCCGGCCATCTGGGAGTGGCTGGGACGCGTTCAGTCACTCCAATTGCTACTGCGCAGTCTGGGGCTGGCCCTGGCGGTGACGTTGAGCGCCGCGGCGCTGGCCGTCCCCCTGGCGTGGCTGGTTACCCGCAGCGATCTGATCGGGCGACGCATCTGGGCGGCGGTACTGCCCTTGCCCCTGGTCATCCCGAGTTACGTGGGCGCCTATTTATATATCTCCCTGCTTTCACCGCATGGGCTAATTCCCACGTTGCTCACGCCGTGGGTATCACGCTCGGCGTGGCCCTCAATTTACGGCTTGGGTGGGGCGTGGTTGGTGCTGACGCTGATGACCTACCCCTATGTTTATCTGAACGCACGGGCGGTATTGGCAATGAGCGACCGCACCGTGGAAGAAGCCGCGCGCAGTTTGGGATATTCGCCGTGGGCAACGTTTTGGCGCATCACGCTACCCTTGCTACGGCCGGCCCTGGCCTCAGGGGGGCTGCTGGTGGCGCTGTATGTCCTGCGCGATTTTGGCGCCGTCGCGATCCTGCGCTATACCACTTTCACCCGCGCCATTTACCTGCACTATCAATCCTCGTTGGATCGCTCAACGGCGGCTCTGCTGGCGCTGGTGCTGGTCGTGGTTACGGTGCTTTTGCTGGTGATACAGCAGCGCCTCGCCCGCCTCAACCCGGCCGCCGCGGTGCACGCCCCAAAGCCGCCCCCGCCGGTTGCGTTGGGCTTATGGCAGGCGCCGGCCCTGGCGCTGGTGCTCTTGGTCGTGGGCTTGGGGGTTGGGATGCCGGTGGGCGGGTTGATCTATTGGTTGGGGCGCGGCATCCGCGCCGGTGAGACGCTGGGGGCCGTGTCGGCGCCCCTGCTGAATTCGATTCTGGCCGCCGGCCTGGCCGCCCTGGTGACGGTAGTCGCGGCTCTGCCGCTGGCCGTCCTCGCCGTACGCCACGGTGGAAGGGTGAGCCGCGCGCTGGTGGGATGGAGTTATCTGGGGTTTGCCGTGCCCGGGGTGGTGATCGCCCTGGCGCTGGTGTTTTTCGGCGCTAACTTTACCCCCGCCTTATATCAAACTCTGGTGATGTTGGTATTTGCCTATGTCGTCTTGTTCTTGCCCCAAGCGTTAGGGGTACTGCAGGCCGCCTTGCGCCTGGTGCGCCGCAACCTGGAAGAAGCCGCCGCCAGCCTGGGACATTCGCCGGGGGAGGTCTTTCGGCGGGTGACCCTGCCCTTGATCTCGCCGGGGCTGGCGTCTGCGGCGGGTCTGGTTTTTCTGACAGCGCTGAAAGAACTGCCGGCCACCCTGCTTCTGGCCCCGGCGGGCTTCCCGACCCTGGCGACGCGCGTGTGGGGGGCGGTTTCGGAGGCGTTCTTTGCCCGCGCCGCCTGGCCGGCATTGATCCTGATCGGCGTTTCTGCGCTCTCTATGCTCTGGTTTAACCGCAATCCTATGACCCGGAATGAGCCAAACCCATGAGTCAGCATTTGCTGGAATGTCGCCACGTGTATAAATCGTATCAGGGCAAGACCGTCGTCGCCGATTTGTGCTTGGATCTGGTGGCGGGGGAAATTCTGGCCGTGGTTGGGCCGAGCGGGTGCGGCAAGACGACCACCCTGCGCCTGATTGCCGGTTTTGAACGTCCCGAGCAGGGTGAAATCCGCATGCACGGGCAGCCGCTGGTCGCCCCCGGTGTGTTCATCCCCCCGGAAAAGCGCCGCATTGGGATGGTCTTTCAAGATTATGCCCTTTTCCCCCATCTGAACGTCTTTGAGAACATTGCCTTCGGGCTGAAGGGCTGGCCCAAGCCGCAGGTACAGCGGCGGGTGGAAGACCTGTTAGCGCTGGTCGGCCTGCATGGCATGGCGCGGCGCTTTCCGCATCAACTCTCCGGCGGCGAGCAGCAGCGGGTCGCCCTGGCGCGCGCCTTAGCCCCCCAGCCGCAGGTGCTGTTGCTGGACGAACCCTTTTCCAGTTTGGATGCCGATTTACGTCTGAAACTACGCGTGGATGTGCGTGGGGTATTGAAGGGCCTGGGAGTTGCCGCCCTGTTCGTGACCCACGATCAGGAAGAAGCGCTGTTTATGGGGGATCGGCTGGTGGTGATGAACCGGGGGCACGTCCAGCAAATCGGCACCCCTGAAGCGATTTTTGCCCGCCCGGCCAACCGGTTTGTGGCCGAATTCATGGGCAACGCCTGCTTTTTGCCCGCTCGGGTGACCACGGAGGGGATTCAGACCGAGTTAGGGATGGTGCGGCAGGCGGTGCCCTGGCCGCCGGGTACGCGGATAGATCTGGCCGTGCGCGCCGATGACATCGGCTTCGATCTCCACGGGACGCCGAACGGCAGGGTGGTCGGGCGCATATTTAAGGGCATGTTGAACCTTTACCAGGTTGAACTCGCGTCGGGGCAGGTTGTGCCGGCGCTCCAACCGCACGATTACCTGGTGCCGTTGGGTCAGCCGGTGCGCGTTTACCTCAGCGCGGCGCATGACCTGGCCTGCTTTCCGGCAGGGGGTGAGGATGACTTTGAGGCGTCTTTGCCGGCAGGACAGGAACCCCGAACTGTGGACATGGCTCATCCCTAAGGCGGTCAAGGTGGCCGGCAGGTCAAGATAGGGCGCCCGCATTAAAGCAAGCGCCTCCCGAGCGGGAGGCGTTTTGATCTTCACAGCCAACGAAATGACTAGTGTGCTTCGCTCAACACCGGGCGGAACTTATAGCCGTAGATGATCACCCCGCGCTCTTCGTCCTCGGCGCGGATCTTGCGTGTGACCATCTCGACCGGCATGCCGATTTCCACCGGGCGGTCACCCAGGTCGGTCAATTGGGCGGTCACCACCGGGCCTTCTTCCAGTTTCACCAGCGCCACGGTGTAGGGCGCCATGGATTCAAAACCGGCCGGCGCTTCGGTGAGGGTGGTGAAGGAATAGACCGTGCCGCGCCCGCTAAACGTGAATTGGGTTTTGGCTTCGTTGCCGCAGTAGGGGCAGACATCGCGCGGCGGGAAGATCTTCTCCTCGCAGTGCGGGCATACCTCGCCCACCAGGGCGTAGCGTTGCTGTTTCAGGCGCCAATGTCGCGGAATTTCCATACCTGTATCTCCTTTCTATCGTTCACAATCAGCCTAACTTTAAGGGCATCCATCTATCAAATCCTATCAATTTCACCTGTGACGACTCTCAAAATCTCGCATTACCCGGAATAGCGTTCCAACACATGGGTGAAGGCGCTCGACGCCGGGCCGGCCAGGTTCTGCACCAATGCCCGCCGTGCCTGCGGCACCTGATTCGGGCCGGCCTCGCCGCGCAATTGGAGCGCCGCTTCGACGATTTGGTACACTCCGGTTGCCCCTAAGGGGTTGCCGCGCGCTTTGGAACCACCCAGGGTCAGGATCGGCAGGCGTCCGCGCAGGCTGAGGCCGTCGTTTTCGGCCAGCCGCCAGCCCTCGCCGCGCGGGGCAAAGCCCGCCGCTTCCAGGCTCAGCACGGCGTAGATGGAATAGGCATCGTCGAGTTCGAAGAAATCCACCTCGCCCGGGGCAATGCCGGCCATCTCACAGGCGCGGCGCAGGGAGTGATAGGCGGCCTCGAAGGCCAGCGGGTCGGGACGGTCGTGCAGGGCGAGGGTGTCAATGGCGCCCATCGAGCCGCGCACGGCCACCAGCGGGTGGGGCAGGTCGCGCGCTCGTTCGGGCGTGGTCAGGATCACCGCCGCGGCGCCGTCGGCATAGGGCGCCATATCGTAAAGGCGCACCGGGTCGGCGATGACTTCGGCGCGTTCATAGGCCTCGCGGTTCACCGCCCGGCGGTACATGGCGTAGGGGTTGGTCACGGCGTTGGCGTGTGCCAGCAGAGGGAACGCCGCAAATGCCTCACGCGGTGGCCGATACTCGTACAGGTAGCGCTGCATCACCAGCGCCGCCTGGGCGGTCAGCGTCAGCCCCTGCATGACCTCATAATCATAGTCCATGGCCTGGGCGACGGCGCTTTCCTGCTCCGGGCCGAGGGCATCGGTATACTTTTCCACGCCGACCACCAGCGCCACGTCCACCAGGCCTGAGGCGACGGCTATAAAGCCGAGATGAAAGGCGGCGCCGCCCGACGCATTCGCCGCCTCGACCGTCATGG
>SPLK01000528.1_pt1 | contig 10414 bp, 11 predicted proteins | sample 2456111 | NCBI WGS metagenome assembly SPLK01 (sample SAMN11156906, study PRJNA527647) | hot springs metagenome | biome: Geothermal region; feature: Hot spring; material: tree branch in hot spring; isolation source: hot spring sediment rich in lignocellulosic material ... | reverse complement strand
TGGGGCTGCGCATCGGCGTCGAGAACGTGTGGAACCGCTTCCTGCTCAGCCCGCTGGAGATGCGCCGCTTCATCGAAGAGATTGGCCATCCGGCCGTGGGAGCCTATTTCGACGTGGGCAATATCCTGGCCTACGGCTTCCCGCAACACTGGATCGAGGTCCTGGCGGAGCTGATCGTGGCGGTTCATTTCAAGGATTACCGGGCCGACGTGCCAGGCGGGGGCGGCTTTGTCCACCTGCGGCAGGGTGATGTGCCCTGGCCCGCGGTGATGGCCGCGCTGAGGGCGGTGGGATACGACGGCTACGTCACGGCCGAGCTTCCGCCCTACCGTTTCCAGGGCGAGCGCACCGTGTTCGACACCGTGCGGGCCATGCGGGACATTTTGGCCGCTTGAGCTGTCAAGACGCACGACCGGCACCCGACCGGCACCAAGCTCTTGCAACCTCTTAGGAGGATAGGGACTCATGTGGACGCTGACCGGTTTCGCCGACGAGATCTCGCCCGACCTGGACGTGCAGCTGGAGACGCTGGCGGCCGAGGGAATCCGCTATCTGGAGCTGCGGGGCGTCTGGGGGAAGAACGTGCTGAAGCTGAGCGATGAGGAGGTGGCCCGAGTCAAGGCGGAGCTGGACCGCCGGGGGGTCCGGGTGTCGTCCATCGGCTCGCCCATCGGCAAGATCCAGATCACCGACCCCTTTGAGCCCCATTTGGCCGACTTCCGCCGGGCCCTGTGGGTGGCCGAGGAGCTGGGAGCCCCCTTCATCCGCATCTTTTCCTTCTTTGTGCCCGAGGGCCAGGCCGAACGCTACCGGGACGAGGTGCTGGCTCGGCTGCGAGCCATTGTGGCCGAGGCCCAGGGGCACCCGGTCACCTTGGTGCACGAGAACGAGAAGCACATCTACGGTGACGTGCCCGCCCGCTGCCGGGATATCCTGGAGAGCATCAACTCCCCGCAGCTGCGGGCGGCTTGGGACCCCGCCAATTTCGTCCAGTGCGGGGTGCGGCCCCACAGCGAGGGGTACGAATTGCTGCGCCCCTTTATCGCCTACGTCCACGTGAAGGACGCCCTGCTGGCTTCGGGGCAAGTGGTACCGGCCGGCGAGGGTGACGGGCAGGTACGGGACACGGTGGCCGCCCTGAAGGCCTCTGGCTTCGATGGCTTTTTCTCGCTGGAGCCGCACCTGAAGGCGGCGGGCACCTTCTCGGGTTTCAGCGGGCCCGACCTCTTCCGCAAGGCGGCCCAGGCCTTCAAGCGGCTGCTGGCGGAGCAGGGAATCCCCTGGCAGTGAGGCTGCCTCAGTCTCGGAGCTGCAGCAGCCAGTAAACCGTCTTGCGGTCCCAGCCAATGTCCCACGGCACGTGGTACCGGTCGGCGGTATGGCTGTTCACCAGGACGTAGCCATGGCTGTCCCGACCGGTCACCACGGCCAGGTGGACGATGTTCCCCTTCTCCTCGTAGCCAATCACGTCACCTAAGCGCAGCCGTCCAACGGCGCCCTGCGGCTGGTTGGGCTCGGGGCGGGCCACCCGCTCGTAGGTGCCCCGGGCCAGCAGCCGGGCTCGGCCGGAATCGAGCAGGTACCGTACCAGGCTGCGGGCCTGCACCCAGGCGGGGCTACCTCCCGTGCCGAAGCGGTAATACCAGACGTAGTCCTGGGGCAGGTTGCCACCCTCGGGGTCACCCAGCACCTGCGAGACAAAATTGGTACAGTCGCCGCCGATGCCCGTATAGTCCCGGTAGCGGGGGTGGTAACGGCGGTCGTTGCCGCATCCCCAGGCGGCACCACAGTACTTGTCAGCGTAGGCCACGGCGGCGTCCCGGCGATAGTTCCCGCCAGCCCCGGCCACTGGCATGCTGGCAGCTGGCCCACCAGGTGGCACCTCGCCAGCGGCGGCGGCCAAGGCCCGGGCAGGCGTGAGCAGCCGCACCCACCAGCGGCCTCCCCAGCCGGCCTCCGGCCCGGCCGGGCCAGGCCTCGCTTGCGCCAGCCCAGTGACGGGGCCGCAGGAAGCCGGCGTGGCGTCGGGTACCAGCGTATCTTCGTCCAGTGGGTCGGTGAACCAATCCCGGCGGATCAGCCAGCGGCCGTTGTGCCAGATGAGCTCGATGCTGTGTCGGGTACCGATACCAAACTGCTGGACCCGCCCGAGGGGATCGTCTCGGTAGACGTAGGAGAAGCTGGCGCTTTGCACCACGTAGACCCAGGCCCGGTCACCCTGCACCTGCGGACGCCCCGTGCGCAGCTCCACATCGGTAGAGACCAGTTGGATCCCTCGCTTGGCGGTCCACGCCTTGACGTAGGCCAACCGCCTCAACTCGTGCTCCAGGGCCCAGCGGCCTAAGGTGACCCGGGTGTCGTAGAGCGGGAGGACGGCGTTGCGGTCCGCTGTCAGGACAGCGCGGCTACGGATGGCGAAGATCTCCCGCAGTACGTCGGGTAGCTGCGCCACGTCCGGTGCCGCCGCTCCGGCCATGCTGGCCGGCGGAGTCAGAGCGGCCTCACGGGCCTGCTCGGCCCAGCGCCAGGGCCAGGCCAGGGCGACGGCCAGCCCGACCCCCAAGGCCCACCAGCCGCTGCCAACGCGCCACATCCTCATCCCCGTTGCCTCCCGTGCCGTATCTATGAGGGGCCACGGGGGCCTAGCACCGCGGTCTGCTCCCCGACTGGCGGCCGTAGGATGGGCGAGGGTGATGGCCTTGGGTACCGTCCTCTGGGCCCTGTTCGGAGCCTTGTGCTGGGGGCTGGCCCCCATCTTCGGCAAGCTGGGCCTGGGTGCCGTCGACCCGGCGGCGGGACTCTATCTGCGCACCCTCACCGCCAGCAGCCTCGTGCTGATCTGGCTGGCCGTCTCCGACGGCTGGAGCCACCTCGATGGCATTCCCCCCGCGGCCTGGCTCTTCGTAGCCCTGGAGGCCATCTTGGCCACACTGGTGGGGGATTTGGCCTACTACGCGGCGCTCAAAGGCGGTAGCGCCTCCCAGGTGACTCTGATCATGGCCAGCGCCCCGGTCTTTACCTTGTGGGCGGGCTATGCGTTCCTGGGCGAGCGGCTGACCTGGCAGCAGGCCTTGGGGGCTGCGCTGATGATCGGTGGCCTGCTACTCATCGGGGGCAGCACAGGGGCGGCACGCGGCTAGGCGGGCGGGAGCCCACCGCATGGCGGTGGGCTCCCAGGGCGGGCGAGCGCCGGCTGGCTCACTCGTGATGGTGGTGGCCGCAGCCGCAGCCGCCTGCTCCTTGCTGCGGGCTGCGGATGAGGAAGCCCTCCGACAGGCCGTCGTCGATGTAGTCGACCACGGCCTCCTCCAGCAGCGAGTCGAGGTACTCGGCGTAGATCACCTTGAAACCGTCCAACTCCAGGACGGTGTCGTCTGCGCTCGGCTCGTCCAGCGCCATGCCGTAGGAGACCGAGCAACTACAGCCAGGCGCCGCGAAGATGCGGATAGCTAACTTGTCGGCCCGGCTTCCCTCTTCCTCACGCACTTGCGTCAGGATGCGCCGGGCCATCTCCTGGGCCGTCTCGGTGAACTGCAGAGCCACCGGGTCTTTCACCTCCTGCTGCTCCGGCGTAGCCTCCGCCTAGCGACGGCCTCGACCACCCGAGCAGTCACTTCAAGTCTCTTCGGTACAACGGTCGGGGATCCTGCTGGTGGTGCCGCCGGCGTGCCCCGGCCGGCAGGAATGCCTGTGAGCGCCTCGAACACGCCGGGCGGAAGGAGCGATGCCCATGCAGAGACCGGAGCAGAGCGTCCGCCTCGACGAGCCGGTGGCCGGGGCGACGGCTATCTTCTTTCCCCACCGGAGCCTGCCCACCTATGTGTACGCGGTACCGACGGCGGAGGGACCTTGCCTCGTCGACACAGGCCTACCCGGCGGGGGGCCGGGGTTGGTTCGCTGCTTGGAGGCAGCCGGACTGCGGCCGGTGCGCATCCTGCTCACCCACCACCACGAGACTCACGTGGCGGGCGTCGGCGACGTGGTAGCCCGCTTTGGCGCCGAGGTGTGGGTCCACGAGGCGGAAGAGGCGCTGTGCCGATCCTTGGGCCTGCCCGTCCATCGGACCTTCCGGGACGGCGAGCGCCTGGCGGGTGAGCTACAGGCGATCCACACCCCCGGCCACTCACCGGGCCACACCGCCTTTTTCTGGGAACCCCAGGGGGTACTCTTTGCCGGAGATGCCGTTTTCGGTCTAGGCCCGGCCCCCGAGCAGCCCCTGAGCCTTCCGCCACCGTTCCGTCCCGAGTTGGCTGAGCAGGTCCGGGCCGATGTCCGGCGTCTTCTGGCGCTACCCATCACCGCCTGTCTGCCCGCCCATGGGCGCCAGGTGCGGCAAGGCGGACGGGAGGCCCTCGAGGAGCTGGTCAGGCGGACGGCCGGTTAAGCGAGTCAACACGGCGGGTGCGGGTGAGGCGAGCCCAGCTCGGGCTCGTCGCCCCGCACCCAAGCGGGGTGCAGTTGCAGGGAGGGTGGTGGCAGGCAGGCGCGGGCGCCGGCCCCCGGATCTCCGGCCCAGTGGGCCAACCGGACAAGGCAGCTGCGGGCGTAGGCCCGCACGGCCTCTACGTCGAGTCCCAAGTAAGTGGGGGGATAGGGCTCCAAATAGCGCAGAGCCTTGGTGAGTTGGTTCACCACCCCCCGGGGGTTGCCCCGCTGAGCGTGGACGAAGGCGCTAGCATAAATGATCAGGCCCCGGAAAAAGGGACTCCGATTCACTCGCCAAGCCCCCTCGAGGACCTCATGACTCTCCCAGAAGAGGCCGTTGTTAAAGTGTTCTAGGAAGGCTCTGTAGGCCTGGGGAAGGTGAGCTGGCTCCCGACCCGAAGTCGTCGTCATGGCACCCGTTTCCCTCGCAAGCTGTTCCCCTGCCTGGGGCTCCAGCGCTCATGGCCGCTTTAGAAGAGGGTTGGCTGGCGGGGCGGCGCGCTCGCCGGGTTCGAGCTGGCTGATGTGGCCGGGGCGGCCGGCCTGGAGGGGGTGCCCTCCACAGCTGGGTCAGCCGCCGGCTCGACGGGCTCGATACAGGCCGGCACGTCATACGTCGGCGAATTGACGAGGCGGCTGACCGGATAGCCCACCAACTCCTCCGCAGCCAGGGGCCTTAGCACGTGCTGGGCCTGCTCCCACGGAACGCTGAGATCGAGCCAGCTGCCCTCGTCCTCTGGCCGTAGGATAGCCGGCATACGTGTGTGGATCGGAGCCACCACGTCGTTGGCCGGGACTGTCACCACGGTGCAAGCCAACGAGAGTGGAACAGCACCGGAGCTCTCCTCATCCCACAGTCCGGCGAAGGCGAAGGGGGCCCGATCCCGGCGGACAAAGCGTACCGGCCACCGGCCATCAGGCGTCTTGCGCCATTCGTAGAAGCCATCGGCGATCACCAGGCACCGCCGGCGGGCGACCAACGAGCGGAAGGCTGGTTTCTGGTCCAGCGTCTCCGCCCGAGCGTTGATCAACCGAGCAGCGCCGGCCTGATGGCGGCCCCAGGCGGGCCGTAGGCCCCAGGTCGCCCAGCGAGCCACGGGTCCGTCCCCGGGGTCCAGAATCACTAGCACCGGCTGCCCGGGTGCGATGTTGTAGCGGGGCCCTACGTCGGAGGGCATGGTGAGGCCAAAACGCTCCACCAGCACCTCACCGGTGGCAGTCTGCGTGAAACGCCCGCACATCGGCGTCACCTCCCCCGGGCATCAGCCACCACGCCCCCAGTATAGGGCAAAACCCCGTGAAACGCACGCCAATAGGCAGTGTCTCGGGAAGGCCCGCACTGGCCCCAGCGATGAGGACATCCCTCTCTACCTGGCGATGGTTGAACTCTGTATGGTGGAGACGGGGGGAGAGAGGCCATGCGTCCGAGGCGAAGCGGTCTTCGCGCCGCAGTGGGGTTGACCCTGGCGCTGGTGGGAGTGTGCTTGGGCGTAGGGGCAGTCTTGGCCAGCGGGCCCGAGCGGAAGGAGGTGGAAGTGGTCGTTCATATGGCCGCGAATATGCGCTTCACGCTGCCTCGGGGCCAGGAGGGGGTGAAGCTGGTCAAGGGCGACCCGCTCACCATTCGCATACAGCCTGGCACCAAGGTGACCTTTCTCAACACGTCGCCCTTTCCTCACAATGTGATTCACGCTACCGTGGAGAATCTGGAGCAAATCCGGGGGCATTCGGCCTTCCAGTCGCCCGAAGTGATGGCTACCAACCAACGCTTCAGTGTCGTATTTCGGGAGGAAGGCACCTATCCGATCCTGTGCTACTACGCAGGTCACCATCTGGCGGGCATGGTGGGCACCATCATCGTGGGCGACAACCCGCCGGACGCCGCTCGCACCTTTGCCCGCCGGCGCTGAGGCGCACACACCGAGTGGCGCCGTGCGTCCAAACCGCCGTCCCAGAGGGTCAGCACCACCGGCCGCCGGCGCTGGCCCGCGCCATGTGCTCTTGCCCCCGTCATGCCCCTTCGTTTCCCGCAGTCACCGGTTCAGCCGTGACCCCGTGTCGCTCCAGACCCAGCTCCGCCAACACCTCGCCCTTGAGGGAGGCTAGGAGGGTGCTGCTACGGGGGCGCGGGCGGGGCAGGTCGACGGGAATCACCCGCCGAATGCGGCCTGGCCGCGGGCTCATCACCAAGACGCGGTCGGCCAGGTAGAGGGCCTCTTCGATGTCGTGGGTGATGAGGACCACGGTCTTGCGGTCCCGTTCCCACATGTCCAGGAGGACGTCTTGCAGCACCAGGCGGGTCATGGCGTCGAGAGCGGCAAAGGGCTCGTCGAGGAGGAGGACATCCGGGTCCATCACGAAGGCCCGAGCCAGTGAAGCCCGTTGCCGCATGCCTCCTGACAGCTGGTGGGGGTAGTAGTTTTCGAAGCCGGCCAGGCCCACCGCTTGCAGGAGGGGGGCCACCCTCCGTGCCACCTCTGGTCGCCCCAGGCCCTGCAGCTCGAGGCCGAAGGCGACGTTCTGCCACACGGTCCGCCAGGGGTAGAGCGCGTCCTCCTGGAAGACGAGAAGCCGGCGGGGATGAGGCGCGGTCACTGCCTGGCCGTCCACCGCCACCTGGCCCTGGCTGGGCCTCTCCAGGCCTGCCAGAAGGCGCAGCAGAGAGCTCTTCCCGCATCCGCTAGGCCCTACGATAGCGACAAACTCTCCCGCCGGCACCAGCAGCGAGACAGCCTCCAGCACGGAAAGCGCCCCATAGCGGAGCCAGACATCGGTTAACTCGATCTTCGCCGGGGTTTGCCCTGGGCTAGCCATGGCCAAGCCACCTTTCAGCGGTACTGCCAGCGCAGGAGGCGCCGCTTCAACTGTTCCAGCAAGAGGCGGTCGAGCAGGGCGGCCAATACGCCGATCACCACGATACCGGCCAGGACCCCCTTCATGTCGGCGATCTCACCGGCAAAGTTGATCGACCAGCCGATCCCGACGTTGACGCCCCCTACCATCTCGGCGGCGATGAGGGAGCGCCAGGCGTTCCCGAAGGAGACCTGTAGCCCCGTGATGATGGCCGGCAGCACGGCGGGCGCGTAGACTCGGGTGATCAGCTGAAGCCGATTGGCGCCCAGCAGTCGGGCTACGTGGAGGTAAGTGGGATTCACACCTTCGGCGGCGTTCATCACGCCCAGCAGGGTAGGGTACAGGCTGGCCACCCCGATCACCACGACGATGGGGGCGTCGCCGAAGCCGAGGATGAGGATTAGCAGCGGCACCCAGGCTACAGGCGGCACCGACTGCATGATGGAAACCAGCGCTCGCAGGAAGGCCCGCAGCGGACGGGACGCCCCGGCGGCCAACCCCAGCACTACCCCCAGCACGGTGGCCGCGCTGAAGCCGAGGCCGAGGCGGGAGAGGCTACGCCAGAGCGATTCCTGAAAGGCCGGCTGTCCCACCTCCTGGGCCAACCGGGCCAAGACCGAGGCTGGAGCGGGGAACAAGAACGTTGGACTGACCAGGGCGGCAACCTGCCAGGCGGCCCCCAGGGCCAGCAGGGCCGCCAGGTACGGCCAGAGGTTACCCCACAGCCGGCTGGCGGCGCCGGGGGACCGGCGGGTCGGCCCGGCTACGGAGCTGCCCCCGGCGGCGGGGCCGTCGGCGGCCGCCGCCGGGGTGCTGCTGGTGGCTGGCTGGAGAGAGGGCGAGGCGCTCACTTCCACCGCTCCAATTCGCGCTGGAAGCGCAGGTCGATGATGTCATCCAGGTTGATGGGGCCCCTGAGGTACCCCTGAGCCGCCATGATGTCCTTCAGTTCCCGCATGCGCTTCAGGTCGTGGTCGGTGATACGCCACTCGAAGGTCTGGGTGTTGATGGCCTGCAACACCACCTGCTCGCCGTCGATATGGCCCTTAGGCGTCTCCAGGTGGCCTTCGGCCAGGAAGTAGGGGACCAGCATGCGGGCCGCCTGCTGCTTGTTGCTGAGCATAAAGGCAATAGATTCCTTGTTGGCCATCAGGAACCGGCGGACGGCATCGGGGCGCTCCCGGATCATCTCTTCCGTAGCAATGATCACCATGCAGGGGAATGGCCAGTCCTTGCCGATCTCGTACAGCTCCGTCACGTTACCTTGCAGCCGAGCCATGCGGTCGAAGGGCTCGAAGAGAAAGGCTGCATCCACCCGGCCCGAGAGAAGCGAGGCCAGGGCGGTGGATGGCGAGGTGTAGACCATATTCACGTCGGTCGGCTTCAGGCCGCCCTTGGGGAAGACGACGCCTTTGAGAACGATGTCGGCGGTGCTGCCTGCTGCCTGCGACGCCAGGGTGCGGCCCTTCAGGTCGGAGAGGCGCTGGATGCCGCTGTCCTTGCGCACGATCAGGGCGTGGTAGCCATCTTGCACCTTACCGATGATGCGCAACTTCGCCCCCTGCGAGGCCCAGGTGAAGGCGTTGGAGAAGCCCAGGATGCCGATGTCCAGGGAACCTGTCACGAGACCCTTCACCAAGGTGGTCCCCGAGTCGAAGGCGGTCAAGGCGACGTCCAAGCCCTGCTTCTTGAAGAAGCCGCCCTCCTGGGCGACGAGGACCGGCGCCTCGTCGAAGACGTGCACGTACCCGACCTTCAGCTTCTCGGGCCGGGTGGCGCTGGCAGCGGCAGCCACGGCGCCGCTCATCAGAGCCAAGCCAGCGGCCAGCGCCCCGGCCAGCAGGCGTGCCAACCCTCTACCCCTACCCATGGCGGACCCTCCTCACGGCACAATCCCGTGCCGTAGATTTCCGAGCAAAGTACCCGAGATACCGGGGTTTCAGCCGTATGTTAGCGGAGGTTTCCACCCCTGTCAACGGGCAAAGTACCTGGCGCGGAGGTCCTGGGGGAAGAAGATGCTGTCATGGCCGCAACGGGCCCCGCCCCTTGACAGGGCTGGGGAAGGCTGTAGAATCAAAGAAACTGCGCCATCCCCTAGATACCGGCCGTCAGAGCCTGGTCCAGGTCTAGGGATTGCGGACGAAGAGGTCGAGGGGGTACCGACATGAGCGGCGACGGGCGACCGCGGGTCACCGGTCCGCTTCTCAACGATGAGCAACTGGTGCGCTACTCGCGCCAGATCCTTTTGGACGAGGTGGGCGTGGAAGGTCAGCGCCGGCTGTTGGACGCCAAAGTGCTGGTGATAGGAGCCGGCGGGCTCGGGGCCCCTGCCGCCATCTACCTGGCGGCCGCTGGGGTAGGGACTCTGGGGATCGTGGACGCCGACCGGGTCGACCTCTCTAACCTGCATCGGCAGGTGATTCACTTCAACCACGACATCGGCCGGCCTAAGACTCAATCAGCCCGCCGCACGCTGGAGGATATTAACCCCGACGTGCGGGTGATCGAGCATCGTACCCTCCTCAGCTCGGCCAATGCCCTAGAGATCATCAGCCAGTATGACCTCGTGGTGAACGGCTGCGATAACTTTGCCACCCGCTATCTGGTGAATGACGCCTGCGTCTTGTTGGGCAAGCCGTTGGTGGATGCCTGCATCCTGAAGTGGGAGGGGCAGGTGACCGTCTTCCGCCCGGGCCAGGGCTGCTACCGCTGCCTCTATCCTACGCCGCCGCCACCTGGTGCCGTCCCCAGCTGTGCCGAGGGTGGCATTATCGGCGCACTGGCTGGGCACATGGGGACGGCTCAGGCCATTGAGGCCATCAAGCTGCTGCTGGGCGTGGGGAAGTCGGTCACCAACCGGCTGATCCTGTACGACGCGCTAGAGGGCCAGTACCGGTCGGTCCGTTGGCGGCGTGACCCTGACTGCCCGGTATGTGGCGACCGCCCCACCATCACCCAGCTGATCGACTACGAAGCCTTCTGCGGCCTGCCCCAGGGGGCCGGCCCCGCTGGCCAAGGGGCCGCCCAGGCAGCTGGCCACGCCGGCTCGCCGGCATCAGGCTCCGGTGGCCAGGCGCAGCCGCCGGCTCTCAGCCCCGCCGAGGCCCAGGCCTTTCTGGCACAGCACCCCGAGGCC
>SPLK01000527.1_pt1 | contig 10415 bp, 8 predicted proteins | sample 2456111 | NCBI WGS metagenome assembly SPLK01 (sample SAMN11156906, study PRJNA527647) | hot springs metagenome | biome: Geothermal region; feature: Hot spring; material: tree branch in hot spring; isolation source: hot spring sediment rich in lignocellulosic material ... | reverse complement strand
TGACTTACGAGAAAGATAAAATCGTATATACGGGTAACGTGAAGCTAACAAAGGGTAACGGTGTGCTTACAGCCGATAGGGTGATCATATACTTGGATGAAAACAAAAAGGCAAAGAGGGCAGAAGCTGAGGGACACGTGAAGTACATAGAAGGCAGCAGAAGAGCTTTTGCGGATAAAGCTGAATACGATTTTCAAAGTGATGTGATAAAACTTTACGGAAACGCAAAGGTGGAAGATAATAAAAACTTTGTTGAAGCTGATGAGATAGTGTACTATAAGAGGGAAGACAGGGCAATAGCCTTAAGTAAGGGTAAGAGAGTGAGGACTTTTTACGTGGAGGAGAAAGGTGAGAAAGTCGGAAATAATAAATAAGCTCTCGGAGGATCACAATATATCTTTGGATGTTGCAAAAAAACTTGTTGAGGAAGTTCTTTCATGGATAGTCCAGAAGACAGCAGAAGAAGGTAGGGTGGAGATCAGAGGATTTGGTGTGTTCAAACTCAAAAGACGGAACGGACGTTTTACTAAAAATCCAAAAACGGGTATAGAGATGTACATAGAAGACAGGTATCTGATAAGTTTCAAACCTTCAAAAAAACTTCTCAAGAAGCTCAATGAAGAAATATGATATCCTCATAGTGGGTGGTGGTCCTGCAGGATCTTCGTGCGCTTACACGTTAGCAAAAGAAGGTGCGAGCGTATTGGTGGTCGATTTCAAGAGAGAGATAGGTACTCCCGTCCAGTGTGCAGAGTTTGTACCCATACAGCTCTTTAATTCCTTTCCAGAATTTTTTACCAAAGATAGCATCTCTCAAGAGGTTCAAGATATGGTTCACTTCACTCCTTGGGGGGAAGTGATTACCATGAATTCCAGGGGTTTGGTATTAAACAGAGATATCTTCGATCATCATATAGCACAACTGGCTAAAAGGTTCGGTGCGGAATATTCTCTGCGCACCATATTTTTGGGTATTCAAGAAGGCAAGATCTGGCTTGAAAGTATAGATACCAGAGAAAAGTTCTGGGTTAAAGCGGACATAATAGTGGGTGCAGACGGACCACACTCAAGAGTCGCTAAATTGACTGGTCAGCATACAAAAGAGTTTCTGACTACCGCTCAAGCTAAAATGCCACTCAAGAAAGAGCAGAAGGATCTCCTCATATTCTTCAGAGACTACATACCTGGCGGGTACGGATGGGTATTTCCTAAGGGTGGATTTGCCAATGTAGGTGTGGGTATAGATCCAGTTTATCCAATAAACGTCATGGAAAGTTTGAAGATCTTTATCAAAGAACTTTTAGACATAGGTATAGTAAAACACAGTATAGTATCAAGAACGGGAGGCTGGATACCAGCAGATGGGCTTTTAGATGTTGTCAGGGGAAATGTGCTTTTAGTAGGTGATGCCGGAGGGTTCTGTCATCCCATAACGGGTGGAGGTATAGCCAGTGCCATACTTTCTGGATCTATGGCGGGTAAGGCGTTGATTTGTGGTAAGTTGGAAGACTATGAAGAGGAAGCACAGGAGGTGTTCGGAGCTACTCTCAACAGAGCTGCCCATAAACGCAAAAGATATATGAAAAAATGGGAAAACCTTCATAATATAATCCCAAAAACTTGGATAGCCTTTGAAGAATATTGGAAAGAGGAAAGTTAAAGAAAACTTAAGCTTAGCTTATAATTTCTATAAGCTCTTCTTATAATTTCATAAGAAAGTTGAAACTTTAGAGCTATTAATACTGATGTATTTTATTAAATCAGGAGGTTTTTTCTATGAGTAGTTTTTACGACAGAAAGACATACAGCACCTGTTATATGTGTGCCTGCAGGTGCGGTATAGAAGTATATGTGAGAAACAACAAGGTAACCTACATAAAGGGAAACGACGCTCACCCCACCAATAAAGGAGTACTTTGTGCGAAAGGTTCTTCTGGAATAATGAAAGAGTACAGCCCTGCAAGGCTAAGAAAACCTCTTCTGAGAGTAGGTCCAAGAGGCTCAGGACAGTTCAAAGAGATAGAATGGGAGGAGGCTTTTGAGATAGCCACTCAGTGGCTTGAAGAGGCAAGGAAGAAGGGACCACAGAAGATTGCCTTCTTTACAGGCAGGGACCAGATGCAGGCTATAAATGGCTGGTTTTCAAGCCAGCTGGGAACCGTAAACTGGGCAGCTCACGGTGGCTTTTGCTCTGTAAATATTGCGGCGAGCGGTCTTTACTCCATAGGAGGCTCCTTTTGGGAGTTTGGTGAGGCGGACTTTGAAAACACCAAATACTTCATGCTCATAGGCGTGGCGGAGGACCACTCATCAAACCCCTTTAAGCTGGGTCTTCAAGAGATGAAACGTAAGGGTGGAAAGTTTGTGGTGGTAAATCCTGTTCGCTGGGGTTATGGGGCTGTTGCGGACGAGTGGGTGCCTATAAAACCCGGGACAGATGGTGCCTTCTTCATGGGCATTATGCATGTGCTTTTCAAGTATAACCTCATAAACTGGGAATTTCTAAAAGAATACACAAACGCTCCATGGCTTGTAATTCAGGTACCGGGCACTTCAAAGGACGGACTCTTTTACAGAAATGAAGAAGGCAAGCCTATGGTCTTTGACAAAAAGTCCAGCACTTTTAAACCGGCAGACCGCATAGTGCCGGAGGACTTAGAGCCTGCATTTATAGGCGAATTTACAACACCAGAAGGTTATAAGGTAAGACCCGCCTTTGACCTTTTTGCAGAAAGGCTTGTAAAGGACTACAGCCCTGAAAAGGTGGAAAGGATAACGGGCATACCTGCTAAGGATATAGAAAGAATAGCCAAAGAAATGGGTACCATAGCCCTTTATCATCCCATAGAGCTACCTATTGAGTGGACGGATGTATGGGGCAGAAAGCATAAAAAAGTTATAGGAAGACCTGTCTCTTTCCATATGATGAGGGGTGTGGCTTCTCACAGCAACGGCTTTCAGAGTGCAAGGACTGTTTTCTTGCTCATGATGCTTTTGGGTGTGGTGGATGTGCCGGGGGGCTTTTTGAACAAGCCTCCCTATCCAAAGCACATAGAAGACCTCCCAAAACCTTATAAAGTTTCAAGACCTGATGAAATAAAGTATGGAGAGGTGTATCCGGGTCCTCACCTTGGGTATCCTCAAAACCCCGATGACCTCCTTGTGGATGAGAAGGGCAATCCCATAAGGATAGACTGGGCTTACAGCTGGTGGTTTCCACTGACGGCCCACGGCTGTATCCAGAATGTTATACCTGCCGCTTACCAGCAAAATCCCTACGGTATTGAGGTTTTAATGATTTACATGGCAAATATGGCTTGGAACTCTTCCCAGAACATTCCTTACATAATAGAAGCACTTACTGCCACTGACAACGCAGGCAACTACATAATACCAAAGGTTATAACCATTGACGCCTTCTACAGCGAGCAGGTAGCATACTCAGACCTGGTGTTTCCAGATGCCACCTATCTTGAGCAGTGGTTTGCTCTGTCCTTACTTGATAGACCGCCTTCCGCTGTAGATGGTCCTGTAGATGCTCTCAGGCATCCCATAATAGACCCGAAAGAAAACGGCTACGATGTGAAGGGATGGGGCGATGTGATGGTGGAGCTTGGCTCAAGACTTAAACTGCCCGGCTTTGTAAATCCTGATGGCTCAAGAAAGTATAAAGACTTTAAGGACTTTCTCATAAACTGGCAGGTGCGTCCTGGCGTGGGTGCCCTTGCAGGCTGGAGGGGTAAAAAGGGTGACAAGCACTTTGTGGGAGAGCCAAACCCTAACCAGCTTGAGATGTATATAAAGAACAAGGGCTTTTTCTATTACAAACTGCCAGAAAACATGAGATACTACAGGCATGTTAATAAGGACTATCAAGAGTGGGCTGTAAGCGTAGGCTTTATGAAAAAGGTGGCTCCCATAATCTTTAACTTCTATCTTGAAACCCTTCAGACCTTCAGGCTTGCAGGACAGGGACTATGGGAAGGCAAGAACCAGCCACCCAACGACCCAATCCTAAGAGAAAGGCTAATAAAATACTTTGACCCACTGCCCTTCTGGTATCCACCCTTTGAGGAGGAAGTTTCCGGAAAGGAATATCCCCTTTATGCCTTTACTCAAAGACCTCAGTGGATGTATCACTCCTGGGACTCTCAGAACGCATGGCTCAGGCAGATTTCTTCAAGAAACTACCTGTACATGAACCCCAAAACCGCAGAAAAGCTTGGTATAAAGCACTTAGACTGGGTATGGGTAGAATCCCGTATAGGCAAAGTCAAGTGTCAGGTCTTTTTAACAGAAACCACAGAGCCAAACTCTGTATGGACATGGAATGCCATAGGTAAGATGCAGGGAGCATGGGGGCTTAAACCAGAAGCTGAAGAAGGACATGAAGGTTTTCTCTTGAACCATGTAATACCCCACAGCATAAAGATGGGAGGTAAGGAGATATACTACGGAGACCCGATAACAGGACACCTGGCTTGGTTTGACACTAAGGTAAAGGTATATAAGGCGGAAGACCAGACGCCAGAGACATATCCACAGTTTAGAGTAGAACCTCTGGACTATATTAAAGAAAGATGGGTGCCGGTTTTGAGGTATAAGCCATGAGGCTTTTAGAGAGGAAATACACGGTAGAAGACTACGAAAAGCTTCCGGAGGGAAGCCCGTATGAGCTGATAGAGGGGGAGCTTGTAATGAGCCCAAGCCCAAGTTTTGAGCATTTTAAAAATTCTAAAAGACTTTTTGTAAAACTCTATGGGCTTCTGAAGAAGGCAGGCAAGGGAGAGGTAATTTACGCACCCTTTGACCTATACCTTGATGAAGAAGATGCCTACCATCCAGACCTTATGGTAATTCTAAAAGGTTCAAAGGCTAAGATTACTTCAGAGGGTGTTTATGGATCTCCTGATGTGGTTATTGAGATACTTTCGCCTTCAAACGCCTACTACGACCTTAAAATAAAAAAGAATGTCTATGAGAAGGCTGGAGCAAGGGAATACTGGATTATTGACCCCATAGAAAAGTCTGTAGGGATATACAAAAACACACAAGAGGGCTTTAAAATGCTTTGCAGGGCAGAAGGAAAAGGCAAGGTTTTTTCAGAAGTCTTAGAGCTTGAATTGGAAATTTCTGAAGTCTTTTCGGAGGTATAAACATGCCACAGTATGCCTTGGTTATAGACTTAAACACCTGTGTTGGATGTCATGCCTGTGCCACCAACTGCAAGGAGTGGAACACGCAGGCATCTTTTGGACCCCTTTCTGACTTTGACCCCTACGGAAGGGAACCTCAAGGTGTGTGGTATAACAGGATAATGACCTATGAAGTGGGTGAGTTTCCAAATACGCAGGTCTTTCACCTTCCAAAGTCTTGTTTGCACTGTCAGGACTCTCCCTGCGTGCCCGTATGTCCTACTGGAGCAAGCTATAAAAGAGAGCAGGATGGTATAGTGCTTGTCAATTATGATGACTGCATAGGCTGTAAGCTATGCTCCTGGTCTTGTCCCTATGGCTGTAGAGAGTTTGACGAAGCTGACAAGGTTATGAAAAAATGCACCCTTTGCATAGACAGGATATACGATGAGTCTTTACCGCCAGAACACAGAAAACCTGCCTGCGTGCTAACATGCCCCGCAAAGGCTCGCTTCTTTGGAGATATAGAAGACCCCAACAGCGAGGTGTATAAGGTTATAAAGGAGCGCAACGGCTTTGTGCTATTCCCAGATATGGGCACAAACCCCGCCAACCACTATCTTCCCAGAACAGAAACCAAAATTCATTTTGATGACCACCTCTTAAAGCCAGAAAACCCTCTCTTTCTTGAGGTTATGCAAAAACACTATAAAGGAGGCTAATATGCATCCACCCCTTTCTTTAATATGGTTTTTCTTAACTGCTGGCACTTCCATAGGACTATTTACCTTTACCTACTTTATGGAGTTTTTAACCCTCTTTGGCAAACAAACCGCAATGCCAGAAAGGGCTATGCTTGTTTCTGTGGTTGTCTCTTTAATCCTCATAGGTCTTGGAGCCGTAGGTGCCAGCTTTCACTTGGGACACAAGCTAAGGGCTTGGAAGGCTATAAAGAGGTTTCACACCTCCTGGCTTTCCCGAGAAGCGGTTTTTAGCGGAGCTTATGGCTTTACACTACTTTTGTTTGGTCTTTCCTATTACCTTAAGGTTTCACCCTTTATTATTCACTTCTTTGGCATCCTCACTTTTATACTCGGTTGGCTTTCTGCCTTTTCCACCGCAATGATATACGCCTCTAACAAATTTGTGCTTGAGTGGAACACCTCTTTGACTGTTCTGTACTACCTTAACATGTATCTGATGCTTGGATCTTCTGCCTTTTTGGCTCTTACATATCACTACAGACCTGAGTTTATAAACACTTACCTTTTCCTTACCCTCCTCTTCCTCTCTTTGGGTCTTGCCTTCAGGCTTGCCTTTAACATAAGACAGTTCTACATCAAAAGACCTACCATAAACGAGGCTTTAAACCTTCCACACAACAGATCCATAAGGGTACTTGATACTGGGACTACTACCAGCAATTACTGTACGGAAGAGTTTTACTACAGAAAGGGTAAAGAAATGCTAAGTTTCGTTCTCCCGATAGCTTACATACTTACCTTCGTGTTACCTATACTGTTGGTGCTTTACTCCTTGGTAACCCAAAACTACAACTACGCTTTTTACGTTCTCACATACGCAAGCTTATTAGTTGGAAGCTCTTTAGAAAGATGGTCTTTCTTTGTAGAGGGTAACCACGTACAAAACCTATTTTACGGGCTTTATCCTCAAGAGGGGTATCAACTCAGAAAAGGTTTTATGGAGAAAAAGAAAACGAAGATAAGCCTGTATTAAAATAAATTATATGAGCGATATAGAAGATCTTGCAGTAAGTATTATAAGGAATCTCGCAATTGAAGAGGGAGGGATAAAAGACGAAGAAATAGAAAGTATAATTTCGCAAGTGGTCAAACGGGTCGGAGATGTACAACCCGGCGAAAGCGAGTTTTTCCGTATAGTAGAAGAGGTGCTTTTGGAAAGTCCTTTTAAAAAGCTTGCCAAAGCCTTTATACTATACAGAAGCAACGTTGAACTCATTGATAAATACATAAACTTAGAAGACTGGGAGGTAAAAGAAAACAGCAATATGACTTACTCACTTCAAGGGCTTAACTTTTACGTAACTTCACACGCAAGTAGGGACTATTGGCTCAATAAAATATACAGTAAAGACATAAAAAAGGCACATACGGAAGGCGATTTCCACATACATCAGCTACACGCTTTAAGTGTATATTGCGTAGGATGGGATTTGTGGGATCTTATGGCTACAGGATTTAGAGGCGTTCCCGGTAAAACAGAAAGTAAGCCACCCAAGCACTTTAGCTCAGCGCTCGGTCAGGTAGTTAACTTTCTTTACACTTTGCAAGGTGAAGCTACTGGCGCGCAAGCTTTTTCCAATTTTGATACTCTCCTTGCGCCTTTCATCAGGTATGATGGACTTAGTTACAAGCAGGTAAAGCAAGCTATACAGGAGTTTGTATACAATCTTAACGTACCAACAAGAACAGGTTTTCAGGCGCCTTTTACTAACCTTACCTTTGATTTAAAGGTTCCCGAGTATTACAAATATCAAGGTGTTCTCGTAGGTGGAGAAATAAAGAACGAAACTTACGGAGAGTTTCAGGAAGAAATGGATATGTTAAACAAAGCTTTCTTTGAGGTTATGACGGAAGGAGATGCCAGAGGAAGGGTATTTACCTTCCCGATCCCTACTTACAACATTACCAAGGATTTTGACTGGGATAATCCCAATTACGAGGGTCTTTGGAAAATGAGCGGTAAGTATGGAATACCGTACTTTGCCAACTTTGTAAATTCCGAAATGAAGCCAGAGGACGTGAGAAGTATGTGTTGCAGGTTGAGACTTGAGGTAAAGAAGCTTGAGAGAAGGGGGGGAAGCTATTTTGGTGCTAATCCACTCACTGGTTCAATAGGCGTTGTTACCATAAATATGCCCAGAATAGGCTACTTGTCCAGCTCTGAAGAGGAGTTCTTTGAGAGACTATCCCATCTGATGGAACTCATCAAAGAAAGCCTTGAGAGAAAGAGAGAGATCATTGAGGATCTCACGGAGAGAGGGCTTTATCCTTACTCCAAGTTTTATCTAAGGAACGTAAAGGAGAGGTTTGGCGAGTATTGGAAAAATCATTTCTCCACCATAGGTTTGGTTGGAATGAATGAAGCTTGCCTGAACTTTCTTGGTGAACCTATATATACGGACGCAGGTAGGTCCTTCACCCTTCGTGTACTTGACTTTATGAGGGAAAAGTTGCTTAAATTTCAAGAGGAAACTGGAAACAACTACAATCTTGAAGCTACACCTGCCGAATCAACGGCTTACAGACTTGCCAAGTTAGACAAGAAAAAGTATCCCAACATAATTGTTGCGAATGAGGATAGGTATCGTGAAGGAGCCGAGCCGTTCTACACAAACTCCACTCAACTTCCCGTAAATTATACGGACGATCCCTTTATAGCCCTTGACTTACAGGATGAGTTCCAAGTCAAGTACACCGGAGGAACCGTACTTCACTTTTTTATAGGTGAGCGGATATACGATACGAAGGCACTTAAAAACTTTATAAAAAAGGTTTGCGAAAACTACAGATTACCTTACTTTACCATAACCCCAACTTTTAGCGTGTGTCCAAATCATGGTTATATATCTGGAGAAAAAGAGGTATGTCCATTGTGTGGAGCAAAAACGGAAATATATTCAAGGATAGTGGGTTACTTAAGACCTGTCCATCAGTGGAATGAAGGTAAAAGGGAAGAATTCAAGCTAAGAAGGGCTTTCAAAAAGGAGAGAATATCCTGATGCTTAGGAGTTACAAGGAACATTCAGAAAACAACAAAAGTCCTCACTGCCTTTTTAAAATAGGAGGCTTTCAGAGGTTTAGTCTAATAGACTACCCCGGTAAGATCTCGTGTATAGTGTTCACCCAAGGATGCAATTTCAGATGTCCTTACTGTTATAATATCGAACTTGTTCTTCCAGAACATTTCGGAGAAACCATACCCGAAGAAGATATCCTCCAATTTCTAAATTTAAGGATAGGAAAACTCGAAGGTGTGGTCATCACTGGTGGGGAACCAACCATACATACTGGGCTTAAAGATTTCATACTAAAAGTTAAGAAGCTTCCCTTCTCTGTAAAACTTGACACGAACGGATCTATGCCTGAGGTTATAGAAGAACTCTTGAAAGATGGACTTATTGATTATGTTGCTATGGATGTAAAAGCACCTCCCCATAAATATATGGAGGTAGTTAGGGCAAAGGTGGATATTAAGGCGATCCACAAAAGCATAAACCTCATAATGAGTTCTGGAGTAGATTACGAATTTAGAACTACCGTGGTTAAAGAACAGCTAACAAAAGAGGATATAATGAAGATAGCTGAGATCATAGAAGGAGCGAAGAGATATTACCTTCAGAAGTTCCTCCCTGATAAGACTCTTGATCCAACATTTTCTAACAAAACCACTTATTCCGACGAAGAGTTTGGAGAAATACTATCCTCAATAAGGAGTAAATTCACCGAGTGCGGCGTTAGGTAATAATTACACTCCCAAGTCTTTTGCCTGCTCTTCGGTCAGATGTCTATCCTCCTTTTCTAAGGATGAGCATCTGTCAAGTAACTCCTTGAGTCTTATGGGAGCCTCCGTCAAAGGCAGAGAGGAGTCGTATATCTCCCCCTTTACGCCACACTCCTTAAAGGCTTCAAAGAGCATCCTAAGACCCTTCTGAGCTTCCGGTCCATTTCTGCGCACTATCCATATCCAATCGGGATTCAGTTTACCCTCCTTATGGAGATCTCTTATAGCGTTCGCTACTCCTTCACCAAGTGTTACATCTATCCTCGTATTATTGGCTGTTCCACCGCATACAAGCACTCCCCTTATACCAGGCTTTGATAAGATTATTCTCGTTATCTTGTACATCTTCTCAGCGGGGGGATTCCCACCTATGTCGGTGAAGTTAGCGGGTTTGAGTCCAACCGCGTAAGTAGTCTCTATGGTAACCGTAGAACCTCCTCCACCGAAGGTCATCATAGCAATATCACCATCCACCTCTACATAAGAACCTGCCTTTCCTCTATGATCATCCCTGTCTATCAGGGATGCCTCTACCTCCCTTTCAGTTGGAGGTCTCTTCATAGCAGTTCTTACACCATATATTTTGGAAGGCGGTACTTGAGCATCATCATCTATAGTTACAACCGCATCAAGAGCGTAGACCTTCAGTTTTCCATCAACATCACATATAGCAAGGGGGTTTATCTCTAAAAGTCGCGCTTCAGCTTCCCAAAAGGCTCTGTACATGTTGGATAT
>SPLK01000525.1_pt1 | contig 10431 bp, 9 predicted proteins | sample 2456111 | NCBI WGS metagenome assembly SPLK01 (sample SAMN11156906, study PRJNA527647) | hot springs metagenome | biome: Geothermal region; feature: Hot spring; material: tree branch in hot spring; isolation source: hot spring sediment rich in lignocellulosic material ... | reverse complement strand
ATTAATTTCCGAAAATCGTCGGTCATGCAAGGTTGAGTATGGTATTATCAAATTTAAATCTTTGTCTTCCAAGGCTTTAAGCCTTGTAGCATCAAGTCATCAATGCATCAAATCATCAAGATGCCTGTATGCTTAAGCATCAACCTGCATTGAGGAAACTTATTTTACAAAAGAAGTGCCAGAATACCCCCTTAAAGTTTCAAGCCCACCCAAAAGGAAGCCCAACCTATTCAGCTCTCAAGATGTCATGGGAGCATAAAGCCCCCAAACGCCAACACACTAAGAAAATTATACAGCAAATTTTAGCAATACCCAGCCCATCGGCTTGCCATCAAAGGTTATCCTTCTGGTCTTTGGCTTTTCTTCTCTTACCTGCGGAGCGGACAGCTCAAAAACCCTCTCAAAAAGCTTACGGTCCTTTTTCCTGAAGACCGCCATTATGGTGGTGCTTATGTATCCCTGATGCTTTCCTATTCTTAAAAGCATGCCTTCGCCAGCTTTTTGCTTTATTCTCTCAAAAGCCTCCACAGTTTTGTGCATGCCCTTATTTTTGAAGTATTCTATTTCCTGCTCAATCACCTGAAGATAAAAACCGCTCACGCTTTCTTTTAGTTCCTTAAGTCTTAGCTTTTCCTGAGCGGGTGGTGTATCTGTTATTTTCTTTGCGGTTTCAAAGGTTTTCACAGTTAGCAACATGTCAAACTCTGCTCTTGTGCCGGGCTTTAGGGCTTCGCAGGGAAAGATATGCCTTTCAGAACTTACCATCTTCATCTCCACCCCATAGAGGTCCTCAAAGGAGAGCTTTATGTCTGGCAAAAGCAAAGCCTTAAGAAGGTCGTATCTGGCATCTTTTTCTAAACCTTCTGGTCTTAGAAACCCTTCTAACATTTTGTCTGCATCCTCTCTCAATCTTTTTTTTCTTTTGCGTTCGTCCGCTTCGCTTAATATTTTTTTCAAATTCTCTCTCAAATTTTCAAAAACTTCTTCTTTCTGCATTAGCAAAGTGCCAAGAAATGCTGTTCTTATTGCACCCTTTAGCTCACTGCCCGGGATGTACGGTCCAGAAGGGTTTTTTATAAAAAGTTCTACTTGAGAAGTTAAAAGAGAACCTTCAAGAGGTATTTCATACTTTGGCTTGTAAGAAAGTTGATATTCTCTAAATAGTGTGTTTAGGTTTTTTATCCCGCTTTTTATAATCAAAAGTAGATTATCTCTCTTTGAGGGTGGCTCGCTAATTATCAGGTTTATAAGGTAATCAAAGGGATACACCTTTAGCCTTCTTCCTTCTTGTATATATTCAAGTTTTGAAAGCCTCTCACCGCTTCCTATATGCACAGGCGTTAGAACCTCAAGCTCCACCTTTACCTTCTCATAAAACTCCTTCATGAGCCTTCCTCCATATAGACAGGAAAGGCAAGCCCGTAGTGGTATATACGAAGGCTTTCATACTCCACCACCTTCTTCAAGGAGCCGTAAAGCTTCCCTTCTTCCACCCTGAGGACTGAACCCGCCTTTAACATAAGAAGCTTCCTTTTCCACACTACTGGCAGGTAATCCATATAGCTCATTTCCACCGCAGGCTTTAGAACCTCAAGGTCATAAAGACTCTTTTCTAATATAAAAGCCCTGTCATAAAAGGTCTCCGAAAGGGTTATAAACTTGCTTCCGCCTTTTTCCATATAGTCCTTTATCCACCCCTTTTCTTCTTCCACTTTTACTTTGCTCCAGCCCATGCCACAGCTCCTGTTTCCACCAAGACCTACCAGCTCAAAAGCCCTCTGAATAAAAAGCCCCATATCTTCCACACCCCAACCTTTAGCCATCTGCCTGAAGCTGTCCTTTACCTTTACAAGACAGGCAAAGGAGGAAAGGGTATATACCCTCTCGGTGAAAAACTCACCACCCTCTGTGGTGCTGGTAATCCTGTTTATGCTGGCATGAGGCATAAGGAACTCTTCGTAAGGTTTTACACTTTCCGCCTTCTTTTCAAGAAGGTCTTTGTAGGTTTTTAACCTACCCTCAAGCACCTCCTTGAACACCTCCTCCGATACATAGCCCATCTTCTTTATCCTCTTGAACTTCTTGTATTCTTCCACGCAATCCGGCTCATAGTCTCCGTAGCTGAGCTGAGGTTTTGGAAGAAAAAGCCTGCCTTCCCTGTAGGGCAGTGTGGTGGAAAAAAGAAGAGGAGGCTCCTTTTCATAAGCCCTTAGAAATTCTAAAAGTGCCTGCTCACCAAAGAGCATTTTAAGTCCATGACAGAAGGTACCAAAGAAGGTGTGAGCTTTCGGAAAGGAAGAAAAACAGGAAACCGGTTTAAAATTTATTCTTAGAAGCATAGCTATAACCTGTCTGCCAGCCCCTGTATGTCCAGCTCCTCAAGGCTTTTAACCACTCCAAGAGACTTTTCTTCTTCCTTACCCAGATAGTAGTCTTTGCTTCTGAAGGTAAGCCTTATGTTTTCAAACTTTACCCTGCCAGAACCTCTTGAACCATAGCCTCCAAGGAAGTTATCCTCCAAGAGCTTCATACCATTGAAGAGAAGGCTAAGCTTTTGCCTGTCCTCCTCTTTGAAAAGCCTGAAGACCACCTTTCCTTCAAAAACCGCTCCAGCAGGTACCCTTTCCACCTTCCTTGGGTTTGCCTCAGAGGTTACCCTGTTTATGTGGTTCTCTGTCTTTATCTCCGTGTATATACGTGGTCCCAGCTCTTCCTCAAGGTTTTTCAGGGTTTCTTCTGTTGGGTATGCGTCGTAGAAAATTAGCCTTGGAGGTCCGGGCTGTTCTTCAAGCTCTAGCTTTCTTAAGGTTTTTGCATCACCCGTGCCAAAAAGCACGCAAACAGCACACTTCCCGCATATGCAGGGTCTTCCTGCCTCCTTTATGTTTCCGCCCGATTTCTTTATCATCTCTTCCACTCTTTCAGTAGCCCATTCAAGAAGACTTCTTATCTTGCCCTTCAGAGAAGAGCCGGGTATGTATGGCACACCTGCGGGAAGCTCCTTGCCCTCTCCGTAAAAGTCAGGAAGGTTAAAGACCGTCTTTATGACCGGGTTGTCAAGACCACCTATGTCAAAGTTTTCCTTTGAACCCCCTATCCTCATACCCGTAAGCACCTTGAGGCTATACTCTACTATCAGCTGTCCTTTAAATCTAAACATGTTTTAACCTCCCTTCTTGGAGTATGCCACCATAGCCATAAGAAGGTCCACCGCTCTATCTACCGCTTGCTTGCTAAAATCCTGCCTTTCTATGTTGTCCAGCATTTTTGTAAGTAGCTCTGCAAACTTCTGCTTTATAACACCCCTGTTAGCCTGATAATTCACAAGAGCATAGAGTTTATAAAACCTGTATTTTACATTCTCTTTGTTTTTCATCATTTCCTGTATGTTTTTCAACTCCGCATAAAACCTCCTGAGCTGGACACCCTGAAGCTCAAGCTCCTCCACTACCTTTCTTGCATACCCCTCTGGATGGAAGATGTCCCTGTCCGTCAGCTGAGTTATAGGCGCTCTTAACCTGTTTATAAGCTCGTTTGTTGGTCTGTTTTCCTGCTGTTGTCTCCCCTGTTGTTGATGCCTTCCATTCATCGTTTAACCTCCTCTATTTCTTTATTACTGGTTTTTTCTCCACCTTCTGACACATCTCTTGTTTTCATTATGGCGTATTTTATGCTAAAAGGTATATGGCTTCTTAGTTGATAGTCCTTCTCTGGGTCTACGAAAAGCTTTATAAACTCTTCCAATTCTTCCTTTTCTAACTTCACATTTCTATAAAGCAAGTAATAAAACATTGGATAAAAGCGTGGGTTTATGCCATCTTTATCCCTGTAGGCTTTTGTAAGCATGTAAATCTTGTATAGAGTGGCTCTGCCTACTGCCTTACTTTCTATATACTCAGCAAGCTTCTTCCCTGTATTTATGCCTTCTTTTAACTCCTGTATATCTAAAAGCTCGCCCAATACAGATATGTCTTTGTTTTTATTTATTATTTTGGCTTCCTTTACCTTTGCTTCTTCACCTCCTGCCAGCTCACCGGCAAACCTTACAGGAAAGTCCTCCCTTGCCATGTATATGCCGGTGGATATGTTAAAGTCTGGATTGTGAATTGTGTAGGCTTCAAACTTTTTGTATAACTCTAAGGTCTTATCAAGAACTTCGTTCCATGGACCTATAAGGAAAAAGTCATCTCCGCCCGCATAAAGCACGTATATTTTTGAATCTTTCAAAAGCTCGTTTAAATAGCCAGAAAAGAAAAGGTCAAGCTGTCTGCTAAAGGTTGCCACTCTTGATATGGTGTATTCCTCTTTAAAGCCCTTCATGAAGATAAAGCCCAGATTATCCACATCTCCCCTTGCAAAGGCAAGCTTTTTATCTCCTTCAGAGCATTGTGCCAGTTCTTCAAAGTCTATAACATTATTACCTTGTAGAGGCACATAGTTGGCAAAGAAGATAAAACCATCTGAGTTAGAAAAGTCTTGAGGCACTCTGTTTATAGCATATACTTCCTTACCTTTTTCTACATTCAGATAAACACCGCCTATATCCTCCAGATAAAAACCCACGCTATTCTTTGGTGAATTATCAAAAACTATATATTCAGCTTTTGGCAAAAAGCCTCCTATCTCAAAGAAGATATTACACCACTTACAGAACTTTGCTTCTTCTTCGTTTATCTCCTCTTCCTTTACCACTTCCCAACCACAGGAAGGACAAACCACATAACCATTTACAGGTTCTTTGGTAAGCTCTTCAAAGCTTTCAAAAACGCTTAGAAACTTTTTCCTTTTGTCCTCTTCTATAGACTCATAGAATTCTTTTATAAGCTCCTGGTAGTTTTCAAGCCTTTTTAGGGCAAAATCACGGTAAGTAAGAGTAAGCCCCAGCTTTCCACCAAACTCTTTTACAAGGCTCCTTTCCATCTTCTCCTTAAGAGCCTTGAGTCTATTTTCTATACCCTCTTCATAGCCTAAAAGAAGCTGGAACTTGCCACCACCCACATAAAGTAGGTTGCAAAGAGGATAGCCCAGCTCCCACAAAAATTTCCTTGCCACCAGATGAGGAAGGACTGTGAGGAAAAAGCTTCTACCTCTTAGCCTTTTTGCCACACCCTTCTTGTTGGCAAGGTCAAAAAGAAACCTTTGAATGCCGTTTATGTCCCCTTCTACCAAGACAAGTTTACAGTTTTCACCCGCCTTTTGCCAGTCTTTTAGCTTTTCTAAATACCCTTTGTTATATTCTGTCCAAAGACTACAGGCAATGGCTGAAACCACTCTTGAGTGGTCAAAAAGGGAAATGTCTGGATAGTGATTTTCTCTTTTTTCTGTGTCATAAGTAGAGGCTGGCACGCACCAGAGGTATTCGTAGCACAGATGATAAAGCCTCAAAAAGGCTTTTTCAAGATTTGAAAAATCAATTTTGCCAAACTCTTTTTTAAAGGCATTAAGTAGAGTTGCATAGTCGCCTTCTGGCTTTTTAAATTCTTCAAGAACCTTTGGGAAAATAGTATCCTCTTGCAAACTAAGAGGCTTAAGAGTATAGTAGGTGTAGGCTTCTTTATCTAACCATTCTTTATTACTTATTTTTAACTTTCTAAATATGGGTCTTAACCTTTTTTGTTCTCTTGTTAGTTTTTCCTCTTCACCCTTGCTTCTTTCCTTGCTTGAATATATGTCCGCTATCTTGTATATATACTGCTCAAGGCTTTTCCAGTTTTCATGATGTTCCACGCAGGAAAGGACTTTTTTGTAATCTTCGTCTGAAATTTTTCCCCTTATATGCCCCTCTACAAAACTCCTTGAAAGCACCGCATGGGCATATTTAAGGTCTTGCTTATCCGCACTTTCTCCAGCTCTGTCTAAGAGCTTTCCCACATCGTGTAAAAGCCCTCCTATTGCCAGAAGAAGCCTGTCTTTTACCACACTGCTCCCTCCTACGCTATATTATAACAGGTCTGTTTGGGATTTTTCTGACGTAAAAATTTACCTTGTGGGTTAAATAAAAGAATACTAAAATTATAAAGGGTCACTTTGTCAATTCCAGAAATTCTCTTTCTATCTCAAAGTAGACGTAATAAGCATTTACAGGATTTACGCTAAAAAAAGCTCCAATCTGTGCATACTCTGGATTGATCCTCAGCAGTTCTTCGTTTGCCCTCTTTTTCACTTCCTCTACATCAAGTCCCTTTTCGTAAAGTTTTTTTACCACATACCTTATGTCTTGTATGTATCGCTTTGTCCACGTAACTTGCTTCCTTATCTCCTCTTCGCCTCGCAGGTAAGGTCCGTGACCGGGAAGAAGTATCTCCGGTTTTATCCGCATAATATCATCAAGACAGTCTATCCATGTTTTTGAATTACCTGATCCGAGGAAAGGTATCCTTCCTCCAAAGACGAGATCCCCGGCAATGAGTATCTTTTTGGATGGAATGTACATAACTATGTCACCGTTTGTGTGAGCTTTACACCAGTGATAAACCTCAAAGTTTTCACCTCCCATATGAATGGTCAGTGAAGAGGATGTAGTTATATCAGGTGACACAAGCTCCGTACCGTCAAGCTCTTCACCGAGGATATTTCTTCTTGCTGTAAGCATGTTTTGACTTTCTTCGCTGGATAAATACTCATAAGACCAGGAATGCGCTACAATAATAGCTCCCGTCTCCTTAAAAGCCTTTGCTCCGTAAAAATGATCCGTGTGATAGTGAGAGATAACCAGATACTTTACAGGTTTATCCGTTAAGCTTTTTATAGTTTCAAGAAGTTCTTTACCAAGTTTGTAGGTGCTTAAAGCGTCAAAGACTATCACTCCGTCTTTGGTTACTACAAAGTAAGCGTTAGATATAAAGCCTCTGTTTTCTTTGCTTACCTGTTCGTAAACGCCAAAAACACCGTAAATTCCGCCTTCTATTTCCTGCAGAGTCTGTTTCACATGGGTGGAGTATTCTGCAGAAAAGCTTACACAGATAATAAGGAGCGTTATAAGTATTACACGCATCACTCACCTTTGACTTCCTTTATAGCTGATTTTATGTCTTTATCCGCCTTTTCAAAAACTTCAACAGCATCTTTATGGAGGTGTGTTCTGTAAAGTTTTATAAGAGTTTGAATGTTTATGTAACCCACACCTACGCTACCGTCAGGTTTCTCATATATATATATTCTGCAAGGGGCAAGCGTTCCAAAGTGAGGAAATTCCCTGAGGATCTTTTCCCCATACGTGAGGTTACACGCTAACATAAAAGAGTATTTGGGACTATCCCTTTTTATATCTTCTACACCCAGTATGTTCATATTTACACCGTCAAGGGATGCCTTAAGAAGGGTTTTTGTGTCTTCAAAACTCACGCCCTTTATGGTGTCGGATGTTTCAAAAGATACACCCCTTAACTTTGTCATCAGCTTACTCATCTGCTTTCTATTAGTACGAACAGCTTTTGACTTTCCTAAGCTGGAAAGTACTTGTCTCAGATCGGAGTAAGTCCTTTTTATGAATCTCCTGTCTTGCGCGGATAGATCTTTTGAAAACTCCATAAGGTAGGGCATTTCGTTGATTGTGGTCATAGATACGCTTCCGTTGGGATTTTCATAAACTGCGATGGAGCAGGGAACGAGGTTACTCATGAAGGGGATTCTGACCAAAAGATCTTCCTTTCCTCTTGGATCACATGCGAGGATAACCGTGTAGTTGGGAAAGTCCTTAACGCCTCTTGCCTTTATAGCTTCTGATATGGTCAGAAGGCGCAAAACCTTAGTATCCTCTTTCTCGTTCAGCCTCTGTTTTAGCTCATCCACAACTTGGTTAAAATCCTTTCCGCTGACTGTGTAAGTGCGAAACATGAGGCTTGTTATATCTGCAGGCAGTGAAAGTGAAGGGAAAATTATAAAAAAGAGAAGGAAGAGCCTCTTCATGCTTCACCTCCTTAACATATATTTACCAAAACCTTCTATCGGTGAGGTGTATTTAGCGTCAAGAACTTTTACGTTGGGTTTGGGATCAACGTATATATTCCTCTTTTTTCTCACGTAGTCTATGATGATGTCATAAACCGGAACAGGTTTTACATCTGGAAGTAAGGTTTCTGGTGGTGGTGTGGGTCCACCGTAGACAGCTACAAGATACTCCTTTTTAGGATCAAGTTCCTTTCCTTTTATCCAAGCCCTTTTTATTCTCTGCCCCTGTTTTGCCCCTATCTCTATCTCGTACTCAACGCCGTAAAGCCTTGACATATCCCCACCTTGCTGATAGAAGGGATCTGGATTGAAAACGTTGTCAGCTACATCTTCCCATACAGCTTTCAACTGTTCACCTGTCCTTTTCATGACGTAAACGTTAGGATACGTTATCGCTGTAAAGTCGTATATGTGATCTACGGTTATTTTCTGTCCTGGCAGTATTGTGGTACCCCACCTATAGCCGGGGGAGGTAACTACGTCAACCCCATGATAATAGTCCGCTATTGCCATACCCGCAAGTCTGTCAAAGGTGCTAAAGAAGGTATCTCTCTTATATATGAGAACTTCCGCCACGCCTATTTCTTCTGAGAGCCTCCCTTCATAAGGCTTATACCACTTGTCTATAAGCTCTTTTGTCTCCCTATCCGCAGGTATTAAGTTGCTGGCAACAGGTATGAGTTTGAATCTGTAATCTCTTATCTTTCCATTTTTTATATCAAGGTCAAGCCTTCCTACGTATTTGCCATGAGAGCCAGCTATGACTATCATGGTATTTCCTACAAAGTAAGGTTTTGGCGTCACATCGTGCGTATGTCCTGAGATGATGACATCTATACCTTTTACCTTCTTTGCCAATGCAATATCAAGCGGTAATCCATCGTGAGAGAGTAGTATCACCGCATCCACTTTGTGTTTGTTCCTCAGTTCATCCACAAACTTCTGCATCTGTTCATCTCTTATGCCAAAGCTCCAGCCTTCAACAAATTCTCTCGGATTTGCTATGGGTGTGAAGGGAAAAGAGTTTCCTATAATGCCGAGCTTTACGCCACCTACCTCTCTTATGGAATAAGGCTTGAAGATGAGGTCTCCAAAGTCCGCATCTACCACGTTCTGTGATATAAACTCAGCTTTAAGCTCTTTAAGTCTCTGCAAAAACTTTTCTTTTCCGAGAGTGAAATCCCAGTGCGCAACCATAAGGTCATAACCCGTGTGATTCATCCAGTCAACCAGAGCCTTACCGTCGGTAAAGAGTCCTATGGCTGTTGTTACCCATGTGTCGCCTCCATCAAGAACAAGTACTTTGTCTCTTCCCCTTTCACTGATAATAGATTTTATTATCCAGGTGATGTGTTCTCCACCCCCCATTTTGCCGAATTTTTTGGCGAGTTCTGGAAAGTTAACACAGCTTGCAAAGTAAGCTTCAAGAGTGTTAGGTTTTATTTTGTACATCCTAAGGAAGTCTTTACCCGCAACGTATCCAGGAAGCCCCTCAAGTCCTTTTGGAGGAACCAGGTTTACAGGTTCAGAAAAGTAAAGGGGTCTCAAATGAGCATGAAGATCTGTGGTAAAGACAAGGGTAACATTACCGAGACTTTTGAAGGACATAAGATCTTGTGCGCTCATCCTGGCAAGTGCGGAAACGGGATCCACACTTAGGTAAGCTCCAGTTACTATGGCAAGTTCCAAAAAGTCCCTTCTCGTCAATTGCATCACCAACCTCCTAAAAGGGTGGGAGAAGCCCACCCAGATTACTTATTAACAGGAGATTCTGGGCTATGCAGGTAAGCCACTATATCAGCTATCTCTTGAGGTGTTAGTATGCCATGAACTCCCGCTCTATACATGATACTGCAGGGGACATAAGCCCAAGAATTGTAAATTTTCTCATAAGTGTATTTGACATCATGTTGTCTTTGACCGTAATGTCTCAAGACAGGTCCTATATTTCCGCAGGCAAGCTCTTTCGGATCTGCACAGTGGCAGGCATAGCAGTTACCCTTCCTCGGATTTGAAAAAAGCTGTTCTCCCTTTTTCCAATCCCCCACCAATTTTCCATCTGGAGGGTATTTTATAAGTCTCTTCTGCTCCTGAAAAAACTTTTCTACCATGTCTGCAGAAACAGTTCCCTGAGGGTTAGAGCAGAGCTTTTGCCCTTCGTCTTGCTTTATGTCATCTTCAAAGGTATGCCTTTTTCCCTCTACCTTAGCTTGAGGTACGCTTTTAGGTACTTCCGCAGGTTTAGGTTTTTCCTTCTGAGCTGGTGCGCAGGCAAAAACAACCAAGCTTCCCAAAAGGACAAAGTATTTTTTCATCTTTATACCCTCCTTATCTAACAAATCCCGGCGTTTCTATGATGCCACCATTTGATTCGTAAGCCATGTAAAGGCTAAGTGCTACGGTTGCCCAAGAAAAGTGAGGTGGGGGTGTTACTCTTATTTGGTTATAGCATCCTCTTATTCTGTCTTCCATTGTCCAAAG
>SPLK01000524.1_pt1 | contig 10434 bp, 7 predicted proteins | sample 2456111 | NCBI WGS metagenome assembly SPLK01 (sample SAMN11156906, study PRJNA527647) | hot springs metagenome | biome: Geothermal region; feature: Hot spring; material: tree branch in hot spring; isolation source: hot spring sediment rich in lignocellulosic material ... | reverse complement strand
GGAGGCGGTCCGGGCCTACGCCGCCTACCGGCAGAGCCAGGTGCCCCCGCCCCTCTACCAGCAGGTGATCCGTCCGCCGGTGGACATCTACGGTATCCATGCCGCCGGCTACGGCGTGCCCAGCCGCTGCACACTAGACTTCTTCGTCCACTTTTACGAAGGTGAGACGCCGGAGGGGCTGGAGGCCGACCTGACCCGCTTCCTGGCCCAGCAGCTGGCAGGCACCCCAGAATTCCCCGAGGGGCCGCCGCCTCCAGAGCCCACCAGCCGCTTCCTGCCGGGCAGCTCTATCCCGTCCGACCACCCCATCGTAGCCTGCGCCGTAGAGGCCATGGCTGACCTGGGGCGAGTGGCCCCCCACCGGCGGGCGGAAGTACGGGGCGCCCCCTTCGCCTGCGACGCCTACGTATTGCATCAGGCGGGGATCCCGGCAGTGATCCTGGGGCCGGGCGGCGCCCGGGCCCACGCGGAGGACGAGTATGTCTGGGTCGACGACCTGGTCGACCTGGTGAAGGTGTACGCCCGCATGATCGTGCAGTGGTGCGGGTGAGGAGTGGGCCGGCCGCAGCCGGGGTCGGCACGACGCCGCCCGCGCCCCTAGACCGGCCCGGGATAGCGGGACCAGTCTCCGCGCACCGGCATATCTCGGTAGCGGGGGTGAAGGTCCCATGGGCAAGAAGGGTGAGGGGAAGGACGGAAAGGTCCTGCGGCCTGTGACGTCCTGGTCTCCGGCGACGAAGAAAAAGGGCAGCGGCACCGGCCGTGTGGTGGTGAGGCGTATCCTCCCCGACGAGCCGTGCTGGACCTGCCGGGAAGAGAGCAAGCCCAAGCTGCAGGGCTAGTGCTGTGGGCCGGCGGGTCCCGGCGACGGGACCCGCCGGCGCGCGACGTAGGGCCGGCAGCTATCGTCGGGCGGCCTCCGCCGCTTGCCGTTCCCGCAACAGCGCGTTCAACGCCTGATCGGCCGCCTCGAGGGTAGGCTCCAGAGCCGCCTTCCGGTCTAAGATCTGGTTGATGTAGCTCTGCATCGTGTCCCGCACCTGCGCGTCATAGACGCCTCGGGCGTAGCTGTCGGGACGGCTGATGAGGTCGATCCAGACGTACTCCCAAGGCGACGCGTCCTTCAGGGCTGCCTGGTAGCGGCGAGCGGCCCGGATCCAGGCCGGCGGGCGACCGGTTAAGCTCACGTGGTCGTTGGCCATCTCGGTGGCGAGGAACTTGATCCACTTCCACGCCATCTGGGGATTCTTGCTTTGGGCGCCCAGGGCCCAGCCCAGGATCTGGATCTCGCTACCCCCTCGCACCAGGCTCGGGTTAGGTCCAAAGGCGTAGGCGTAGGTATGGCCAGCCTGCCGGTAGAGGGAGGTGTGAGAGGGACCCACGCTCAGGCCGATGGCCGACTTGCCGTCCAGGAAGCTGGCCTGGGAGCCGCTCCAGCTGGCGATGCGGTAGGTATGGTAGATATCGAAAAGAAACCGTACGGCGGTGCGGACCGGTTCGGTGGTGAGCTGCGCCCGAGTGGGCAAAATGTAGCGGTCAAACATCCATCCGCCCGCGTTGTGCACCCATAGGGGCCAGCGATTCCAGCTGCGCGACACCTCGGCTGCATAGCGTTCGACCGTGCCGTCGCTGCGGACGCGGGTCAGCTTCTGGCCCATGCGCAGAAAATCTTCCCACGTCCACTGGCTGTCGCTCCCCGCGGGCGGGACGAGCCCTGCCTCATTGAAGAAGTCGACATTGAAGCCCGCGCCCACCACCCAGATGGATCCTGGTAGGATCCAGCGCATGCCGGGCTTGCTGCTGCCGGGTGGCAGGGTCACGCCTTGCACCGCCAGGGGGAAAAACTCCTCCCATCTCAGGCCTCGCTCGGCCGCCATGTAGGGGTTGAGGTCCAGGAGCATACCCTGCTCCGCCAGGTGAATGCCCAGTTCTGGTGCCAGCTCGATCACGTCAGGCAGCTTGCCGGCGGCGTACAGGGTGGCTGCCTTCTCCAGGAGTTCCGTGCGGCCCATCACCAAGATGGAGATCTCGACGTCAGGGTTCTGGGCTTCAAAGCGGCTCTTGGCGAGCTGAAGCCACTGATACCAGGGGTCGGCGTGGGCCGAGTCGTGCATGTGCTCGATGACGATCTTACCGGCCGCCACCCCCGGTATGGCCGGGGCCAGAGCCAAGATCAGGCCACCGGCCAGATGGCGGGCCACACATCGCGTTGGCACGTGAGATACCCCCCAAAAAAGTGTGGATAGTAGTTCATTCAGATTACACCGTCGGCTTCCTGCTCTCCACGATCTTCTGTGGACTGACAGACTGGGCCCGCTGTACCGGGGGTCGAGGCCACGACAGGTCTGACCTGACCCCTAGGTTGGCGCTTACCGACCAAACACCTCGGCGTAGCGGTTCTCCATGAAGGTCTGCACTTCGTTCAGTGCCTGCACGGGCGTCTTTTTGCCTGCTACCACCGCCGACATGGCCGGATTGAGCTGCCCTACGTAGTAGTCCAGCCACAGCGGGGGCCGCGGGCGGGCTTCAGGGAGCTGGTCGAGTAACGGCCCGTAGACGGCGGGCAGCTCCCGCCCGACGGCGAGCAGCGCCTGCCAGTTGGCCGGTAGTACGTCGGGGAAGCGGCGGAAGCGCTGGATCTGTACGTCCGTCTCACCGAAGAACCGCAGAAGGCGCAGGGCTAGCTCAGGGTGTGGCGAGTTCTTCGGCACGGACAGTGCCTGTCCGCCTCCCCACGTCCCGTTTCGCCCACCAGGGGGGTGCGGGACACGGCCGGTCCGGAAAGGTACTTCCGCCGCCAGCAATTGGCCCACGATGCTGGTCGATTCGGTGCTCATGGCCACGGTGCCGGCGCGGAAGCCGGTCGCCCCGGCCCCCACGGGGGAGCGGTTCCCCACGGCTGCCGCCCAGGTGCGGATCCACTCAAAGGCGGCCACGTTTTCCGGTCGGTTGGCCGTGGGCCGGATGGTGCGCCCCTGAATCTCCAGCAACTCGCCCCCAAAGGCCCAGATCCAACCGGGTGCGCCCCAGTTGCCCACCCAGGGGACCATCCCCGCCCGCTGGTACCGCCCATCGCTATCCCGAACGGTCAACTTCAGATTCCACTGGTAGAGCTCGTCCAGCGAGACGGGGTCGGCGGCGGCGTCCAGCCCGGCCTGGGCGAAGAAGTCGGCCCGCTTGAAGAGGCCCCGGGAGGTGGTGTGATAGGGGACACCCCAGAGGCGGCCGTTAAAGGTCATCTCTTCGGTGTCGGAGGGGGTGAAGCGGAGGCCGGCCAGAGTGCGAGTGGCGTCCAGGAGCAAGCCCTGGGCGGCAAACTCCCGCACAGCCGACCCTTCCATCCACGTGATGTCAGGCGGACTCCCACTTACGATGGCCAGGCTGAGCTTCTGGGTGAACTCCGCTTGCGACCCGGGAACCATCAACACTTCCACGTCAACGCCAGGGTTCTTCTCCTCGAAGAGGCTGGCGATGAACTCGAACTCGCGCTGCCGGCTCTGGTCTTGCACCCACACGGTCACCTTTTGGGTCCCAGCGGCCCATCCGGGGAAGGCCGCGCTCAGGCCGGCCACACCGCAAACGATTAAGGATGATAAGGACAAAAGCTTCCTTTTACTCGCTCTCCTCCCCATGTTAATGCCTCCCATTTATTAAAGTGATGACACTGGCTGCGCTATTACCCGCACCTGATGCGTGCCCGGGGCCAGGAGCAGGTGCAGCCGTCCTCCCTCTAGCCGCCAGTCCAACAACGGCGCACTGGAGGTGACCGTAGCCACCTCACTCAGGCCGGGCAGCTGCAGGACCACCTCCACCGGCTCAGAGCCGGGGCCGGCGGGGGTGACCAGGGTGCCCCGAAGCTCTACGGCCTGATGGGGCCGGATCGAGATGGTCAGCTCGGCATCGACCGGTTGCGTGGCTGTAAGGCCGTACCCGCTGGCCGAGCGCAAGCCCCTACCGCTCACAAGCAGCAAGCCCAGGTGCCGAGCCTCAGGGCTGGCGTCAGAACTCTCGGTTAGCTGCGTGGCGGGCGCGTCACTCCGGATCAGCCAGCCCCCCACCATTCCGTCCACCCAGAGGCCATCCGCCTGCATACCTGCCGGCTGCGCCGGCGAGGTCTCCTGCTGGCTACGGAAGAGTAGGAGCGTGGTCGAGGTAGCGTCTGTCAGCCGGATACCCTGACCTCCGGTCACCGGCGGCCGCTGCAGCGTGACCTCCCGGCGGCTTTGGCCCTTGCCGGGGGCGAGGACGGCTAGGAAGTAAGCCTGCCCGGCCGCCTCTCGGGTAGTGGCGTTGAGGTGCCACTGTTCTGGCTTGTTCAGGGGCTCGTCCAGGGGAACAGCGAACTGGTTCGTCTGCGAGAAAGTCAGGGGTTGCGAACTCCAGAGCCACACGTCCAGCTGTGCTGACTTGGCATCCAGATGGAGATGGCCGGCCTGCGGGTCGATGGCAAACGGGTAGTAGGCGTGAAGGAGCCAGCCGTAGGTGCTGGGCTTGGCCGCCTTGAGATCGTCGAAGAGGACGAACAGGTCAGGCCGGACGTAGACCACGTGCCGCAGATAGCGGGGGAGGAGCTGGCCGTAAGCCCGGGATGCGTCACCGGCGGTGTAGTCGAAGGACTCCCCGTGCAAGAAGCCGCTGATCCGCCCTTTGGCGGCCAGCGACTGGACGGTCTGTCCCTGGCCGTTCACCAAGATGCCGTTGTGCGCCTGGGTGGTTTTGGTCCAGCCCATGTGGTGGTTGCTCCCGTACCACGGACGGTAACCGGACGAGATGGCTAGGGGCATGCCGTACGCTTCCAAGGTGAAGGTGTTCTGGTCGGCCAGGCTGTGGCTGTACGAGCCATAAGGACTACTCTTGAACATGAACTGTATGGCATCGTCCCGGCGACCCAGCTGCTTGTGGAAGACCACCCAACCGACATCGGGGAAGTAAGCCGACGAGGGTAGGTCAACCGGCGCCTGCCCCCGTAGCCCCTTCGGTGGGTGGAGGACAGCCCGGATGTAGCCCATGACCCCCATCTCGACGACGGTCCCCAGCTGCTCGGCATACCATTGGTAGTAGGGATTTCCGTACACCCTGGCCAAATGGGCCATCACGTTGGCCGAGGTCTGGTTGGGGGGCTCGTCGGCAAAGTCGCCAAAGGGCCCCATCTTGCTATATGGGGGCTGGGTGTACAGCTTAAAGGTACCGGTGTTTCGGAAGAAGGGTTTATCGTACAGGCTGAGGCGCGTGGCCACCTGCAGGGCATCTACGAACCACAGGACTCGGTTCATGTACGAGGTCCAGTAGGCGTGCCCTTCCGCCCAACCTCCCGAGTCGCCCCCCCAGGCCGGGTAGACCGCGTAAAAGATGCGGATTACGTAGTCTAACCACTCCTGTGCCTCGGGAAAGTCACCCAAGAAGGCGATGGCTGCCTCGCCCAAGAAACCGAGGGATCGCCCGGCATGACTGGCATAGGGGCGGCTCTCGAAGGGGCGTTCCTTGAGAAGTCGGTAGGCCTCGTTACCTCGCACGCGCATCACATTCTGGATCACCTTGCGGTCTTCGGGGGTGAGGATGTCATACGCCCAGGTGTAGGCCCGGCTCAGCTTCAGGAGGATGGGCATAGAGGCCTCGTCGTTCACCGCCGCGCTGGTCGCGCCCTTCGGGTCCCAGGAGGCGATGTGGAGCATCCAGCGGCGAGCGGCCTCGCCCAGGCGACGGTCGCCGGTAAGGAGGTAGGCGAAGGCTAGGGTTTCCAGATCGTCAGTAGCCTTGACGGCGAGGGAGTACTGGCGCCAGAGCCCGACGTCCCACACGCCGCCCGGGCGAGCATGAGGCGGCTCGGGTGGCAGGTCGGCCACCGCCAGGACGGCCGCCTGGCTGGAGATCCGTTGCCATAACAGCCGGTAGAGGAGTTCAGAGTCCTTTTTCTGACGGAAGGCGGCCAAGGAGTCCGGGGTGACGAAGAGTCTGGGGTGAGCGCGAGGGATGCGCTGCCGGACCTCCTCCAGGGGCGGGAGGGCGAAGAGCGCCGCCGAAGGGCTGATCCGGAAGGCCCGAGTGCGGGCCGGGGCGGAGCTCTCTCCTCGCTGGTTCACGGCGTAGACCCGCCAATACCACGTCCTGTCAGCGTCCAGGGGCGCTGAGGGCGTATAGACGCTGATGTCCAGGTTGCCGATCCGGATGGTTTCGGCCGGTGGAAAGTGCGGATCGGTGGAGTATTCCAGGGTATAGTGGCTGGCTCCCGGCACAGGTAACCAGACGAACGAAGGGGGGTTGGTGGTCACCACACTGCCGTCTGCTGGCCGGAAGTCAAGTTGATCGTCGCCCGATTTGAGCTCCGCGGTGAGATCGGCAAAGCGGAGGGGCCTCAAGGAGACGTCGTCGAACTGGGCGAGGCCCATATCAGTGGAGGTGGAATAGAGGATCACCGAAACCCAAGCGGCCTCGGGAGGCGCCTGAAGAGAGACCGAAAGGCGCTGCCACTCGCTACGGTCGGTACTCGCCGTCTGGTGTAAAACGCGTTTCTTCTCATTGTTCCAGAAGTCCAGATAAAGGTAAGCCCGTCCCCCTTCTTCGGCCCGTGCCCAGGCCGAGGCCTGATAGGTGAGACCGGGTTCAGCCGGCACAGGGGTGCTACGCAGTCCGTACCCCTGCCTGCGGGAGTCGTCGACGATGGTGAAGACCGCGCCACGTTGGCGCGGTGTGCCGCGGTCGAATCGCAACTGGTGCCCTGGCTCGCCAGCGAAAATCTGCCAGCCGGGAGGCAGCGCGCCGTCCCCACGCTCCTCAAAGCCGCCATTGGATACAAGCTCGAGAGATGGTTCTTGCGGGGCACCCGCCGCTGCAGGCACGCCTAAGAGGGAGCCGGAGGCCAGGCCTAGCAGCAGGCTGAGCAAGAGCCATGACGGCCGCATGCGACGCCCCCCTTTGTTTACCATTTTTCCATTCGTCCTCACGAGGCAGCGGGGCCGCCTGCAGCAGGGCAGGCCGGCAGCCAGGAGCCCCTGGACCAGCCAGAAGTGTGTTAAGGATCGTACCTAACGGACAGGAAGATAGAAGTGAGTCTAATCGGGGTATTCGGCGGCAGGAGGGTCCCTCCTGCCTCGGAGGTTGTCAAAACGCCTGCAGCAACTCCAGCAGCCGCCGGTCGAGCCGGTGGCCGTACCAGTCCTCGTAGTCGACGTCCTGGCGGTCCGAGTCGAGGATGCCGAAAGAGCCCCGGAAGTTCCAGAGTGCGTAACCGATGCCGTGGGCAGTCAGGATTTCTAGCACGTCCCGTAGCCAGGCCAGCAGGACCGGGTGTGGGGTCCGGTTGTAGGCCCCACCCTCGCCGCAGTGAACACCCACCCCCTGCCGGGCCAGTTCGGCCCAGCGGGCATAGTGGCTCTCTAGGCGCTGGCGGTCCCAGCGCTCGCCGTTTGGCGTTACCAGGGGCCAGGTGGGCTCGGGCCAGTTCATGCTGGCCGGCACCCAGCTGGCCCGGTAGTGGCTGACGCCCATGGGCAGGTAGGCCCGGCAGCTTTGGGCGACACCCAGGTCGGCCAGCTCGGGGCAGGGCTCGTTCCCCCAGCTGACGCCGTCCAGGATGATCAGCCGGTCAGGATCGATGCGGCGGATGGCCGCCACCGCCGCCTGCATCACCCGGGCGTGGTCCTCGCGGGTCATCTCGGGTGAGGGGGACTTGGGCTCGTTCACCAGGTTAAAGCTGAGCTGGCTAGAGGGTATTCCCTTGTAGCGGCGGGCGAAGAGCTCCCAGTGGAAGCAAAAGGCATCCAGGGCCGCTTGGTCCTTCCACAGGTTGAAGGGCTCCTGCCGCTCGGGATTCACCGAGTAGCCCGGGGCGCGGTGGAAGTTGAGGTTGATGTGGATGCCATATTTCTGCCCCCAGGTCACCGCCTGGTCGACCTTCTCTAACATGGCTTCGTTGATCTTGTACACGTCCCCATCCTGAATCCAGAGTAGGTAGCACATGGGCAGGCGGACAAAATCAAAGCCCCAGTCGGCGATCCAGCGGAAGTCGTCTTCACGGAAGTCACCCCGGCTGCGGCTGGTGAACATCTCGAGCAAGTTGAAGCCTCGCCAACGGGGCAGGATGGTTTGCGCAGGCATGAGCGGGCTCTCCTTTCGACAGGCGTAGTGGGCCAACGCCTTATTCGCCAGCGCTCCGGGGCTTCCTGGCCGTGAGACGCGAGCGGCGGGCTCTGGGCGGTTGTCGGCAGGAGGTTGCCGGGCAGAGCGGGAATATGGCGGGCGGCCGCCAGCGGCCGGCGAGCAGAGGGCCGCGCTCAGCGGGAATGGGAGGATGCAGCGTGGGAGCCAACGAGCGCCTGCGCCTTGGTGTGATCGGTGCAGGAAACATCGGTAACGTCCACATTCAGGCCTTCGGCAAACTGCCCGAGGTAGAGCTGGCAGGGGTGACCGACGTTTATCGGCCTTTGGCCGAGGCGAGAGCCCAGGAGCATCACATTGGCCGGGTGTACGATACAGCCGAGGAGATGATTCACGACCCGGGGATCGACGCGGTGGTGATCGGGGTTCCCAACAAGTACCACGCGCCCTTGGCGATTCAGGCCTTGCGGGCGGGCAAGCACGTGTTGCTGGAGAAACCCATGGCCATCGATGCGGAAGCGGCCCGAGCCATCGTGCGGGCCCAGCGCGAGGCAGGTAAGGTGTTGATGATCCCCCACCAGATGCGCTGGGAGTGGGTGGCCCTGCGGGTGAAGGAGCAGGTGGACAAGGGCGCCCTCGGCCGCATTTACAACGCCAAGGCGGGCTGGTTCCGGCGCAAGGGGATTCCGGGCTGGGGCACCTGGTTTACGCAGAAAGCCGAGTCGGGGGGCGGGCCGCTGATTGACATCGGCGTCCACCTCCTGGACCTCTCTCTGCACTTGATGGGCAGCCCGAAGCCCGTGGCCGTCTTCGGCTCCACGTACGCCGAGTTTGGTCCCCGGCGGCGGGGTATCGGCACCTGGGGCCGGCCTAACTGGAACGGCACCTTCGACGTGGAGGACCTGGCCACCGCCCTCATCAAGATGGAAGACGGAAGTACCCTCACCCTGGAGGTGAGCTGGGCGGCCCACACCGACCTGGAGGGGAATGGGCCCTTCGTCCACCTCATGGGCAGCGAAGGCGGCGCCGCGATCCGGGGGAACCGGCACGGCAAGCTGTTTGCCGAGCTGTTCGATCGCACGGTGGACATCGAGCTGACGCCGCCCGCCGATGACGAGGGGGCTCGGGTCCGGGTGTGCCGCCACTTCCTGGAGTGCATCCGGGAGGGGAAGGAGCCCCTCACCTCGGCCATGACGGGCTTTACCAACAACCTGATCCTGGACGCCATCTACGAGTCGTCCCGCACCGGGCAGATGGTGCAGCTGAACTGGGAAATCTGAGGCAGCCCGCGGCGGCCGCCCCTGCGCCGCCGTGGAGGAGGTGGCACCCGTGTACCTCGGGCTGATGGCCCACGAACTGCGGGCCCGAGATGACGTCGAATTGGCTGACAAGGTAGCCGGCTTCGGCTGCCGGGCCGTCGTCTACCGGCTCGACTTGGAGCGCCTGGCGCCCGGCGGCCAGCCCGACGTGGCCGCCTTGCAGGCGGTGAAAGCCACCCTGGCCCGGCGGGGGGTGAGCATTCCCTGCGCCTACGGCTACACCAACCTGGTCCATCCCGACCCGGAACGGCGGCGGCAGCTGCTGGAGCGGCTGAAGGCGGTGATCCGTTGCGCTCCCCACCTGGGTGCCACCTCCGTGGCTACTGAGACGGGTACCCGCAATCCCCAGAGCGAATGGAGCCGCCACCCCGACAACCGCTCCCCTGAGACCTGGCAGCTGCTGCGTGCGGTCACTGCCGAGCTGCTGGAAGAGGCCGAGCGGGCCGGGGTCGACCTCGCCTACGAGGGCTACGTAGAGAACGTGGTGGATACCCCTGCCCGCATGCGCCAGCTGATCAGCGAGCTGGGCTCCCCAAGGCTGAAGATTGTGATGGATCCTAATAACTACTTCGAGCCCCCCCTCATTCCCCGTATGCGGGAGGTGCTGGCCGAGATCTTCGACCTGCTGGGTGACCGCATCGCCCTGGCCCATGCCAAGGACGTGCGGGTGGAAGGGGACCGCTGCACCACGCCGCGGGCCGGGACCGGGGTGCTGGACTACCCCCTCTTCATCGAGCTGCTGCGGCGCTTCGGCTATCAAGGCCCCTTGATCCTGGAGCACCTCAGGGAGGAGGAGGTGCCGGCCAGCCGCGACTACGTCCTGCGCTTCCTGTGAGGCCGGCGCTGGCGGTGGTCGGCCCGGCGCGGGCGGTACGGCACGGGTGGCCGTACGGCGGCAGCGGCGGCTTGGCCTGGTGCACCGGGGACGAGGCCAAGGCGGGGCGAGGCGGGCTGCCTCGCCCCGTGCTGCCCGTACGCCCGGCATGGGCTGCCACTATAGGGTGAAAGTCCCAAGCGGAGG
>SPLK01000523.1_pt1 | contig 10486 bp, 9 predicted proteins | sample 2456111 | NCBI WGS metagenome assembly SPLK01 (sample SAMN11156906, study PRJNA527647) | hot springs metagenome | biome: Geothermal region; feature: Hot spring; material: tree branch in hot spring; isolation source: hot spring sediment rich in lignocellulosic material ... | reverse complement strand
CACAGCTTCCCCCGGGCCACGTTCGCCGCCGACAAGACGGGCTTCTTCGAGATGCAGACCCTCTACGACACGCTGCAGCGCTTCGGCCGCTTCACCCGCTACGACGAGTGGATGGCGACCCGGATCATCGTCGAGGAAGGCGAGTTCGCCGGCGTCACGGCGTGGGACATGACCACGGGGGAGTTCGCCCTGCTGCGGGCCAAGGCCCTCATCATCGCCACCGGCGGCTTCATGCGGGTCTTCGGCTTCACCACCTACTCCTACACGGTGACGGGCGACGGCATGGCCATGGCCTACCGGGCAGGGCTGCCGCTCAAGGACATGGAGTTCGTGCAGTTTCACCCGACCGGGCTGGTGCCCTCCGGGATCCTCATCACCGAGGCGGCACGGGGCGAGGGAGGGTACCTGCGCAACCGCGACGGTCGGCGCTTCATGGAGGATCACGCTCCCAAGCTCATGGAGCTCGCCCCCCGCGACATCGTGGCGCGGGCCGAGACGCTGGAGATGGAGGCGGGGCGGGGCTTTACCCATCCCAGCGGGCTGGGCTACGTCGAGCTGGACCTGACCCACCTCGGCGCGGACCGCATCAAGCAGCGCCTGCCGCTGATCCGGGAAGTCGCCATCAAGTTCAACGGGCTGGATCCCATCGAGCACCCGCTGCCGGTGCGGCCGGCTGCCCACTACTCGATGGGCGGCATCCACACCGACATCGACGGCAAGACGCCCGTGGAGGGCATCTGGGCCGCGGGGGAGGCGGCGTGCGTCTCCATCCACGGCGCCAATCGCCTGGGCAGCAACTCCACTGGCGAGTGCCTGGTCTGGGGCGCCATCACGGGTCGGGAGGCGGCCCGCTACGCCCTGTCACGCAAGGCACCCCCCGAGCCGCCCATGGAGGCGGCCCGAGAGGAGCGAGCGCGGCTGCAGCACCTGCTGGAGCGCCGGGGCACGGAGAGCCTCTACGAAATCCGCAGCCGGCTCCGTCAGGTGATGGACGAGAAGGTCGGGGTCTTCCGGGACGAGGCCGGCCTGCGAGAGGCCCTGGAGGAGGTGCGCACCCTCAAGGCGCGCATGGCCGACGTCGGGCTCTCGGACAAGGGCTGGGTCTACAACACGGACCTGGTCTCGGCCCTGGAACTGGAAAACATGCTGGACCTGGCCGAGGTGACGGTGCTGGGCGCCCTGGAGCGGCGGGAGTCGCGAGGGGCGCACGCCCGGCGCGACTACCCGAGCCGCGACGACGAGCGCTTCCTGGCTCACACGCTGGCCTACCACACCCCGAAGGGGCCGCGGCTGGAGTACCTGCCGGTGCGGATCACCCGGTGGAAGCCTGTGGAGCGCAAGTACTGAGCCGAGGAGAGGGGACGAGGCGATGGCTCGGCCGTTGTCGAGCGAGCCGCAAGCGTCACAGGCCCCCCGGCCCCGGCGGCTGCCCAACCGCCTGGGCGTCCGGGGCTGGGTCTATGCGGGCCGCTATCCCATCGAGCGCTACCTCTTCACGCTGCACCGCCTGTCGGGCATCGGGCTGGTGCTCTACCTGCCGCTGCACGTCTGGGTGACCAGCCGGCGCCTGCAGGGACCGGAGGTATGGGAGCGGACCATGGTCACCCTCTCGCATCCGGTCTTCGTGGCGGGGGAGCTCTTGCTGCTGGCCGCGTTCGTCTTCCATGCGCTCAACGGGTTGCGCCTCATCCTGGGCCACCTGGGCTACACCCTGGGCAAGCCGGCCGAGCCCGTCTACCCCTACCCCGTGGCGCTGCGGCGGCAGCGGCCGCTGACCCTCGTCATGATGCTCCTGGCGGCCGTCTTCATCGCGGTGGGGATCTGGGAGACCCTGGTCGGGTAGGGCAAGGGGGGCGTCATCGTGCGCGAGTCCAAGCTATGGGCCCTTCACCTCTTCTCGGGCGCCGCCCTGGTGGTGCTGCTGGGCGTCCACATGGTCGTGCAGCACTACCCCACCATCCTGGGGTGGCTGGGCTGGGTGGAGGGTGACGTGCGGAGCTTCGCCTCCGTGGCAGCCCGGAGCACCAGCGCCGGCTGGTCGGTGATCTACGTGCTGCTGCTCGGCTTCGCGCTCTACCACGGGCTGTACGGGCTGCGGCGGATCCTGCACGAGATCTGGTACTCGCCGGCCGCCACCCGCGTGGTGGACGCGGTGGTGGTCGTCTTCGGCCTGGCGGTCTTCGTCTACGGGCTGGTGGCCGTCTTCCAGGCCATCCCGCTGGGAGGGGCGTCGTGAGCATGGCCAGGGTGCTGCAACGCAGAGAGACGGAGGAGCGAGCGCCCGAGGCGCCTGCCAGGGCGGCTAGCCCCAGCGAGGCGGGTACCGTCATCGTGCTGCGGGTGGCGCGCTTCGACCCCGAGCGGGACGTGGCCTTGCGCTGGCAGACCTACGAGGTGCCCTACACCCCCGGCATGACGGTGCTGGACGCCCTCATCGCGGTCAAGGAGCGGCAGGACGGCTCGCTGGCCTTCCGCAGCTCGTGCCGGATGGGCGTCTGTGGCTCGTGCGGGATGCTGGTCAACGGCAAGCCCCGCCTCACCTGCCAGACCCAGGTCAGCGAGCTCGGCACCCACCTCGAGGTGGCCCCGCTGCCCAACCACGACGTCATCAAGGACCTGGTGCCCGATCTGAGCGGTACCTTCGAGCGGCACCGCAAGGTGCACCCCTACATCATCCGGCCCGCAGCCGACGAGCAGGAGATGCGCTCGCCCACCCGGGAGTTCGCCCAGACGCCCGAGGAGATGGAGCGCTACCTGCAGTTCGCCTACTGCCTCAAGTGCAGCCTCTGTGTGGCGGCCTGCCCGACGGCGGCTACCGACCCGCTCTTCCTGGGGCCGCAGGCGCTGGCGCAGGCTTACCGCTACGTCGCCGACAGCCGCGACGCCGGCTGGGAGCTGCGGGCGGACGCGGTGGACGGGGTGCACGGCGTCTTCAGCTGCCACCTGGCGGGGGCGTGCAGCGAGGCCTGCCCCAAGGGCGTCGACCCGGCGCTCGGCATCCAGCTGCTCAAGCGCAGCCTGCTGACGGGGCCCCCACACGCCGAGCCGGCCCCGGTCATCGGGCCGCGGCCGGTGGTGCCCGAGGATCCGGCCAGGCCCCGGCCCAAGGCGCCGCCGCCGACGGTGTAGGGGTAGCCGAGCATCTGCCGGCGGGTCGGCGGGTGTGCTTGACGGGGTCGCGGCTGCGGCCGTAGAATGGCCTAGGCAGCCGCCTGGCAGCCGTGGTGGGCGTAGCTCAGTCGGTTAGAGCACCAGGCTGTGGACCTGGGGGTCGTGGGTTCGAGTCCCACCGTCCACCCCACTTCCCACATCCCGCTTCGCTTCGGTCGGTGCGCCCGTAGCTCAGGGGATCAGAGCGGGTGGCTTCGGACCACCAGGTCGTGGGTTCGAATCCTACCGGGCGCACCATCCTTTGAATCGACGGCCCGCGCCGCCCTGGTCTCGTCACGGCTTGCGCACGGGGTGCTCGCCTAGCGGCACCGATGTCCCACCGGCCACTCCCACCGAAGGCCGGGTCCCCGCTCGAGACTCCCTGGCGGTGGCCAGCGCGAAGCCGGCCAGCACCAGTCCCCCGGCTGCCAGCCTGACGGGCAACAGGATGTGCGGCCCCACGCCGACCGTCGTGAAGATGAACGGGTCTTCCAGCACCGAGTGGCAGGCGCCTAGAAACACGAACACCCGCCACGCTTCTCGCTCGGTGAGCCGCCGCCGGCTCATGCGATCGATGAGGATGCCGGCTCCGTAGACGAGCCCCAGGAACAGACCGGCCAGCACGGGGAAGGCGGCATCACCCGACAACCCCATGCGGCGCATCCAGGGGCCGGCCTGGGTCGACCATCGATCCAGCAGCCCCCGGTGCTCCAGCCACGCCATCACCAGGGTGGAAGGGGCCAGCACCGCCACCAGCAGGGCCAGCAGCCGCACGAGCCCCCGCAGGCCCTCGACCAGCGCGCTTGCGAGCGCCGGTACGGTGACCGTCCCGTCGGCGGCCATGGTGGTCGACGACGGCGCAAGGGCGGCCCCGCCCATCCCCGGAGCCGCCTGGGGAAGCAGCGGCACGAAAAGCGTCGCCAGCAACGCGGCAGCCGCCCCCATGGCCAGGCGCACCGCCGTGATGCGCCACGGGTTGACCCGGCAGCGTGAGGCCACGGCCACCTCCATGGGCAACGCGTGGGCGAAGTTGAGGAAGAGCACCACCGGCAGGGCCTGCTCGGGCGTGAGGCCCAGCGACGCCATGGTGCCGATGGCCGCGTACAGCGCCGAGAAGAGTCCGACCAGCAACGGCAACACCGCCGGCTCGGCGATGCCAAGCCAGCCCAGCGGCCGCTCGACCCAGCCCGTGACGGCGCGGACCCACCCCGTGGCCTCCAGCAGCACGACCAGGAGGTAGACGGGCACGACGATGCGCAGGAGCAGTCCCAGCGTCTTAGCGAACCGGTGCCACCACTCGTTGAGCATGCGTGCAACGAGCCCCTCCCAGCGGGCGCTTCGCCGGCGCCACGGTTCTCCCTGCTGCCCGTGCCCTCGACCCCGCCTACCGGCAGCGCCCTCCGGACGGGGCAGGACCCGACGCCCCCCGGGCGAACGAGACGGCACGCACCGCCACGACCTGCCCCCGGACGGAGGTGCCCGCCATGAAGGTCGACGCCATCCTCGATCCGCCCTCTCCCGGCCACGTCGGAGAACTGGCGAGGGAGGCCGAGCGAGAGGGGTTCGATCGCGTGCGCATCGCCGAGACGCGCCACGAGCCGTTCGTGATGGCGGCCCTGGCGCTCTCGGCCACGCAGCGCCTGGAGGTGGGCACCGAGGTGGCCATCGCCTTCGCCCGCAGTCCCACGGTGGTGGCCCATGCGGCCTGGGACCTGGCGTCGGCCAGCGGCGGGCGCTTCCGGCTGGGTCTCGGCAGCCAGGTGCGGGCCCACATCGAGCGCCGCTACGGCATGACGTGGGATCGCCCGCTGGGCCGCATGCGCGAATACGTGGGGGCCCTGGATGCGCTCTGGCGCTGCTGGCAGGAGGGGACGCCCCTGCGCTTCGAGGGGCGCTACTACCGGTTGACGCTGATGAATCCCTTCTTCAACCCGGGGCCCATCGAGACGCCGCGAGTGCCGGTGGGCCTGGCCGGCGTCAATCCGGCGTGGGCGCGGCTGGCGGGCGAGGTGGCGCAGGCCTTCCACGTCCACCCGCTGCACACGGCGGCCTACCTGCGCGACGTGCTGCTGCCCGCCATCGAGGCGGGGCTGACGCGATCCGGCAAGGCAAGAGAGAGCTTCGAGGTGGTGGGCAGCGTCTTCGTCATCACGGGGGCCGACCCCGACGAGCGCCGGGCCCGACGGGAACTCGTGCGCCAGCAGGTAGCCTTCTACGCCTCGACGCCGTCCTACCGGCGGGTGCTGGCCCACCACGGGCTGGAGCAGGTGGGCGAGGAGTTGAGCCGGCTGGCCAGGGCCGGGCGATGGCAGGCCATGGCCGGGGCGGTCCCCGACGAACTGTTGGATCTGGTGGCGGCCGAGGCGGAGCCGGACGCGCTGCCCTCCCGCCTGGCCGAGCGCTACGCGGGCCTCCTCGACCGCATCGCCTTCTACCTCCCCTACCGCCCGGGCGAGGAGGGGGGCTGGTGGGGGCGATGGATCCATGAGCTGCGGGCCCTGACGGCGTCATGAGGCACGCGGACGGCCGACCGCCCTCCCGTCCGCCTCAAAGCTCCTCGACGACCCGAGCCAGGCGGACCACTACGGGCTCGACGTCGGGGCGGGCCACCATGCGGCAGTAGATGGCTCCCTCGTCAGGGTTGATGCTGACGTGGCGCACCAGGGGGCTGCGAGCCGCCTCCACGAGCTGGCGGAGCAACTCGCGGCTGGTGGACGTGCTGTAGAGCAGGCGATAGCGGTAGCCGTCGACCTGCAGCCACTCCTCGCGCAGCTCCTCGGGGTCCGGGATGCGGGGCCGCCACACCCCCGGCCGCACCAGGTAGGCGTGGCCGCGCATGCGGAGCGGCTGGTTGGGGCGCAAGAGGAGGTAGAGGGTGTCGTGGCGCCGCCAGGCCCACGAGATGGGCAGGTAGAGGAGGCTGTGGCGCGGCAGGGCGGTAAGGGTGGCCTCCACCCGGTTGAGATGGCCCCGGCGCACCACGTAGTCGGCCCTGTAGCCGATGAGGCCGCCTATCCACGTGTAGGTCTGGTCCTTCGGCCTCAGGGCTCGCTCGCAGGCCTGAGCCGTCTCGCGGATGATGCGCCAGTTGGCGCGCCGGCCCCAATGGTACTGGATGAACGTGGCGCCGGCCAGCAAGAACAGGTACGGCAGCCACGCACTGGTCGATGGTGACAAGGGCTCGAGCCTGCCTTCCCTTACGGATCCCCCGGGCCTCGGGGCTCAGACGGCGTCGGCACCAGGCAGCAGGTACGCGGCCACCCGGCGCAGCGCCTCCACGCCGATGGGCTCAGGCGATTGCAGCGGCACGTGACGCACGGGATATGGCTCGCTCGTCCCGCCCCCTGCCGACGGGGCGCCGTCTCCGGACTCTTGCGAGGGCGGGCTGGCGCCGGCCTTGTTGACCACCGTCAGGGCCACGGGGATGTCGAAGGCCGCCAGGCCCTCCAGCGCCCGCGCGGTCTCACAGATGGAGAGGCGATCCTCGTTGCGTACCACCACGACGCCGCAACGGGCCCTGTCCTGCAGCCGGCGCTCGAGCGCCTCCATCTCCGCGCGGTAGTCGCGCAGGATCCGGCCGATGGGATCGCGGTCTTCTCGCGAGGGCAGCTCCATCTCCTCGCCGCCGACCACGGCCCGTTGCGGCCCCAGGACACGCTCCAGGGCATCCCGGCGCTCCAGGAGCGCCCGCCGCACCATGCCCAGGTGCTGGGCCCACCGCACCGAGACCGACGGGAGCGCCAGCACTCTCAGCGTCAGCCCTGTCGGGGGCGTGTCGATGACCAGCAGGTCCGCCTCGCGCGCCCGGGCCGCCTCGATGAGCCGGGCGATCTCCTCGACGACCGCCTGCTCCTCGACGCCCGGCGAGTGGCGCAGGGTGTCGAGGTAGCCCTCCAGGTTGAAGGCCTGCAGGTAGCGATAGGCTGCCTTGAGCTCGGCCGACTGCCTCTCGAGGTAGCGGTCCAGGGCCCGCTCCATGTCGACTTCGAGGGCCCACAGCCGCCCCGACGCGCCTACCGCCGTCGGCTCGGCATGCAGGGGCGTCTCCAGCACGTCGCCGAGGTTGTGGGCGGGGTCGATGGAGGCGATCAGGACCCGCAGACCCCGCTCGGCCAGAGCGACGGCCATCGCCGCTGCGACGGTGGTCTTGCCGGTGCCGCCCTTGCCGACCGTCAGCAACAGCAGCGGCTCTCTGGCCGCATCCGCTCCGTCACCCTGTCGCCCTCGACGTGCCAGCGTCTCGAGCACGGTCGACAGCGGTGGGTAGCGGGTCGGCGCCGCCGTCCGCCCCCCGGGCCCGCTAGAGGTCGAAGAGCGATGCGATCTCTGCATACACGTCGTCCATTTCCTGGGCCCGCGCTCGCATGACGGCCAGCTCGCGGCCCATGTGGGGCAGCAGTCGGAGCGACAGCGGGGTGGGGGGCGACGGGAGCCCCACGAACGACCCCAGCACCAGCAGTGCGAAGACGTTCTCCAGCTCCCGTCGCTCCGCCTGGATGTACCCGATGGCGCGCTGGCGCCACCACTCCGTCAGCCAGGTGACGACCGCGCACATCGGGTGGGTCATCTCAGCGGCCTCCCGCTGCGACGCCGGTGGCGGCCTCGATGCGAGCCTCGCGGTACGAGGCGGTGAAGTCGACCAGCAAGAGCACCGACAGCACCGCCATGATGGCGAAGATGACCTTGATCACTATCGAGGCCGGCACCGCCCACATGTACCAGATGACGCCGGCGAAGACCGTCACCCACAGGAACAGGCCAGGCAGCAACACCGCCGAGCGGTAGCCGCCGGAGGCCCGCTGCACCTTGACGACCCACACAGCCATGGTCAGCATCGCCACGGCCGCCACCATCTGGTTGGCGCCCGCGAAGGCGGGCCAGACGGTGGTGTAGGCGCCGTCCCAGGCCAGCCAGGCCGCCAGCACCGCCACGATGCCGCTGGCGACCCACCGATCCGCCAGGACCTTGTGCAGGCCAGGGTTGGACTTGCGGAGCGGCTCCATCATCTCCTGCCAGGTGAAGCGCCCGAGCCGGGTGGCCGTGTCAAGGGTCGTCATCACGAAGGCCGTCACCCACAGGCCCGCGAAGAGAGACCCGACCGCAGGGCCGAGGCCGAAGACCTCATCCATCAGTTGCCCGTAGCTCCGCGTGAAGAGCCCCAGTGCGCCTCCCACGGGCCCCGCGGCCTTTAGGATGTTTTGGGCGAAGTAGACCCGATCACCGGTCAGTTGCGCCAACGAGACGCCCAGCCCGGCGACGCGGTCGGCCACCTGCTCCAGCACGGGGAAGGCATAGGCTCCCATGGTCACCACGACGAGCGTGGCCAGGAGGCCCTCCGTCAGCATGCCGCCGTAGCCAACCGGCAGCCCGTGGCTCTCCTTGTCGAGCTGCTTGGAGGTGGTGCCGGAGGCCACCAGCGCGTGGAACCCCGACAGCGACCCGCAGGCGATGACCAGCGGGATGGCCGGCCAGAAGGGCGAGGGCACGTTGCCCACCGCCGGCGCGCTCCAGACGGTGTAGGCCGGGATGACGACGCCCTTGAAGGTGACCAGCAGCGCGATGACCCCGAGCCCCAGGCCGACGAAGAGGATGTAGGCGTTGAGGTAGTCGCGGGGCTGCAGCAGCAGCCAGACCGGCAGGCTCGAGGCGGCGATGGCGTACACCGCCGTGATGATGACCCAGGTGTGGAAGCTGGCGTGCCACGGCCAGACGTACCCGAGCCACATGGCGATGGCCACGAGTATCAGGCCGATGACGGTCGCCAGGGCGAAGTTCATCTTGAGGCGGTAGTAGAGGACGCCGAAGACCACCGCACCCACGATGAAGAGGAACGTGGACGTCGGCACGCCGGGGTTGCCCACGAAGTTGGTGCACGCCACGGCGATGAACGCGGCGACCACCAGCACCAGCGTCAGGTAGATGAAGACCATCATGATCCACGAGGTGCGCGGCTTCATCACCTTGCCGGCGATCCACTGCACCGACTTGCCCTCGCTGCGCACCGAGGCCATCACCGACAGGTAGTCGTGCACGGCCCCGATGATGATGTTGCCGAACCAGATCCACAGCAGGGCGGGCAACCATCCCCAGACGATGGCGATGGCCGGGCCCGTGATGGGGCCTGCGCCGGCGATGGAGGCGAAGTGGTGGCCGTAGATGGCCAGGGGATGGCCCGGCGCGTAGTCGACGCCGTCGTACATGGCGTGGGCGGGCGTCTTGCGACTGTCGTCAGCCCGCACCACGTTGCGCTCCAGCCCCCTGCCAAACGTCAGGTAGGAGACCAGGTAGATGGCGGCAGCTGCGAGGATCAGCCATGTCGTCACTTCGACTCGCTCCTCTCACGGCCGCAAGAGCATGGGAACGCAACCGACGTGGAAGGAGGGACCGAAGGCGTTGCCCGAGGCTCTCACCTCCCGGGCGAGGCGTGCGACGCACCACGACAACGGCAGGAAGACGGTGGGAGGCGAGCCTCGTAAAGGATTGCAAGGCTGCACGGATACGAACGTATTGAATGTTGAAATGGCGGGCTCCCGCCCGTTATGTTAGCGCGGTTTCATGGGCGGCGCAACCAGACCGGTTGCTCGGCCGGCCCGACCCGCGCTCAACGCCGGCGCAGTTGCGGATCGAGGATGTCGCGAAGCCCCTCCCCCAGGGCGTTGACGGCCATCACCAGGATGAGGATGGCGAGCCCCGGCATCGTCGAGACCCACCAGGCGTTGACCAGGTACTCCCTACCCGCCGCCACCATGCTGCCCCAGGCCGGCACGTCGGGAGGGGCACCCAGCCCCAGGAAGCTCAGCGAGGCCTCCATCAGCACCATGTAGCCGGTACGCAGCGTCGCGATCACCACGAGGGTGTGCGCGATGTTGGGCAAGATCTCGCGCACCAGGATCCCGGCGTGCGAGCGCCCGATGGCGCGGGCCGCCTCCACGTACTCCCGGGCCTTCTGGGCCATGGTCTCGCCCCGGGCCAGCCGGAAGAACTCCACCCACGCCTTGAAGGAGAGGGCCAGGATCAGGTTGGGGATGCCGGGCCCGATGACCCCCATCACCAGCACCGCGAAGAGAAGGTACGGGAAGGCCATCAGCAGATCGGCCACCCGCGACAGCGCGTAGTCGAGGCGTCCGCCCCGGTAGCCGGCCAGCGCCCCCAGGGCCGTGCCCACTGCCGCCGAGATGGCCACCGCCGCGGCGCCCACCGCCAGCGAGACCCTCGTCCCGTAGATGATGCGGGAGAGGATGTCGCGACCCAGCTCGTCGGTGCCCAGCCAGTGGCCCGGCCGCCAGCCCGGCCATGGCCACGGTGGCGCCAGCCGTGCCGACAGCACGAAGCGATC
>SPLK01000521.1_pt1 | contig 10510 bp, 5 predicted proteins | sample 2456111 | NCBI WGS metagenome assembly SPLK01 (sample SAMN11156906, study PRJNA527647) | hot springs metagenome | biome: Geothermal region; feature: Hot spring; material: tree branch in hot spring; isolation source: hot spring sediment rich in lignocellulosic material ... | reverse complement strand
TCCTGGCGACGTGCCGGACTTGTTTTGTGGAGCTTAAGCCTCTTTTTCGCTATCCTCGTTGCGGCTGGAGCGGGAGAGGCATGGATGACCATCGCTTCGTACTTGGCCCGCTCTCCATACGGTCAAGTCGATCCATTGTACAAGCGGGATATCAGCTTTTATCTTTTTGACTTGCCCTTTTTCGATCTCTTGCAGACCTGGTTTACCGGGTTAGTCACCTTAGCGCTGCTAGTGGTAGTCGTCGTTTACGCTCTAAGTGGGGGCTTTCACCTGGTCGGCTGGCAGTGGAGTCTCGAGCCGAGGGTACAAGCGCATCTTTCCGGCCTTCTAGCCGCTTTCTTTGCCTTAAAGGCCTGGGGTTATCAGCTAGAGAGATATAGTCTGGTATACTCGGAGCGAGGTATCGTCTTCGGCGCCACTTACACTGATGTTCACGGTGTAGCCGTGGCTCTACGTATTATGACGGTAGTCGCCGCCGCAATCGCTGTTCTGTCCCTGGTAAACATAGTAAGACGGCAAATAAGTTTGTTGGTGGGTGGAATAGGGGCGCTTCTGGCCACCTCAGTTTTGTTAGGTACGCTTTATCCCACAATCCTGCAGAAGCTTGTAGTAGAACCCAATGAACTGGCCACAGAGCAGCCATACATCGCCCATCATATTGCTATGACGCGGGAAGCCTATGGTCTAACCGGGATTCGTGAGATTGACTTTGGTGAACCGTCACCGTTTTCTGCGGATCTCTTACAGCGCAACCGGTCATCTTTAGGCAATATAAGAATTTGGGACTACCGCCCGCTTCTTCATGTCTTTGGCCAACTACAGGAGATTCGCCTTTACTATGACTTCGTCGATGTCGACGTCGATCGGTATCTAATCGACAAACAATACCGTCAAATGATGTTGTCGGCCCGTGAGTTAAATACTGATCGGTTGCAGAACCCTACTTGGATTAATCGACACCTTCAGTACACTCATGGTTATGGTTTGGTGATGAGCCCTGTTACTGAGGTGACACCAGAAGGCCTACCGAACTTGCTCATAGCCAACATTCCGCCAGATACTCCGCCTGCTCTGGCCATTCGGCGCCCGCAAATTTATTTTGGTGAGCTAACAACGGACTATGTGGTGGTAAACACCCGCATTCCAGAGTTTGATTACCCGCAAGGGGATGAAAATGCGTGGACTCGTTATGAAGGGGAGGGGGGCATCCGGCTGACTACGTTTTGGCACCGGTTGCTTTTTGCATGGCGCTTCGGCGCAGCCAAATTTATCTTGTCCAGGGATATTACCAGCCAGAGTCGAGTGCTGTTTTACCGCCAGATTGACAAGCGAGTCCGAAGGATCGCGCCATTTTTGCGTTATGACCGGGATCCGTACCTAGTGGTGGCCAAAGGTGGTCTCTATTGGATCCAGGATGCCTATACGGTTAGCGATCGGTTTCCCTACTCGAGGCCGATGTCAGGCTGGGGAAACTATGTCAGAAACTCGGTGAAGGTGACTATCGACGCCTATCATGGTAAGGTCTATTATTACGTTGTTGATCAGCGAGATCCCGTTATTCGTGCTTACCAGCGCATCTTTCCGGGTTTGTTTCGGCCATTAACCAGTCTAGATCCAGAGTTGCAATCGCATATTCGCTATCCCGAGGATCTCTTCCGAGTTCAGGCTGGTTTGTATACCATTTATCATATGGATAACCCGACGGTCTTTTATAACAAAGAAGATGTTTGGGCCATACCTCGCGAGATCTTTGGCAATGAAGAGGCAGAGGTTGAGCCATACTATGCTGTAATGAAACTGCCGGGCCAGAGTAGCGAAGAGTTCGTGCTGATTCTTCCGTTTACGCCGGCACGTAAAGATAACATGGTGGCTTGGCTGGCGGCGCGAAACGATCCTCCACACTACGGGGAACTGGTAGTTTATAAGTTTCCTAAGCAGAGCCTCACCTTTGGGCCCATGCAAATAGAATCACGGATCAACCAGGACGCGCAGATCTCCCAGTTGCTGACCTTATGGAGTCAGAAGGGATCACAGGTTATTAGGGGGAACTTGTTGGTCATTCCCGTTGAAAATAGCTTGCTGTACATCGAGCCCATCTATTTGCAGGCGGAGCAAAGTCAGCTGCCGGAACTAAAGCGCGTAGTCGTGGCGACAGGAAGCCGTCTCGTGATGGCAGAGACCCTGGACATAGCTCTGCGCCAGCTAGTGGGTACACCGGTGAGCGGCATGGTGGCTCCGCCGGAGGTACCTTCGGGCAACATGCGGGATACCGCGGGGCTAGCGCGTAGGGCTTTGCAGCTTTATGATCAAGCCCAGGCCGCCCTGCGGGCCGGTAACTGGGCTGCGTACGGTCAGCGCTTGACGCAGCTCAGGGAGGTGTTACGGCAGTTGGCAACGTCGGCACCATAATTGCTCGACAGAGCATACCGCTTGGCCCCTCCCGCATAGGTTGGTGACGTCCAAGCAGGGACGAGATTCCGGCACTATCGGGAGGGGAGACCGGATGGCGATCGCGCGTGCGCCTGAGCGCAACGGCCCGGGCATCTTATTTGTCCTGGTGGCGCTAGTCGTGGCTGCCGTGCTGGGGGCGAAGTACTTGGGTCTTAATCCGGCTGAGTGGCTGCGTAGCCGGGGACACTCGCCGGAGGCTCGGCCGGAGACCCCGGGAATGCCGGCCACTACCCCCTCGGTGCTTATCCTTCACACCCATGCCACGGAGAACTATGCTCCAAAGCCGCACCACGCTAAAGGGGAGCCAGGGGATATTGTAGAAGTAGGGGCAGCCCTCCAGGCAGCGCTGGAGGCACAGGGTCTAAAGGCGGTTCATGTGGTGAAGCTCCACGACTACCCCCGTTACGGTGAAGCCTTTGCCAATGCTCGAGCGACGGTGACCGAGCGCTTGGCGCAGGAGGACGGTATTCGCGCCGTAGTCGACATCCACCGTGATGCGGTCGCCGGGGAGGAATCGGTGGAGACGACTGCCGTCCCTCGTCCGGCTCGCATTCTCCTGGTGGTAGGCGACACTAACAATGCCTACGCAGCCCAGAATGTGGCCTTCGCCCAGAAGCTGCATGCAGCCCTGGAAGCCATACAGCCGGGTATTTCTCGAGGTGTACGAGTTTGGCATCGGGAGTATAACGGTGATCTACATCCTAACTACGTCCTCGTTTACGTAGGTGACTACGCCGAGGACACCGTAGAAGCAGCCAAGGCCGCGGCAGCAGTCCTGGCCGAAGCTTTGGCCCAGGTGCTGAAGCAGGAGGGCTAGAGGCTCGCAGCGAATTGGCGCCCGGAACGAACGGTCCACGCCCAGGCGGGTTCCAGCAGCAGGACTTTGGCGGGGGAAGGGGCGGGCACGTGATCCGAGCGGGCGAAAGAGTCCACTTTGTGGGTATAGGCGGTTCCGGCATGAGTGCCCTGGCCCAGGTTGCGCTCGAGATGGGGTGTCAGGTCACCGGATCCGACCTGCAGGCGACCGAGGTCACCCAGCGACTCGAGCGCCAAGGTGCCCAGATCTTCATTGGCCATGACGAGCGGCACATCGTCGGGAGCCATGCCGTGGTTTACTCCACAGCGGCTGCTGCCACTTGTGAGGTGGAAGCGGCTCGCCGGCAAGGCGTGCCCACCCTACATCGCGCTGAGGTTCTCGCCCAGTTGCTCAACCAACGGGAGGGCGTCGCAGTCGCTGGGGCACACGGCAAAACCACGGTCACATCAATGATCGCCTGGACCCTGGTAGGTTCCGGACGGCGTCCTGGCTACGTTATCGGCGCCGATGTGCCCACTCTCGGCAATGGAAGGTGGGGGGAGGATCCGCCCCTCGTAGCCGAGGCCGACGAAAGCGACCGCTCCTTCTTGCTGTACCACCCTAAATGGGCGGTGGTCACCAGCATCGAGCCCGACCACCTTGAGCACTATGCGGGTGACTTTGCCAACATGGTGGCCGCGTTCGCCCAATTCCTAGCTCAGGTAAGGCCAGGCGGAGCAGCTATCCTCGGGATCGACGATCCAGAAGTGGCAGGGCTAAGTTCCTCCGTTTCCGTTCGCACGATCACCTACGGCCTGGAACGGGGTCATTACCAGGCTAAGGCCGTGGTTCTATCGGGAAGTCGGACGTGCTTTACCGTCACCCGTGACGGTCGCGCCTTGGTTGACGTCGAGCTACAGGTACCCGGCCGGCATAACGTTCGTAATGCATTGGCGGCTTTGGCCGTTTGTTCTGAGCTGGGTGTGCCGCTCGCACAGGCCGCCGCTGCCCTGGCGCAATTCCGGGGGGCACGCCGGCGCTTTGAGGTGGTTGCGGAGGTCCACGGTATCCTCGTCGTCGACGATTACGCCCATCATCCCACGGAGCTGCGAGCCACCATTAGGGCGGCACGCGAAGGTTGGCCTGGGCGGCGCATTGTGGCGGTGTTTCAGCCACATCGCTATACGCGGACCCATTTCTTGATGGCAGACTTTGCCGGCGCGTTCGGAGAAGCCGACGTCGTCTACATAACGGAGGTATATGCGCCTCCACCGGAGATACCAATTGCTGGGGCCACCGGAGAACGCTTAGCTGCTCTGATCGCTCAGCGCGAACGACGACCAGTCACGTTTTGCCCTGATCTCCCCTCGCTAGTCGAGAGACTCTCGGACGAGGTCCGACCCGGCGACATCGTTCTGACCATGGGTGCTGGGAACATATGGAAGGCTGCCCGGCTCCTCGCTGAACGGCTCGGCACCGACTCGTTGTCGCGGGGCTAACCGCGGCACTCTTGCTGGTAGCTACTTGCTGGTAGCTAATAGTACAATTTCATGGCCATCTCGGGCTTGCTTTGTGTCCGCCCAAAGTGGGTATCTTACCACTTGGGAGGCTGGCAGGCGCGGTGGAGATCCACTACGACAGTCGCAGTTTGGCCGTTCTGCATGACCTGGTGGCTGGTCGCACCGTCTCAGGAGCGCAGCTGCGGCTTTACCTCGAGGGTGAACGCCTGCGTTTAAACAATGGGATTGCTCAGCTCTTAGCGCTACAACAGTTACCCTTTGTTCCATTTCCTCACCAAGTGCAGGTGGCCACCCGCGTGATTGGACAAATGAGGGGGCGAGCCGTTTTAGCTGACGAGGTGGGTTTAGGGAAGACCATAGAGGCGGGTCTCATTCTCAAGGAGTATCTCTTGCGTGGTCTCGTTCGACGGGCCTTGGTGCTAACTCCGGCCGCACTGGTTGCCCAATGGCGTTACGAACTTTCATCGAAGTTCGCTCTGCAAGTTGACAAAATCGCCTCACCCAACGAATGGGGGAGAGCACGGTTAGTTCTGGCCTCAATGGAGCAGGCTAGGCGTCCTGCTCACGCGAGGGCCATTCAGTCGGTCCCGTGGGACCTAGTGATCGTCGACGAAGCCCATCGCTTGCGGAATCCGGAGACAGCAACCTGGCAACTGGTGGCTGGCCTACAGACCCGATACCTGCTCCTCTTAACAGCAACGCCCTTCCAAAATGATCTCCGTGAGCTGTATTACTTGATTACACTGGTTAAGCCGGGTCAGCTTAAGACATACCGTCAATTCAAGAAGGAATTTGTACAGGACAGGCATCAGGTTCGTAATGTAGAACGGCTAAGAGGGCTGTTAAGCGAGGTTATAATTCGTACTACTAAAGATCAAGCCCTTTTGTATTTTCCTCGCCGTATCGTTGAAGCGTGCCTGGCCAACCCTACGAAGGCCGAGCGGCGGTTTTATGAGGCTCTTCTTTCCACCTGCCAACAAGCTTTTCGTCGGCAGCCTGCCGATAAGCGCAACGTGTTACCACTCCTCGTCCTGTTGCGTGTGGCGGCGAGCTCGGCCTCGGCCGCTACCATGACACTGATCGCTCTGGCTCAGCGGACTCTGCTCTTTAACGCCGAGGAAGTGCAACATTTACTTGATTTAGCTAGGGCGATTCATAAACCGGCCAAGCTGGATCAGTGCCTGGCGTTTCTCCGAACACGCCAGGAGCCCGCTCTCATTTTTACCGAATTTCGCGCCACACAGCGAGAACTGGGGCGCTACTTGCAAAATGCAGGTTGGACTGTGGCTTTGTGGCATGGGGGGCTCACTCGTACTCAACGACAAGAGGCGCTGGCGCGGTGGCGCCAGGGAGTCGCTCATATCCTAGTAAGCACCGATGTGGGTGGGGAAGGGCTTAACCTCCAATGGTGCCGAAACCTGGTTAACTACGACCTTCCGTGGAATCCAATGCGCTTGGAGCAGCGAATTGGTCGAATACACCGTCTTGGCCAGAAAGATGATGTGTATATTCTAAATCTCGCTACAGCCGGTACCATAGAGGAGTACCTTTTATCGCTCCTAGAAAAAAAGATAGGTCTCTTTGAAACCGTAATCGGAGAAGTAGACGCTATTCTTGCACAGCTAGAAGTACCGTTTGAGCGAGCGTTCGGGAAGGCTATCTTAAGTGCGAAGGACGGGGCGGATCTGCGCTTGCGTCTGGAGCAACTCGGACAGGAGCTTGAGCGAGCCCGTCGGACCTGGGAGTCAGCTCGCCAGTGGCAGGACATGGTACTGGTTGACAGGGCTATGCCTCGACCAGAGCAGGGGGACGCAGGGCATGGTGCACCTGCCATCTGAGCCCCTAGCTTCTCCGCCGATCAGTTCCGAGAAGGCGCCAGCCAACCGTCGCAACCTCATCTCAACCTTCGTGCGTGGAGTGCTCACGTACCTCGGGGCTCGAGTCGAGGAGTTGGGGGAGGATTACTGGGAGGTGGTGCTACCCGACACCATCGCTTATCAGTTAGGCCGTGACACTCGATTTTCGATCTACTTCTCACCTTCAGACGGTGTAGAAGGGGAGTTGCTGACCGACGGTGCCCCGTTATTGGACGACCTCCTGACATTGGTCGCCAGTTGGGGACGCACGGGGGAGTTGCTCCTCCCAGGGTCGCTGCGTCCCGATTTCCTTCGGCAACTGCTCCATCGACCATTGCCCGAACCGGTTAACGCGGAAGGCCTGCACTGTACCGAATTGAGGTCTATTTTTCTCCCTTTGGCCTGTGCCTGGCCAGCCGAGGTTGAGGGGCGAGTAGTCAGCCGGCGATTGCTCTTTCAACCTCAACTGCTTCTCTGGTTACGGGTTAGCTTTTTGGCGGATGAGCGTCAAGATGAAATTTGGACTATCCTCGCCGATCCTATCACAGAACGAGTAGAGCCTTGCTGTTTGCCTTGGGAACGGGCACTAAGCTGGTCACTTCGTCGTCCTCATTCATACGCGTCTGTATCCCGAACCAAAACCGTAGAAATTGACTCTGATGCCCCTAGCACAAAAAATACTAGGACTAACGGAGTACCCTGGGTAACCGCCAAAGACTTCTTGGCCTACGCACGGCGGCTTCCTCGAGCTGCTTATCCTGTTTTACGGCTATTGGACCCGGCAGTCTCGTTTGTGGAGTTAGAGGCGAAGCGCCGTATCGGCCAACTAAGGGAACAGGCCGACCAACGCCTCAACACGGATCGCGAACGCCTTGATGCATACTTCGCCGCTCGGGAGGAGGAAGCTGCTCTGCCCTGGCGGCAGGCCCTTCATCGCCTCGCCGTGGCACAGGTGCGGCTGCAGCTAGCGCGTTCTGAAGTAAGTATGGCCCGAGCACGAGCTAACCTGGCCAGCGCGGAAGCTGAGGTGGCACGCTTGCAGGCCGAATATACGGCTGAGCTGCAGCGGCTTTCCGTGGAGCGTTCAAGGCGCCTCGCTGAACTTGAAAGTAAAATCCGTGTTCGTATTCAAATAGGCTTGGTCGCCGCCGCCTGGCTACATGTGCCACGTCTCGAAGTGACCTGCCGGCTCACGCACTCCCGGCGTTCAGAATTTGTTGCCTTATTAGATCTACTCCGGAGCCGGTTACTGGAGCCGGTCTGCGAAGGCTGTAATGGCCCCCTTACGGGGGCCCGCCTAGACTCAGAAGGCCGGCTTCTCTGCCTTGCCTGCAGCCAAACTACCAATGCTTAACTCCGCCGCCGTCCCCCCACGATGGGGCGTTCCGGGACAATGCGCACAAGGACGCTGCCATCGGCTTCCACATCAGCTAGTTCTACTGGCAGTAACTTGCTCTTGCATTTCGGGCATTGAATCTCCTTAGATTCCTCTAAGAACCATTCCTTATCTAGCAGCGCATACAACTTCGCCCTGACGGCAACCATGCGGAGCTCGTTGCCACATTGGCACCGTACCTGCATGGGATGTCACCCTCCTTCAAGTGCCCGTTCGAAGCGCACCGCCATGATGACGTGGCTTCGGCTACATCATACCATGTCCGCCAGCCCGTAGATCCACTACACCTGCCAGCACGAAGTGCTGGCAGGGGCTCGTCCAGGATCCAGCGAAGACGTTCATGTCGTGGGCGCTCCGTCCGGGTGAGTCCTTAGGCAGGAGGCAGTGAACTTTCGCTATGCAGGTACAAGCCTTTCTCGACGAATTAACTAGCGCGCCTGAATATCGGGGCCAGCTCACAGGCGTCGTTCGCCTGCCGCCTCACCCCGGCCAGTGGTCCGCTCCGACAGAGCCACTTCCTGCTGCTCTGCTTCAAGGGCTCTTGGCTTGCGGGGTTGAGCGCCTCTATTCTCACCAGGCGAAGGCTGTCGACGCGGTACGTCGCGGCGAGAATGTGATTGTAGTAACTGGAACCGCTAGCGGCAAGAGCTTATGCTATCACATTCCAGTTTTGGAGGCCATGGTTGGCAAGCCGGAGAGTCGAGCCCTTTATTTGTTTCCTACCAAGGCCCTGGCCCAGGATCAGCTACGAGGCTTACTTCGCCTTTCCCAAGGAGTGGCAGGCCTTACTCTACTGGCCGGTACGTACGACGGTGACACGCCGGAGGCCACGCGCCGACGATTGCGAGAGAGGGCACAATGCATTCTGACCAATCCAGATATGCTCCATTCAGGCATCTTGCCTCGCCACGCCCAGTGGAGTGAATTCTTCGGTAATCTTCGTTATATAATTATGGATGAGATTCACGTTTATCGGGGCATCTTCGGCTCTCATGTTGCTAACGTGCTCCGCCGTCTCTTAAGAATCTGTAGTCTTTATGGTGCCTGTCCGCAATTTCTGTGCGCCTCGGCCACAATTGGTAATCCCGCTGACTTAGCCCAGCGACTCACAGGTAAGCCATTCACCCTCATAGACGAAGATGGCTCGCCTCGAGGTGCCCGATATGTGGTCCTGTGGAACCCCCCGCGTTTGGGTCAAACTTTGGAACGTCGTAGCTCAACGGCTGAAGCCGTAGATCTACTTGTCCGCCTTGTTCGGAGGCGCATTCCCACTATTGCTTTTACTCGTACCAGGATGGGCGCTGAACTTCTCTACCGCTATACCCGGGATCGCCTTCAAAGGGAGATACCTTCCGCGGCTAACGCTATCCGAGCTTATCGGGGCGGTTACCTGCCCGAGGAGCGACGAGAGATAGAGCGTCAGCTTTTTGCTGGAGAGCTCTTAGCGGTCGCTAGTACGAATGCATTGGAATTGGGGATCGACGTGGGTGCCTTGGAAGCTGCGGTCTTGGTGGGTTATCCCGGTAGCATTGCTTCTATGTGGCAACAAATAGGTCGAGCCGGGCGGAGTCAGGATGAGGCGTTGGCGGTGTTAGTGGCACAAAATTCCCCCTTGGATCAGTACCTTGTTCAACACCCAGATTATCTGTTCCGGCGTTTGCCAGAGCAGGCCACGATCGATCCCGACAATCCCCACGTTGTCTTAGCACATTTACGTGCAGCCATTTACGAGCTCCCTCTCGACGTGGATGAGGAGAAGCAGTTTGGCCCACTAGCCCCGCAATTACTCGATCTCCTGGCCGAGCAGGGGGAGATCGACTTGATCGGACGACGCTGGCACTGGCGGGGCCGCGGCTATCCGGCCACGGATTTCAGCCTGCGCGGTGGTCTTGATGTGACTTACACTATAGTCGATACCACCCACGGCTCGGCAGCACCACCTGGTTGGACGATGCTCACTCCGCCAACTGCGGCACGCTGGGGACGTCGAGAGAGTGGTTTTTCTGAGGCGGGCTTTGCCGGATGGGGGCCACAACCATACTCGGCTACCATCCCTCGCACCATCGGCCGCTCGACGGCGAAGTCGCGCGCATCGTGGCAAGCGGGGGCGGGGAACCGGGTGATCGGTACTGTCGACGAGGTATCGGCGTTTACGCAGTTGCATCCGGAGGCGATTTACCTCCATGATGGCGAGACGTTTTATGTTGAACGCCTTGATCTCAGCCAGCGAGTAGCCTATGTCAGCCGAGCTGATGTCGATTACTATACGCAATCTATCAGCGATCGGCGCGTTCGTATCGAAACAGAACAATGGCACCGTACATCGAGGGGTGCTGACGTAGCCTTTGGCGATGTAAGCATAGACTTTATCGTTTATATGTTTAAGAAAATCCGTTTTGACAGTCGAGAAAGCATCGGCTATGGTCGGGTCGATCTACCATCTACGACCCTGCGCACGGCCGGCATGTGGGTAACTCCCCCAGCGTGTGCT
>SPLK01000520.1_pt1 | contig 10513 bp, 7 predicted proteins | sample 2456111 | NCBI WGS metagenome assembly SPLK01 (sample SAMN11156906, study PRJNA527647) | hot springs metagenome | biome: Geothermal region; feature: Hot spring; material: tree branch in hot spring; isolation source: hot spring sediment rich in lignocellulosic material ... | reverse complement strand
TTGCGGCGCAAGGCGCAGAAAGTGCGCCAGTTCGACGCCGATTTGCAACAATTGATTGACGATATGATTGAGACCATGCGCGCCGCCCCCGGCGTGGGCCTGGCGGCGCCCCAGGTGGGCGTCTCGCAACGGGTGATCGTGGTGGAATACGGCGAGGACGAGGATGAGGACAAGCCGCCTCGCCTCTATGTCGTGGTCAACCCCGAGATCGTTGAGGTCTCTGCCGAGACCGAAATGGGTGTGGAGGGCTGTCTCTCCATCCCCGACTTGGTAGGTGAGGTCGAACGCTACCGGCGCATCGTGGTCAAGGGGCAGAACCGCCGCGGGCAACCGATCAAACTGAAACTGCAGGGGTGGGTGGCGCGCATCTTTCAGCATGAGATTGATCACTTGGAGGGTGTGCTCTTCACCGACCGCGCGGTGCGGGTATGGAAGCCCAGCCCTGAAGAAGCCATGGCCGTGGATTGAACCCCGAAGCGCAGCCCTGCCAGGGGGCGCGTAGGACTGTGAGGCGTGGATGATTCTGACGCATCTCTCGTTGACCAATTTTCGCGCCTTTGCCCGCCTGGATGTGGAGGTGCCTCGCCCTACCTTGCTCATCGTAGGCGAGAATGCGCAAGGGAAAACCACCCTGCTGGAAGCCGTTTACTACCTGGCCACGCTGGCGTCCTTTCACACCGAGAGCGACCGCCAGTTGATCAACTTCCTGGCCGCGCGCGAACCGCTGGCGGTGGCGCGCATCGTGGCCGAATTCGTGCGCGGTGAGACCACCCACCGCCTGGAAGTGCGCCTGATCCAAGATAACGCCGCCCTCAACGGTAACCGCCTGCGCCGCGAAATCCTGGTAGATGGGGTAAAGCGCACGGCGCGTGAGGCGTTGGGGCAGTTCAACGCCGTGCTCTTCCTGCCCCAGATGACCAACATCATTGAAGGGGCCCCCGAAGAGCGCCGCCGTTACCTGAATATGGCGCTTTCGCAGGTGATGCCGGGGTACGCCCAGGCGCTCAGCGATTACGCCCAGGTGCTCAGCCAGCGCAACGCCCTGCTCAAACAACTGGCCGAACGCGGCGGTGATCCCGGGCAACTGCAATACTGGGATGCGCTGTTGGTGGATCGCGGTGCGCTGCTGATCCAGGCGCGCAGTAAGGCGCTGGATGAGATTGAGACGCTGGCGGCGCGCATTCACGACCGCCTGACGCGAGGACAGGAAGTGTTGCGCCTGATCTACCGCCCGGCCTACGACCCGGCAGCGCCGGAGAACGGCCAGATGGCCCTGCGCCTGGACACCGTGGTCAAACGCGATCAAATCAGCCTGAGCCAGATTCAGCAGGGCTTTTTGCGCCGCCTGGAAGCCCTGCGCGGTGAGGAAATCAGCCGCGGCATGACGCTGATCGGCCCCCATCGCGACGAATTTCGCGTGCTCAGTAACGGGATTGACCTGGGGGATTACGGCTCGCGCGGGCAGGTGCGCACGGCGCTCTTGGCGCTCAAACTGGCCGAAGTGGCCTGGATGCGGCAGAAGAGCGGCGAGTGGCCGGTATTGCTGTTGGATGAAGTGCTGGCCGAGTTAGATACCCAGCGCCGCCAAGACCTGCTGGACTTTTTGGCCACGGGCGAGCAGAGCCTGCTCACCACCACCGATCTGAACCTGTTCACGCCGGGCTTTGTGCGCCGCGCCGCCATCTGGAACATCCGCGCCGGCTGCATCGTCTCCAGCGAACTCCCGGCGGAGGTGTGAGGGGGCGGGGGAAGTTGGCCCTATAAACGTGACCCAGTTATCAATGAACAGTAATTAGGTGGGTCTGTGCCAGAGATAAGTTTAGTGTGATGGTTGCCCATCTAAATATGCGATCAATACAGATGTTTTGGCCTCTCTGTAGGCCATGCTTAGGGTATATTCCTTTATAAACTTATATTATTCATCTACTTTACCTACGAAAAACGTAATTCACTTTGTATGACATATATCACTTGAATCCAGAAAGTTAGACATTTAATCTGAAATCAACTTGCATCTGCCTCCCCGGTTTTGGTTTTCGCGGAATTCACAATTCCCGAGCGTGGTGATTATTTTCCCATTTATTCCCCCACCTGATGCCTTCATGAAAATTCTATATTCAAATAAGGAGTAAAACCATGAACCGCTTTAAGAACGTTCAAACCATTCTTACTTTTTTGGTCCTTGTGGCCCTCCTTTTGGCTGGGTGTGCCCAACAACAGGTTTCGCCGCCCCCAGCGCAATCGGGTGGAGCCCAAGGTGCGCTTCCCGATGTCATCAAAATTGGCGTCAACGAGACGATGACGGGGTGGGGGGCAGCCTATGGGGATATGACTTGGAAGGGTATCCAACTCGCCCACGAGCAGAAGCCAGAGGTGTTGGGGAAGAAAATTGAGTTGGTGCTCGTAGACAACAAAAGCGAAAAGAGCGAGTCTGCTCTGGCGGCCCAGCGCTTAGTCGAAGTGGAAAAGGTGGTGGCCGTCATAGGCGTCAATTCCAGTTCTATGTCCATGGCCCAAAACGAGGTCTTGGATAAGGCCAAAATTCCCTCCATCGCCACCGCAGCCACCAATCCTTTGGTCACGCAGGGTAAACCCTATGCCTTCCGCGCCGCGTTTATTGATCCCTTCCAGGGCGATGCGGCCGCGAAATTTGCCGTCGAGGAACTAAAGGCCAAGACCGCTGTCCTGCTGGTGGATATTGCGCTGGATTATCCGGTAGGCCTGGCCAATTACTTCCGTTCCAGTTTCATCAAGTATACCGGCAACGAAAAGAGCGTCCTGGGTTACTTCTCTTTCCAAACCGGGGATCGCGACTTCACCGCCCAACTCACTCAAATTAAGTCACTCAATCCAGATGTCATTTTCGCCCCTAACGAGTACGCAGAACTGGGCGCCATTCTACAGCAAGCCAAACAACTCGGCATCACCGCTAAATTCCTGGCCGGTGACTCCGCAGATGTGCCCGAATTGCTCCAGATCGCGGGTGAAAATGCCGAAGGCTTTATGTATACGGCCCAATTCCATCCGGATGCCTATACTCATCCTGAGGCCAAACAATTTGTCGAGGCTTTCCGTGCAAAATACGGCATTGATCCCGAAACTTTCTCAGTGACCGGCTATGATGCTTACCTGATCCTGCGGGATGCCATCGAGCGCGCTGGAAGCGTGGATCCGGAAAAAATCCGTGAAGCCCTCGAATCTACGGCCTTCGTTGGCGCGCGTGGCATGACCAAGTTCGACAAGGATCATAATGCCATTCTCGGTGTGCCTGTGATTGAGATTAAGGGCGGGAAGAAGACGTTCCGCTATCTGGTTGAGCCTGGTCAGTAATCCAAATAGACCAAAAACAAGGGGGTTTTACGCGGCACAACCGCGTAAAACCCCAATTAATCGCGGAAAGGTGACCATTGGATGAACTCTGACCTCTTTCTTCAGTTCTTGGTCAACGGAATTGCCTTGGGGGCGCTCTACGCACTCATTGCTATCGGTTACACCATCATTTATGGGGTGGTGCAACTGATTAATGCCGCGCACAGCGAATTTTTTATGATGGCGGCCTTTTTAACCATGTGGGGGAGTTTACAATATCACCTTCCTTGGTATATTTCGTTCCCCATTTCCACCCTGATCGTCATTGGGGTGGGATTGTTCGTGAACCATTTTGTTTACCGCCCGCTATACGAACAGAAGATTTCCTCGTTTATTGGCGCCGTCAGCGTCTCTTTCTTTCTCCAAAATCTTTTCGTGGTCATGTTCACGGCGCGTGCCAAGCCGTTCCCACGCCCGGACATCCTGAACGAAGTGATCACCTTCGGCAATGTCGCCCTTCCGGTCGTAAACATCTTCATCCTGGTTGTCTCCGTGGTTCTGTTTATTCTCTTACACGTTCTCGTCACCTATACCAATATTGGGCGTGCGATGCGGGCGATTTCCAAAGACCCCGAGGCATCGCAACTGATGGGCGTCAACCCGGCCCGTATTATTGCCTTCTCGTTCATCCTGAGCACCTTCTTCGCCTCGGTTGGGGCATTTATGTACTGCGGAAAGTTCCCTTATGTGGATCCCTTCACCGGAGTCATCCCGGGCTTAAAAGCGTTCATCGGTGCGGTCATCGGCGGCATTGGGAGCATTCCGGGGGCAATGTTAGGCGGCTTTCTCCTCGGAATGGGTGAAATTATGATTGTCGCCGCTTTTCCTGAGTTGACCTCATATCGAGACATCTTTGCTTATGTTTTGCTCATCCTGTTCCTGCTATTCCGACCGGGCGGGATATTTAATGTCAGGATCAGAGAGGAGAAGGTTTAATCGCCATGGAGAACTCCCGTAAAAGACTTACTACGGTTCTTTCCATTGCCGCCATTATCGGGCTGATTGCCTTTTCGGTATGGGCGGAGCACGGCCTGGATGCGTTTATTATCCGTATTCTCAACATGTGGAGCATCTACGCCATCATGGTGGCCAGTTTTATCCTCATCTATGGGATTACCGGGCAGTTTTCCTTGGCTCACGCCGGTTTGGCCGCGATTGGCGCCTACACCGTTTCTCTCTTGACCCTCTCCCCCGCCGCCAAACAGATGAGTTTTCTGCTCTCGCCTCCCCACCCGCTGATTGCCAATGTCCAATGGCCGCTCTTACCCGCCTTGATTTTGGGCGGGGTGCTCGCGGCGCTGGTGGGGTTTGCGATTGGAGCGCCGGCCTTACGCCTGCATGGAGATTATTTGCTCATTGTGACGCTGGGGTTTTCTGAGATTATCCGCCTGGTGTTGGTCAACCTAACCGGTTTTACCAACGGCGCTATGGGATTGAAAGGCATCCCATATCTCAGCAACCTCACCTGGAGTTTTAGTGTTGCTATCATCGCGATTTTGTTCGTGCGCCAGTTAACCACCAGCAGTTATGGTCGTGCCTTGATGTGTATTCGCGATGACGAGATTGCGGCTGAGGCTCTAGGGGTCAACCTTTTCCGGCACAAAACGTTGGCTTTTGTGATCTCATCCTTCTTCGTTGGCATCGCGGGCGGTTTATATGCTGAGATTCTGGGCACGGTCGATCCCAACACATTCCGGCCGGCCTTGAGTTATGCGGTGATTACGATGGCCATCCTGGGGGGCATCCGCAGTCTGACGGGTGGCATTATCGCCGCCGGAATTTATACGATTATGTCGGAAGTGCTTCGTTCAGTTGAAGCGCCACAATACATCTTTAACTATTATTTTCCGGGATTGCCGGGTCTGCGCCAACTCTTCTTTGCGACCATGCTCTTGTTGCTTATCCTCTACGCTCGCAAAGGTATCATGGGGAACAAAGAGTTTTCGTGGCGTTGGGTAGTCTCACTCTTGCAAAAGAGAGTTTCCCAACCCCAATCGGTCGTAGAAGCGGTGCCCTCCCTTTCGTCCATCCAAGTCTCTGCCCCGACCTCCGAGATTAAACACCAAAAAGAAGTCACCGATAACGGCATCATTCTGAAAGTCTCCGACTTGACCATGCGGTTTGGGGGCTTGGTCGCCGTATCGGAGTTTAACTTAGCCTTGAGAGAGGGAATGATTGCGGGGTTGATCGGGCCAAACGGTTCGGGAAAAACCACCGTTTTCAATGTCGTCACCGGGTTTTACAAACCCACCCAGGGACACATTTACTTGGGCAAGAGCGAAATTACGGGTCTAACCCCGGATAAGATTGCCAAACTGGGCTTGGTGCGCATCTTTCAAAACAGCCGTGTGTTCCGCGAACTGACTGTTCTAGATAACGTGATGATCGGTTATCACATGCACATCCCCACCGATCCTATCTCCTCGGCGGTGCGAATCCCCACCTATACCAAGTACGATAAAAATGCGCGTGAGCAGGCTTTGTGGTTGTTGGAGCAATTGGGATTGATCAAGTACGTCAATGAAACAGCGGGATCATTGCCCTATGGGTTCCAACGCAAACTCGAAGTCGCGCGCGCTTTGGCTACTTATCCTACGCTGCTTTTACTCGATGAGCCTGCGACTGGGTTGACGGTCGAAGAGAAAGAAGAATTGATTGACTTTATCTTGCACATTCGCGATAAATTCAAGTTGACCATCTGGCTGATCGAACATCATATGCGAGTCGTGATGGGGATCTGTGAAGAGATCACCGTCTTGAACTACGGCAAGACGATTGCGCGCGGCACACCTGAAGAAATTCAATCTAACCCTGCGGTTATTCAGGCCTACCTGGGAGAAGGGTAAGAATGCTGAAGATTGAGAATCTCAACGTGCGTTACGATGGCGCACATGCGCTTAAGGGGATCAATATCGAGGTGCCTCGTGGTTCTGTAGTCGCCCTCATTGGTGCCAATGGCGCAGGAAAAACGTCAACCCTGCGCAGCATTTGTGGACTGGTAAAAAACGTGAGTGGCAAGATCATCTTTGAAGGGCAAGATATCACCGGCTTAAAGGCTTACGAACGGGTTAAACTGGGCATCGCCATGGTTCCGGAGGGACGGCGGATCTTCACAAACTTAACCGTATTTGAAAACCTTCTCATGGGGGCATACGCCCGCTCGGATAAAGAGAAGATCATGGAAGATATCGAAAAAGTCTATCGGCTCTTCCCTCGTCTGAAGGAACGCAAGTCCCAAAAGGCCGTTACCTTGTCGGGCGGTGAACAGCAGATGCTTGCCGTGGGACGAGCCTTAATGTCCAATCCCAAATTACTGCTCCTCGACGAACCCTCCCTTGGGCTCGCGCCAAATCTCGTGCGGGAGATGTACCGGACCTTTGCGGAGATTCATCAATCTGAAGGCTTAACGATTCTCCTGGTTGAGCAGAATGCACGCATGGCCTTGGAACTGGCCGAATATGGCTATGTGCTGGAGGTGGGGCATATTGTCCTGGAAGGCCCGAGTAGAGAGTTAGCCCAAGACGAAGGGGTCAAGAAGGCGTATATAGGTGGATAAAACCGGAGGTTCAATGTAATAGGGGAAATTACGCAATTGAGCGGAGCAGAGCCGTTAGCAGATCCTCACCCTCTAGCATGGGTGGAAAAAGTTGATCGGCTTCGGTAGACTCAAAGAACCCCGGTAGGACCTGACGCAAGAGATCCGATTGTCCGTAAAAATATTCTTTCAGTAGCGGCATCACCTGATAGTTCCAAATATCAGCCAGGTGAGAAAGTTTATCCTCTTCCCCTTGGGTGTTATACAGGGGCAGGAAATAACTATGCCCGATTTGATAGTCGGCACCGCGTAGATGGGTGATCCGTTCATTCAGCCGCCGCAAACATTCCCCCAAATTAAGCGCTCCCACTTTATCTAGAGTTATTGAGAGAGCATCGAGACATTCGGGTTGCGGCAGCAGTTCCATAAAGGCAAACCGCCGCCGCAGGGCGACATCAAGTAGAGCAATACTGCGGTCTGCCGTATTCATGGTACCGATCAACAACACGTTAGAGGGAACCTGTAAGAGCGTTTGACTGTACGGCAGCGTTACGGTCACAACATCGCGCTTGTCGGCTTCAATGAGGGTCATCAACTCGCCGAAAATTTTGGCCATGTTGCCGCGATTGATTTCATCAATAATCAGAACATACGTGTGCTGCGAATCGGCCATCGCCTGCTCGCATAGACGGCGAAAGATTCCCGGTACAACCTCAAAAGACAGATTGCCAGCTGAGTTGTGGGTCAACGAAGGGCGCAGTCCTTCGACAAAATCCTCATAGGCATACGAAGGATGGAACGTGACCCACCTGATGTAGTTCTGCTCGGTGATACTTTCGGCGATCTTCTTAGCCCAATACGTTTTTCCCGTGCCGGGTGGGCCGTAGAGGATGAGATTCCGAAAGCGAGCCAGTAACTGCTTGGCTTTGGCAATCATCGGAGGTTCTGGGGGCTCGGTGGTGGTACGACCATTCCCTGATCCACCCCACTCGTTCTTTAGATCACCGTAAAAGTGGAATGTTTTTCCTTGAAAACGATGCTCGCTCAACCACTGACGGATTCGGAATAATTTTTCATCTACATCTGTCATGGCATCGAGTGCCTGATCGTGGATAACCTGGGCGTAGTAAGAAACAATTTTGTGCTTATCCTGAGTGCTGATAATCGGCTCATACCGATCAGGAAACAAGAGATAGAGCAACGCATGACGCAGATCGAAGGCGCGGGCGCTTTTTTCGGGGATCTGTTCGATCACCTCATCCATGACGCGCTGAAACGTCTTGTAATCGTAGAGCCATGCCTCGCGTGAGAAATTTGAGCGCTTGAGTTCAAGTGCGATGGCATTCAAAGTCACCAATTGAGGCCAGCACATATTGTAACGGTATGCCGTATGACAGAATCCTACCTGTAATGGCGTCCAAATTGGCGCCTCCGGACTGGGTAACGGGAAAGGCGTTTTGGTGACGGCCCATGTAATTTTCCCGATTTTAGTTTCAAGCCGAATGGACAATGAAGGAAGGTAATAGAGATAGAGCATTTCAGCCGTCAGAGCCCATAACTCTGGCGCTGCGCCTTCTAATTGAATCTCAAATTTCTCAGTGAACGTGAGATTGGGATCCGTATTGGGATGATCCACAACGCGATCCTTCCACCAGTGCAGGTTGTCTTGTGTCCAAATGGCCCGCTCAGGCCAGAAGAGAGAGTGATCCTGAATCAGGCACTGTTGGCGAAACCTTTCCATGACGTCATACAAAGGTTGATATTTGGGCCAGCGTGGCATTTATAGCACCTCCTGATGTGCCATCTCAAATGTAGCAATCGTCTCAAAGATCTTGCGCAGGTCACGCAGGATGGGATCAATGTGATCGAGAGGCTGATGTAAATCCAAAGTGGCGATAAAGACACGGATGTCTTGTCCTTCAATATGCAAAGAGATGGGAAACATCATCTTCCCGCCTTTGGGGCGAGGGTAGAGCAAAAGCACATACGGGCAACGAAAGCGTAGCGCATAGGTGACCATCTGATAAATATCCCCCTCATCCACCCCCGCAGCGTAGTTAGAGGTGGGCAGCGCCTTGTTTTTAGTGTCTATGATTAAGAAAGGTCGCCCAGGGTCTCCAATAATCATATCTGGCTTGAGCCGAAAGAGGGGCAATCCGCTCGTTTCGATCCTGGCTAAGTAACGAATTATCGGCTCCCCTTGAATATAGATTTCGGCGTCCTGCCAGATGGGGGGTAGAAGACGGTGCCGGTGTTTGATAATTACGTTGGCCACGAACGACTCAAAGAGGCGATTCATATCCAAGACAAATGCCATAGAGCGTTGCGTGCCGTGTAATAACTGCTCGGTAAATCCCTTTAGAAACAGCACGGCCAATTCATAAGCAGGCCGAAAGCGCTCGTTCAATCGGTTGAAAACGATACGCTCAACATCACTTGGTCTTAAGTGAGAAGGGAGATGAACGGGCTGCAGCCAGTCTTCTAAATAGGCCAACAGCCGACGATTTTCCGGTTGAGGTGAGAGATGTGCTAGTGTATGTACAGTCCAACGGAAGAGACGATTTAGCGGGGTGTCCAGCGTATAGTCTTCGTAAGCGACTTCCAGGCCTGGATGTAGATTGGGGCGGCGAGAGAACTGACGCATCACGTCCCAACGCCCGCGCAGATACGGTAAGGTATCCTCACGCCATTGATAATCCTGATGGAGGCCTTGCTGGATTTGGGTTTGAAGTTCGGTGGCGAATAGATGGGTTAGGATATCTAGCCACGGGCCGCGAGTCGTGCGCAGGATGGCAAGCGTTTGCTGGTGCAAGCGAATGTCGAACGCATAAAAGAGCAGCAGTAAGAAATTTCGTACCGCCGACTCTTCGGGGCTCAGGCGTTCTAACGGCTCATAGTCTATTTTAGGCAGAATCTGTAATGTTAGCCCCGGTACTTGGAGCACACCCACATATTGTGTTGCACGCAGGGCGGTTCGTTCTAGAATGATCAAATCCGTCTTGGATTGGACATTAAGGTCATCAAGCGCGCGAAGCGAGGGGGCATTGACATCGAGGCCGAGATCAGCATACCCAACCCGCTGATGTTCAAAAAGTGTTACTACCGGTTGCATATCCTATTGTCCTCTCACCACCCCTCGTCCACGGTTTCACCAGGGCGGGGGTAGAGGCGGCGGTGCAGGTGCGCCAGCGGCAGTTGGTGGTGGTCGCTTTGCTCGTAGGTCACATCTTTATCAATCACCCGCCGCTCTTTCGAGGCGAACAGGATCACGTCCGATTCAATCGTGCGCGCGGGATAAACGATCATTCCGGCGCCGATGCGGCAGTTGTGTCCCACACAGCCCCCCAACACCGGGCGGTTCGAGGGCACCAGGTTGCCATGCGCATCCCGCGCACGGATGGGGGTTGGTAGCAGGTTGAAATCGGTAAAGGTGGAGCCGGCACCGATAAACGTGTTGCGCCCGATCACGCACATTTGCAGACAGGTGTTCTGCGCGATCAGGCAGTTATCCATCACCGTGGTCATAAACAGCGAGGCGCGGAAGGGCAGGAACGTCCCATCCCCCACCACCGAGAGCATCAGGTGACAGCCCTGCGAAATGTTAACGTT
>SPLK01000517.1_pt1 | contig 10547 bp, 12 predicted proteins | sample 2456111 | NCBI WGS metagenome assembly SPLK01 (sample SAMN11156906, study PRJNA527647) | hot springs metagenome | biome: Geothermal region; feature: Hot spring; material: tree branch in hot spring; isolation source: hot spring sediment rich in lignocellulosic material ... | reverse complement strand
TGGGCTTCGAGCACAGCCAGCGCGTTGGCCGGGGCCGTGGTCTCAAAGCCTACAGCAAAAAAAACGCCCTCGCGATCAGGGTATTGTTGCGCTAGGCGCACCGCATCTAGGGGTGAGTAAACAATGCGGACGTCTGCGCCCTGCGCTTTGACCGAAAATAGGTCGCCACGACTTCCTGGCACGCGCAGCATGTCTCCAAAAGAACAAAAGATCACGCCGGGCAGGGAAGCAATCGCCAGGGCTTTGTCGATCAGCTCCACGGGGGTGACGCAAACCGGACAACCTGGGCCATGCACCAGCGTCAGGCCTGGAGGGAGCAGTTCATCGATGCCAAAGCGCACGATGGCGTGCGTTTGGCCCCCACAGACTTCCATGATGGTCCAGGGCCGCGTCGTGATTTTGGCAATGCGTTGGGCGTAGCGCAGTGCGGCCTCACGGTTGCGGTATTCGTCGATGAATTTCATGGCATTTCTGGGGGCTTGAGCTCGGTCAGCTCATCTATTTGCTGCAGGTACTCAAAGACGCGATAGGCTTCGGCTTCGTCCACGACGCTAATAGCTACGCCTACGTGCACCATGACGTAGTCACCCACGCGGGCTTCCGGCACAAGCGTTAGGTTGACTTCCTTAAAGATGCCCCCGAAGTCAACCTTGCCGACGCGAGAGAGCGGTTCGTCCTGGGTGATAGCGACAATCTTACCCGGAATAGCTAAGCACATGGTCGTTCGGGTTGGGTTATGCCCCAGCGCAGTGCAGCGACCTGGCCTAGGGCCAAGCTGCCGTCGCCAGGGGGTAGCTGACGGTGAATATAGGGGAGAAATCCGGCTGCTGCGCACAGCCGGAGTGCACTTTCGGTAAGCAATCGGTTTTGAAAGCACCCGCCGCTGAGCACAACATGGGGGCAGCCGATGTGCTGGGCTATGTGTAGGATAGCAACAGCCAGCCCATCATGAAAGCGTCGCGCCATAAGGCTTTTCGGCACGCCTTGACGATGATCGGCCAGCAACGCTTCAAGCAGCGGCCCCCAGTCGAGCACAAGCTGGTGGCCCTGAGGCTGGAGCGTAAGGGAATATGGCATGCCTGACGCCGCAGCCTTTTCGGCTTCAAACTCCAACCGCATAGCGGCCTCGCCCTCGAACCGGTTGTACAGGCACAAACCCAGTAGGGCTGCTACAGCATCGAAAAGTCGTCCCACACTGGTAGTCCATGGAGCGTTTAGGCCGCGTTCAAGCATACGACAGAGTAGCTGGTGCTCAGTAGGTGAAAACACCTCACGCATGGAGGGCACTAGCTCTAAGGCTTCAGCGCCTTTCCAGCTATGCAGCAAGCCCAGTGCTGCTCGGCGAGGTTCGCGCAGGGCAGCCTCGCCCCCTGGCAACCGAAACGGTCGCAAATAGGCTAGCCGCAGGGCCCGCTCCGAAGTAATCAAAAAGCACTCTCCACCCCAGACCGTACCATCTGGACCGTAGCCCGTGCCGTCCCAGGCAAAGCCCACTACAGGAGGCTTTAGGTGGTGCTCGGCCATGCAAGCCCACACGTGTGCCAAGTGATGTTGGACGGTGGTTACTGGTCGCTTTAGCCGGTAGGCATGGTGTGTGGAAGCATAGTCGGGATGAGCGTCGCAAGCTACGGCCTCGGGGCCTTGCTCATAGAGCTGTTGCAAGTCGTTGATGACGCGGACAAAAGCCGCGCGTGCTTCGGCCGTTTCCAGATCGCCAATGTGTTGGCTAAGCCAAACAGTGTGGCCTACAGCCAGCGCCACGGTGTTTTTCAAGTGGCCGCCAACAGCCAGCACCTGCAAGGGGCGATCGGGCCAGTCTTCAGCGAGCTGGACAGGTAAAGGGGCATAACCGCGTGCCCGCCGGAGAAAAACAGGCTGTCCGGCCACCAAGCGCACCACCGAGTCGTCGCAGTAACGAGCAATGGGTCGGTTATGCACCAAAAATAGGTCGGCTAGCCCGCTAAGCCGCGTCAATGCCTCGTGCTCGCTGGTACAGATAGGCTCTTCGGAACGATTGCCGCTGGTGGCTACTACAGGGAAGTCGAGTTCTTGCAGCAGCAGGTGGTGCAAGGGCGTGTAGGGCAACATGATGCCTAAATAAGGATTCCCTGGTGCTACCGAAGGGGCTAGCGCGTCCCAGCTGGCTTCGGTGCGGCGCAGCAACACAATCGGTGCAGCCGATGAACTCAGCAGGGCAGCTTCGGATGCCGAGACAAAGGCATGTGCCTGCACGGCTTCGAGCGATGGATACATCAGGGCAAACGGCTTGTTTGGCCTCTCGATTTTTGCGTAGCCGAAGTCGGTGCACCGCGGCTTCATTGCGGGCATCAACGATCAGGTGAAAACCGCCTAGCCCTTTAACAGCCACGATTTGCCCTTGTCGAATAGCCTCGGTGGCCTGCCGGAGCGCTTCGTCCCGTTCAGCGAGTACATGTCCTGCCTGATCCCAAAGTTGTAGCTGAGGGCCGCAGTCAGGGCATGCGTTGGGTTGGGCATGAAAGCGCCGGTTTTGAGGGTCGTCGTATTCAGCCTGGCAGCGCGCGCACATGCGAAATGCCCGCATGGTGGTGTTGGCGCGATCGTAGGGCAGGCGCTCCACAATGGTAAAGCGGGGGCCGCAGTTGGTGCAGTTAATAAACGGATAGCGATAGCGCCGGTCGGCAGGGTCCAACAGTTCCCGTAGACAATCGGGACACGTAGCCAGGTCGGGCAGAATAAATGCCTGCTTAAGGCCTGCAGCGTGACTTTCGGCGATGATGAAGTGGTGATAGCCTGCAGGAGGGAGTTCTTCACACGTGATGCGCGCAATGCGGGCTGCAGGCGGTGGTGCTTGTACTAGCTGGGTGTAAAAAGCCTTCAGGCGCTCGCGTGTCCCTTCGATCTCGATGATTACGCCACGGGTATCGTTATATACCCTACCTTGCAGGCCCATTTGCTGGGCCAGACGGTAGACGAAGGGGCGAAAGCCTACGCCCTGTACGGCGCCCTCGACATGCAGGCGCCAACGGATCAGTCGGCGGGTGTTGGATCGCATTCGACCTCTAGGCTTTCCAGCAAAACTTCGTCTCCGCCTGCCAGCAGCGTTCCGATTTGTCCGCAGCCGGGGCAGCGCCAGTCGGCTTCGGCAGGCTCATAGGCGGATTGACAATGGGTACAGTAAAACCGCATTGGGCAATGCTCGATTTCGAGCACAACGCCAGCTGCTGGACCTGTAGGATCGACCAGCTCCGTCACGTAGAACTGCAGCGCTTCGGCCGATAGGTGTGCGCGGCTACCCAGCACGAGGCGCGCGGCGCGTACGCGCCGCGCGCCAGCGCGTCGGGCCTCGGCTTCGAGGAGTCGCACCAGCTCACGGGCAATGCTCAGTTCATGCATGGGGCAGTTCTTGCAAGATGGCTTGGGCAGCTTGGGGGAGCACCTCGGCCACAGCTGGTGAAAGGGGCGCCCCTGGGTCAAAGCATGCCCCTTCGATGCCATAGAGGATCAGTCGTCGAGGCATCCGTCCAAGCTGCTGGGCTAAGGTGATGACGTCGGCTAGACCAATGCCATGCGATGAAACACTGCGCCAAGTGCTGGGCAAGGGCGTGGTTTCAATATCCAAGCGATGTAGCGTACCTACCGCTGCCCCCGAGCAGACCGCGTCGCACACGATGACCATCTCGGCCCCTTCCCACCATGCCAGCAGCCGAAACGGATCGGTAGCCCTTAGTACCTGTACCCCTTTAGGCTTTTGGCTTTGAAGCAGCGCCGCCACTTCCAGTCCGGCAGCATCGTCGCCTCGAAGAGGATGCCCCAGGCCGATCACCATCTTCACGAACGTTCCACGTGCAGTTTTAAAAAATGCGTGGCGCACGAGATGCAGGGGTCGTAATTCCGAATAGCTTGCTCGCAGCGCCACTGCAGTTCGTCGTTGGTTAACGTAAGCCAGCGGCTTACGACCTGTCGCAAGTCTTCCTCGATGCGTCGTTGATTTTGTGACGTGGGTGGCACAATTTGGGCTTCTAGGATGGTTCCTTCGTCGCTAATCACGTAACGATGGTAGAGAATGCCTCGGGGGGCTTCGGTGCAGCCATGTCCGGTAGCCGCGCGCGGTTGCACGTCGATAAAGGGCCGTTCTGGAGGCACGTAGGCTTCGATGAGCCGCAAGGCCTCGTCGCAGGCATAAAGTATTTCGACAGCACGTGCGATGATGCTTTGGAAAGGATTACGGCACCCTGGTCGCAGACCAACTTCCTGGGCAGCTTGTTGGGCTAGTGGCGACAGCTGATCAAAATTCAGGTTAAAGCGCGCCAGCGGTCCTACGAGATAAGCCCCACGCCCTCGAATGTGGGCATGCAAGGCATTCGAGTGGGGCACATGCTCCTCTTCGAAATGGTCGTTGAAGGCGGCTATTGGAATGTCTAGGCCGCGGTTAGACACCAGACGGCCATCGAGAATGGCGTACTCGTCTTCGCGCCGCAGTGCCACAAACTCGTAGTCTTGTTCAAAATCTGGAAAGTCGAAGCTAGCTACCCAACGCACCGTATCATAAGCGGCTTCACGGGCCCACAAGAGCGGTTTGCGCAGCGCAAGAAGTTCTTCCCGGCTTGGAGCTCGGTAAAAGCCCCCCACCCGCACATTGATCGGGTGAATTTCACGACCGCCGATGAGGCGCATGAGTTCATTACCGACTTTTTTGAGCTGCAAGCCTTTTTGAACCCAGTCCGGATAGTCCCGGGCCATTTCGAGGGCGCTTTGGTAGCCCAGAAAATCAGGAGCATGCAGCATGAACACGTGCAGCGCATGGCTTTCGATCCACTCGCCACAGTAAAGCAGGCGGCGCAGCAGCCGCAGTGGTCCAGTCACTTCGACGCCACAGGCGTTCTCCATCGCTGTTGATGCGCTCATCTGATAGGCTACGGGACAGATGCCGCAGATGCGTGCGGTAAGGTCAGGCGCCTCAAGAAACGAGCGTCCACGCAAAAACGCTTCGAAAAAACGGGGTGGCTCATAGATGCGCAGTCGCACGTCGACGACCTGGTTGTTTTGGATACGCACGTAGAGTGCACCTTCACCCTCAACACGGGCCAAGGCGTCAACGCGGAGGGTGCGGGTAAGTCGGGCCTTAGCCATGGTGACGCGCGGGGTTGGGTGAGAACGTTTCGCGGAAAGCCGGTGCGTATGCATTAAAGGTATGCAAGGCGCGTTCGACGTCTTGCGCAGCTACGCCCAACCGTTCCTGCCACCAGTGCATCAGCGAGGCTGGATTGGGCGTTTCTTTGGGACCAAAGCAAGCATAGCAGCCTCGGTGATACGCCGGGCACAGGGCTCCACAGCCAGCTTGGGTAATAGGACCCAGGCAGGGCGTACCTTGGGCTACCATGACGCACACCGTACCTCGACGCTTGCACTCGACGCAAACGCTGTAGGCGGGAATCTGGGGGCGCCGGTGCTGAAGAAAAGCCACAATAACCTCAAGGAGCTGTTGCTTACTGACGGGGCAGCCGCGCAGCTCAAAGTCAACGGCTACATGCTCCGCTATGGGTGTTGAAGTGGCCAGCGTTTCGATATACTCGGGATGGGCATACACGATACGGGTAAACTCGGCCACGTCCCGAAAATTGCGCAGTGCCTGAATGCCCCCAGCCGTAGCGCAGGCGCCGATGGTGATCAAAAACCTTGATTGCTGACGAATTTGCCGAATTCGTTCAGCATCGTGAGGGGTCGTAATCGATCCCTCAACAAGGGATAGGTCGTAGGGGCCGCGTACCGTAGCCCGCGAGGCCTCTAGGAAATAGGCAATTTCAACCGCACCGGCTATCGTCATCAGCTCGTCTTCGCAGTCGAGCAGGCTGAGCTGGCAGCCGTCACAAGAGGCAAACTTCCAGACAGCTAGTTTAGGTTTACGCCGGGGCATGGTTTAAAGCTCACGGATGGTTAGCCATCGGGCAACGCGTGCAAAAGCGAAAACCGGTCCGTCTTTACAAATGAAGTGAGGCCCAAATTGGCAATGGCCACACAAGCCGATAGCACATTTCATATTTCGCTCCATGGAGAGAAAAATCCGCTCTGCAGCCACACCTCGCTCTACTAAGGCTTTAGCTGCAAAGCGCATCATGATTTCTGGGCCGCAGACGAAAGCCATAGTTTCTTCGGGATCAAAGAGGGCTCTAGGAAGCAAGCCGGTGACCACGCCCACATGGCCAAACCAGCCCTCGCGCGCACGGTCGACGGTAACTTCCACTTGGAAGTCGAAGCGGCTACGCCAGCGTTCCAGCTCCCGCACGTAGAGCAGGTCTTGGGGCGTGCGAGCGCCGTAGAGTAGCACCAAGTTGCCATACCGACCACGATACTGCAGTAAATGATAAATTGCAGGCCGGAGTGGCGCCAGCCCAATACCCCCTGCCATAACCACTACGTCGTAACCTTCGGCGGCTTCAACAGGCCAGGCGCTGCCAAACGGTCCACGTACGCCGATGACGTCCCCAGGCTTGCAACTGCACAGGGCTTGGCTGACGGCGCCTACAGCCCGAATGGTATGCACTAGCCGTTCTGGACGGGCTGGATCGCCGCTGATCGAAATCGGAATCTCTCCGATGCCCCCAACATAGAGCATATTAAACTGGCCTGGGCAAAACGGTAATCCAATACCGTCTAGGGCTTCTAGCTCGAGCGTGCGTGTGTCGTGCGTTTCGCGACGCGTGCGTAGCACGCGCCATAGCCGTGGCGTTAGAGGTTGAAGCGCGTGACGCGCTTCAACAGGCAAGCTCAAAATCGAAGGGGCGCTCATAGGTTTTAGGCATGCAGAGGTTGGCGCCGGGGGACCCCACCGTACATATCGAGGAGCTGGAGGCGGGTAGCTTGCAGCCGCTCGGCAATGATCCGCGCAAAGCGACTGAAAATCTCATACCCTAGGCGAGGGTCTTCGGTGCACTTGTTGCGAATGCAGGTGCCATCGAACGCCAGTGCCCGCACAAGCGTTAGCGCCCGCGCGTCGAATTGGTTTTGATAAGGGGGAACGAGCCACGACCAGCCTAGCACGTCGCCTTCGCTTAGGGTCTGAATGGTTACGGTTCCCCGGTCGGGCAGATGAACTTCAAGCGACACGCGGCCGTAACGTAAGAGGTAAAATTCATTGGCCGTTTCGCCTTCGCGAAAGATGTACTCGCCTGCATTAAAGCGCACGTTGCGCGCGCAACCGGCGATCAATTCCAGGTAGGGCGCTTCAAGCCCTCGAAAGAAGGGATGTTCAGCCAGTAGGGCGCTGAGCGAATGTTGGGACGTCATGGAGCGGTCTCCGGTTGTGATTCTGTACACAAGGCAGCAACTTCTTCAGTTAAGTCGATGCCTACAGGGCACCAGGTGATGCACCGACCGCAGCCTACGCATCCCATGGTGCCGAACTGATCGACCCACGTGGCCAGTTTGTGCATGAGCCACTGCCGATAGCGGGCGCGTGTGCTTTGCCGCACACTGCCGCCATGGATATAGGAAAATTCCACCGAAAAGCACGAGTCCCACTGGCGCACGCGTTCAGCCGTCTGGCCTGTTAAGTCTGTAACTTCTTCAACGGTATGGCAGAAGCAGGTTGGGCATACCATGGTGCAGTTGGCGCAGCTGAGGCAGCGCTGGGCCACCGCATCCCAGTGGGGATGTTCATAGGAAGCGTAGAGCCGTTCTTTGAGGTGCTGGCAGTCAAGCTGGCGTCCCATACGCGTAGCGGCTTCAGCAAGAAGCGCATTGGCTGCAGCGATTTCATCTGCTGTGGCTAGGCGATGGGGTACGTCGGCAAGTACTGCTTGGCCAGCTTCACTGCCAACAGTCACGACAAAGTAGTGCCGGTTTTCGGTAAGGACTTCCGTAAGGGACAGGTCGAAGCCCGCACGGGCTTCGGGCCCAGTGCCCATGGAAGCGCAAAAACAGGTGCCGGCAGGTTCTGTGCAGTTAACGGCCAGCACAAACAGCCGTTCGCGTAAGGCCTGGTAATAGGGATCAACGTAAGGCCCTTCTAGAAAAATACGATCTTGAATGCGGATGGCGGCAAGCTCGCAGGCGCGAACGCCGATGAACGCATATGGCGTCTCCGGAAGGGGAGCCTCATGGATTTCAAAGTGTCCCCCGGTCCCGTTACGATGGGCTTGCCAGAGGCGTAGCCTAGGTGGAAAGAGAAACTGTTTCCAGCTGTGCGGTCCTACAGCGTAGCCAAACAAGGCGGCGTCATTTCGGCGATGCAGTCGATACAAACCGCCGTCCTGCTCGTCGGTCCATCCGATGGGTAGGTCCTCACTGCGTTGAATAGGGCTGTAGACGATAGCGCCGTCGCGCACGTGTGGTCCAATCAGCGTAAAGCCCCGTTGTCCTAAGGCTTCAAGCAGGGCATCGAAATCCGAGCGTTCTACAATCCATCGTGAGGCTGGGGCGTGCATAGGGCTTAACGGTTTAAGATGAACCTTGATGCCCCCTCACGGTCCTGGTCTCGACAAAGTTTTACCTAAAGCTAAATTACATGCAGTCGTTTCTGGCAATCTAGTTTACGTAACGCTATACTTCCAGCACTCGGCCCTCACATTTGCGCAGCAGGAGTTCCCATTTGCGGTTGACCTGCTGCTGTAAGGCATCAAGCAAGTGGCGATTTTCTGGCCGTAGGAGGTGGCGGAAACGCCCTTGGACCTTAAGCCACTCCGTAAGGGGTAAGGGTTTGCGTGGCCAAGCATTTAGCCAGTAATCCCCATCAATGACTTCATAAAGCGGCCAGTAGCAGGTTTCAACAGCTAGGCGGGCTATTTCGACGGTTTGGGCAGGATCGTAGCCCCAGCCGCGTTGGCAAGGGGCGAGCACGTTGAGGAAGCTGGGACCGTCGACATGCACTGCCCGTTGAATTTTACGCACCAAGTCTTGCCAGTGAGAGATGGAAGCTTGGGCCACATAGGGCACATGATGTGCGACAGCGATCTCGGTTAGGTCTTTACGCTGCTGGAGTTTCCCGAGGCTTTGCTCGCCCACAGGTGTAGTTGTGGTGTGGGCTAGAGGTGGAGTAGCCCCGCTGCGCTGGTTGCCCGTATTCATGTAGGCTTCGTTATCGTAGCAGATGTAGGTAAAGCGATGGCCCCGCTCCAAGGCGCCTGAGAGCGCCTGCAAACCGATGTCGTAGGTACCGCCATCGCCCCCGAAGGCTACAATGCGCACCTCTTCGGGCAGATCGAAAGGGATGGGCTGGCCCTGGCGGCGCTTTCGGCTGAGCACACGAAAGGCAGCCTCTACGCCACTGGCTGCGGCAGCGGCATTTTCGAAGGCCACATGGAGCCAGGGGACGTTCCAGGCCGTCGAGGGATAACGCGTGGTGGCTACCTCTAGGCAGCCAGTAGCATTAACCACCACCACGGGGGTATCGATAGCGTTGAGCACCATGCGCACCACCAGAGGCACACCGCAGCCGGCGCAAAGCGAATGCCCTCCCTGGAAACGCGGTTCACGGCTTTCGCGATCGGCCAGTTCTTTAAGCGTTTTGGGGCGTGTCGGCTCGCCGTTAGGATAAATGCGTGTAGCGATCATGGTCGAGGCTCCCAGCTTTAAGCGCGTACACCCAAGTAATGCATGTGTTGCGTGGGCGTACGCGGGTCTTGGATACGTCTGAAGGCTTCCGCGATCTGGTCGGGCGTCACATCTCGCCCCCCCAGACCATAGGTAAAGTTGTACAATTGGGGACGTTCGGCCTCGGGTAGTCCGTAAAGTGCAGCCGCCATTTCCGTGTAAAGTGGTCCCCAGCTGCCAAACGATAACGCCCGGTCCATGACAGCTACGGCCTGCTTGCCGCGCAGGGCGTTGGCTACAGCTGCGTGTGGGAAGGGGCGAAAGAGCCAAAGCTTCAGCAAACCTACGCGCTGGCCTTCCTCGCGCAGCGCCTCAACGACCGCTTTGGCCGTACCTGCGGTCGATCCTAGGACGACCAGGGCAAAATCCGCATCTTCAAGGCAATAGGCTTCGTAGTAGCCCAGATAGTTGCGCCCTGTGGCCTCGGCATAGGCGTGCTGCACTTCAGGAAAGACGGTTAATACGCTCCGTAGGGCTTCATCTTGCTGACGCTTGTGTTCGTAGTAGAAATCGGGCATGTCGAAAGGCCCTTGCGTTGTGGGTCGCCTTGTGTCCAACAAGGGGTAGTGCGGACGGTAGCGTCCCACAAACGCACGTGCTACCTCGTCGGCCAGCAGCTCGACAGCCTCAGCCGAGTGCGTAAGTGTAAAGCCGTCCAGGTTCACCAGCACAGGTAATCGTACCCGTTCATCTTCTGCCAAGCGCACAGCCATCAGCGTGTAATCGTAGGCCTCTTGGCCATTTTCGGTGAAGATCTGGACAGCACCCGAGTCGCGGGCCAGCATAGCATCGGAGTGGTCACAGTGAATATTGATGGGTCCGCTGAGGGCTCGGTTGCCTAGGGGCATCACGATCGGGCAGCGCATCGAAGCAGCGATGTAGAGGACTTCAATCATTAAGGCCAGGCCTTGCGAAGCTGTGGCCGTCATTACCCGTGCACCGGCTACTGAGGCGCCGATGGCTGCACTCATGGCCGA
>SPLK01000515.1_pt1 | contig 10552 bp, 11 predicted proteins | sample 2456111 | NCBI WGS metagenome assembly SPLK01 (sample SAMN11156906, study PRJNA527647) | hot springs metagenome | biome: Geothermal region; feature: Hot spring; material: tree branch in hot spring; isolation source: hot spring sediment rich in lignocellulosic material ... | reverse complement strand
CCCGCTCGACGCCTCCCGACATCGTCGCCTACGACCCCATGGAGGGCGTGCTGAGCGCCGTGGTGGGGACGCCCTTCGGCAAGCTCATGGCCGACCTCAAGCTCCTCGTGGATCAGGGCAAGGCCTCCATCCGGGCCAATCCGCGCATCACCGTCGTCAACGGCGCCAGCGCCTCCATCTTCGTCGGCCAGGACCGCTACATCAAGATCGAGACCGAGTCCGGCTCGACCACCTTCACCCGCCTGGAGGCCATCAAGGCGGGCGTGAGCCTCAACATCACCCCCTGGATCGCCGAGTCCGGCGAGGTGACGCTGACGGTCAAGCCCACCGTCACCGACGTCACCGAGCAGATGAGCGACGGGCTGCCGGTGGTGAGCCGCCGCGAGGTGTCGACCACCGTGCGGGTGCCGAACGGCCAGACCCTGGCGCTGGGAGGTCTGGTGCAGGAGAGCCGCGAGGACGTCACGGCCTCCGTCCCGGTGCTGGGGGACCTCCCGGTGCTGCGGCACCTGTTTTGGTCGAGTCGCTCCCAGCAGAGCCGCTCGGAGGTGATCGTGCTGATCACGCCCCACGTGTTGCCTCCTGCGACACAGGCGGCACCGGCCAGGCCGTGAAGCCAAGGGCCGGTGCCGCACCCGACCCGGAAGGAGCGTACCGATGCGCGTCCACCTTCGCGTGCGATCCCTTGGGATGCGGGCCGTCGCCGCCGCGTTGCTCCCCTCGCTGCTGGGGGTGGCGGGCGCCGCATGGGTCATGGAGACGGCCACCGACCGTTGGGCCCTCGCCGCGGAGCCGGCGAAGGCCGCCGACGCCCTGGACGCCTTGCTCGTCTTTCCCGACGTCACGGGGATGACGGGCCTGCCCGATGGGGCCTGGCTCAACCCCGCGGCCGCCACCGGCCTCGAGCGGGCCGTCGTCTCCGTGTCGATGGTGACCGGCGGGTCGTCCCCTGCCGGCGCCGACCCCGTCTACGCCGTCGCCGTGCTCGAACCGGGCGGGCCGCTGGCCGGCGGCTTCACGGGCAGCTACGGGCGCTCGCCGGTAGCCGCCGAGTGGGAGGTGGCCTACGCCGTGGCCGGGCGTGTCGCGCCGCTGTCGGTCGGCGGGCGGGTGCGCCTGCAGCGCGCCGTGCTCGGGCCGGGCGACTACCGGGACCGCTGGAGCGCGGACGCCGGGCTGGTGTGGGAGCTCACCCGAGGCCTGGCACTGGGCGCCGCGGCCGACCACGTGGCGCTGGGCGGCGCCGCGCCGCAGGCGAGCGCCCCGAGCTGGCACGCGGGCCTGGGGCTGAGGCTGCCGGGGGGCCCGGGCTCGGCGGGGGTGCTCGGCGTCCATCGTCCGGCCGCTGAGGCGAGCGGCCTGGTGGCGTACGCGGGAGCGCTGCTGCGGCTGGGCCGGTATCTGAGCCTGGCCGGGACCTACGTGCGCCCCGCAGCCGGCGACGCGGACGCGACGGGGCGCTGGTCGGCCGGGGCTCGCCTCGAGGCGGGCCGCCTCGCCGTCGAGGCCGCCTGGCGGTCCGATGGGCGTCACCGTCTGGGGGCGAGCGTCGGCTTCTAGTCGGGCCGGCCCGCTGCCCCCTCTTGCGACATCCCCAGGCGCACGGCCAGCAAGGCGGCCTGGGTGCGGTCCTGGACGTTGAGCTTCTGCAAGATGTGGGAGATGTGCGCTTTGACGGTGCGCACCGTAGAGTGCAGGCGAGAGGCGATCTCCTTGTTGCTCAGGCCTTGTGACAGCAGGGCCAGGACCTCACGCTCCCGAGGTGTGAGGGTGGGCGAGGGCCTCGCGTCGCTCGCCCACAGCAGCCGGCGCAGGAGCCCGGGCGCCACGGACGGCGCCAGGTAGGTCAGACCCTGGCTCAACGCCATGACGGCCTCCTGGATGTGGCGGGCCACGTGCTCCTTGCGCAGGTACCCCCATGCTCCGCTGCGCAGCGCCTCGAGGGCGTAGGGATCCTCCGGGAGGACGCTCACCACCAGCACCTTGAGGCCGGGATGCCGCTCCACCAGGGCCCGGGTCAGCTGCAGGCCGTCTGCGTCGCCCATTTGCACGTCCACCAGTGCCAGCTCGGGGCGGGAGTCCTCGGCCTGCTGCAAGGCGTCGTGGGACCCCGCCGCCTCGGTCACGACGTCGACGCCGTCCACGGCTTCCACCAGGCTCCGCAAGGCGTAGCGGGCCAGCGGATCGTCGTCCACGATCATCACGCGGGTTCGCCGGACTCCGAGCCCGTTGGCGTCGCCCATGCTCCCCACCCCTCCCCGGCCACGTCCACCGTCGGTGGCGGTCCGTCCGCCGCTGCCGTCTGCTCGGAGGGGGCGGGCAACAGCACCGTCGCCCTCACGCCTCCGTCGTCGGACTCCAGCACGAGGCGCCCCCCGTGCGCCTCGATGCCGGTGCGGGCGATGATGAGCCCCAAGCCGTGGCCCGCCTCGCTGCCGCGCGATGGCCCCTCCAGCAGCGCCTCGGGGCGGAGCAGCCGGGTGCAGGTGGAGTTGTAGATGGTGATGACGGTCTCGCCGCCCCGGGAGGTGACCGCGAAGTCCAACCGGGCGTCGCGCCCCCGGCAGGGCTGCGCCGCGTGATAGGCATTGAAGGCAAGGTTGGTCAGAGACGACTCCAGCAGCACCTCGTCGCCCCAGATGACGGGAGCGGCGTCGTAGCGCTCCGTCACCATCCGGTCACAGCGCCCCAGGGTGGCGACGGTTCGCACCAGGCGCGCCACCCGCCGCACCACCTCGGGGACGGCCACGGGACGTCGCCGCAGAGGGGGACGGGCACCGAAGTGAAGGACCTCCTCCAGCAACGCGCTGGCGCGCGCCAGGGCGGCTTCAAGCACCTGCATGGCGCCGGGGTCCGCCGACCTCCCTTGCGAGGCGGCCGCCGCGGACCTTTCCAGCGCCACCCGGGCCACGCTCAGCATCGCGTTGACGTCATGCGCCAGGAAGAGTGCGCGCCTACCCAGTTCCAGCAGGTGCTCCGGTGGCACGTCCCATCGAGGGGAGCCATGCCCCAGGGCCGACCCAGGACGACCGCTCGCAGACCCGTCGCCCGCGGCGCGATCGAGAGCGAAGCTGTGCGCCACGCCCACGGCACCCTCCTCCCATCCCCTTGTTCACCGGGGGGGAAGGAGGATGACTGGCTCTTCGATGTGCGAGCCGCGGCTTCCGCCACGGGGACGGTAGATCCCTGTTGGGTAAGCCGTAGCGACAGCACCTGCGGGAGTGCTGCCACTCGTGCCCGCACCGGCCACCTGCACCGGTCGAGGCTGCTGCGACACGACGCTGCCGTCCGGCCCTGGCCATCCGGCTATGGCCAGGAGGCGAGGCGCGACGAGAGACGACGCTGGCTACGAATCAACGCCACGACGGCCCGGTGTCAGGCTCCCACTGCCTCGCCGCCCACAAGCGGCCCGTCGTGCCCGGGCCACCCCACGGGCCCGAGCCTCCCAACCCCCATCACGAAAACCGCGCCTGGATCGAAGCCCAGGCAGTGCCCCCCGGCACATCGCGACACTTACCTTCGACAGCCGCGCGCGGACTCCTGGCCCATCCTCCTCCGCCGGCCGATTGTATGCGGTCAGTCGACAGTTGCAAACCGTACCTGCCGCTTCACCCTAAAAGGACTCGACCGGGCCTCGTCGCCCGGGTCATGGGTGCCCTCGGCATGCTGGGCATGGCGCGCCAGCCCCTCAACCCTCGTGACGTAGCGAAGACATGCCGAAGGCGCAAGAGCCGGGCCGAACGTATGACGGATTGCGAAGACTGGTGCGCCCGGCAGGATTCGAACCGGCGCTACCCCCAGCGCAATGGACGAGCAACCACCGGCCAAGCTGCTCGCCAACCAGGCCTTCCCAACCAGGACAAGACGAACGTCCCGTGGCTACCCCAGGGAAACCTCCGGATGGCACCGAAAACCCTGGGCAGCGAAATGGGCGTCAAGGGCGAGGGCGTCCACAATCCCCTCTTGTCGCATGGCGACGAAGCTCACACAGTCCACCAGGCTCGGCCCCCGACGGCCGGAGCCCAGCAATGCCTCGACGCCGGCACGGTGCATCGCCTCGTCGACCCACAGAACAGTGAGCACTGGCTGAATATCCGTGTACAGCGTGCGCACGGCTTCCATCCCAAGCCGCCGTTGGGCAAGCGCGTATACTTCCACCAGGACATAGCTGGTGGTCACCAGTTCGGCGCCCCTGGTCAGGAACTCATCCCAGGTCTGCCGGGTGGCAGGATGCCAGCGGTCGGAGGCGTCAAGGACAGCCAAGAGCCCCGATGTGTCGACGAAGATTCGCATCAGGTAAGGTCCTCCAGCAGGTAGCGGTCGTGAGCTTCCGCCAGGTCACCCAGCCCGGACCGAAACCGGCCGGCCGCCGCACGAGCCCGCTCACGACGAAGCCGCTCCTGCTCCGCCTGGGGGCCTTGCAAGATCGCATCGACACCTTGCCGCACCAACTCCGAGATCGAGACCCCCCGACGCGAGGCGAGTCGCTTCAGGGCGGCCAGCTGCTCTTCGGTCAGTTGCACCTGAATCCGAACCACCTGCGAACCAGCTCCATCATGATGGCATGTGTGCCATCATTACTGTACACTCGCGCGTCGGGTCCATCAACGGCAGTTCGCACCCCGTCTGCCGTCGACAAGCAGGTCCCGTTGTATCACCGGCGCCTCCGGGAGGCAGTACACGCGGAATGATGCGGCCCTTGAGGCCCCTGAAAAGTCGATCCAATTGGATGAGTCAGGGTACCCAGGATGTCGTGCCACCGGTCTTCGCCGTGCTATCACATGGGCCGTTCTTCGCCCCAGAAGACGGCTGCCTACATCCGCCACCACCTGAAACTGGCCCGAACCGACCAGGGGTTGTTCACCCCCAAAGCTCTGGGCCACATCCACCGGGCCTGCAACGGCCTGCCCCGGCCCATCAACCAGCTCGCCCACCTCTGCCTCATGGCGGCGGCCCGGCAGGAACGCGTGTTCGGCCACGAGTTGGTCGAGGCGGTGATGGCTACCGAATAACCGGCGCCCAGGCGGCCGGGAGGTGAGCGGCATGCGGCTGTGGTTGAGAGGGAATACGCCTGTCACCGTGGAGGCCCCGGCACCCGCCGGGCCGGTCCCCTGGCCCGGCTGCGCCTCGTCGACGGCCCGCGGGAGATGGTACTGGCGCCTTTGTCTCCCGCCGCGCTATCTACAAGCTGGCTGTCTGTTTGGCGCTGCTTCCGTACGCGTAGGCCTTGTGCACATCGAGCCCGGTGAAGCGGCGCCTCCTACCCTTCCTGACGTTGGCGAGCGCAGCGGGCAGCCTGAGGTTTTCGGAGCATGCCTTCACCTATCCGGGTTGGCCCGGCGCAGCCGGGTCCCCACACGGGCGGTTCGCAGGAGGGGGCCGGCCAAACAGAGACACGGGCTACAGGCCCACGAAAAAGTCCGGCTCACCCTCCCCTGCGCTCGTGCCGCCCCCGCCCACCTCACGGGCGAAACCTTACACGATGCCGTAAGGCTTCCCTTCCCAGGGGGTCCGCGAGGCGCCGCCGCTTCGACGGCTCAAGCATACCAGCAGAGCTCTCGTCCGGCCGGATGGCATTCATCAGAAACCTCTGATCGGCTGCGCGCGGAGAACCCTCTGCTGGCCGTGTTGATCCAGCCGGTGCGGAAGTCCTACGGATGGGTTCCGACCAATATGGCGCACGCCATGGCGCTGCACGATGTTGCGCAGCACGAAGGCCGCTGCTCGAACGGGACGCAGCTTACTGGCGGCAGCACCCCGATGAGTATCGAATGCATGTTGCGTGCCTGATTGCGAAACTGTCACCTGACATGAAGGGGCCTGTCAAGCCCCGGTCGCGGTTCGTCAAGCCGTCGGTTTCTGACGGCCTTGCGGATGCGATGCGCCAGCAGTTCTCCCCCCCCCAGGCTCCAGGAGGGGCAAGGGTCAGCGGACAGGCCGATGCGTCGGGCGACGGCCTGACGTGCGCGGATTCGGGAGCGTCCCCTACCGCAAGATTTGCCATATCCGTGGGGAGCTACCTCGGTCTAAGGACGCGCGTTCGGGCCGAAGCCGTGAGCGCATAGTACTACCTCGTTTCTTCGACGAAACTCGTTACTCGGCCCAGGAGGAAGGGTAGGCCGGTGAGCAAAGCTCTGGGTCACTCCCTCCCAGGGGGTGCTGCCCATGGTGGTGCTCAAGCCGGGAGCCGATTCCGAGCTGAAGGCGTTTTTGCGCCCGTTCGGGAAGCTGTTCGTGCGGCCGGAAAACCGGTACGCCTGCCAGTGCTACCTGATGGGGCTGCTGAGCCACCTGCGGCGCAAGAACTGCGACCGGATGGCCGAGGTGGTGCAGGGGACCTCGTCGCAAAGCTTGCAGCAGTTCGTCACCGATACCCGCTGGGATCCGGCCGCCATGGACCGTCTGCGCATCGAGCTCATGACCGCCCAGGCCTGCGAGGCCGATGGCGTGCTGGTGGTGGACGATACGGGCTTGCCCAAGCAGGGCCGGCACTCGGTGGGGGTCGCCCGGCAGTACTCGGGCACATTGGGGAAAGTGGGCAACTGCCAGATCCTCGTCACCTGCCACTACGCCGACCCAGTTTGGGACTGGCCGGTAGCCGGACAGCTGTACCTGCCCGAAGCATGGGCCACCGACGCCAAGCGCCGGGAGGCAGCCCGGGTACCGGCCTCGGTCGGCTTTGCCAGCAAACCCGCCATTGCGCTGGGCCTGTTGGACCGCGCCCGGGAAGCGGGGGTGCCGCATGTGGCGGTGGTGGCCGATGCGGCCTACGGAGATAGTCCGGCGTTTCTTGAGGGGCTGGAACAGCGACAGGAACGCTACGGGGTAGGGGTCAGCAAGGACTTTACGGTCCGCCTGCCCCAGGAGGTCGCCGACGAGGCGCATCGGCCCCGGCCGGCCCGAGGGCGTCCCCGCACCCGTCCCCGAGCGCCGCTCCACCGCGCCGATGTCCTGATGCAGCGCCAGCCGGAAAGCGCCTGGCAGACCGTCACCTGGCGGGAGGGGAGCAAGGGAACCCTTCGCAAACAGTTCTGTCGGCTCCGCGTCTACCGTGCCACTCGCAACGCCACGGGTCCGGTGGGGTGGCTGGTGTTGGAACGTCCGGTGCCTGGGGAAGAGGGGGATTTGAAATTCTGGTTCAGCAACTTTCCGGAAGATACGCCGCTTGAACGGCTGGTGGAACTGGCCTACCGGCGTTACATCGTCGAGCGGGCCTATCAAGACGAAAAGCAAGAGTTGGGGTTGGATGATTTCCAAGGCCGGACGTGGCCGGGTTTTCATCGGCACGTGGCCATGGTGATGCTCGCGCACTGCTACCTGGTGCTGCAGCGCTGGCGGCTGACCGACATGCCGGCAGCTGCCCAAGCCCACTCTGGGTTCTCCCTACCGGCCCGGTGTCTGTCCGCTGGCGCTTACCCCTCCCTTCGCTTCCACGTCAACGCCTTGAAAGCTTCCCGAGTTCAGGCGGCGGGCTTCACGGTTGCCCGTTCGCTGAGCACTTCCTGCGCAATGGCCCACGCAAAGGCCAGAAGCTTCCGAGCCACGGCCACAACCGCCACGTTCTTGGGTTTGCCCCAACCCACGAGCGCCGAAAGCTGGCATGCAGCCGCACCTGGGCCTTCCAGGCGATGGCGTTCACCTTCGGTGGCAGTTGGGCCTGACGCTTGCGCAGAGCGGCGCTGCGGCGGGGCGGGTAGCGGTAGCTCCAGGCTGCTTCGACGATCACCCGCCGCAGATGCGCATTCCCGGCCTTGGTGATGGGGCCACGCCGGACACTTCCCCCGATCGAGCGCTCCGATGGCACCACCCCGCCGTAGCTCATCACCTGCCGGGGATGGCCAAAACGCAAGAAGTCCCCCGCCTCCACCGCCATCGTCGCCGCCGTGACCAGTTGGAATCCCTTGAGCGCCTGCAGCGCGTCCACCAGGGGACGCAGCGGGTGGTCTTCCACCGCCGCCTCGATGGCGTGGGTGAGGCGGTCCACCCGTTCGGCTGCGTCATCCAGAGCCCGCAGGTACTCGGCGAAGAGCATCTCGTGTTCGGGGCGGTCGAAGTGCAGGCTGTCCAGCCACTTCCGGTATTTGGCCGTCCAGGGCCGCACCGGCACCAGCGATGGGGCCACCACGGCTGCCGGTGCAGCCCGTACCCGCACGGCCCGGCCTCGTAGCAGGCCAGCAGGTGCCGGGGCTCGCCCAGCTTGCGGACCAGTTTGGCTACCGCCTCGGGAGTATTGGGGATCTCGCCCAACGACACGGCCGGGCCCCGCCCATCCTTAGCGACCGCCACCGCAATGGTGTCAGCGTGAACATCCAGGCCAACAAACGTGGTATGATGCATTTGGGTCGGCTCCCTTCGCGTGTAGCTCTGCACTGGCGTGCAGGTCACACCCAGTGTAACCTACACCTTCGCGAAACGGGGCCGGCCCCTTCATTCTGTCTAGCGAGCGACGGCGTTGTGCGCCGCTCTTGCAGGAGGGCGGGGTATGAGCGGCAAGGGAGCGAAGGACGAGCGCAAGCTGGCGGACCTCTTCCCCGACCCGGAGAGTCTGCTGACCCCTCAGTGGAAGCGGCCGTCGAAGTGGCACCTCTCCTACCTCTTTGCCGATCTTCGATGTATGACCCGGCAAGGGCCGAAGCGCTGGCACCAGGAATATGGCAACGCGCACGGGGGGCGGCTATGACGCCGGATGAGTGCCGCGCCATCACCCGTCGCTATGGCGACGGGGAACAGGAGCAACTGCTCTCGTTTTGTGGACCTTCACGACACTTGCGTGGGAGCCGAACCTAGACCGGCCTTGACAGGGAGCAGCGGAAAGTGCTACGTACGAGGGGGTTCCCCTCGTCAAAGGGTCCGGAGACCATACGAGCCAACGCGCAACTTGAGACGACATGCGACGGCCGAGTACCGTTCAGGTATTCCCCCGGTTGGCAGGCGACCGCCGGAGCGGTGGCGCGACGTGACCCTGGAAGGACGGATTCGAATGACCGCTCGAAGACGAGTGAACATCTGGTCCAAAGGCGAGGTCGTTGATGCTGTCTTAGCGCTAGTTGAGAGCGGCACTGTCAAAGGCTGCGCACATCTCAAGGTACTAAAGGGCCACAGGGGAGCCTATTACGTGAAGTGTCTTGAGGATTGGGCGAGTTGGGTACAAGCAAATAACGTGGACCTTGACCCGACCGGTTACTCAGCTCCAAGTTCTTACTTTTGGCCGCAGTGTCCTGTCAACTGCCCAAAGTACAAGCAAGCCGAAGACTTGGCGCTTGAGCTCGTTGTGGGCGATAGCCAGCGAAGGGAGAAATACGGGGTGTCCAGAGCGAGCATAAAGCTTTTCATCAGTCATGCGTCGGAGGATGCTGAAGTAGCTGCGAGACTGATCCAACTCCTCAGGACAGCCCTCAACCTACCTGCCACGGCCGTGCGCTGTACCAGTGTTGACGGTTATCGACTGCCCGGTGGTGCGAATACGAACGAACAGTTACGGCGAGAGGTTCATGAGGCCGAGGCATTCATTGGGATAGTGTCTAGCCATAGCATCCGATCCCTGTACGTCCTTTTTGAACTCGGTGCTCGGTGGGGAGCCGGCAAGCATCTCGTTCCGCTTCTTGCTCCGGGAACTCCATCAGATGTGCTTGGTGGTCCTCTGGCCGGAATCAATGCACTTCGAGCAGATAATGTGTCGCAATTGCATCAGCTTGTATCGGAAATTGCAGCGGTTTTGGGGCTCCAGCCGGAGGATCCTGCAGTCTATGAACATTATGTTGTGCAACTCGCCCACATGCGTCCGCGTCGCCATAACATACAGTCAGCTGAGCCGATTGGTACCCCCACTGAGGCGGGAAGCGATGATATATTCGCGCGTTTGGAGGAGATGATACCGGAGTTGTTAGCTGAAATGAAACAAGACCTGTCAGAGCATCCATATGCCCGTGAGTTCGTTATCCTGAGTAGGAACTGGTCCTATAACGCTGACCCCAACAAGATTACGCTCGTGTACTACTTTGAGGACCATCCAGATCTACGGAATAAGCTTCGAATCCTCGAAAACTACGGCTTGATTACTGAGATCACGTACAACAACACGGAGCGATTTGTAATCTCTGAGGCCTTGGCAAAGTATCTCACTTCAGGGCTAGGCACACATAACACGTAACAAAGGTATTCAGCGCAGGCCGAAGTTGGTGATGGGGCTTGCGTCATCCCAAGTGGTCTTGGCATGATTAACGCGGGGTTGGTGGGGAACTGGACTTGATCCAGTTCTATGGACAACCCGTGGCTCGGCAGCCGTAGCGTGCAGTTCGTGGGGTATACGCCACATCCTCTCGAACTCCCCAGGGCTGGGGTATCCCCAGCGCCGAATGGATCCGGCGGTTGTAGAAGGCCTCGATGTACTCAAAGAAGAACGCGGTCTTCAGCTCCTGGTGGATCGGCCAGGACCGCTGCTTCACATCCGCGACACGTTGGCCGTAAACAGCCCGTAGGATCCCCGAACGGCTCTCGCTGAGGATTATATCGATCTACCTGCGTATTCCGACGAAATCGACCACTCGTTACG
>SPLK01000512.1_pt1 | contig 10593 bp, 9 predicted proteins | sample 2456111 | NCBI WGS metagenome assembly SPLK01 (sample SAMN11156906, study PRJNA527647) | hot springs metagenome | biome: Geothermal region; feature: Hot spring; material: tree branch in hot spring; isolation source: hot spring sediment rich in lignocellulosic material ... | reverse complement strand
CGCCTCGGCGAACCCCTCGAGCCGCCCCCCGCCGTCGTTGGCGCTGTGAGCACCGGCGACCCCTCCTGTCGCCCCTGCCGACGCCAGCTGCCCCAGGATGCGCCCGAGGGCCCGGAAGGCGGCCGCCCGCTGGCCGTAGGCGACCCGCAACCGCCGTCCGCCGTCGAGCACCTCCACCGCCAGGGCCAGCCGGTCGCCCAACGCCGGGTCATGGGCGAAGAGGACGTCGACTGTTCTGACCGCGCCGGCCGCGGGCTCGCCCGCGCCATCTGCCAGCCTGCCCGCGCCTCCCTCCTGGACGAAGGCGTCGGGTCGTGCCGCCACGATGGTTCGCAGACCGTCCCGGAGTTCGTCGGGCACCGTGGCGAGATCGATGCGAAGCATGGGACGCGCCATCCTGCGGTCTCTCCTCTCGCCCTCACCGTCACTCCTCGCGACCCTCACGCGTCGCGACCCTCACGCGGCCTTCAGGCTGCTGGCGTCACGGCCTCGTTTCGCACCACGCGCCCCGCAAGGCGGCTCTCCTCGGCGGCGAAGGCCATCAGGTGGCTCTCCAGCGACTCGGCCAGCGACGTGAGGGCCTCCTCCGGCGTCTCCCCGGCCTTGCGGGCCCGGACGCGCCGCACGAAGGCTGCCATCAACCCATCGTCGCCCCCTGCGTGCCGGCCACGCCCCACCACGCGCAGCACCTCCACGGGGTCGCCGCCCGCCTTGCCCGCTCCCTCGGCCACGCCCTCCGCACCAGCCGCGCCAGCCGTCCCCCGCGGGGCGGCCGCCCTCACCGCCCACGGCGCCCCCGCAAAGCGCCGCACCTCGATCTCGCCCTTCTCCAGGTGCCCCCGGATCTCGCCCCGGGTGCCCATCAGCTTGAGGGTGCGGGTGTTTTCCTCGGTAAAGGCGCAAACCGAAAACGCCGCCGTCACCCCACCCTCGAACTCGATGGCCACCACCTGGTGGTCGACCACGTCGTTGTCGCACCGGTAGACGCATCGTCCGTAAGGCCCCCGGCGCAGCGCCTCGAGGCGACCCTCGGGGGTGAAGTCCCGGGTGATGACCGAGACCGGCCAGTCCGTCGACTCCTTCATCGTCTCGACGTAGAAACGGACGGCGTCGAACGGGCACTGCTCTGCGTGCGGGCATCCGTCCGTGCAGCGCTCCGGCGCGCCCGGCGGGGCGTTGTCGGGGCGGAAGTGCACCAGCGACCCGTACGAGCTGAGGCTGCGCCACGGCCGGCCCACCAGCCAGCGCATCATGTCGAGATCGTGGCACGACTTGGCCAGGATCATGGGGCTCGAGGCGGCGGCGTTGCGCCAGTTGCCCCGGACATAGCTGTGGGCGAAGTGCCAGTAGCCGATGTTCTCCGTGTACTGCAGCGAGACGAGCTGTCCGATGGCTCCGTCGTCCAGCAGGCGCTTGATGGTCGAGAAGAAGGGCGTGTAGCGCAAGACGTGCGCCACGGTCACGCTGGGGCCCCGGCCGCCCGAGCGGGCTCGTGCCTCGGCCTCCGCCTCGGCCACCCGCCGCACCCCCTCGGGCGTGGGGGCGATGGGCTTCTCCAGCAGGACGTCGTATCCGAGCTCGATCGCCCGCACGGCGGGCTCCACGTGCTCGCGGTCGGGGGTGGCGATGACGATGGCGTCGGCTAGGCGGGGCTGGGCGAGCAGCTCTTGCCACGAGGCAAACTGCCGCTCGGGGGCGATGCCGTGCGCCCGGGCCACGGCCTGCCGCCGGGCAGGGTCGGGGTCGGCGACCGCCACCACCCGGGCCTCCCCGGGATGCGCCAGGGCCCAGCCGGCGTACACGTCGGCGCCGCGGTTGCCGGCCCCCAAGATGGCCAGCGTCACGGGCTCGTGCATGGACCACCCGGTCCTTCCCAGGCGGCCGCATGGCCGCCACGGCGCCGATTCGCCGGGAGCCGTCCCCGTCCTGCCGGGGCGAGCGCGGGCGGACCGCCGGTGCGATCCGCCCGCCCCGCACTGTCGCTATGCCGGATACGGCCCCTCAGCGGGACCGCAGCTCGCGCACCCGGTTGACGTAGGCCCGGGCCCGGGCCGTCACTCCCGCGTAGTCGCCCGTCGCCTCGACGTCGCCCAGCAGCGGGGATCCGACGCCTACGAAGGCCGCCCCGGCCTGCAGCCACTGTCCGAGGTTGTCCAGCTCGATGCCTCCGGTCGGGCACCACATGACGCCGGGCAGGACGGCCCTCAGCGCCTTGAGGTACGACGGCCCGACCGTCGAGGCCGGAAACAGCTTGAGCGCGTCTGCACCCAGCTCCAGCGCGTGTACCGCCTCGGTCGGGGTCAGCACGCCGGGTATGACCGGCACCACCGCTCGGCGCGCCGCCCGGATCACGGGCTCGATGGTCGCCGGGCTGACGATGAAGCGCGCCCCCGCGGCGATGGCCGAGGCTGCCGCCCCCTCGTTGAGGACGGTGCCGGCGCCCACCAGCACCTCGGGAAACCGCTCCGACACCGCCGCGATGACGTCCGGCGCGCCCTGCACGGTAAACGTGATCTCGATGGCCTCCAGCCCGCCCTCCAGGAGGGCCTCGACCAACCGCAGGGCCGTATCCCGCCGTTTCACGCGCACGACCGGCACGATCCCGATCGCCGCAAGCCGCTGAAGTACCGTCTGCTCCACGACTACCACGCCTCCCTCTCAAGCGATTCCGACGTCGCTGCGCCTTCGACGCACTTCATGTCCGTGTGGCCGCCTCGACACCGTGTCCCTGCAGCCGGCTCAACACCTCGGTGTTGACCACGTGCTCGGGAGTCAGCCCGGCGAGCACGTCCAGCACGCTCTGGACCGCCTCTTCGGCCATGCGGTAGGCCGCTTCGGCGGTGTGCGAGGCGGCGTGTGGCGACAGGAGGACGTTTGGACACCGCAGCAACGGGTGCTCAGGCGGTAGCGGCTCCTTGCTGAAGACGTCCAGAGCAGCCCCTCCCAGCTGCCCGGACCTCAGGGCGTCGCACAGCGCCGTCTCGTCGACCAGTTCGCCCCGCGCGGTGTTGACGAGTACGGCTCCTGGTTTCATCTTGCGAAACTCGTTGGCGCCCAGCAGCGGCCCGGCCCCGGGCACGTACGGGATGTGAAGGCTCACGATGTCCGCCCATTGGAGCAGTGCGTCGAACGACATGTACTGGAGTTGCCACTCCCGCTCGACGCTCTCCGGCCGGCGCGCCAGGTCGAAGTAGCCCACCTGCATGCCAAACGCTCGGCACCGTTTGGCCACCTCGAGGCCGATGCGACCCAGCCCGATCAGGCCGAGCTGCTTGCCGGCCAGCTCCCGGCCCTGCAGGACGGTCCAGTCGCCCTGCGTCACCCGTGCGTGGTGGACGGCCACGTGGCGCATGACGCCGATCATGAGGCCCACCGTATACTCGGCGACGGCCACGGCATTGGCTCCAGGGGTGTTGGTGACGACGATGCCCCGCTCCGTCGCCGCTTGAAGGTCGACCCGGTCGCACGCGACTCCGAACCGGGCGACCACCTTGAGCGCCTGCGCCGCTTCGAGGACCGTCCGGTCCACCACGTCCACGCCCACGATGGCTGCGTCGACGTCTCGAATCAGCTCCCGCATCGCCGGCGCGGCGAAGGGGCCGCGTCCTGTGGGATAGACCACCTCCAGCCCTGCCTGCACGAGCCGCTTGACCGACGGGTGATGCTCGCCCCCCTTGGGCTGCAGGGAACGAGGCGTCACCAGTACGCGGCCGCTGCGTTGCGTGGCCACCGCAGGTTCTCCCTTCAGCGACTAGCGGTCGATTTGTGCGAGCATGCTCAATTCCTCGAATAGGGGGATGACCTGAGCATAAGCCCGCTCGAACAGTTGAAAGGCGCGGCGGTACCGGTCGTGGACCTCCGGGCGCGGCTCGACCCGCTCCTCGACCTCCACCATCCGGTCCGCGGCATCCCAGTCATCGATGGCCCCCACCGCCTTCATGGCGGCGATGGCCGCACCCAGGGCCGACGCTTCCGCCACCCGAGGCCGCAGCACGGGCCGGCCGAACGCGTCCGCCTGCATCTGCAGCCACACCGAGGACCGCGCGTAACCTCCGCTGGCGCGCAGCTCTCCCTCCACGCCGGTCAGTCCCACCAGCCACCTGTAAACCTGGAGCAGCCGGTAGACGACGCCTTCCATCGCGGCGCGGATCAGCTCGGGCCGCCCGTGCTCCAACCTCAACCCCACCAGGGCTCCGCTCGCCCGGTCGTCCCAGCGCGGGCTGCGTTCGCCCGTCAGGAGCGGCACGAAGATGAGCCCCCGGGCCCCTGGCGGCACGTCCGCTGCCAGCCGGTCGAACTCCCGGTACACATCGCCGCTCGGGGCGTACCCCAGCAGGTCCCGCAGCCAGCGAAGCAGGATCCCTCCGTTGTTGACGGCCCCTCCCGCCACCCACCATCGCCGGTCGAGGCAGTAGCACCACGTCCGCTGGTCCTGGTCCAGCAGCGGGCGAGCCGTCAACACGCGCATCGCGCCGCTCGTCCCCACCGTCGAGCTGAACCGGTCGGGCCTCACGCATCCGCTGGCGATGTGGGCCAGCATCCCGTCTCCGGCCCCCACCACCACCGGAGTGTCGCGGTCGATGCCGAGCGCGGACGCCACATGACGGTCCATCTTCGTCAACACGTGCGTCGCGTCGACCGCCTCGGAGAGGTGGGCCTCGGTGATGCCGGCCCATGCAAGAGCGTCGGGGTCCCACCGGTGTGCCGTGATGTCGAAGTATCCCGAGCTCGAAGCCACCGACACGTCCACCACATACTCGCCGAACAGCCGGTGGAGGAGATACTCCTTGAGCGAGATGAACCGCCGCGCCCGCTTGAAGCGCTCCGGATCGGACTCCCGCAGCCACCGCACCTTGGCCACCGGGTACATCGCGTGCAGCGGGCAGCCCGTCCGCCGGTAGAGGGCGCGCGCCGCCGGGTCATCCCGATGCCGGGCGACGACCGCCCCGGCCCGGCGGTCCATCCACGTGTAGACGGGCGTGACGGGACGTCCGGCCCCATCGACTCCCATCACCGAAAACAGCGCGGCGCTCAGGCCCAGCGCCTCCACCCTCACCCCTGCGCCGGCCGTCGACGCCTCGAGTACCGCCTGGCGAACGACCGCCAGAGCGGCGTCCACCACCGCATCGGGATCGACTTCGGCCTGGCCGGGCAGCCGGGCCGTCACGGGTATCTCCCTGGCCGCCGCGGAGAGCACCCGCCCCTGCGGCGTGAAGAGCAGGGCCCGGACCCCCGACGACCCGAGGTCGATGGCTCCGAAAGCCACGGATGTGCCCAGCGCCCGTCACTCCCCGTCCGCCGGGTAGAGCAGGACCTTGACGCCTTCCCGGCTCTCCGCCAGGCGAAACGCTTCTTGCCACTCGGACAGCGGGAGCCGATGGGTCACCAGGAAGCCGGGATCGAGCCGGCGTTGAGCCAGGAGCCGGACCGCCTTGACCCACGACGTATGCGACGAACTGAGGTTGAAGCGGACGTCGCACACCTTGGACATGGCGGCTCCCCACGGGAAGGCCACGGTGGGGGACGACGGGATGCCGACGGCCGTGATGCGCCCACCCTTGCGCACCACTTCCACCGTCTGGGCGATGGCCGCAGGCGCACCCGAAGCCTCGACGACCAGGTCGGCGCCCAGCCCGTCGCTGATCTCATGCACGGTCCGGACGACGTCGTCCCGCCCTGCCCGCAACACGAGGTCCACAGGGACCCTCCTGGCCAGCGGGAACCGCACGGCCTCGTCGGCCTCCGTCCCCACCATGACGATCCGAGCGGCTCCCGAGATCCGCGCGACCATGGCGGCCAGCAGCCCGATGGGGCCGGGACCGTAAACGACCACCACGTCACCCGCCTCGACCCCTCCCCTCTCCTGGACCTCGTGGATGGCGATGGCCAGGGGCTCTGCCAGCGCCGCACTCTCGAAGCTGACGTGGTCCGGGATCCGATGGAGCAGATGGGCCGGCATGACCAGGTATCGCGCGAACGCCCCGTCGTAGCCCCAACCCGGCGAGCGCTTGTGGGGACAGATCTGCGCTCGGCCCGTGCGGCACACGTAGCAGACGCCACAGGCCCTCGCGTGGGGCTCCCCCACCACCCGGTCGCCCGGCCGCCACCCTTCGACGCCGGGGCCCACTTCCACCACGACCCCGGAGAACTCGTGGCCCAGTATCACGGGCGGCCAGTACGGGAACTCATCGTGCAGGATGTGGATGTCGGTCCCGCAGATGCCCGCGGCCTTGACTTCGATCAACACCTCGCCCGGCCCCGGGCGCGGCACCGGGCGCTCTTGAAGCTCGATTAACCCCTTGCCCTTCGCGACCTTCACGACGGCCTTCAACCGGCATGCCCCCTACCCAAGGCTCGCGACTCAGTACCGCTTCGGCACGATCGCCTGGCGCGTGCGCTGGATGCATTCAAACGCCCTGGCGGGCTCTCTCAACATCAAGCCCAGCACCAGCGCGTCGATGATGGCCAGCTGCCCTATCCGCGACGACGAGCTCTCGGTGCGTACATAGGTCTCCTGCGATACGGTGCGCAACTTGACGTCGGCGACCCGGTCGATGGGCGCTCGGACGTCGCTGCTGATGACGACGGTCGACGCACCCCTTTGCTTGGCCAGATCGAGCGCGTCGATGATGTCCTTGGTGCTACCGGAGTGCGAGATGGCGAGCACCGCGTCGTCCTGCTCGAGGATGCTCGCCGCCATCGCTCCCATGTGAGGGTCGGTGTGCACGATGGCGTGGATGCCGACCTTGAGGAGCTTGTGCACCGCGTCGGCGGCCACCGGAGCCGAGCCTCCCACCCCCAGCACGATGACCCGACGCGCCGAGGCGAGGATGTCGATGGCACGCGCCAGGTCGGCGAAGTTGAGCGTGGCGACGGTCTTCTCCAGGGTCTGGATCGAGGCCATGAAGCTCTTGCGTACCGCCGTCTCGAGGTCGTCCTCCTCGGTGATGGCCTCGTGCAGGTGCTGAGGCCGTGGCACGACCTCCAGCGCCAGGCGGATCTTGAGGTCGTGGAACCCCCGCAACCCCAGCTTGCGCGCGAAACGGACGACCGTCGCTTCGCTGACGCCGACCTGCTCGGCGAGCTGGGTGATCGACAGGTGCACGACCTCCTCGCTGTGGCGAAGCACGTATTCGGCCACGGCTCGTTCCGACGGATTGAGGCGCGACCGGGCATCCTGGATCCGCTCCAGCCATCGCACCGGGGTGACGCCGGCGCCCTGCCCGTCGGGCGATCGCGCCGTGCTCATCCGATGACCCCCTCCACTCGACCGGTGCGGACGGACCGAGCGGCTGCGTCGAGCACGCGCATCACCGGCAACACCTCCCGCCCGCTGGCAAGGGGCTGCCTCCCTTCCAGCACCGAGCTCACGAACTCCCTCATTTGGAGCTGATAATTGGACGGCTGTTGGTCTCCGTCAACGACGAGCTTGCCGTTGATGAACAACCGGTAGCCGAAGCCGAAGGGCCGGCCTGTCGAGTACTCGACCAGGCGTGCCACCCCCCGCTCGGCCTCCACCACCGTCTCGTGGACCTCCGGCCGGCAGTTGAGGGAGAGGTGGATGGAAGCGGTCAGGGGAGTGTCGTAGAGTAGCGTGACATCCCCCTCGTCGCTCCCGCCGCACTTGGGGTTGTGATTCCACGCCACGGCGAAGACGCGGCTCGGCGTCTGGCGGGTGTACCACTGAGCCAGGTCGAAGTAGTGGACGCCCTGCAGCGACAGGATGAGGATGCCGGCCTCTTCCGGCGAGTTCCACCAGGCCGTCGGAGGCTCCGGGAAGTAGACGAGGAAGTGCGTGACCCAGCGGATGGGCCGGCCTAGCTCGTCCCGGCGGCTGACCAGTTCGATGGCGGCGTCGGAGAAGCGGCGGCTCTGGCCTACCATCAGCGTCACGCCCGCCTTCTCGGCGGCCGCGACCATCTCCTCTGCCTGAGCCGCGTCGAGAGCCATGGGCTTCTCGACCAGGATGTGCTTGCCGGCTGCCGCCGCGTCCACGGCCGCCTGCCGGTGCAGGTGGTGCGGCAGGCAGATGACCACCGCGTCGACGGCCGGATCGCTCAGGAGATCACGGTAGTCCGAGTAGGCCTTCTCGGCGCCCCACCGCTCGGCAGCCTGTCGAGCTCGATCCGGTACGCTGTCCGCGACCGCGCGAAGGCAGGCGAGGTCGGATAGGGCCTGGATGGCCTCCATGTGCGCCTGGGCGATGCGACCGGCCCCGATGATGCCAAGACGAAGCTTCTCTCGTGACACCAAGGACCCCCTCACTTTCGGCCGCAGCATCAGCGACCCCAGAGATTGACCACTGCCAGCGAGATGCCGGGCACGTACGTGACCAGCACCAGCACGGCGATCGAGGCCACGAGGAACGGCAACGCCGCCCTGGCCACCCGTTCGATGGGCTCCCCGCTGATGGCGGATGCGATGAAGGTGTTGACGCCTACCGGAGGCGTGACCAGACCGATGGAGAGATTGACCGCGATGATGACCCCGAAGTGGATCGGGTCGATGCCGAGCTGGGCCGCCAGGGGGAGCAAGACCGGGGCCAGGATAACGATGGCCGCCAGGGTCTCCATGATCATCCCGACGAGCAGCAAGAGGACGTTGATGAGCAGCAGTACCAGGAACCGGTTGTCGGTGATACCGAGGACCTGTTGGGCGAGCCGGTCGGGTACCCGCTCGGCGGAGAGGATCCAGCCGAACAGCGCCGCCACGGCCACGATGGGCAACACCGCGCCCACCGTGAGCGCCGTCTCCTTGAACACCCGCACGACGTCCTGCCACTTCAGTTCACGGTACAACAGCGTGCCGACCAACAGTGCGTACAACACGGCCACGCCGGCGGCCTCGGTCGCCGTGAAGATCCCTCCGCGGATGCCGCCGATGATGAGCAGCGGCATCAACAGAGCTGCCGCCGCCTCCAGGGCTCCACGCGCGGAGAGAGGCTTCGCCGGCGGGCTGACCGGATGGTTCTGGACCCGGGCGTAGTAGGCTGCCACGGCGATCAGAGAGAGGCTGACGAGCACGCCCGGGACGATTCCGGCGATGAAGAGCTTGCCGATGGAGACCTCGGCCAGGGCTCCGTACATGACCATGGCCACGCTGGGCGGGATGATCGGGCCGACGATCGCCCCGCTAGCCGTGAGGGCGGCCGCGTAGGCCGGGCTGTAGCCCGCCCGCCGCATCGCGGGGATCATCACGGAGCCGATGGCGGCCGTATCGGCCGAGCCTACACCCGTGATGCCGGAGATGATCATGCAGCCGATGACGGTGACGTAGGCGAGCCCGCCCCGCTTGTTGCCTACGAAGAACGAGGCGAAGTCGATGAGGCGGCGGGTGATCCCGGCGGCGTTCATAAGCTCCCCGGCAAGGATAAACAGGGGCACGGCAACCAGGATGAACGAGTTGAGCCCGAGGAACATGCGCTGGGGTATGAGCACGAGCGGAAGGTCCGCCAGGCCGAGGTACGCCAGGGCGCTGACTCCGAGGACGTAGGCGATGGGGACGCCCGCCAGCAGCAACACCAAAAAGAGCAGCGCGATCATCTCGCGGTTCCTCGCTCTCCCTCATCGGATGGGGTCGCCGGGGGTCTCGTTAGGTGGGCGACCTTCTGGCCGACCACGGCAAGGGCATAGAGCGCCTGCAGGCCGAACCCCACCTGGAGCGCAAGGTAGAGCCAATCCATGGGAAGCCCGAGGGTTGGGGTCACCGCGGCGGTGTTGCGCGCCTGCTGGATCAGCGGAGTGGTCGCCACCATCCCGGCGATGAGAAACGCGAAGACCGCGAGGCCCCCACCCACCTCGACGAGCGTGCGCAACCGCCCAGGGAGGCGCTCCAGCACCATGGTGACGGCAGCGAAGCCACCTCTCCGCAGGGCCACCGCGGCAGCCGAGAAGACGGCCAGCACCAGCAGCAACGTGCTCAACTCTGTGGCCCACGTGAGCGGGCGGCGAACGACGTAGCGAAAGAGGACCTGGAGGTTGACCACCACGGCCATGACGGCGAGCAGCACCGCCGAAAGGCCGAGCAACCCCTTCTCCAGCCAATCCAGCCAGTGTTTCATGCGAGGTGCCACCCTCTAGTTGAGCCTGGGGTCATAGGTGCCCGTGGCCGCTGGGCGGCCACGGGCACCCGACGGATCTTGCGCCGGTTGCCCGGTGGGCATCGGCGTCACGGGGTCGCCAGGATCTCCTTGACGATCTGCTGCAACTCCGGCGACAGCTTGGGCAGGTAGTCGTCGTACACCGGCTGGACAGCCTTGATGAAGGGGGTGTAGTCGGTGACCTCGGAGATCTTCACGCCAGCCGCGGCCATGGCCTTGAGGGCTTCGGCGTCCTGCTTGAGGCACTCCGCGTCCATGGTTTGGACCCAGACGCGGGCCGCCTCGAGCACCGCCTGCTGCTGGTGCGCGTTGAGCCTGTCCCACGTCCGCTTGCTCATCAGGAAGATGCCCGCGTTGGAGACGATGGGGAGCGTCGAGAGATACCGCTGCACCTCGTAGAACTTCATGGCGTGCAGGGTGGCGGGACCGTTTTCGTTGCCATCGACGACCCCGGTCTGCAGGGCGGTGTACAGCTCACCGAAGGGAATCGCCAC
>SPLK01000511.1_pt1 | contig 10598 bp, 7 predicted proteins | sample 2456111 | NCBI WGS metagenome assembly SPLK01 (sample SAMN11156906, study PRJNA527647) | hot springs metagenome | biome: Geothermal region; feature: Hot spring; material: tree branch in hot spring; isolation source: hot spring sediment rich in lignocellulosic material ... | reverse complement strand
CTGTCCACCTTGAGGCTGGCCCCGCCCACCAACGCGCCATCGATGGACGGGTAGGCCATGAACTCGCCGATGTTGGCCGGGTTGACGCTACCCCCGTACTGGATCCGCAACCGCCCGGCCGCCTCCTCCCCGAAGCGTGCCCGCACCCGGCTGCGGATCACCCCGTCGATGACCCGGTGGGCCTCCTCGCCCGTCGCGTTTTCTCCCGTGCCGATGGCCCATACGGGCTCGTAGGCCACCACCACCCCGGCCACCGCCCCGGCCGCCAGGCCCTCCAGGGCCGTCTCGAGCTGCCGGCTCACCACCGTCTCGGTCAGGCCCTGGCGGCGCTCCTCGAGGGTCTCGCCCACGCAGAGGATGGGCGTCAGCCCCGACTCCAGCGCCGCCCGCAGCTTGCGGGCCACCCACTCGTCGCTCTCGCCCAGCAGGTGGCGCCGCTCCGAATGGCCCACGATGACGTAGCGGCACCCCGCGTCGGCCAGCATGGGCCCCGACACCTCGCCGGTGAAGGCCCCCTGCCGCTCCCAGTAGAGGTCCTGGGCGCCCAGGCTCACCCACGCCCCCAGGCCCGACCGCTCGATCTCGGCGTGGACGGCGGTCAGCGCCGGGAAAGGCGGGCAGAGCACCACCTCCACCCCCTCGGGCCGCGCCGCCCCGCCCAGCTGCGCCAGGAGCTCCCGGGCGAAGGCCCGTGCCTCCGAGGGGGTCTTGTGCATCTTCCAGTTGCCCGCGATGACGCGGCTGCGACTCACGCTGCTCAAAGGGCTCGCCGCCTCTCCGTCGCCCCGTTCAGCGGTCCTGCAGCACGGCCACGCCCGGCAGCTCCCGGCCCTCCAGGAACTCCAGCGACGCCCCGCCCCCGGTCGAGACGTGGCTCATGCGGTCGGCCAGACCGAACTGCTCCACCGCGGCCGCCGTGTCGCCGCCCCCGATGATGGTGGTGCCGTCGTTCTGCGCCAGCGCCAGGGCCACGTGCCGGGTGCCCTCCGCGAAGGGCGCCATCTCGAAGACGCCGAGGGGGCCGTTCCAGATGACGGTGCGGGCCTGGCGGATCTCCGCCTCGAAGCGCTCCCGGGTCCTGGGCCCGATGTCGAGCCCCTGCCACCCGGCCGGGATGGCCGTCGCGGCCACCACCTGGCGCGGCGCCTCCGCACTGAACGCCTGGGCCACCACCACGTCCTCCGGCAGCAGCAGCCGCACCTTGCGTCGCTCGGCCTCGGCCATCAGCTCGCGCGCCAGATCCACGTGCTCGGCATCCAGCAGCGAGTCGCCGATCTCGTAGCCCCTGGCCTTGAGGAAGGTGTAGGCCATGCCCCCGCCGATGAGCAGGGCGTCGACGCGGGTCAGGAGGTTTCGGATGACGCCGATCTTGTCGGAGACCTTGGCCCCTCCCAGGATGGCCACGAAGGGGCGCTCGGGCTCGGCCAGGGCCTTGCCCATGGTCTCGATCTCCTTGAGCAGCAAGAAGCCCGCCACGGCCGGCAGGTGATGGGCCACGCCCTCGGTGGAGGCGTGGGCCCGGTGCGCCGAGCCGAAGGCATCGTTGACGTAGACGTCGCCCAGCCGCGCCAGGCGCCGGGCGAAGTCGGGGTCGTTCTTCTCCTCCTCGGGGTGGAAGCGCAGGTTCTCCAGGAGCGCCACCTCTCCGGGGGCCAGATCCTGGACGGCCCGCTCCACCTCGTCGCCCACGCAGTCGGGCAGCATCCGCACCGGCATGCCGAGCAGCTCCCCCAGGCGGTGGGCCACGGGCCGGAGGCTGTAGCGGGGATCGGGCTTGCCCTTGGGCCGCCCCAGGTGCGACATGAGCACGACCCGCGCCCCGTGGCCCAGCAGGTACTGGATGGTGGGCAGGCTGGCGCGGATCCGCTTGTCGTCGGTGATCCGCCCCTGCTCGTCCATCGGCACGTTGAAGTCGACCCGCACCAGGACCCGCTTGCCCTGGACGTCGACGGCCTCCACGCTCTTCTTCTGGTACGAGGTCATGAGGGCGCTCGCCCCTTTCGTGGGTCCTCCGGCGGCGGCACCGGACGCCCGCCGGCGATGGTAGTGGCTATGGCTACGCCCTTACGCGGCGACGGGCGCCTTCACAGGCGCCCGTCCTTCTTGGCCATGTACTTGACCAGGTCCACGCACCGCACCGAGTAGGCCCACTCGTTGTCGTACCAGGCCACCACCTTGACGAAGGTGCCGTCGATGACCATGGTCAGCTCGCCATCGACGATGGCCGAGTGGGAGTCGCCGATGAGGTCGCTGGAGACCAGCGGCTCCTCGCTGTAGCGCAGGATGCCCTCGAGCGGCCCCGCCGCGGCCTCCGCGAGGGCCCGGTTGACCTCCTCCACGCTGGTGGCCTTGTCGACCACCGCCACCAGGTCCAGGATGGAGACGTCGGGCGTCGGCACCCGCAGCGCGTAGCCATCCAGCTTGCCCTTGAGGTGCGGCAGCACCAGCCCCACCGCCTGCGCGGCACCCGTTGTGGTGGGGATGATGTTGAGAGAGGCGGCGCGGGCCCGGCGCAGATCCTTGTGGGGCAGGTCCAGCACCCGCTGGTCGTTGGTGAAGCTGTGCACCGTCGTCATGGTGCCCCGCACGATGCCGAAGCGCTCGTCGAGCACCTTGGCCACCGGCGCCAGGCAGTTGGTGGTGCACGAGGCGTTGGAGACCAGGTGGTGCTGGGCGGGGTCGTAACGCTCGTGGTTGACCCCCAGCACGATGGTGATGTCCTCGCCCTTGGCGGGGGCCGTGATGATCACCTTACGGGCCCCGGCCTTCAGGTGAGCCGAGGCCTTCTCCCGATCCCGAAAGAGCCCCGTCGACTCCAGCACGTACTCGACGCCCAGATCCTTCCACGGCAGCTCGGCCGGGTTCTTGACGGCCAGCACCTTGATGCGGCGGCCGTCGATGACGATGCTGTCACCGTCGACCCGCACCTCGCCCTTGAAGGTGCCGTGCACCGAGTCGTGCTTGAAGAGGTGGGCCAGGGTCGGGGCGTCGGTGATGTCGTTGACCGCCACGATCTCCAGCTGCGGGTCGTGGATGGCGGCGCGCACGATCTGCCGCCCGATCCGCCCGAAGCCGTTGACCCCCACGCGAATCGCCATGCCAACCGCTCCTTCCATGGTCTGGTCTGCCGGCGGCCCCTAGCGGGACGCGCTGGTGGCCGCCGCCATCTCCTCCGATCGGGGGCCCTCCGTCAGCTCCAGCACCCGCCAGGCCAGGCCCTCGTCGGTGATGAGCACGTCCTGGTACCCCGTCGAGATGACGGCCAGGGCCGCCTCGGCCTTGCTCCGGCCGCCACCGACCACCACCACCTGGCCGCAGTGGGCCAGGTCCTCCACCCTCAAGCCGAAGCTGGCGGTCTGGTAGACCGGCTGGCCCTGCCGGTTGAAGTAGTAGCCGAAGGCCTCGCCCACCGCCCCCCGCTCCCGCAACCGGGCCGTCTCGGCCGGCCCCAGCCGGCGCCGCCGGGCCATCTCCTCGGCCGTGCCGACGCCGTGCAGGACGATGTCGGCCCGCCGGATGAGATCCAGGATCTCCCGCACCTGCGGCTGGGAGGCGACCGTCTCCACCGCCTCCTCGGGCAGATCGTCGGGGACGTGCAGCAGCCGGTAGTTTGCCCGCAGGCGCCGGGCGATCTCGGCGGCGATGGTGTTGGCCTGCAGCTCCACGTCCTCGCCCAATCCGCCCCGCCCCGGCACCACCGTGATGCCCAGCGGCACGCTCTCCTCGGGAAGGCTCAGCGCCACCTCGGCCAGGGTGCTGCCGCCCGTCACCGCCAGCACCTGCCCCTCCCGCAGCACCTCCTTGAGGAAACGGGCCGTGGCGCGGGCGATCTCCTTCTTGGAGGTATCGTCGACGTCGGCGTCACCCGGCACCACGATGACCCGCTGCAGCCCCAGCCGGCGGGCCAGGCGCTGCTCGACGTCGGCCAGGCCTCGGAGCTCCCGCACCAGATCCTTGAGATCGTTGAGCAGGCGCTGCCCGGCCTCGCTCACCCGCATCCCGTCGGCGGCCAGATCCAGGAAGCCCTGATGGCGCAGGAAGTCGACCTCGTTGCGTACCATGCGCTCGGGCCAGTGGAGCCGGGCCGCGAGCCCCCGCCGACCGACCGGCTGCAAAAACGCCACGTTGCGCAAGACGATGTAACGGCGCTCGATGACCTCCGACAGCTCCGGCGCGACCTTGAGGATGACCGAAAGTGGTTGTCCCATCCCCTCCGAGCCTTCCCCGTATAGCGTACGCCGGCCCTTGCGGCCGCGGCAGGGACGTTTGCCGCCAAGAGGGACTGGAAATGTCCCGAGAGCGGCACGCGAAACGGCCGCCGCCGGCCGGACCCGCCGCGCGCACGGCCGTCTCCCCCCGGCGCCATCCTGCTTGGGCTGTACGCCGCATACCCGTCCAATTCCTGCCTGGGGGCCGAGAGGGCTACGGCGACGGCGGCTCAGAGCGCCACGGCGACGCGCCGGCGGCCGGCGGGACGGCGGGGGTGCTGGGCCCTGGCCAGCACCTCGTCAAGGGTCAGGTGACTGCCCGGCGGCGCCAGATCCCGCCCCAAGGCCGCCAGGGCGGCCACAGCCTCGGCCAGCCGCACCGAGTCGTGACGCACCACGTGGGTATGGGAGACCAGGGGCCCGCTCACCACCACCAGCCCCATGCCGGTGAGGCGCTCCACGTCGGCCTCGACGGGGCGCGCGCCCTCGGCCATGTAGCGGCGCAGCAGCCCCTCGGGCACCTGTGCCGTGTTGACCAGCACGCAGTCGACGAAGCCCGGGCCACCGCCGTGGTCCAGCAGGGCTCGCACGTGATCGGAGGCCCGGTAGTCGTCGGTCTCCCCCGGCTGGGTCATGACGTTGCAGACGTAGACCCGCAGGGCCGGCGTGGCGCACAGGGCGGCCGCCAGGTCGCGCACCAGCAGGTTGGGGATGAGGCTGGTGTAGAGGCTGCCGGGGCCCAGCACCACGATGTCGGCCTCCAGGATGGCCTCCAGCGCCTCGGGCACCGCCGGCACGTCGGGCGGCACCAGCGCGATGCGCCGGATGGGCTTGCGCTGGCGGGGGATGGCGCTCTCCCCCGTCACCGTGCTGCCGTCGGCGAACTCCGCCCGGAGCTGCACCGACGCCAGCGTCGAGGGCAGCACCTGCCCCCGCACGGCCAGCACCCGGCTGAACTGGCGGATGGCCTCCTGGAAGTCGCCGGTGATCTCCGACATGGCGGCGATGAAGAGGTTGCCGAAGGTGTGCCCCGACAGCCCCTCGCCCCGGGTGAAGCGGTACTGGAAGAGGCGTTCCAAGAGCGGCTCCGTGTCGGCCATGGCCACCAGCGTGTTGCGGACGTCGCCCGGCGGCAGGATGCCCATCTCCTCGCGCAGCCGCCCTGAGCTGCCGCCGTCGTCGGCCACGGTCACCACGGCGGTCAGGTGGTCGCTGTGGAACTTCATGCCCCGCAGCAGCGTCGACAGGCCCGTGCCGCCGCCCACCGCCACGGTGCGGGGTCCTCGCTCGCGGATGCGCCGCTCCCGCAGGACGTCGAGCAGCGGCCGGGTCGGATGCGGCGCCAGGGTGCCCGCCACCGTGCCCACTGCACGGCGCACGGCGATGGCCGCCATCCCCGCGCCGGCGGTCACCGCCGCCAGGGCCCAGCCGTCGCGCCCCGCGGCCCAGGCGCGTCCCCCGAGCGCGCCCACCAGCACGGCGCCCATGGCCAGCAGCCCCCACCGCTTGAGGCCGGTGCCCGGCAAGAGGTTGCGCAACGCCTCGCCCAGGCGCCGCCCCGGCGCCGGCCCCCGCCGTCCGCCCGCCCGGGCCGCACCGCCGGCCCTGGTCTCCGGTGGCGGGGACGCCGCGGGCGGGGCGTTCACGACGCCCCCTCCCGACCGGACGGGGCGTCCGGGCCCGACGCAGCAGGCTCATCGGGCTCGGGCGTGGGGCGACGCCCCACGTCGCGGTGCTCGGCCACCGCATCGTACCCCAGACGGCGCAGGTGGGCGGCCAGCTCGTTGGCCACCGCCACGCTGCGGTGCTGCCCGCCCGTGCAACCGATGCCTATCAGCAAGTGCTGCTTGCCCTCGTCGACGAAGTGCGGCAGCAGGAAGTCCACCAGCCCGTAGAGGCGCTCCATGAAGGCCTGTGCCAGCGGCCACTGGAAGACGTACGCCGCCACGGCCGGATCGTTGCCCGTCAGCGGCTGAAGGGCCGGCACGTAGTGGGGGTTGGGCAGGAAGCGCACGTCGAAGATCAGGTCCGCGTCGATGGGGATGCCCCGGGCGTACCCGAAGGAGACCACCGTCACCGACAGCCCCCGCGTCGGGCTCAGCTGGCGAGCCTGCCGCGCCACCTGCTCGCGCAGCTGCCGAGGGGAGAGGGTGGTCGTGTCGATGATGAAGTGGGCCCGTCCCCGCAACGGCTCCAGCAGCTGCCGCTCCGCCCGGATCCCCTCGAGCACGCTCCCCTCGGGCGCCAGCGGGTGGCGCCGCCGCGTCTCCTTGAAGCGGCGCACCAGGGCCTCGTCGGAGGCCTCCAGGAAGAGGATGCGGTAGCGCACCCCCTGCTCCTCCAGCTGGTGGAGGGCCCGGAAGAGATCGTGGAAGAACTGCCCGCCCCGGGCGTCGCTGACCAGGGCGGCCTTGTCGATGCGGCCCGACTGCTGGCAGAGACTGGCGAACGTGGGGATGAGGGCCGGCGGCAAGTTGTCCACGCAGAAGAAGCCCAGGTCCTCCAGGGCGCGCATCGCCTCGGTCTTGCCCGCCCCCGACAGGCCCGTCACGATGACGAAGATGGGCCGCGGGGCCTCGGGCCGCTCGGAGCTCCGCTCCGGCGTCGTCGAACCCATGCGCCCCTCCCCCCGCCGCCGGCCCGACCGGCCCGGCAGCGGCTCTATCTTACCACCGCCGCACCCGTCGCGGCCGAGGGCTCGCCCGCTCAGCGGCGGTAGACCACCCGCCCCGCCACCACCGTGGCCCGCACCTCCAGGCCGCCGGCGTCGAGCACCACCGCGTCGCCCCACGCGCCTGGACGCAGGGTGCCGGCCCGCCCGGCTAGCCCCACGGAGTCGGCGGGGACCCGGCTGGCCATCGCCACCGCGTCGGCCAGGGGGGCTCCCACCTCCTGGACCATGCGTCGCACCATCTCGCCCAGCCCCTGGATGCTGCCGGCCAGGGTGCCGTCTAACATGCGGCAGGCCCCGCCGCGCACCTCGACGTCGTACTCGCCCAGCCGAAAGCGCCCCTCGCCCAGGCCCATCGGGGCCAGGGCGTCGGTCACCAGGGCGATGCCTCGGGCACCCCGGGCCCGGTAGGCCACCCGCAGCGCCGCGGGGTGGATGTGCACCCCGTCGGCGATGAGCTGGGCCACGAGCCGCTCGTCGGAGAGGGCAGCGCCGGCCAGACCCGGCGTGCGGTGGTGGAAGGGCGGCATGCCGTTGAAGAGGTGGGTCACCTGGGAAGCTCCCGCTCGAATGGCCGCCTCCAGCCGCTCGCCGTCCACGGCCGAGTGGCCCACCGCGACCGCCACGCCGTGCGAGACGAGCCATTCGATGGCCTCCAGGGCCCCCTCCCGCTCGGGGGCCATGGTCATCAGCCGCAGCAGGACCTCGCCGTCGAGCCGGGAGGCCTCCAGCAGCGCCTGCAGCTCCCGGAGGTCGGGCTCCCGCATGTAGTCGGGGTTTTGGGCGCCTTTGCGCTCGGGGTTGAGGTACGGGCCCTCCAGGTGGATGCCCGCGATGCGGGCGCCCCAGCCGCCCTCGTCGGGGCCGGGGGCCTGGCCCCGCCACCAGGCGCGCTGCCGGCGGGCCGCCTCGACCACGGCCCGCTCCGCCTCCAGCAGCGGCTCCAGGGCCGCCGTCACCGTGGTGCACAGGAGCGACGTGGTGCCCGCCCGGGCGTGGGCCCTCGACATGGCGCGCAGGCCGTCGGGCGAGGCGTCCATGGTGTCGACCCCGCCGCCCCCGTGGACGTGGACGTCGACCAGGCCCGGCACGATGTACCCGCCGCCCGCGTCCAGCCGGGGCAGCTGCGCGGCGCGCCCGGGGAGCCGGCGGCGAGGGCCGCTGTACGTGACGCTCCCTCCCTCGATGAGGACGGCCCCGTCCTCCACCGGCGGCTCGAAGGGCTCCACCAGCGTGCCGCCCTCGATCACCATCGCGTCGCCCGACAATGGCCTCGCCTCCAAACCGCCGTCGCCTCCCGCTCGCCCTCAGGGTCGCCAGCGCAGCACGTGCAGGATGTTGGGGTACTCCACCACGACCGCCTCGGTGCGGCCGTCGCCGTCCAGATCGCCCACGGCCGCGGCCACCAGCCCCCAGCTCAGCGTCAGGGCGTCGCCCACCCGGGAGAAGGCGCGCCCGTCCCACCGGTACAGCGCCACCCGCCCCCGGTCGTCGGCCGTCATGATCAGGTCGAGGTCGGGGCTCACCTCGACGACCCGCCCCGCCCCCAGCCCGAAGACGGGGGCATCCCGCAGGCGGGCCGAGCCCGCGGCGATGAAGGCGTCGCGCTCCCAGCGCCAGATCTCGATCTGCCCCGGGTCGTTGCCCTGGCCCACCTCCAGCACCAGCTCGCTCTGCCCGTCGCCCAGCACGTCGCCCGCGGTCATGGCCCGTACCGACCCGATGGCGAAGGGCCCGGCCACGGGCTCCAGGGAGCGGCCGTCCCAGTGCCAGATGTGGAGGAGGTAGTGCCAGCGGGGCTCGGTGCGGACGTGGGCGATGGCCACGGCCGCGGGCTCACCGGGCAGGTGCACGGCCGCCACCTGCTCCACCCGTTCGGAGTACTGCCCCTCCCAGGCGCGCGACAGCTGGTCGCGCTCCCAGCGCCAGACCACCAGCCGGCTGTTGGTGGCGACCAGGATCTCGGGCCCGTCCTGGCGGGTGAAGGGACCCACCGCCAGCGCCACGTGGCTCATCGGCTCGACGAAGGGAGGGCTTTCGCTCAGGGTGCGAAGCGGCGAGCTCGAGGAGCCGGACCAGCCCATGACGTAGAGCCGGTCCTGCTGGCGCTCGTAGTCACGGCCGACCAGGATCAGCTCCGCCCGACCGTCGCCGTCCAGATCCGCGATGGCCATCTCCAGCACCGACGGAGCCGGGGCGGGCTGCGTCCCGACCCTGACCCAGCCCTGGGCCAGGGCGGGCGGTGCGCCGGAGACCAGGGCCGCCACCGCGGCCACCCACAGCACCGCCTCCAGCGCCAACGCGCCGAGTCGCCGAGGTCGAGCTGCGCGGCGCCGGCGGTCGCCTCGAATCGTGTCGCATCGCCTCATGCCCCGCCATTTCGCCCGGGGTCGGGGCCGTCCCTGCTATCCGGGGCGCCCACCGCCTGGCGCAGGTAGGCAGCGTAGCGGGCCAGCAGGTCCCGGGCGTCGTCGAGGGTCGCGGCCTCGACCTGCAGGCGCAGCAGGGGCCGGTCCGGATCGGGCCGCACCAGGGCCCACCCGCTCTCGTGGCGCACCTTGACCCCGTCGCCGGGCGACTCGGCCAGGCCCCCGGCCCGCTGGGCCAGCTCGCGCATGGCCTGGCCCACCCGTTCCCAGGCCACCGGCACCGTCAGCTGCAGGCGCGCCGGGACCTCCCACGCCCGCTCCAGCGCCTCCAGGCCTCCGGGCGCGGCAGCCGCCGCGGCCGCCAGGCAGGCCAGCTCCACCCCGTCGACGGCGGGCCCCGTGCCATCCCCCCATTCGATGCCGCGCCCCTCCCGGCGCGCTAGCCGCTCGGCCAGGTCGCTGGCGTCGACGCCCAGCCTGACCGCTCCGTCCTCGCCCGCGCCCACGGCCGCCAGGCCGTGCAGCACCGCCTCGGCCACCGGGCGTCCGGTAGCGTGCCAGGCCCGGACCTGCTCGCCGGCCCGGTCGAGGCGCACCCACAGGACGGGGGCCGGCCCTCGCTCCAGCGGCCGCACCGAGCGCACCCGCACCGCCTCCAAGCCGCACCGCGCCAGCGCCTCCTCGAGCAGGCGGGAGGCCGGCGAGGGCTCGTCGGCCACCACCCCGACCCGGCACCCTGCCGCCCCCGCCCCGTCCGCGGATATCCCGGGCGGCCCCGCCGCCAGCCGGCGGGCCACCCGGCCCACCCGGGCCGCCAGGCCCTCCAGGTACGCCTCGCGGGCGCCTCGCCGCAGCTCCTCGTCTTCGGCGATGGCGCCGAAGGCCTCCTCGCCCACCCGCCGCCACTCGTCGCGGCGGACGGCCCCGTCGATGCCCCGGGCCGTCGCGGCCCTCGCGTCCACGCCTCGCTCGTCCCAGAGCCGCAGGCGCACGCCCCCGTCGGGCTCGTCGGCGTGCACGTAGATGGCCCCGGCGATGCGGCGGGTGCCGCCTGCGTGGCGGCAGGCCGCCCGCACCTCCGCCGCCGCAGCCTCGTCGAGCCAGCGCACCGGCGCCCCGGCCGACGCCGCGCCGCTGGCCGCGGCCAGCGCCAGGGCCCGCGCCGCCGCGCCTCCGGCGTGGCCCACCACCAGCCACTCTCCGGGCGGCAGCGACGAGGCGTAGGCGCCGGCCACGGCGGCCGCCAGCTCGGGGGAGAGCTCCGTGCCGGCCTGGCCCCGCACCCCTCTCGGCCCCACCACCGCCCGCGACAGGGTGCCGGCCCAGACCAGGGGGCGGCGCAGGTACTGG